>Ga0164243_10000655_pt1 | contig 61907 bp, 48 predicted proteins | sample OricompcompostOP_FD_108781 | JGI IMG/M metagenome (GOLD analysis project Ga0164243, IMG submission 108781) | Organic Plus compost microbial communities from Emeryville, California, USA - Original compost - Organic plus compost (OP) | ecosystem: Engineered > Solid waste > Mixed feedstock >... | reverse complement strand
TTTCATTGCAGGTGCGGAAAAGCGAATACCCATTACATTTGAAGACCCCAAGATGTCGGACGGCTCGACCGGACAGGCACAGGTATATACCGAAAGGAGTTTGCAGATAGCACAGGAGATGCTCTATGTTTTTTCAATGATTAAAAGTTAGCCGATGCAACCGAAACTAAAATTTCTTGACCGTTACCTCACCTTATGGATATTCCTTGCGATGGCGGCAGGCATCGCTTCGATTAGATATTTCTCATTGGATTATATTTAAGTATATTTAGTTGGTACGCTGATTTACGAATCAAACACGTAGAAACTTCTGATGATTAATTAAATTGATTTAGGAAATCTTTTCTTAGCGCATCCATTTTTTCAAAGTGTTCCGCCGGTTCTTGATATTGCTGCCGGCTGTTTACGTATAAGCCAAGCCGTCACAATCAAGTTAGAGTTAGCAAACATTCTTTTTATTCTGTTTTTATCTTCTACAGGCCGCTTCAACCCTGAATTAATATATAAAGATATAATTTGCGCGGTATTAGGTATGACATCTGTTTTATACACTATTTCTTTCATGACAACGTTATTGGGGTTCTCGTCCTGTTGTTATTCCTACTCGATTCCACGCGTTCATCGCAATAATCGCCATCATAACTTCGGTAGTGTATTGTTGTCCTAAAACATTTATAGCTGTGGTATAAACTTCATCAGAAACACCGTGCTGGAAAATTAAGGTCATTTCTTCTGCCAAAGTTAATATCGCTCGTTCCTCTTTTGAAAAAAAGGGAGTTTCCCGCCATGCAGACAGTACGAATATTCTACGTGGATTTTCTCCAATTTTAAGAGCATCTCGAATATGCTTGTCAATGCAATAAGCACAGCCGTTAATTTGTGAAACACGCACTTTAATTAATTCTGCATGTATGCGAGTTAGTGAACTCTTAGCTAAGTACTTCTCGAATCCTAACATAATTTCAAACGCTTTTTGATCTACGTCTTTTAAAAAATTTTTCTCAAATCCATACAAAGATTTTTAATACCCGACTATTACATTAGACGCAATAGGGTAATAAAAAGGGCTTAACACAAAAGCCCTTTTTAAGTTGTGTAAATAAGACAAACCCTATCTTCCGTCTTGGTCTTATTGCGAAAGAAATTGATTATAACTACTTTTCTCATTGATGATGTACTTTAAAAAAAGCTGTTTCTTGGTTTGAAGAAACAGCTTTTTGATATTAGTTAACTTTTACTAACTCAACCCTTCGGTTTTTAGCTTTGTTTTCTTCGGAATCATTTACCACTAAAGGTTTTTCAGCACCAAAACCTTTTGCGGTTAATCGATATTTGTCAATTCCGTTTGCTATGAGATTATCCATTACAGCATTAGCACGGTCGTTTGATAGTTTTTTGTTATGTAACGCTTCGCCTGTATTGTCGGTATGCCCTTCAATAGCAATTTTTAAACTTTTATCTTTCTGCAAAGCTTCCGCAATTTGTGTTACCACTTCCTTTCCTTCAGCAGTAATATTAGACTTATCCACATCGAAATTGATATATAAAATCGATTTTCCTTTTTCACTCAAATCCTTAGCAATTTCATCAGCCGTTACCTTAGTAATGGTTTGTTGAAAAGCTTCTTCTTGCAAAACATTAAGAGACGCACCTGCATTATTAGAAGTGAATTGTACATAAACATTTCCAATTTCCTTAGTACGAATTACATAAAATTGAATGCGTTGATCCCAATACCCTATATCTCCAGAACCGCCTTTATTTGGATCTTGCTTGTTATAACGATCGTATTCTTCTCTGGTGATTTCGCCATCAAAAACCTTAACAGCTCCAATAGACTGTAAGTAATCTTCCATGCTTTTTTCAAAATAACGTTGAGAATATTCTTCGCCACGAACTGCGGTAACATTTGCTTTATACAATTTACCTTCAAAAGGAGTCATTATTCCATTGATTGGAAAGAAACAAACATCAAAGTTTTTTTGTATAGCACCTTGACGAGCTTCTAATCCTTTGGGTAAATTAATAAAAGGAAAATCACCAATATCGGCAGTAGAAAACGCAATGTCTTCTATATTGAAATCAGCAACGGTATTTGCTTCTTCTGTTTTAGCTTCGTTTGCTTCAACGGTTACTTCTGTAGAATCTGTTACGATCTCTTGATTTTTCGTAGATTGATTACAAGATACAATCAAAGCTGATAATCCAAGAATAAAGGCTATTTTTTTCATTTTTCTATATTTTTTTGATAGGTTAAAGATGAACGTCTTACTTGCTGAAAAAGTATTTAATTTATTGCTTTACACCTTCAAAATTAAACCAAACATCTGTTGCGGATTGCTCAGCTGTAATAACATTAATGTTTTTATTAGAACCATAATAATGAAAAATACCTTCTAAACTACCTGTTAAGGAAACAATATCCTGTGTGTTTTCGCCAAAACAAGCACAAGTTTCTACGGTAAAGGTTTTGGGAGTTACATAGGAATATTCTTCGTCTGATTTTGCGGTAATTTTTAATTTATTACTTCCTTCTTTTGTAACGACAACAATAGCATCGAACCATTCATTTATACCATTTGTATCACTTGTGTATAACTTTCCTTTATAAGTACCCACAGCAGCATCAATAGAGCCTTGTGTTGGTTGTTCGTAAGCATCGTCGTCGCTGTTACAACTTGTAGCGACTGTTCCAAATGTCAATGCGGTTAATATACCTAAAAATGCAATTTTTGTGTTTACTTTTTTCATATTGAGTTTAATTTAACGTGAGATACAAATTTCTGTAAAACAAGAAATCAGGACAATCATTGAAAACCTTGATTTTATTTCTAATGGTTTACCCTGGTTTTTTCACTATAGTAAAAAAGCAATACTTTTTATTTGGATATTTGCATTCAACTTTAGATCAAAATGCACAAATTCTCGTTGTTTTTTCTTATTTTATTCGGGTTAATTTCTCAAAAAAATCAAGCACAGCTTCCATTAGATATGGAACAATATGCGAAAGATTTATACAAATCGTTAGAGACAGCTTCTAACGATAGTTTGCGTGCAACGATTTACTTTAATTTGGTTACGTATTGGACACCTAAAGACTCGTTAAAAACCTTTGAATATTTAGAAAAAGGGCATAAAATGGCTAATAACAACTTGTATTTAAAAGGTATGTATCATGCAAAAAAAGGATATTATTATTACTCAAAAGGAAATTTGGAAGAAAGTAAAAAGCACTATTTAACAGCAGATTCTTTCTTGAATAAAATTTCGGGAAACCAAGAAAGTCACAAAACACAATCTGATATTTGGAATAATATTGCGGTGATTCATCAAATTGAAGATGAAGATGAAAAATTTGTAGAGATAACGCTGAATAAAGCCATTCCATTTGCCGAAAAAGCTGAAGATAATGGCAGACTTGCTACGCTTAACATTAGTTTGGGAATAGGTTTTATGAATTTAGAACAATACGAAAAAGCAATTGTTTACTTTTTAAATGCAGAAAAACTTCTTCTATCTCAAGAAAATCAAAATCACAGGTTAATAAGTATGTACAATCGCATAGCCGAAAGTTATGTTATACTGAATCAAACAAATAAAGCAAAAGATTATATTGATAAAGCAAGAGAAATTCTCAAAAACAATCCTGATTCTGATCAAAAAAGTATTTTTTATTTAATAGAAGGTTTATACTTCCAAAAAAATAACCAATTTAACTCTGCATTAAATTCCTACAACAAAGCCTTAACGTTTACAGCTGGTCCAAATAAAACCTATCATATTCATGAAATAAATATGTACAAGGTGTCTTTATTATTAGAAATGAAACGTTTTAACGAAGCTTTACAATTAGGCTTATTATTAGAAAAAGATCCATTTACTGATGAAGTTGGTGCTAACAAAGCTTCAGTTTACAAACATATTTCGGATGCTTATAAAGGTTTAGCGAAAACAGAAAATGCGTATGAATATTTAAAAAAGTACAGCGATCTTAATATAGAAATACATGATCAGGATTTTAAGAAGCAGATTAATGATTTAGAACTAAAATACGATGTGGCACGTAAAGAAAAAGAATTACTACTTGTTAAAAGTAGCGAAGAAAAAGCTAAGTTTAACTTAAAAAATAGTAAATTAATTACAGCTCTATCTCTTGCCGGAGTTGTTGTTTTATTGTTAATTACTATCATTACTCTTAATTACTACCGGAATAATAAACGTCGATTACTTCAAAATGAAATTATTCATCAACAGAAAATTAAAGATAAAAGCACCGAAGCAAAATTGGCAGTAAAAAATGCAATATTGGAAAGTGAAGAACAAGAACGTCAGCGTATTGCTCAAGATTTACATGATAGTATGGGTGGAATGCTTGCGAATATTCGCATGTCTATTTCTCAAGAAAACACTCAAAATTCGAGCGAATTGTTACAAAAAATGGATAAATCTATTGTAGAAATGCGTCGTATTGCCAGAAATCTAATGCCAGAAACATTAAAAAACCTTGGATTGGAAATTGCACTGAAAGAACTTTGCGAATCCATGTCACAAAAGCAATTTAACATTCAGTTTGAAGCTTTCGATGTGTCAGACAATATCCCATTTAGAGCACAATTGTCATTATACCGTATTGTTCAGGAAAGCATCAGTAACGTTATCAAATACGCACAGGCAAACAATGTTATTGTTCAAATCAGTCAGCACCAAAATACAATAAACCTGACGATTGAAGACGACGGAATTGGTTTTGACACATCTAAAGTAGATTATGGTTTAGGAATAAAAAATATTAAAAGCCGCACAGCCTTAATGAATGGAACAGTAGAAATTTTATCGGAAAAAGGAAAAGGAACCACCATAAATGTAGAATGCTATGTATGATAAAAATAAGATAAAACTAGCCATAGTTGATGACCATCCGATGATTTTAGAAGGATTGAAATCGCTTTTAGAAAAAGATACTAAATTTCATGTTTTTTCATTTACCAAAGGTGCTGCTGTCATAGATTTTATTCAGGAAAACAAAATAGATGTCGTTTTATTGGATATTGTTTTAAACGATGGAAACGGATTAGACTTTTGTAGAATAATTAAACAGAAAGCACCCAAATCTATCGTAATTGCAATAAGTAACCAAGCTGAACGCAGTATTATTTTTCGCTTTTTAGAAAATGGCGGAAACGGCTACATCTTGAAAAATGCCGATTCGCAAGAAATAATAAAATGTATAGAAAAAGCCTTGAATGGCGATTTAGCTCTAAGCAAAGAAGTACAGGAAATTATGTTGCGAACCTCAACCACAGATTTTGAGCTTCCCAGATTAACCAAAAGAGAGAAACAAATTCTTCAAGCAATTGCCAAAGGCAACACTTCTGCTGAAATAGCCGAACAATTATTTATTTCGGTGATAACGGTAGAAACCCATCGTCGAAATTTATTGCAAAAGTTTAAAGCAAGAAATATGATCGAGCTGATTAAAATAGCCACTGAAAATCAATTGATTTAAATTAATTCAGCAGACTCACGACGATACAGTTCCAGATCTTCATAAGTAGGTCTTCTCCATTCCTTTATTTTTATGAAAGGGACATCTTTCAACTCTGCAAGTTCGTCCATCCCCTTCTCAAACAAGCTATACTTGATTATTTTGAAATAGTTATATCCGCTCTGCTTAATATTTGGATCGTGATTGGAAAGCCCTTTGTGGTAATAGTTATAAGGGATAGCTACTTTATCCAAATGTTCTCGATGATGAAGCAACGCATTATCGATAAATGTAAGGTAGATCTCTGGCTTACTTTTTATCTCGGCTACTGCTTTCTTGTATGCATTATAACTTTTCAATCTTCGTGGGTCATTTTTTTCGCTATTCAAAGTACTTTCGTAGTTAACCTTCAGTGTTTGCAGTTCGAAAAGCTTCTTATAAGGTTCAGTATATTGAATTTCCGTTTGCGGATAGACCGCGTATCCAAACAGAAGCAGACATAAAGTCAAAAAAGTTCCTCTTACATTTTTCATACTAGTTCATACACTATGAATCATATATCTCAAGATCTTCGTCAAGATTCATCATATCGGTCAAGTGGTTTTTCTGCTCAGCTTTCATCTGCTTTTTGTATTCTACCACGTCTTCGAAAACTATTCTGCGGTGCTTTCCTACTTTTGTATATTGGATCTTCCCTTCTTCAAGCAACTTAACCAAATGAGGGCGGGAACAGCCAAGCATTTCAGCAGCTTTTTGCGTAGTCACCTCCGTAGCGAGCGGCACAATCGAGATCGGCTTACCCTCGGACATAGCTTTCAGAATAACGCCAAATAGCTTAAGCGCCCGTAAAGGCACCACTATTTTGCCTTTAGTCTCTTCTATTTCAATTTCAGTCTTTTCTGCACTTAGCTGTTCAATAACAGATGCCAATGAATCGTATGATTCCATGGCAACTTTCTGTTCTGCTTTTGAAGGTCTGTTAATTCTATCTAAGGTTTCCATGTCGATCGTCTTTCTTTGTCATTACAAAAATGAACGAAATATTCGAAATAAACGAAAAAAATCATCAATAACATTTCTGGATCACCTCCCCTTCGATCTGCAACTTGCCCACCACCATAAGCATCTTCGATTGCAGGATCACTTGCGGAATACTTCGAAAGTCTTGCCCCATATCACCAGATTGGCATAACCTGTTTCATCTTTAACGGTGACGAACAGTACTCCTTTGGCTGTACCCGGCCGCTGGCGTACGGTAATCAATCCGCATACCTTAACCCTGGTCTAGGGACATAACACAGGATTATTTTTTTTACGTCTTTTCCACTTTTGTATTAAATGATCTATGATAGCGGGAGCAAAATTGCGCTGGCATACCTCGTTGGTAATTGCCAGACCACCTGCGCAGTTCACATTGATTTCCAATAGCTCCGTTCCTACCAGATCAAGTCCCACAAAATACATTCCATCATAAGCCAGTTTTTCCTTAACCTTTTCAATAACTTGAGCGACTGCCGGGATCATCGCTCCAGCCGTTCCCTCCCCCCCCTGATGTATATTACTCCTTATGGTATCGGGGGCAGGACACCGATGCAAGATTGCATACTGTCCATCTATTTCAATCGGCTCACCATCCAACAGATAAACCCTAAGGTCTCCGTGTTGAGCTTCGGGAAGATATTGCTGTACTACAAAATATCCATCCATAGCCAGTACATCGACAATTTGCCGTAAGTTCATGATATGTGAAGCGTCCGCATAGAATACGTTTTTTCCGGTTGACCCCTGTACCGGTTTCAGTATTATTTTTGGATGATCCGACATAAAGTTGACAACGTCCGCATAGTCTCTGGTCACGATGGCCGGCGGCCTTACATCTTCGGAGAAGTCCTGTAAATAGATCTTGTTACTGTGGAAGGCTAGCGTCTGCGGGTCATTGACGACAAGTTTTCCAGATCTTTTTATCCGTTCGGCAAACTGTAATGCAAAATTTGGTGCCCATGGTCGCGGTTGCATCTCCAAGGTTGGATCAAACCGGATCCAAAGAATATCAAGAGCTTCGGCTGGCTGGTATGTCAAATTTTGTTGCCGAAGGTGTGTGATAAGGTCGATGGGATTTTCCAGCTGCACATCTGGCTTTAATACCCTTGCGCCTACCTCTATCGTTCCTAAAGTTCCCATGCGGAAATCAGACATACCGATATACCATACTTCGGATCCGAGGGACCAAACTTCATACGCCAACAGTGATGTGGTGCAGTTCAGTTCTTCGGTGTGAACATCGTTGATTAAAAATGAAATTACCATCGAAATATCCTATATAAGTTTGTAAATTATGTACCATTTACGCCCCGCAGCAATGGTCTTTCTGCATCGGGGATATCTTTTAATTCAACTACCAATAGCTCATGCAGGTGGGCATTAAGCATAGTTTGCTGTTTCTTAGATTTATCTGCCATAATAATCTATGTTTATATCGATTGAACAACTGCCCCCTCGAATAGTTCATGACGACGGAATCCCTATAGATCTCTATACCTATCAGTTAATCGAATTCGAAGAACTTGTTATTTGGTTAAGGGTATTTATTCTTTTTTTTGGGTATTTATCACTGCAACTATATGGAACAGAAGAGGTTCAATTAATACATCAATAAATGAAAACATAATGAATATACAAAACCTTTTTGCTATAAAAGGACAAGGTCCTATCATAGCTTTCGCAGTAGTAGAACCAACGTCCGATCCGGCCACTCCAAATCGTGGTGGTGGTGGAAACATACCGGACGAAGAAAATCTACCAGATGGTGGAGAGCGCGTTGAAAATCTTCCTCCGGAACAACCGGATGTCGACCCGCTTGAACGAGAGGAACCGGAGTTGGACGAGATAGAGGAAAATCAGCCCAATGAACAGCCAGACATCGATCCCCTTGAAGCGCCTAATCCCGATATCGACGAGATTAATCCGGATGCAGAACCCGAAATTAATGAGCTTTCAACACCGGAACCCAATATCGATCGTGACCCCGTAGTAGAGCCGGGAACAAATCCTATGGGGAGAGACCATTCACAATTCATCTAAAAACAAGGAGAAACGAAATGTCAGGACAACAACGCCTTTCCGTCCTTTCCGCATCGTGGAGCTGTTCTGGCTGTAGAGCGCGAAAACGGTAATCTTCATATTATATAGGTAACCTCTATTTCGTCATTTCGTTCAAAAGGATGCATTTTTTTGAATCATTGTCACAATCTCATCTATTCGGATAAAGGGGAATACTGCAGCAATCCATTTTGAATAGCAAATTTGATCAATGCTGGCGTATTTTTTGATTTCGTCTTGTCAATCAAACTTTGCCTATGCCCTTCTACTGTACGCTTGCTGAGGAACAGCTTTTCAGAAATTTCTAGGTTTGTCAGTCCATCGGCTAACAACCCCAATGTTTCTATCTCGCGTGTGGTAAGTGATAAGTCCGCCGGATCCATTCTAAATGCCTGGGCATCCTCTTGATAAATGAGTTTATCCACCAGATTCATCGTCAGCTCTTCACACAGATACCGACCGCCTTTTGCAACATGATTGATGCAGAAAAGCATTTCCTCTGCATTCACGTTTTTGACGAGATATCCTCTCGAACCATACCGGAAGCTCTGCGCGACATAATGTTCGTCATACAGCATCGTCAGCATGATCACATATATCCCAGTATTCTTTTCATATAAGTCTTTGACGAACCGAAAACCACCATTATCCATATTTAAATCTGTAATAAGGATATCCGCTTCCACACCCGCGGCTATCAAATCCAATATCTCCTGACCGCAGCATACATCGGCTACGACTTCAAGATTATCTTCATTGTTCAATAGCATCTTTATCCCATCTCTAACCACTAAATGGTCCTCTGCTAATAATATTCTCGTTTTTCCCGTCGTTTCCCGCAACATACTGTTTTTATAAGTTTTGTCATAGTAAGATACAGTTATCAACAACTAGCCCCCCTTCATTGTTTGTAATCTCAAACTCACCTTTTAAAATACCATTAACTCTTTCAGCTACCAATATCATCTAATGCTAAAATAGGCGATATTTCACTATATTGATTTTCACCACTTATCTTCCAGCAAAGCCTCCAATTGTTCTATTTCTTTTTGATAGATTGTTTTTTTACGGGTGCCGAAATACAACGTATTTTCCAGGGGATGTTTTCCATCCCAGACCAACTTAATCTGATTCGTAGCTAACGCATCGGTACATAAAAAGTCTGGTACGACAGAAAAGCCGGTTCCATCACTCAAACAACGGACTATAGAGCTGATGTTGGGCACAATATAGTTGGGACTAAAATCAGGGTGCTCCCCAAAATGCTTCAGCCAAAAGTTTTTAAGATGCTCCATATCCGCAGCAGTACTATACCAGAGTTGCTTCTTTAACAAATTGGCCACTTCTTTCGTCCTATTTTCGGCCAACAATTTTTCAATCTCAACGGTATCTGTATTTGCCCCGGCAATTAATACGATACGTTCTTTGGAAAAGGGCCTATAAAGTAGATTTTGCTGCGTCCCTTTCTGGGGTGTCACGATCAAATCCAAAAGTCCATTATCCAGATCGTGCTGCATTTTAGGGTACTCGCCAAAATTGATGATCAGGTTAAAAGGTAAATTTGCTATATGTTCTTCCAGCGTATACTGGAAGGTCTCAAAACACATCCCTACACTGATAGTCACACGTTCATCCTTGGCACGCTTATGAAAATGCTGCTCTGCACTTTCCATTTTCTTCAAAGGATCCAATACATAGTTATATAGGATCTTTCCCTTTTCCGTTGGCACCATCTTCCGTGCCGACCGATCAAATAGCTTATAGCCCGTGAATGCCTCCAGCGAGTTAAGATGCAGACTGACACCCGGTTGCGAAACAAACAACTCCTGCGCAGCTGCGGATAACGTGCCCGTCTCATAAATTGCCTTAAATGTACGTAGCCATTCTAAGTTCCAACGCATATTATATCATATTAATAATACAAAGATATAAAATATATCATATATATAAATAAATAACAATCCTCAAACTATCATTTTTATTATACAGAACTATAATTTAAGTTATTTTAATAATACATAATAATAATAGAAATTTGCACTATCAATAATGAAAATAATAATATGAACAAGATATTTATCATCAACGGCGGTCAAACATTTGCGCACTCTGGGGGCGCATTTAACAATACACTTACCGGTTGGACAAAAGAGACTTTAGAACAATCGGGATTCGAAGTGCGGGTCACCTCAACAAATAATGAGTTTGATCCGATACAAGAGGTAGAAAATTTTAAATGGGCAGATATGATCATATATAACACGCCTATCTGGTGGTTTCAGGTACCTAATCGTCTAAAAAAATATATTGACGAAGTGTTTACTGCCGGTCATCAGAATGGTATCTATGCCAGCGACGGCCGAAGCCGCAAAAACCCAGCAATCAACTACGGGACAGGAGGATTGATGCACGGCAAAAAATATATGGTCAACTCCACATGGAACGCCCCCGAAACTGCCTTCACTCTACCGGGCGAATTTTTCGATCAAACATCAGTAGATGATGGTATATTATTCGGTTTTCACAAGATGAACCAATTTGCCGGATTGGAACGTATCGATGGCTTCCATTTTCACGACCTGGAAAAGAATGCGACAGCAGAACGCATAAACAATTACCATCTGGAATATGTTAAACATTTAGACCAAATATTAATCGAAGAAAAACAAAACGTATGATCTATATAACAGCTATTATCAAAGCCAAAGTGGAATACCGTGAAGAGGTATCAAAAGCTTTACAGCACATGGTCACCAAGACCCGCGAAGAAAAGGCATGTATACAGTATGACCTACATCAAGGGCAGGACGATGAGAATACCTTTATATTCTACGAAATATGGAAAGACCAAGAGGGATTAGATAAACATAATAAACAGCCTTATATTTTGGCCTTCGGCGAGTTGGCGCAAGAAAAATTACAAGAAAATCCACAGATTTATTTAACAGACAAAATTTAAAAAATGGAATACAGAAAATTAGGAAATACAGATTTACAGTTGTCGGTTATTACTTACGGTGCATTTGCTATCGGTGGCAATATGTGGGGTGGAAACGAACAAAAAGATTCTATTGAATCGGTAAGAGCATCGATTGATAACGGTGTAACAACTTTAGATACCGCACCTTTTTATGGTTTTGGACTGAGCGAAGAAATGATCGGAGAAGCTATTAAAGGATACGACAGAAGCAAAATCCAGCTCCTTACCAAATTTGGACTGGTATGGGATGGTAGCAATCAAGGCAAAGGAGACTTCTTCTTTGATGCGGAAGACGATGGCAAAGTATTGCCCGTTTATAAATACTCCTCAAAAGCCAGCGTGATCAAAGAGGTGGAAGAAAGCTTAAAACGCTTACAGACAGACTACATCGATCTTTTACAGATACATTGGCCTGATAGCACTACGCCGATCAGCGAAACCATGGAGGCGCTGGAAATCCTAATCCAGCAAGGTAAGATCCGCGCTGCTGGAGTGAGCAATTACAGTGTCGATCAAGTCAAAGAAGCTAAACAAACGGCAAACATTGCCAGTAATCAGGTTAGTTACAGTATGTTGAATCGAAGTTTAGAAAAAGACCTGGCATCTTATGCGCTAGAAAATAATCTGGGAATCATTGTATACAGTCCAATGGAAAGAGGTCTATTGACCGGAAAATACTTCAAAGATGGTAAATTGAAAGAAAATGATCATAGAAATGGTTACTTCCAGCAATTTGACCTGAAAAAAGTAGAAACTTTCTTAGACGCGATCATGCCTATTGCTGAGCAAAAAGGAGCTTCCTTATCTCAATTGGTTTTACGCTGGACAAGCCTGCAACCAGCGATCACCTTTGTACTAGCTGGTGCTAGAAATGCCGAACAGGCTATAGCCAATGCAAAAGCAATGGACATCCATATTTCTACAGAGGAGATGATCTTTATCAATAAAGAATTAGCAAAAATATAAACAACAATGGACCGTCTACTTTCAAAAACAATTGCAACCTACGCCATCTCGCTTAGCGACTTCGAAAAGTGGTACGGGGTTTAACAAAACTCCCGAGGTGATCATCTCGGGAGTTACAGCTATTATTCCTTACTTTACTACGAGGACACATTATATTTGTAGAAATGAAAGACCGGGATATGTACCCCTCAAAGATGATATCCTCTGTATTTTCTGTTTATTGAATCAAATGGCTTATATCAGCTGGACAGTTATTATACCGGAAGTATTTTAGAAGTAATAGTTTTCATGAGATTTATAATAAATTAGTTGCTTTATTCGTGGGCGATTAGCATATGATATTCAGAATGACGTTTCCGGTTTTCTGTCCTGTCTCCACGTAGCGGTAGGCCTCCACAATATCTGTCAGCGCATAGCTCTTGTCTATTACTGGTCTAAAAGTCGCCTGCTGGGCGAGATCGCGCAGGTACAGCACGTCCTCTTTTTTCATCAACGGTAAGGGAAAGCGTACTTTCTTGCCATTTCCAAATCTGGTCGTCAGGGCCAGCCATATGTTCTCGGAGCCTTTACCCAACTCCGTGGAAATGTAGATTCCGTTTGCTTTAAGCAAAGGTTTACATGCCCCGAACGAACTTTTCCCCACCGCATCAAATATAAAATCAAATCGATGTGTCGTTTCTGTAAAATCCTGTGACTGGTAATCAACCACTTCATCAGCGCCGAGGGATTGTACCAGGGGCATATTCTTAGAATTGCATACGGCCTCCACAAAAGCACCGAAATGTTTAAGCAACTGAACAGCAGCAGACCCTATCGCACCTGTTGCCCCGTACACCAGCACACAGTGGCCGCTATCTACTTTTGCGGCACGTATATTTGACAGGGCATAATGACTTCCTTCGGTCAACGCCGCTGCCGTAACGAAATCCATTTCATCAGGTATAAGAGCCAGTGCCTTATCTTCCCGGATAACTTTATATTCGGCATGTCCGCCGAAACGCTCATCGTCGTAACCGAACACCCTGCTCCCCACTTTAAATTGCGTCACCTCGCATCCAACCGCCTCGACTATACCTGCAAACTCACATCCCAGCACTTTGTTCTTTGGCTTGAATAAACCACTGAACAACCGGGAGATAAAATATTCAGCACTTCTGAACCCACAGTCCGTACGGTTTACCGTACTGGCATATACCCGGATTAGCACTTCATTGCTTTGGGGAGAAGGGATCGGGATATCCATGATGCTCACCACTTCCGGGCCACCGTAACGGGTGTAGACCGCTGCTCTCATGGCTGCTTTTCTTTAAGTAGGAACAACGGAACTGCTATTTTGCTCATAAGTCGTTTGCGCACGTTAATGATATGGTATTGATGATAAAGTTAGACCAATTTCCATTCGTTAGCAATCGACTTCCTATAATTTAATGATAAGTTAATCTCATTCGTTAAACACTATATTAATCCAATAATAAGTTTATTCTATTCTACACCAATCTACATCCATCCATGATCGCGGTGTACCTTCTGCTGCGTTCAAAGCAAATAAACCTACTTTTGCACCAATCCATTTTCCTTGCCTGGCTTGAAATGTCTCTCCCAAGTCTTTATAGCTTTTCCCGTCAACACTATAAGAGAATTGGCAAACAGCTTCGTTTTCAACTTTAATACGTAGAAATATATCCGTAAATTCTAATGCTGTCTGATAATTATATTTTATAGTGGTTTTTAGCTTCTTATCCGAAATACTAGCGACGATCCTCTCCTCTCCTTTTTCTTCCGCCTCATAGCAGCTGGATTGGACAATTTCATAGCCCTCTGCCGTTTTCCGCAGGGCAATATAGCCGTAATCCCAACCCATCACGATCAGCCCGACTTTATCCCCTTCATTTTGCAGAACAGCTGTAAGTTTCATTGTAGCCGTAAACTCGGGTGCTGGAAGTTTTTGTAAAAGCAAATTAGGCACATCCCAAAAGTTTGTATACCCCTCGGGATAATATTGTCCATACATTCGCATATAGCCATTGGTTGATGGGAATCCCCACCCTTGTTGAGGGTTGGCATGCCATTGCCATTGAAGGCCAAGCTTCGCTGTATCGAATTCATCACTTTCCGCCGGTGTGACAATAGAATATTTTTTTCCTACATTCGGTTTGCGATAGGTTGTAACCGGTTCCCCACAATAATCTTTATCATTTATACCCATTACAGGCCAACCATCTTTCCACTGCACAGGCTGCAGATGCGTCACACGCCCGTATGGCCCTTTGTCTTGAAAATGAACGAACCACCATTCACCGGTTTGTGTTTGTACAAGTCCGCCTTGATGCGGACCGTTTATCTCTGTTTTTCCCTGATCGAGAACACGTTTCACCTCGTAAGGGCCATATACATTTTTGGAACGTAACGCGATCTGCCATCCCATTTCTACACCACCTGCCGGTGCCAGTAGATAATAATAACCATCCTTCTTATAAAACTTGCCGCCTTCTATTGTATGATTGACACCATCATTACCATCAAAAATCAGGCTTTCTTCACCAATTACCTTTGTTCCCGTTTCGTCCATTTTACAAACAGTCATCACACTGTTAAACTGCGCACGACTTCCTGCCCAAGCGTGTGTTAAATAGACGTTACCATCGTCATCGAACAAAGGACTAGGATCGATACGTCCCTGGCCTGGTAATACCAGGATTGGCTTATCCCAAGCTCCTAGAATATCTTTCGTCTTAACCACATAAATACCAAAATCCGGATCACCCCAATAAATCATATATTCACCTCTATGGTAACGGATACAAGGTGCCCACACGCCTTTTCCGTGCTGAGGCTTATCAAAAAATCCTGTCGGCACTCCTTCGAGATTCAAACCCCGAAGTGCGTAGTTGACAATCTGCCAGTTCACCAGATCCTTGGAGTGTAATATAGGCAGACCAGGTACACTATTAAAGCTCGAAGCTGTCATATAATAATCGTCTCCTACACGAATTAGATCCGGATCGGAATAATCCGCATACAAAATCGGATTCTTATACGTGCCATCTCCTTGATCGGCTACCCATGTTTGTGAAATCTGGGCGTTAAGTCTTAGTGATGGCATTATGTAGCAAAAACCTATACAGGCTACTATAAGAAGTTTATAAATAGTTAGTTTTATCATCTCTATCCGTCTTTATATCTAGAATTGTAGTTCACCGAAATTCTGTGCTTTTATAGTGATCTTCTTTCCTTTTCCTTTCCGAATCGTAATTGGTGCTTCGGCGTGCACATAATATTTCCCGTCACGGTATTTCAATACCGCATTCGTCGCTACTTCCGATTCTATGGTAAATCCATTGCCCTGCAACAGCTTGCCATAACCTAAAAACAACGTGAAATCCTCTCCATTTTCGCTCACAACGGCGTAGGTAGCCAGAGCAACCATATCCTTATAACGTGCCTTTTCTTCTTTTACGGACGAGAAAATAAAATCAACTTGGCCGCTTTTACTTTTTATCTCCAATCCTACGAAATCATCGGAAACATCTTCTACATGAAAGGATTCTATCTTGTCTATTGAACGTCCTTCATCGGTAGTATAAGGTTCAAATATCGAAACGAAAGGTCTGTTCCAGGCTTCACCATGCTGACGGGCAGCAATTGTCAAGTAAGGTACTTCCGAAGGATTATAAGGTAACCCACCATTTCCGCGGAAAGACTTTGCTGGAGGTGCTTTGATCGAAAACACTTCTCTATCGGGATAGCCTTTCATCCATAGATGCATATATACGTGGTTGCTATCCGGTCTTGCCATCTTCCAAATGGCTTCATAATCATTATCTGTCTTTGCAGAACGCTTGTCCCACATATAATCTAGTGCAAATAAGTGCCCTCCGGCAAAAGCCATTTCGTCATTTGGCTTTAAATCTAACCGGCTTCCTTTGCTATCGCTTATTTCCATTTCTAAGCCGAGATTATGATAGAAGTAGTCATGGAATTTATCGCCGGCACGTTGCTTTTTAGAACGAAAAATGTCCACATAATAGCCCGTGTTTTGACCCGTACTCACAATACTTAAAAAACGACGCTGATCACTACGGCTTTCCGGCTCTAAGAAATAAGCATCCGAGTAAGTAATCCCGTCATAATATCCTTGTTTTTGTCCGGATGCTGGATAATTAGCTAGCAAATCAAATGGATGGTTGCTCAACATCTCCGGATATTTCGAAATACCGTCTACCATAACCGTATTATGTGCCGGAAATTGGGAATAATATTCGAGATAAGGCTTTTCAAAATAAGAAGACCCTATACCAGATTCCGCACCTAGTACGTATCCTTTTCCGTATAGCTCGATAGCCAAACCGTTTGCATGCGCATGGTTACCCAAGGAGCCATACTGAGATATCATCATGCCGTTTTCGGGATCGGTAAATTTATTTCGCTGGACAAACCAACTCACATTGGACGCATAAAAAGTCTGTGTAAGGCAGTCGCTTAAATTGCCCTTTACTACCTCCTTCCGGAGTGTAAGGGGATTACTGGCGAAAAATGAGGAAATCTGTGCCGGATAGCTTCTAGGTTTATCTTCCTCAGCTTCCGGCTCACCACCGAACAACTTATACATCCGGGTATAATGCGCTTCATCTTTGACCTGGTCGTATTTCTGTGCCATTCGAATCATCTGATACATCGATGATGTATTGACGTCTCCATAATAGGAATCTCCAAATGCTGAAGTCTGTCCATTCGGAAAGAGATACTGTGGCAAGACATCCACCGCTTTGCGCATCACCGGCATATACGGTAGCAGATTTTGATGGAATGTTTGGTCATAGTGAACGATGAAATCCATAAAAATACTGGTCACGCTTTGTGCATATCCCGGGCTTTCGTTCCATACCCCGTTGTCAAAATCGTAGCCATATTCCATAAGCCTAGGGATAGACCATTGACGGGCGGCGTTTTGATTAAAGATATAATCAATATAGTATTCCCGTCCTTTGCCATCTTTGTACGCTGCGTTGTCTTCCAATACCATGGCCACCGGCAGGATGAATTTATCGCCGTGAAGATTCCAGTTGTTGTGTGGCACGCCATTCTTGATCGTAATATCGATCCACTTTTTAAATGCCCCTTCAAACAGGGCGATTTTATCAGCATCACGCTTCTGGATATAGCCATGTAGAAAATCATAATACTCTGCCAAATCGGGTAGTATACGTTCTTGTATCACTTCAAAAGTTGTCATGGCGACGAGCGTCTGCGCATGCCCATTCCCCAAATCTTTCGGTTCGTTTCGGTGATAGATCCCCATCATATAGACATCGAAAACATCGTATGCTAATTTTGCATAACGTTCTTCTCCCGTCATCCAATAGAGGAAAGCTGCATCCCGACCGATACGAATAATTTCATGATTGACACTTTCAATCTGTCCTCCCGACACCGAAGCCTGATCAATCCATTCCAAGGGGTTCCCTTCTTTCGCAGAATTATGGAAATAGACGCCTTTTGTATCGTCCATGTACGGAACAATATCTTCCAATCTAGGTCTTTTAATTGGAGAACTCACCCCACGGGTACTCCCAAAGCGTACGGTAGGAACGGGAGCTTCTCCATCTGCCCGCGCATATATCCCCCCATTGATGTACACCTGCGTAGCTTTACTTTTCCAGTACATCATTAAGCGGGAATACAGCCAATCGGGTTGTTCAGCTACACGTTCCTCATATCCATTTACCCTGCTCTTTATCCCTTCAAATACGTCCTTAGCCCACTTTTCCTGCTGAATTTGTTTTAGTAACGATTCCTTCTCTGTAGGATTGGTTAATAACCGAGGTCTCGTTTCTGGTAATGTTTCGGGTAGCGGTATTTTTTGCGCATGCAGGCCGCTGCCGAGAATCAATAGCCATACGAGTAAATAAATTTTTTTGCTATCTGACATCATTTTTCTTATCTATTTTAAATCCCAATACACGACATAGCGCTGACGATGGATTTGATGTATAGGTTCTAATCGTACATTCTTCTCTTCCTGCACCGTCGTAAATGCCAACGGTTCATCTGCAATTGGTTTAATATAATCGCTTAGCTTGTTCTTATCCAGTTTTAAAGATGTTTTCAAGTTTGCAGGTACATTATACTCGTAGGTATAATAATCATTGTATTCCGTAGGATCAGAGAATGGCGCTAAGTCCGTCATTCCTTCTGTTCCCATTACACCTGCCAACACTAGCGGCCCATACATAACGGCAACCTTATTTGGGTTATCATTTGCCTCGGCAACATGTAAAGACATTGGATAGGTGACTTCGATTTGGTCTCCTGACTTCCAAACTCTGTCGATCGTAATATATGAAGATGGTGTTTGTTTCACTTTTATAGCTTTTCCATTGACTTTCACCGACACGCCCGATGCCCAATACGGATAACGTAAATTCAACTTCCATTTGCTGTTTGAGGCGTCTTCTACCTTAAATATTACTGTTTCCTCAGCCGGAAAATTGGTTTCTTGTACTATCTTCACACCTTTTTCTTTCCAATTTAGCTCGGAAGGAATGAAAAGATTGACATATAGCTCTTGATCATGGTAATAGTAAATACTTTCATTATACTTCGCATGATTTTCAAAACCAGTCCCTACGCAGCACCAAAAGGAGTTTTCGGGTGTACTGTACACTTTATGCGCACCAGGCAATAAGGGCAGAAAGTATGCAACCATACCAGATTCCGGATCCTGTTGTCCCAAAATATGGTTATATAATGCTCGTTCGTAGTAGTCTGCGTACTCAGGATTAGCGTCCCATGTAAATAGGTGACGTGTCAATTTCAACATATTGTTGGTATTGCATGTCTCTTGTGTATATCCTGTTAGATTTTTAGAAATGCTGTCCGCATGGATAAATTTCTCTTTATGACTATTTCCTCCTGTTGCATACGTTTGATGATCGATCACCGCTCTCCAAAAGAAGCTGGCAATATTCCTTGCTCTTGGTATGTTATGAAGTTCATAGTTACGAGCTTCGCCGATAACCTTAGGTATAAACGTATTCGCATGTTTGAAATAGAAATCTGCCTCTCCATCTGCCAATGGATCGATTACGTCATTATGATAGAAAAACTCCGCCAATTCTTTATGTTCTGCTGAACCCGTGATGGCATATAAGTTGTAAAAGGCTTCATTCACACCACCAAACTCATTTCTAAGCATAAGAGCACGTTGTTCTGGCGTTAACGGCTTTAATTTTTGATAAGCCCAGGAGGCCGCCTTTTTCATGACTTCCAGCGCTTGCGCGTTTTCAGCATATAGATATTGATCGATGAGTCCGGCATAGATTTTATGTAATGTATACCAGGGCGCCCACACGGCCTGACCTGCGATATTGCGGTTAATTAAATATTCTGGATAGGCACTGATATAGCCTTTTTGCCCTATCTCTTCCAAGGCTATTTGTACCTCAGCCAAACCGCTTACCAAACTATCTCCTTTTAATTTATAATGTTCGTCTCCAGTTGAAGCATATAAGTAAGCTAGCGCGGACATAATATGTCCGGTACTGTGGCCTCTCAGATCGCAATCCAACGATTCCCACCCACCTAATTTTTTTACGGTCATATAACCGCCTTCCCGACTGGAAAAGGCACCAGCGGTATTTCGAAAACTCTGCAACAGACTTGCTACATCCAAGGATAGTATCCAAGTGCTTTCCCGCTCCATGTTCGTCCGGAAAATAGAGGGAAGCAAACGGACATCTTTCATATCAAAGCTGTATGCTTGTATATCAGCCGACGTTTCCTTTGTCATTTTGCCAAAATGCTGTCCTGGATATACCGATTGAGCCGAAGCTGATATGGCAAAGGCAACTACCGTTCCGATGATAGGGACTAACTTTTGTAATATAGATAAGTATTGCATAATTAATCGCTTATTTTTTTACTATATAAAAACTGCATTCAACCGGCTGCGCCGATTGTATTTTACTATTAACACCGTATTGCCATGCCACCACCGTGACTTTAACAGGAAATTTTGACCGAGGAGGAGTCGTGGTGAAGACCAACTGATCTCCTTCTATTTTGGCAGGGCCTTCTTTGATATAATAGGAAATAGCCAAGTCCTTGTCGCTTGTGGCCTTTAATGTGATTTCTTTCGTTCCGAAATCGACATTCGGCAGTCCGGGAAATAGGATATATTGCCGTTCACCCGTCTGCAATGGATAAGGAACCCGTATGTTCAACTGTTGGACGACACTTTTATAGCGATTACCCTCTTCGGCCTGTGCAAGCAGCCAGATATCACCCGTCCGCCGAGGGTTATTCATCCCCATACGGTAAAAGTCTACCATAAAAGTTGTATCGTTCAGTTGCTTAACCGGTCCGTTTATTTTACGTATTCGTATCTTATCTCTTGATGAGGGGCTTGGGATTCGCTTGCCGCGCAATGAATCGGTAAATACTGCAGTCACCTGAAAAGTCAGGTCATCACAAAGCTCAGGCGTAATCTGATATTGCGCATGCGATGATTTATCAAAAGGCAACCGCTCCCCGTGCATTTCAAAACTGATATACCGCATTTCTTGTCCCGGAGCTTCATTATAATAGTTCTCCGTTGCTTCCGCCATTTCCTGATCGAAATACCAAAAAGCATCATGTTTATTTCCTTTATAACTCGAGAAAGGAGCGGCTTTTTCGCGCTTCATATGAGCAACCCAACGACCAGCCAACCACCCATCTGTAGGATTTATTGTTATCAATTCCGTTAGACTGTCCAGTGGTTGATTATCCGGTAAGCGATATTTTGCGGCTTTTTGCAAAAAGAGAATCATATAATCCACCACCTTATCCGACACATCAAAATGTCCTTGTCCCCGGTCGTATAAGAATGAAACACAACTTTCGGGATACATCATCCGAAATGCCAGTGCTGGGTTTACTCGGGCTTCCCACCACTCGTATTCGCCTTCTATCATTAGCCCTGGGATACCGTCAATATTACGTGTTCTTCCCCATTCCAGATTTTCCCTTCCATAACCGGTCAGGTTGGTTCTGGGCTCGTCTCCTTTATAGGAAACTACCGCCAATGTGCGTTCAGGATTCCACGCGGCAAAATTCCAAGGGAAGGTCGCCATCGCCGAATGTCCTAGAGGAACCAATGGTGCATGTCGGATTTCTACATAGCCACTAACCTCTGCAAAATCTTCTAACATTTTATTAAATACATCCTGAGAGCCTTTGGCCACATCCCATTGGTAATCTATTCCTGGAGCAACCCAAACGATCGCAAAGCCAAGTTCTGCCATCGCTTTCCGAAAATTCGGATGTGCAAAGATGGTTTCCTCGCACATGTTTTGCTGGCTGAATACAATTGCTTTTACCTGTTCACAATCTTCTGGAATCCATAAAAACGCGCTCGGGTGATCTTTTGTTTCGTCAGACACATAGCCCCTCAACGAAACGGACCATTGCCATTCTGCTGCTACAAGATGTATGGCAGACACCAAGAAACACAATAAAAGCGGTATACATATTTTGATGGCTTTCATAAAAAACGCTTCTTTTTTAAGGAATAAATTGGATATTTTCGACATGCTCCCCGATAAAAACACGTGCCATATCACCGGTTTTATACCATTTTGGTTTATCCGGCATATCGTCGGTAATTAGCTTTCCGTTTATCCGTAGATTCTGGAAGACAATATTATTTACCTTGCGTTCCTCGTTATATCCGGCAATAATAGATATCTCCCCACCATCGCCTTGGTAGCTGATATCTTTAAAGGTGATATTTTCGATCAATTTCCCCGGAGCAGGACAATATTTTTCGTTGAAAAAGATACGCACATTAACAAGCTGTCCCTGCCGAAAATCTTCAATGCGTATATCCTCAAAAAGTACATTCCGAATGGTATTATTATCGCCGGCATTGATCGCCAAACAACCTTGGTAATCCAGCTGCATTTCTTTGTGATCCAGAATATCAATATTCCGATAAACAACATCCTCAATCGTATCCGGATCATCTGCATTTCCGTGAATACCGATAAAAATCGGATGGGCCACATCTGCCCACAAAGTGGAGTTTTCCATGCGTATATTCTTACACCCGCCTTCGAATCCCTTGCGCGTAGCGTATACCGTTGTACAGTCGTCTGAGTTTCTACAAAAAACACCGTCATGATATACATTGTTACTAGCAAAGACATTCATTCCATCACCCCAACCATAATAACTGATGCTTTTCACATTCCGTATCGTTACCCCATCGGAGCCGCCCACGGCACATTGGGTCGTAAAAAGACCTTCTACATAGATATTCTTTGCGTTAGCAATATGAATACCCATCTTCACGGTATGTTCCACCATCCCCCGACCGATCACGTTCACGTTTTCTGCATCATGTATCAACAATTGGCCTCTTAAGATCGCGCCTCCATCCACATATACGGTTGTGTTGGATGGCACATGAAATTCCGCATCCTTAAACTCGTGTATCCCCGGCCCAAAGTATACCACATCTGCACGGTTTTTATCGGGAATCTCTTCCACCATCGGATTGGCAAACAGGTGCAGATTATGAAAAATATCGTCGTTCACTTCCACAGATAGATTACGCGGTTCATTCAAAAAAAATGTCAACGTATTGCCTTTAATTTGCGGTTCAATGCCATAAGATAAGGGTCGTACACGTGCTTTGGATATATCTCCCTTCGTGTAGGTGACGGACACTTCTACGTTTCCCGAAAAATCAAAAAAAGCCATAGAGGCATCCTCTACTTGATGCTTTGCTTCCCGAACTTCATCAACTTTAACGAGATGATTTGGAACAACCTGCCAATCCTTGCCGGGACTCTTTACTTTGACCACAAAATCGTCATTCAATAAAGCACCTTGCGGAGCTGGGTAAATCACTAGTTGAGAAGGGTCGTTAGCAAACGACACAGAAACAAGAGCGATGAGAAAAAACAAAAAAGAAAAAGATTTCATAGCATATATTTTTACAGACAACATATTATTTCTTAGGGTATATGTGTATCGCAACGCCACCACTTGGTTTTAAGTTAAATTCCTCGACCATAGCAGCATTCACTTCTATTTTTGAGACACCAACTTTTGTACGGGTATCTACCGAATCATCATCGATGTATATATCGGCGAGATAGGTTTTTCCTTCATCCAGAAAATCAAAGGGTACAGAAACCTGTTTTGCTTCGTTATTACCGATAGCGCCGATAAACCACTCTTCGCCGCTTCTACGTGCCATCGTGATATATTCACCGATCTCTCCATTTAATACTTTCGTATCATCCCACACTGTTTTCACTTTATCAAAAAAAGCTATTTCCGGTTCGCCGTTATAATCGCTCGGTTTATCATACCAGTACAAAAACTGGAGTGGGCTGTAATAGACAACTGATAATGCCAATTGATGTACATGTGTGGTTTTGATACGGTTATTATAATAGCAAATGGTATAATCTCCTGCACCTGCCAGAAAACGCGTGAACGGCAATATCGTATTATGGGTAGCATCGGGCATCTCCTCATTACCTTTGATGCCTTCCTGCGTTAACAAATTAGGGTATGTGCGGCTGAATCCCGTCGGTCGGTATTCGTCATGAATATCTACCAGCAGCTGATATTCCGCTGCTTTCTTTATCGCTTCATGCAACCATGTAGACCATCGGTTTGAGCCAATTTGTACAAAACCAAACTTAACACCTTTCAAACCCCATTTTTGATATTGCGAAAATAGTTCATCCAAGTTACCGTATAACGCCCGCTGATTGACATATACAAATATTCCAATGTTTTTCGTAGCACCGTAATTGATGACCTCCTGCATGTTCAGATCACTGCGATTCTCGGCAACCTTGCTGGCATCGGAATTGACCAACATCTCCGGACCGTACCAGCCGGCATCTAGGTGCACATACTGTAATCGGCGCTCTGCTGCAAAATCAATACATTTTTTAGCATGCTCCGTTGTTAGCTTTCCGGAGCGGATAACCTTACCCGGTTTGATCCAAGATGTATTTTGTATCGCGTTTGGTGCATTTAGATTAAGCACAATATCATTGTTTTCGATGAGCTGGCCCGGTTTCTCGGCGGCCATAATAACACGCCATGAGGTAGAAAAAGGACTGATTGCATCTACCCCGTCATAAATAGAAGCCTGTAAGGTATTCTTCTTTTCAGGATGCAATTTAAACTTTGTTCGTGCGTAGTCTATCATCTGCGCTTCCAATAGAGAGACATATAAACCATTTTTCAATTTCATGGTCAAGGGGCGTTCGCTCTCGTCTTCCCAATCTGTCAAAGGTTTTAGGGAATAAGGGCCTTGTGCCCAACGTTCATAATAAGCCTGTGCTCCCGGTTCAAACGCAAACTCCGTTTGTTCTCCTACAATGTGTAAAAACAGACCATTGCTGCTCTCGGGAAAATGATAGCGGAATGCAACTCCTTCATCGAAAACCCGGAAAACAAGATGCATTTCATAACTACGGCGTTTGTCGTAACTGGTTCCGTGTTGCCCCTCTGTTACTGCATCGCCTTCGCCGAACTTTGTGAATACCAGCGTTAGCTCTTTGTAACGATCTTTAACTTTATTTCGTTCGCCGTACAACGGTTCCCAATGTTTGTCAACATCTTTTGTTTCTGCTTTTTTAAAGTCTAGGTTTTCACACCACCATCTGGAAGGGTCGTTTTCAATACCCAAAGCAGATTCGAACAATTGGTTTTCTAATTGGATACCCAGTGCCGACGTCTTAATAATGTTTTTGTCCTTATAATCGACTGTATAATAAAGCTGTCGCTTATCTTTGGCGGTTTCATGTTGAGTAATGTAGATATTATAATTTCCATCAGGCGAATTCAATGTCCACTCCTGTAATTTTTCACCTGGTTGGGCATACGTATTTTCCAAACTAAGGGTAAAAGCAATTAATAGTGTTACGTATTTTATCATCCTATAAAATTTGATTACTAAAATTTATTTAATTCCTAGTTCCTGCTGTATCTGTTCTAAACTCTTCCCTTTTGTTTCCGGCATTATGCGCCAAATAAACAGGAAAGACAACAACATCATCACACCATAGAACACAAAAGAATATACTCCGCCCATTGGACTACCCTCGACAATAACTGGGAACACCCATGAAATTATTGCTGCCATAATCCAATGCGTAAAGCTTCCTAGTGCCGCACCTTGCGCCCGTACGGTATTAGGGAAAATTTCTGCAATAAACACCCAAATAACAGCTCCTTGTGAGAAGGCAAAAAAAGCAATAAAACCGACTAAATACACCAAGGTCAAGGGATTCGCTCCGGATACGTTCATCAAGTTCGTCGCGGTCAACACTAAGAATACTGTCATTCCTGCAGCACCGATAAGCAAGAGCTTTTTACGTCCAAACTTATCGATAACCGTCATGGCCAATATCGTAAAAATAAAGTTGGCCAAACCGATAAAGACAGATTGTTGAAAGGCATCCGCGCGGTCAAATCCAGCCATTTCAAATACACGTGGAGCGTAATACAAGATCGCGTTGATACCCGAGAGCTGGTTAAACATCGCGAGCAACAGGGCATATAGAATAGGTTTATTGTACTTGCCGTTAAACAGGTTTGCTTTCTTTCCTTTATCTTGTTTATTATGCTCATCTAGTACCTGTTGTAGCGCTTCTTCTTGCCCTAATTTCTGAAAAATGAGCTGTGCTTCCGTGATTTTTCCAGTTACCGCGAGCCACCTCGGGCTCTCGGGAATAAAGAACAATAATATAAAAAATACAATTGCCGGAACACCCATTACCGCCAACATATAGCGCCAGGATTCGTCCCCCCCGTATCCGGCTAATAAATAATTCGTCAGATAGGCTACCAAGATACCCGCTACGATATTAAGCTGAAACATGCCTGCCAATCGGCCGCGGATTTTCGCTGGTGCGGTCTCCGAGATATACATCGGACCAACGACCGAAGATGCCCCGACAGCGATGCCCCCTAAGAAACGGAATAAAATAAAGATCAACCAGGAGGATACCACCGCACAACCAATCGCCGATAGCAAATACAGTGCGGCTATTAAAAAAAGAATTGGCTTACGTCCATATTTTTGTGTTGGTTTTCCAATAATCAGGGAACCCAATACCGTGCCGATCAAACTGGAAGCAACCGTGAAGCCCAGCCAAAAAGAATCCAATTCCCATAACTTTTGAATGACCTGTTCGGCACCAGATATAACAGATACTTCAAATCCGAAAAGAAAACCACCCAGAGCGGCAATAAGAGCTATATTAGAAGCTTTTTTTGTCATCATTAATTCCGTATAACCGTTTCTCACTAATTAGCTTTTTAAAACGAAGCAATGCCTCTACATAATAGTAATCTGCGTAGTTTATAGAGGTATTAATTTCTGTTCCTCCCGGATAATGTCCGGTCGACTGCGATAAAAGTGCTGAATTGTGTGGGCCCGCATGGTAACGAAGTGCCAAAGAATTCAACATATCTTCTGCCTTGCCGCGATAAAGGTCCTGTTTATTTTCTGGAACGTATTGCGCCAGTTCTAAAAGAGCCGAAACCACAACAGCGGCCGCTGATACGTCACGTGGTGCATTCGGAATGTCTGGTGCATTAAAATCCCAATAGGGAACTAAATCGTCCGGCAGACGTTCCAGATATACATCCGTCACCTTTTGCGCAAAATCCAAGAATCGAGGATCACGCGTTTCTCGATATACCATCGTATAACCGTAAATTGCCCAAGCTTGCCCTCTGGCCCACATCGTGTCATCCGCGTAGCCTTGATGCGTCACCTGCTTAATCATTTCACCCGTATCCTTATTGTATATCACCACGTGGTAAGACGTATGATCATCCCGAAAATGATTTTTCATCGTCGTCTCTGCATGCTTAACCGCGATGTTATACAATGAATCTGCTCCACCATTCTTCGAGGCCCAAAACAACAATTCCAAATTAATCATATTATCGATAATCGTATTGTGTTGAGGCCATTCCATATTCGGAACTGATCGGGGCCAGGATAGAATTGTTCCTACAGCAGGATTAAACAATGTTGCCAACGAATCTGCCGCGGCTAAAACAACTTCTTTATAGGATTCATTTCCGGTTAAACGGTAGCCATGTCCGAATGAATTGAACACTTGAAACCCTAAATCATGATCAATGACAGGTTCGTAGGCCAACGGTTTAAGTTCTACCGTAAAACGATCGGCTGCTTCTTTCAGTTCCGGTTTATCGGCAAGCTCATAGGCATACCAAAGTTGTCCTGCCCAGAATCCACTCGTCCAATCCTGATACGAGACATAGCGCCATGTTTTACCGTCGTCCTGTATATTACGGGGAATATTCAAACCGGTATCGGGAATAGTATGTAAGGTGGATTTAATCTGATCGACTATATATATTTTTTCCGCATCGATATCTACAGATTTTGGCTGTTGGCAACTCACCGCCATCCATACCAGGGGCATTACAAAAAAGGCTTCTCTCATCTAAACTATATTAATTTTTGAAAGATAAATTCTTTTGTACATCCTGTACAGCAGAATCTATCTTCCATGGTTCATTATCTTTCTGGTCGACCCACTATTTACCCAAAAATGTTTCAAGCTGTACTTTGCTCTCGAAGGTACGGATCCAATCTATTTCATAATCAGTAGCCGGATCATCCTGTGGTATATCGGCAATTTTCAACTGGAACGTATTCAGACTGATTTCTTCGTTGGGTCTTGCTGGTCCGCTGCCCATACTGAGGGCGGACATATCCCAGAAATACACGTCTTCCGTTGCATAATCAGTGGCATATTTATTAAAGCCATTACCAAATGCGCCGTTATTGGTATCAAAAGTAATCCTTGCTCCTTCCGGTTTTTTCATCTTGATAGCGAAAATCGGATGGGTACCGGTATGAATAATAACCGGGGTTTTCGTTTGCTTTAAATCGGCACGTTTATTTCCCGAAGTTTGTGTAAACTTAACATTCAATTTACCTCCACTCACGGTCATCACACCTCCCTGCTGTGCTTCCCAGCCTTCACTGTCGCCTTCCGTACCAAATTCCCAAACGAGGTGTCCTATCGCAGCTTCCTTTTCCACGAGATTACCATAGAATTCGATCTCTGCAATATTACAATTGCCTTGAGCGGCAAAATAATAGATGTAACGATAGCTCTGTCCTTCTTCCATCTGTATGCTAGCTTCTGTTAACACTCCTCCTGGAGGTGTCGTCTCGATCGTATGCAGAACGACATAATCCGATAGCGATGGATCATTTGCTCCTCTGATCTCACCGCCTACTACCCGCGATGCGTGCGTTGATCGTGGTGCGTATCTTATTGAACTTAATACCGCAGCTTTTCCTACACCAAGATCCCAACCTACAAATCCAGGATTACTTGCTGCATCGATATAGGTATCTAAATTACCATCTACTGCCGCTCCAATCATCGTTGCCGGATTATTTTGCCAGGATCCTTGATGTCCGATCAGTGTACCCGTTAGTTTTTCGATACCGATCATAAGATAACTAGCGGTAAGACGTTGTCCGTCGACAATTAATATAATATTTCCGGAAGGTGCTTTGGGAACTGTAAACCGTACTTCCGTTGGTGTTACACTGGTAACTTCCGCTTCTACGTCGCCGATGAATGCCTGTACCAAATCTATATTCTCGCCGAAATTTTCGCCCCTTATCGTCACTTCATCGCCTTCTTGAGCTTTATCCGTGCTAACCAGAACAACCCTAGCTGGGGGCAACAATATCAATTCATCCCGTGTCTGATCCTGCTTTCCGAAGATTTCCACGGTCAAAATTCCAGAAACGGCATTTTCCGGCACCAATACTTCGATCTTACCGTCTTCTATGTAGTTCAACGAATCTGCAGGCACATCGCCAAAATATACTTTGACAGCATTTTTTATCGTCCCGAAGTCTGCGCCATCAATGGTAATCAGACTGCCAACATAACCCTGCTTGGGATAAAAATCATTTACAATGGGGGCAGGATATGTAAACTCTCTAAAATTAGGTCCTTTTTCACAAGAAGTGACGATTAGCGTAATGACCATACTCAGCCAGACGATCGACAAACCTTTCCATGTTAATTTTTTCATGTCATTTTCCATTAATTGGTTATTCATGTCTTTATATTAATCCAACGTGTACATTAATGTCCCGAAACCAAGCTGGTCGTATCCACCGCTATTGGGGCTATAGTTCCCACCACCGCCTTCGGGGTATACTGCACCCATCCCAATTTTCGTGTATTGAGCCTCTTTACCCTTGATTTTAGCATAATGATAGTATGGCCCTGCCCATACGGGGCGTTTCTCCCCTCTTCCTGCGCTGCTTATTTGTGTGTGTACCTCGGTTTGAGCGCAATTTGCAGCCCATTTTCTTGTATATTCATGGAATGGCACATCTAAGTTTGCCACATTATATTTTGCAACATATTCGCAGGCCTTTAAGAAGCGGTTGTCATCCAACCCATAAAAATCATCACCCTGATTCCAAGCCATCTGTGCAATATGGCCAGCGATACCAATAACCATCACGGTATGCCCCTGATCACGGCCGCTTTCCTGAATCTGCGCTAATCCGGCATTTTCACCGTCAAAAACATGATTGAAAGCCTTGTACCAATTACCGTTGCCATTACCGTTTTGAAGATAGTCAACCGCATAATTGTATTTACTGCGATTATCAGTCAATATTCCGATAGCCATCACTGAAGCTAAATTTGCTAAATCCCAGTTTGCCCAATAATGGGAGTCACAGGTTCCCCAATGTGATGTCAGAAAAGCTATATTCAAACTATAGAATACATCCAACATCCACTGCTTATAGGCTTCGAAATCATCCGCTGCCCAACCTTCATAGTCACGTAAAAGATCTCCTGCCACAGCAAATTGATAGCCATAGATTCCTCCCGCCAATGCGGTATTGGTGTCACCGCTGATACGCTCACAAGTAGATGCCCAAGCATTAAGAATATTAATCGCCGTTTCCGCGTAGGCGTCGTCTCCAGATATTTTCCAACGTAAAGCCAACTGATAAGCTGCTGCTACATCACGCATCGCATTGCTGTAGTTATCTGGATCGGGTTCTTCTCTGCTTCCTCCTCCTCTGACCAATTTGACCACAGGATTTGCTGTACGTGTCAATTGTGCATGTGAATTGTTTATTAACATATTCCACCCTGTCGTAACCGCTTCATCATCGGCCGCAAGCTTCGCTTTAACACGTGCGAAATCCTCGGGCGTGTGCAACGCGCCCACATGCTTCATTGGAATATTAGGTTCTAGTGTGTCAATGATCGAGATATTCGTTCCATCTTCTGTGTCACGTACGATCGGACGGTTCATTTCTGGCACCTCGTATTCACAAGCTGAAAATAATAGCACACTGCTCAGTAAAGGGAGTATCATGATCTTTATGCCTTTGAAATTTAAAATTTTCATATATTAACTATTTTAATAATTGTCTGCGTATTAATAACCCGGATTTTGCAGGAGTTGATCATTCAACATCCGCTGATTTTGCGGGATAGGATACAAATAATGTTTTTGGGAAACCGAGTGGTTTATCGAGCTGGAAACGACCACACAATGTAAATAACCATCAGGTGTTTCTACAGCTTCCTCACCCCATATATACGAGCTCGCGTTATACGAAGTTGTTGGGTTGCCCTCTCCATCTTTAAATGGTGTTGCATAATCTTCTCCATTTCCTACCACTCGCCCCAATCTAGAGGCGTTTAACGATTCCTCTAAAATGCCCCATCGCTTTAGATCATCAAATCGCTTTCCTTCTCTGTACAGTTCCACCGTACGTTCTCTTCTGATCTCTTCCAGCATATTTAAACCGTTCGACGTCGCCAAGGCATTGGTCAACGGCGTCACATTCGCACGAATACGTAACCTATTGATCGAGGCTTGTAATTGTTCGTCGGTAATACGACCATGTAACTCGTACAAAGCTTCAGCATAAGTCAAATAAACCTCCGCTAACCGAATAATGGGCCAATTGGCGGATTCTGTGTTATCCAAACGCCGGTCACCAAAACCATACACAGCATATTTCGCGTTTCCGTATCCACTAAAACCGAGGCTTCCATAATTCAAGTTAAGTGTGGTCGGCGCGGTTCCCGAACCATACAAGTATTTTAGCAAACGTAAATCCCTATTCTGGAACTCCGAATTCACCGTATGATATCCTTGAAAAAGCGATGATTTTTCAGGCGGCAATCCGTCAGCGCAAACCGCCATATCCACAAACTTTCTGCTTGGATAGAGCTGTCCCGTCGTCCAAGTAATATTCAGGCGGGGTTGTTTAAGCGTATAGTCCCAAACACTATACAGGATAAACTCATTATTTGTCGACTTATCATATCCACCCGGATTTGAGCCTTCATCCTCTAAATTAAACAAGTACCAGGAACTTGCATTTTGCATATTGGAATCTCCATTTTTGTTCCACAACTCAAAGCCACCATTATTCATGATATCTTCACATTGTGCAATAGCATCTGCTAAATATCGATTCACATTCCCGGGATCATATCCGGCCGTGCCGGCGCCAATAGATATCCCGTCTCCGTCAGTTATCTGTCCTACATACTTTTCCCAAGTTGCTTCATATAGCTGCACTTGTGCTTTCAGGGCTTTCGCAGCCCACCTACTAATCCTCCCTTTATCATTTGAAGGAATATTCTGTTCAGCCGGCAGCTTCTCAATTGCCTGGTTTAGATCCGCCAAAATCTGTGCAACCACCTCATATCGGCTATTACGCTTTCCGAAAAGTTCCGGTGAATCGACATCCAGCACCGTCGTAACCAACGGTACCCCACCATACGTTTTCAGCAGTCCGAAATAGTTATATGCCCGAAAAAAATAAGCTTCTCCTTCATATTGCCCAATATTACCCCCCGTATATTCAGCAGCTTTTTCTAGCAAAACATTACACGACCGAATACCCGAATAATTCCAACTGCCTCCGCCAACAACAATGGTACCGTGTCCTAAATCGTAGCCATTACTATTTGAATTGGCAGAGATGTCCGATCCGTTGTCCATATTGCCGAAGCTCCAGCCCTGTAACTGGTCATAAAATCCTGTCGCGTAAGCTTTAAAGTCACTTGATTTCTTAAAGTATACGGCGTCCGTAAATTGTGCCGGGGGGTCTAGATCGATAAAATAATCTTGACAAGCAGACATACTACCTAGCAAACTCCCTACGATTATATATTGAAATATCTTCTTCATTATTTTAACATTTATTTGGTTATTAAAATCCAATGTTTAAACCAAAGGACCAAGTACGTGCAAACGGATAACCCGCATTATCACCATCTGTTGCGTTTTGCCCTGTCTCTGGATCAAAACCATCTTTAATAGCGGTAGCCTCCCATAAATCATTCCCGGAGAAATATACACGCACACGGCTCAATTTAGCGCGTTCCGTAAGTACCTTAGGCAGGGTATAGCCTATAATTAATGTTTTCAGACGGATATACCGGCTATTTTGCAACATGAAGTCATTGTTGGCATAGTTCCATGCCGCTCTCGCAGGATAGGAAGTTAAACGTGGAAACATTGCATTCGGATTTTCTTCAGTCCAGGTCTGTCCCAAAAAATTCGGATTTTGGTTGGTATATATTGCTCGGAAAGGATAGGCCATATATCCATCACGCATAATATTTTGTTTCAAATGCCCTTGAAAAAACATATTGAAATCAAATCCTTTCCAAGATGCTCCCAAATTGACCCCATAGGTATAATGCGGACGTCCGTCTCCCATATATATAAGAGAACTTTCTTCATTGCCTGCACCGGTGATGTTTCCAGTCCCCGCGACATCGACTTTTTTTGTATCTCCTGGACGCAAAGTAGTTTGTGGATTAGCCTTATCCATCGCGGCTAAAGCGTCACTGCTCCCATACTGTTCATAATAGGCATCAACTTCCGCTTGATTACGGAAATACCCATCGGTTTTGTACAAAAACCAAGGTTGGTGGGGATAACCGTTCACAATACCATTACGTCCGGCGCCAAACGTATCGGCATTTTCTACATTCTTCACCATCGTGTTAGCATCACCAATATTGAAAGAAGCATTGTAGCTAAAATCATTCTTCACATCCTTCCAGCCGATTACGAACTCCCAACCGCGGGTGTAGAAATTACCGCTGTTTGTTTTTGGTGCACTTCCTCCTAATACAGATGGGTAGGTAACGTTGACCAACATCCCCTTATTCTTCTTTTCATACACATCAAACGAGGAGGTTAATCTGTTATTGAAAAAGCCCAGGTCTATACCGATATTTTGCTGAATAACATTTTCCCAGGTTCGGGTATAACTAACTAAGCCGTTATTAGCCAAGCTTGTGGAGGTTTGCTGGCTTGCAGGGTTTCCAAGTACCGATGTACCGATGTTAATCAAGGATAGGTAATCGAATGCTCCCAATCCATCTGCTTCATTACCCGTAGCAGCATAGCTCGCCCTCAATTTACCAAAGTTTAACACCTCAGCAATTGGTGACATAAAAGCCTCGTTACTAAATACCCATCCCAACTGCGCTGAGCCAAAATTTTTGAATTTATACCCCTGTGCAAAACGGGAGTTTCCGTCGCTTCTTCCGACCAATTCAACGATATATTTTTCATCGTAATTATAGTTCAACCGGCCTAAATAGGAATAACGTCCATTTAAGGATTTTCCGCCAGCATTCGTTTGCACGTCAGCAGAGGCAGCCCCAAGATCGTATACACCTAGGTCTTCAAAACCAACACGCTGACCAGTTAACGACTGGGTATTGGTTCTTTCTGCATTTAAGCCCCCCATGAGAGAAAGATTATGCACGCCATTGAAAGTTTTATCATAACGCAACAAGGCTTGGTAGTATTGATAAAAACTGGACCAGGTATTGGCACCAAATATATTGTTTGTACCATCCGTCATATGGGCGTTAGCTGTCTGATTGCCGTACCAGTCATATAACGGCACAGGAACAACATACACTTCATGGTCATACCGTTCAGTCTGGACGGATGCCATACCCTCTATAGATATTCCATTCCAAATATCATAAACAGCTCGTAAATCTGCCCTTCCCGTTAATGACTTCTTCTCGTATCGCCCCGCATCGGACGTTGTTGCCGCCGCATTTCGATTTGCACCGGCATCAATTCCATTGAAAGGGGCCAGCCACTGACCTAATGGATTTTTAGCTGGATAAAACGGCATGTCAAATGAATATAGAATATTTCCTAGCCCCCGGGAGGGTTGGCCAGTATTGGCGTTTACAATACTTACAGACGATTCCAATTTAAACTTGTCCGACAATTGATACGTATGATTTAAGCGAGCATTATATTGCTTTTGGCCATCGTAGGCCGTAGCCAAGTTACCTTGATTGTCGGCATAACCAAACGACAAACGGTAGCCCGACTTTTCGGTTCCACCGGCGATACTCAAATTATGTTGATAGGAATAGCGGGTATTGAACATTTCTTCAATACGATTGGCATTGTATATATAAAAATCGGTATTATATAGATCATAACGTCCTTCATAACCTTCTATCATCCTGTTGATGTTATCTTCGCCCCATACCCACCAATTGGGAGATACTTCTTCTTTATTCGCCTCTCTCCACATCGTTGCATATTCTTTTAAGCTCGGAGAATATCCAACAAGACCATTCGTATTAAAACGAAAGTTTCCGGTATAGTCTACTTTGACTGCTCCCTTTCCTTGCTTCGTGGTCACTAATAACACACCATTAGCTGCACGTGAACCGTATATTGCTGCAGATCCATCCTTTAGAACGGTAACACTTTCGATATCATCGGGGTTCATGTTTAAAAATGCGTAATCGTTTACGGCCGGCACCCCATCAATGACAATCAATGGTTTTGAGCCGTTGACTGAAGACGCTCCGCGGATAGATAAATTCAACCCCTCATTTCCTGGCCGTGGAGAGCTGCGCGTGACTACCAAACCGGGCGTTTGCCCCTGTAAGGCAAGTGCCACGTTCGTGACAGCTCTACTTTCAAACGCTTCTTTGTCGACGACTTCAACTGCACCAGTTACAGTCGCTCTTTTTTGCGTACCATATCCGACGACTACCACTTCTTCGAGCTCATCACCGGCCGGCGTTAAAGATACATCCATATTGGCCGTTGCTCGTTGTACGTTTGTTTCATAACCTATCAGTCGGAATTCTATTAAAGTGCCCACCGTGATATCCTCAAGAGAAAACTGTCCGTTATCTCCTGAACTTCCAAGTGACACATTATTTATACTAATGGACACGCCGGCCAGCGGATTCCCCGTAGTGGCATCCTTCACGAGTCCACGCATCTGAATCTGTTGTGCGTATATCGGTGTTAAATAGAACAGCGAGATACTACATATCACAACAAATGCGAAAAATTTAAAATTTGTAATTTGTTTCATACATATTTAGTTTATAATAAATAGTCTTTCTTAAAAACCGCATTAAACAATGCTGTAATAAAATTTTGATTTTTCTGTTAGCGGAATATTCTTTTTTTGATGTTTTCTAAAAACATTGTTGGATAGATTTATAAAGGGCTTCATATTAAATAATAAAATAATTGTTTAAAATTGGTCGTCAACTGACGTCGACAATTCTTGGTATCACAACCTTGAACGAAACAAATATCAATGCTTTAGGGTGGATATGCTAGGACGTTTTGTCTCAAATAATAGGTTCATTTGTTCAACCACATAAAACACTTATTATGAATCTACAACAAGACATAGACTGCAAATAAATTCTAATTATTTTCATATATACCCCGTTTTTATCTTCAAGGATAATGAACACTGAAATATTTTATTCATTTGGGAAAATCCAGATAGCTTGTCCTCCCGAGGCTAATAGATTCGTTTCAAGGATCGTGGAGTGATTTACCGTTACCTCCTTAATTCCGACTTTTGTCCTCGTCTGTACATCCAAATCGTCTTTATAGATTTTAGCAGTATATTCTTTTCCTTTTTCCAGAAAATCTAATGGAATTTGTAGTTCACGGGAATCATTGTTGGTTATCGTTCCGAGAAACCACTGTTCGTTATTTCGGCGTGCAACAATAATATATTTACCAATTTCTCCCTGTAAGACTTTGGTATCATCCCATACTGTCGACACTTGGTCAAAAAACTCCAACTCAGGTTCGTTTTGACTATCACTTGGCTTGTCGTACCAATACAGAAATTGTAGCGGACTATAATAAATGACAGATAACGCAAGCTGATGGGCACGAGTTGTTTTAATACGATTATTGTAATAACAAATAGTATAATCCGCAGCACCTTGACTATAGCGCGTAAAGGGCAAAGTGGTGTTATGCGTGGCATCCGGCATCTCTTCATTACCGTAAATCCCTTCCTGCGTCAATAGATTTGGATATGTACGACTGAACCCCGTGGGGCGATACTCGTCATGAATATCAACTACCAAACCGTATTCGGCACACTTTCGAACTGCATTGTGCACCCACGCTGTCCAATAATGTGAGCCCACCAAGACAAATCCAAATTTTATTCCATCCACTCCCCATGATTTGTACAGCGGCAAAACCTCATCTAATTGCTGGAACAATGCACGCTGATTAACATAGAGAATCACACGAATATGATGTTGTTTAGCATAAGCGATAGCCGCTTTGAGATCAAGTGCATCCGGGTCAGGATTACGTGCTGGATCCAGTGTAACTGTTGTCGCATCAGAGGCTTTGCTACCTTCAGGTCCATACCAACCGGCATCGAACATAATGTATTGCATATTACGTTTTACTGCAAAATCAACAACAGATTTTGCTCCTTCGGTGGTCAACGTTACCTCTCGCATGGCTTTGCCCGGTTTAATCCACGACGGATCATCAATTTCGTTAGAAGGATTGAGGTTAAGCAGCAGATCGTTATGCTCGATAAACTCCCCGGGCTGCTCCGCTGCCATAACCACGCGCCAAGGTGTTTGGAAAGGTGCAATATGATCTACCACACCATACATCGATGTCGTTATAGTATTGGCTTTATATTCGCTGAGCAAAAATTTAGTACGCACATAGTCAACTACCGCCGCTTCTGTTAGCAATACATAAGGCCCATTATCCAGGGTGAGTACCAGTGGACGTTCACTTTCTCCCGGCCAATCTTTTAATGGTAATTCTTCATACATACTTTGCGCTCTCCTAGTGAAATACGCCCTGGCTTTTGCCGGCATCTGAAACTCCGTAAACTCATCCTTTATCTGAAAATATTCACCGCCTGGAAATACATAACGAAAAGCAATGCCTTCATTGTAAGCTCGAATCTGCAATTTTAATTGCTTTCGAGTTTGTTTCCTTTTCCCTATGGTGATTTCACTATATCGGTAATGGTCGTTTACAATTGCGCGTTCACCATAAAGGGGCTTCCATATAGTATCTATCTCGCCAATTTGCTCTTCAACTATTTCCAGCCCGGTTGACCAATTTTCAGCGGTATGTATACCAAGCTGCGATTCTAGAACAATAGGTTTTCCTTGAAATGTTATCGCATACCAAAGCTTGCTTTGTTTGGTATAAACCTGAATCTGATAATTGCCATCAGGCGATTTCAAAGACAAACGTTGCGGATAGCCGGTTTGAACGTACAAGACAAAAAATAATATTACGAAAATTCGATGTATCATGATAGCAACGGGTTAGTTTGATGACCTGAACAATAGTGTACCATAACCAGGGTGGTCAGCGGTCCAAGGTTCTCCTTCGGGCATAATCATTTCTACTACCATACGTGTATAGAAGGGGTTCAATTTTGCACGCTTTTCATAATGATTAAGAATAATTTCAAAAACTCCTCGAAACTTGCCACGGTCGTGCTGAGCGATTTTGGTATGATAATATTTACCAGTTCTGTCGAGCCAAGTTGAAAAAGGCACATCGAATCCCAAATTATATTTCGCTGTATATTCAAATCCTGCAAGCAGACGGTTTTCTGAAGCACTATATAAATCCAATCCCTGATTATAACCTATCTCACATGCCTCTGCAAGACATCCGAGACCAAACTGAGTATGTGCCTGATCGCGTCCGCTTTCCTGGCATTGACCTGTCTCGTTAATGACATAGTGTGTCAGACGTCCATTTCCCTCACCATTATGAAAATATGCTACTGCGCGATCGAACATCTGACGATCGTCCAAAAAAACACCGAAGCTCATCATAGCTTTGATACAGGCAGCATCCCAATTACCATTAGCAAAGATGGCAAATTCGGCAATTACCGGATACAGCACTTCTCGAACCATCTTTTCGAATAAATCTACCTGATTTTGATTCCATCCAGCATCACTATATCTAATCAATTCAGCTGCATTGACGAGGATATGACCGCATAACGACGCCATAAGCTCTTTATCTTTATTGATAACACCTTTCAATGCACCTGAATAACCATCAAGAATCGCTATTGACTTATCTGCATGCCGTCTATCCCTAGTCAATATCCATTGCACAGCATTGTAATAAGCCGCTAGACAGTCATCCTCAAATTCCTTTTTATGCAGATTCGACTCTCCTTGCTTACTCCCAGTACGCGACACCAACTCATAAGGTCCATTGACACTATACGTATAGGACGCCCTCGAATCCTGCTGAAATAGAAGATAAGCTGATAACCAAGGTTCTCTCTTTTCGGCGACGGCTTGTTTAATTGCCTCAAGAGCATCCCCAGTATGCAATATTCCAGGATGAATAAATTTATCACCAACCTGCTGCGCAGACATCATCTTACTCAACAACAGGCAAAAAAATAACAACCAATTTCTTTTCATAACTTTACCAACCAGGATTATTTCCGATTTCAGAACCATTTGTGAGCGAATTCAACCATGCCAATGGAAGGGGGCGCAAATAGAATTTTGAAGTTCCTGTCGTCAATTGTGTTTGGACTCCTCCGTATATATGTGTTACATCCCAGTTGTGTGCCAATACACGCTCTCCCAAACGACGGGTCCGTTGTAGATCATTCCAGTGGGGCACTTCACCAAACAATTCTAATGCCCGCTCATCCAGTATATCATCCAATGTTACCGTACCGGTTTTAGCCAAACTGCCAGGAACTTTTTCCGCCCGTTCTCGAATTTCGTTTAAATAGTGTAATGCTTGTCCATTGTCACCTTTTTGGAGAGCGGCTTCCGCAGCGATGAGATACGTTTCTGCTAACCGATAGAAATAGATATCCCGGGTACTTGATGCAGCACCACTTTCATTGAAAATGGTATTAGGATCTTTAAATTTCCAGACCGGCAAAAATGCCCTGGTATTGGAGTTACTCGTTTGGTAAGCGTTACGAAAATAATCATCTTGTGACATATCGTCCGGATCACCAGAAGGAAAATTGTAAACAGTGAATTCAACAGCATCTTTATCTGCCTGTGTCCAAAATTTAAAATTCGGATCATTGGGAACAGGAAAATAAATAACAGTATCTCCAAGCGCAAATCGACCCGCTACAGGCGATGTACACTGAAACCAGTTTTTGCCGGTATTTCTGCCATCTATTGAGGTCGCCGGTTCCGCGTTCAATGGACTCATAAAGGTTACTTCAGCACGACGGTCGTTGGCCCAATCAAACAGCATATAAAAGTATTTCGTAGGAACAAAACTGGCATCATCATTACTGTAATAATTATCTTTACTCAAACCCGGCCAGCCTTCACGATAGGGAAAGAGATAATATTTATGCTGCTCGTTCACATTATTGTTTGCTGTTGTAGAGAAGCCAATGGAAAATATAATCTCCTCATTTCTTTGGTTTGCACGTCTATGTATTTGTAAATAATCATCTACAAGTACGTGGCCTGAATTGTTAATTACATCTACTGCTTCATTATACGCATTTTCAAAATCAGATGTTGTACCGTAATCTTCGTAGCCTCTTGTAAGCAAAGCCAATGCATGGAGATGTTTCGCAGCAGAAGCAGAAGCACGTCCGTAGTTGCTTCCGGTCTGACGCGGAGGCAATTTAGCAATGGCGTCATTCAAGTCGGTAAAAATCTGTTCATAGAATGCGGGGGCAGAACTCATTTGGACAGTATACTCCGGAGCCAACGGTTCTTCTATTAATAATGGACCTTGCCCCCAATTTTTTACAATCTCGAAAAGATAAAGAGCACGTAAGAATTTCGCTTCAGCCACCCGAACATCTAAAACGTCCTGTTCGATACCGTCTAAATTCTGCTCTTTCGTCAATACATCTGGTGCACGCCTGATTGCCGCATTCACATTTTTGAGCGCACTATAAAGCCGATTCCAATGTGCATTATTGCTTCCCTGATTAGCATCGAACGTAACCGTATACTGGTTTAATGGTGATATTGCACCTATGAAATTCTGGGTTACGATATCCGTGCCCAACTGCGACATGTTGAGATAGTCCTTGCTATTATATATACTCCTTAAATCAGCATAACATCCAATGATTAGATTTTCATAACCCGAAGCCGTGGTAAAAAATTCTTCAGCGGACTGGCTGGAATGATTTATCTCATCCAGAAAATTACTACAAGCAGTCATGGTACCTGTAATACTCAGAATAGTGATTCCTTTAATGATATATTTTTTCAATTTCATCTTTCTTAATTTTTAGAATGATACATTCAATCCGAAGAAAACACTTCGTGTCATCAGATCAGTTCCCCCGATACTTGCACTAGGTTGCTCTGGATCGAATCCTGACCAACTGGTAAAAATAAACGGGTTTTGTACAGTTGCATAAAGACGTATATTTCTTGCTTTGATCTGCTCTGCAAACGAACTTTGGAAAGTATACCCAATAGTCATGTAAGCAATTTTCAAGAAATCTGTACTTTGCATAACATGAGATACCGAAGCAACCGTGCTGTTCTGATCGCGATATGGCCCCATATTTGAAGGTTGTGCCATCTCATTCGACGGATTTTCAGGCGTCCAATAGTTCTTCCGCAGGTTATTGAAATTCAGGTTATTGTTTTCTAATGCATATGAAACATAAAATTGGTTTCTTTCTCGAGCTCCGGTTCTCCAATACGCATGGACAGCTAGATCAAATCCTTTATATTCAAAGATGTTCGTGAAACCACCATTCCAGTCGGCTTGCCTTTTTCCGTCAAGTGCTCGATCACGATCGGCATGTATTGCACCATCACCATCAAAATCACGGACACGAAACTGCCCTGGGCTTTTTCCATATTTTGCCGCCTCGGCTTCTTCGCCAAGCTGCCACACACCGAGCGTCATGAGATTCCAGTTCGAACGGATAGGTTGGCCGATGAACCAACGGTTGTTGTAATCGCCGACCATTCCTTCCAGTTGTGGTGAATATCGCCCCAAGTCTTCTTTAAAGGCAAGATCGACAATGGCATTATGATTATAGGCAAGATTGATAACAGAACTCCACTTAAAATTGCCCTTATTGATGTTAACACTATTTAGTGTTGCTTCAATCCCTTTATTACGAACAGAACCTACATTGTCCATAATGGATCCGTAGCCTAAGTGGGTGGGCACACTTCTCGTCATAATCAAGTCGGTGGTCAATCGATTGTAGAGTTCTACATTCCCACTCAGCCGATTACCGAATAATCCAAAATCAACTCCCAGGTTATATTCTGCTGTTTTTTCCCAAGTAAGAGCATCATTGCGTAGATTGTTCGGAATATTTCCAATCACTTCCTCGCCAAACACATAATAACGAGGGCCAGAAATAGTTCCAGCTGTTGAATATGGGGAGACTGAATCATTCCCGGTTCTACCGTAACTTAGGCGGAGTTTTAGGTCGTCCAGCCAACTTACATCAGTCAAAAAAGACTCTTGTTTAAGTCGCCACGCGATAGCCGCAGATGGGAATAGTGCCCATTTATTGCCCCGAGCCAACTTAGAGGACCCATCATAACGGGCGCTTGCCGTCAACAGATACTTTTCATTGAACGTATAATTCGCCCTAAAAAGATAGGACATTAAATTAACTTGTGTATAAGCTGAATTAAGTGCCGTCATTTCGCCCCCCTGCAGGTTGTACCATAATGAATTGAAACTTAAATTGCGAGAAGCCGCCTGCATGTTTTCGTATTGGTCCTGCTGTAGAGAAAAAACACCTGTTAAATCCAGCTTGTGCCCACTTGATTCCCATTTGTAATTAGCGACGTTGTCAAACACCCAGTTAATATCTGTGTACTTGCGCAGGCTGTTGGTAGCACCTGCCGCGGTACCCTGAAGTGCTTTCGTATATACTCCGCGATATTGGCCCACTTGCGTATTGACTATATAAGGAGAGAATGTTGAACGGAGTTCTAAACCTGCTATCGGTTTTAAACTTACATAAGCATTGGCTAAAATGTTCGTTCCTTTTGTGTTATTAAATTCGTTTTGCTGAGTTACCAATGGATTGAACAGTCCGTTACTGGGATACCGCCAAAGCTCAGTACCGTCCACAAGGCTGTTAGGATGTTGGGTTGGCCGCATGCGTATCGCATCTTGCATCAAATCAGAATTTCCCGTTTCCCGAATATCATGGGTTAAATAAAGGCTTCCCCCAAAATCCAAAAAACTGTTTGCCTTTAAATCCAGATTGGCGCGCAGGCTATATCGATCGTATCCTTGGGGATACAACACCCCGCCCTCATTATAGTAACCCGCAGACAGGGCATATTTTACATCCTCCGTCCCACCGTTGGCTGATATAGTATGGTTAGTCTGCATAGCATTATTTGAAATAGCATTAACCCAATCGAAGTAATTACCATTCTGTACAGCTAATAATTCTGAAGGATCCGAGAATATAGCTTCATCTGCAACATACTCATTATTATTAGTCGTCCTACGTGCCTCCCGGGCAAGCTGAACATATTCTTCTCCCGACATCATATCTGGTATATTCATGTATCTACGTAATCCCACATAACCTGAATATGAGATGGCCGGCTTACCGTCCAATCCGCGCTTTGTAGTTACAATGATTACACCGTTCGCACCGCGAGAACCATAAATCGCTGTAGCAGATGCATCTTTAAGAATATCGATCTTTTCTATATCGTCTGGATTAATTTTATCTAAGTTGGCTCCCGGCACTCCGTCGATAACCACTAAAGGAGCATTACTGCTAGAAATAGAGCTTAATCCCCGCACCTCGATAGCATATCCTCCACCAGGTTTGTTATTGCTCCGAACAATATTAACTCCTGATACTGCACCTTGCATACCTGCCGCAGCATTGAATTGGCCGCCTCTCGTCAGTGTCTGGTTAGAAACGCTTCCTACGGATCCTGTTAAGTCAGATTTCCGCACGCTACCGTAGCCAATCACCACCACCTCTTCCAGTTCATCACCAGCGGATGCCAAGGAAATCTCCATATTGGCAGCAGCCTTTTGCACTTGTGTTTCGTAGCCGATCAAACGAAATTCTACCAAAGCACCGGCTGAAACGCTTCCAAGAGAAAATCGTCCATCATCTCCCGAACTTCCCACAGACACGGTGTTTACATTAATGGAAACACCAGCTAGCGGGCTACCCGTAGCGGCATCTTTTACAAGTCCCCGCACCTGTACCTGCTGCGCATATATCGGTGTTATATAAAACAGCGAGATACTACACATCACAACAAATGCAAAAAATTTAATGTTTGTTATTTGTCTCATATATAACTTTAGTTTATAATTAACTGTGTAAAATTGGTTGTCATCATTGTGACAATTCTCTGTATCACAACCTTGAACAAAACAAATATCAGTCCTTTGATACAAACACACTAGGATATTTTGTCTCAAATGATAGGTTCATTTGTTAGCTCATATAACAAATTAATGATTAAAATATAACATATCAACAAAGCAACAATAAGCACCTAAAATGGCACAAATCATCCGTTATAAATAGTGTTATAAAAGAAGTAAGAGCGTGGACTTAAATCGAATCGTCTTCGTTATTTCTATATTGTGACGGCGTCACACCAAAAGTACTTTTAAAATGTTTGTTAAAATACTTTTGCGTATTAAAACCCACCATGTAGGCAATCTCCGTTATGTTCAGTTGACTATCCCGCAGGAGCTGAGCAGCTCGTTTTAGACGTATAGCCCGAATGAAATCCGCCGGACTTTGTCCCGTGATAGATTGTAGCTTGCGATAGAGATGACCTCTACTCAAGCCAATATCCTGTCCAAGATGTTCTACGCCATATTCAGGATTATCCATATTTTCTTCTACACTTCGTAATGCCTTTTGCACCAGTTCCTCATCTAACGAATTGATCGTAATGCTACTCGGTGTAACTTCAATAGTCGTATGAAATAACTTTTTCCGCATTTCCTGTTGTTCGATCAGACTCTCGATACGAGTATGTAACACATCGAATACAACAGGTTTGGACAAATAGGAATCAGCACCCGCCGCATATATAGACATACGTGCTTCATCAGACATACGTGCCGTGAGCAGTATAATTGGAATATGGCAAGTCTCGATGTTACTTTTTAACTGCTGACATAAGGTGATACCGTCTACATTAGGCATCATCATATCCGATAGAATAAGATTCGGTTCTTCTGTCAATGCCAGCTGGTAAGCTTGTTTTCCATCAGCCGCTTCCGTGATGATATAATATTTGCCAAGCTCGTGGCTCAGAAACTTGCGAAATTCGTAATTGTCCTCGGCGATCAGAATCTTTTTTGCTGGAAGATTCCGCACAAGATTGTCTTTCGGATGTTCAATGTCTTCCATCTGTAAAGACTCCTCTTGCTTTTCAAATAAATCGGTAGGAAGCTGCACCGTAAAAGTACTTCCTTCTCCCAATTTGCTCCGGACATCGACTTGTCCCGCATGTAACTGTATGTATTCCTTTACGAGATATAATCCGATTCCTGTACCGGTATGGTCGTCCCGCTGATTATTAGCTTGTCCAAAGCGATCAAAAATCCCCGAAAGATCCGTATCCGGAATCCCCGCTCCGCTATCTGCAACCGTAATCTTGACATAATCCCTTGAAGAAACATCCTCTTTGGATATGGATAGTCTAACCACATCCCCTATATCCGTAAATTTGAAAGCATTGGATAAAAGATTATTTATCACTTTTAATAATTTGTCTTTATCAAAGTATAAGTATATCGCTGTATCGGATCCTTCGAAAATAAAATTTAACTTTTTGCTTTCTGCTAGCGGTTTAAAAGCGGTATAAATCCCCTCCACAAATTCGACAATATCGCCATGGCTAAGACGCAATTCTTCCCCCTTCACCTCTAACTTGCGAAAGTCGAGCAGTTGATTGACCATCAAAAGAAGATCCTTGGAACGCCGGTATATCGAAGTAAGTTTATCTTTCATAGATGAATCCGAAACTTCTTTGATCAACAGATCGAGCGGCGTCATGATGAGCGATAAGGGTGTCCTTAACTCGTGGCTTAGGTTGGTGAAAAAGTTCAGCTTAAACTGATCCAATTCCTCTCTTTGGCGTTGGGATTCCAATTCTTGTTGACGCAGCAGTCGTTGATGGTTCCGTTCATTGAAGTAGCGTATTACAACTATCACCGCTAGAACAAAAAGCAGACTGTAAAAAATCTTGGCCCACACAGTCGCCCAAAATGGTGGAGCAATAACAATATTTATTTCGGTATATTCTTCGCCCCATACTTTATCGCTATTGGCGGTATAAACTTTAAATGTATAATCTCCGGGAGGTAAACCCGTATAGTTGATACGTCCTAAACCATCAGATTGTATTTCTGTCCACCCCTGATCGTAGTTTTCCATGATATAACGGAAATAGGTTCGAGATGGATTTACAAAGTTCAACCCGGCAAATTCAAGCGTAATAAAGTTTTCGTCATGCTTAAGGCGGATTTGACGGTTGTGATTAATCGGCTGCTCCAGTAAAACCCGACCGTTATATTCACTTCCAAATCTAACCGGTATATTAAACAACCGGAAACCGGAAAGAATTGGTTTATGGTTACTGGCGTTGTATATAAATCGACTCGGGTTGAAAACACTAACGCCATGTACACCACCAAAATACATCGTACCATCGCTTGCTCTTAAGGATGCTCCAATATTGAACCGTCCTGCCTGTATACCTGCCCCATCTATACGTCCAAAATTCGTGACGGAAAAAATATACCCCTTTCCTTCGCGTTCAGTGGTTATCTTGCTGATTCCATTTACAGTAGACACCCATATATCTCCATTTTTGTCTTCCAGTATAGCGGACACCGTTTGATTTGGTATATCCTCATGCAACATGATTTCATACAACTTTTTACCCTGTTCATCCCATACTTTCAAGCCGTCGACACTAATCCAATGCAAACCTCTGTTGTCCGGATGAATAAAGTTAAATTCGGCACCATAGGTGTCTATCTGTTTACGATAAGAAGGGAACCAAACGCTATCTTTGACAGTATTGTAAAAATACAATTCTTCTGCGGCAACAGCGATCGTCTCATCATCCATGCGTGAAAATGTCAATCCTAATTTGAGATGTTTGATTTCCGGGTGCTTGTCATGCAAAAAATCAATATCTCCGGTGTCCGGATCGAAACGTCCAACGCCTCCATACACACTGACCCATAACTGTCCTTGCCCATCTTCCATGATCATCCGTCCGTTATTGGGATTGGGGTCAGCATGTATGGATATTCCCTTCTTTTCATATTGCCTTACCTTTCCATTTTCGATACAGAAGATGCCATTTAGAAAGGTTGGGATCCAGATGCGCCCTTTACTATCCCGATATATCCACATACAGAGCTTTCCATCCAATTCTTTATAAACCGGTATGATCGTTCCGGAACGGGGAAAATATCTAAATAAGCCGTTTATCGTTCCGATCAATATCGTGCCGTCTGGCTCTTCTAGAAAACAACGTACATTTTCATTGGTAATAGGACTATCATGTGCGCCCGTGTGCAAAAGATGAATCTTTCGCATGCTAGCGTGATAGTAACATACACCCTGAAACAATGTTCCTATCCACACGCCATTGTCGTCATCAATATACAATGAGCTGATGTCGTTTATTAGCACTCCGCCAGAAGTCAAAGGCATACCCACAAATGATTGTACCTTCTGCCCCCCTCCACGGACAATACGTATTTCGGATTGGGATGTCCCAATCCAGACCACTCCTTCTTTATCGACATCCATACAGGTGAAGAAATTGGACAGGCCTGAAATACTATTAATAACATCCCAACTCCCGGATGAAAAGGAATAAAAGAAAACGTCTGTATGATGCATCAACCAAACGCCTCCCTTAGTGGATATTCGCATGACCATATTATGGGAATCGGGATTTATCTGTCCTGTCAAACGCTCATCATGCCCAATAATTTTCCGCGCTTTATAACTCCACCTCTGCACCAGCCCTTTAGAATAAAGAATCCAACAGTCATCACCGTCTTGTTCGATCTGCCGCGGCACACCATACCTCTTTTGCGACACCGAATCCATTTTTGGAAAGACAACCAACTCTTCTTCTACAACATCGTAGTATGAAAATTCGTTGTCGTCGGCAAGAAACCAGAGATTTTTTGATTTATCTATAAAAAAGTCGACAAGTTTTTTTTTAAAACCATAGGATGTCATCACCTGGCTAATTTCTTCTACAAACCGGTTCGTTTTCAGATCCAACAATTGTAACTGTTGATGTTGCTTGATCCATAAACGCTCTTGGACATCTATGTACTCACGCTCGTAACCATTAAAATGCCATTGATATACAGAACTGATTCCTTTTCTAAAATAATCAAATGTTGCTCCGTTATAGAGGTTCAGCATGGTTTGGGTGCGGATACTGATTCGGCCATCGGGCAGACTACTGATCCCCTTGACCATATTATCCGACAATCCAATATTGGCGTCAATATGTCTGAAGATATAATGTTCCTGGGCTACTGCCATAGCGCTCAAAATCGTCGCCATGACGAGTAACATTCGTCTACACCAAACAAGTTTTCTTCCCACTATATTTCTAGGTTTACTTAGATTCTTTTACCACAAATGTAAAAATAACATTTTATTACGGAGACTGGAAAAAATCAAAATCATTTGCTGCTTTTTACAGTACTTTTAAAGAGAAAGTGCAATACGCGAAAAAATGGATTGACCATTTTTCTTACCCTAAGATAACCTGATATAAAGAAAGTTGTGATAACTTTATGATATACTTGAACGAATGGAATGATGAAAAATAAGTTATCTGACAGACTGGTTGCCCTTGTACGTGCACTTCCAATAAATGCTGGTAGTAGAATTTTGGAAATCGGTTGTGGATCGGGAGCGATGGCAAGGGAAATATCCAGACAATTAAAGAATGGGCATGTTCTCGCTATCGATCGATCTGCGAAAGCCATTCGTCAAGCCATTGCGGGTTCAACCGATGAACTGGAAAGTGGACAGCTTACGTTCATGCAAGTTGCTATAGAAGATTTTGACATGGATACCTGCGAAAAGCCTTTTGACATGGCTTTTGCGATAAGGGTCGGAGCTTTGGACGGGAGGCATCCTGAAATAGAAAAGCAAGCGCTACAGAAAATTACTAAGTCTCTGAAGAAATCGGGAAAACTATTTATCGACGGAGGAAATCCTTTGAAAGAAATGCCTTTAGATGAATACAGAAGTAAGATGACAACACCCAAAACATTACGAACCTGCGAACAAGGGCATCAATATAGTAAAAGCACTGATTGCCGAACCTGCCCCATTTGTGAAAAACTAAAGGCGCCAGCTTTAGGTTTTCTTAGCTTATTAAGCAGCCCTGCAAGAAATGCGTTGCTTCATTACGGCATTGATACCATTGAGAAGTTGGCGGAACATACCGAAAAAGAGATCCTCGCGTTGCATGGCATCGGGAAGGCTTCTTTACCGGCGTTTAAAAAAGCGTTGGAAGAAGCGGGGTTAAATTTTAAAATCAATTGATTTGATGATAAGCGTACTCAAAGGTTTCTTTGTATTGAATTTTTAATGCCATATCAATGTCGCCCCAATATAACGTTGAGTCCTTTGTAATCTTTCACACGTCCAGCCTTCAAATCTTCTTGGGATTTACGAACTCCAGCCACAACGTGATTTGGGAGTACAGGCTGTTCACCCGCTTCATCGTACTTTACCCCTAATGCATCCAAGACAGCTTTTATTGCTTGTTCAGATTTTTCATTGTCCAGATGTATTGTTATGTCAAGATTCATCATATCGATCAGGTGGTTTGTATACTTCAAGGTGTAAATTAAAACAGGCACTTCCTTTATAAGAAAGCGCCTGCTCATAAAATATTGTTGAAAAAGCTATTTCAGTTTTTCGATTTCTTCAACAGTAAGCCCTAAATCTTCGGCTATATCTTTTATTGGAAGGCCTCTCTTTTTTAAATTCAACGCAGACTTAAGTTTTTCAGCTTTGGCTTTGGCACGTTCTTCTAATCGACCTTTATGTAAACCTTCCTGCAAACCTTGCCTAACAGCCGTAAGACGGATGCTCTCCGCATCACGCTTATCCTTTAAGCTCCATTCGTATGCTTTCATATCTTCTACCTTTAGATTTGATACCTCTCCGATATCAAAGATAAGACCAAATACACGTTTATCCAAAAATTTTGGTATTTCTCTCAACTGTGACATGTGCTTGAAAACATATAGCCACATATCCATAAAGGTCTTGATTTCAGATTCTTCTTTATGGAAATTAGGCAGGCTGAGAAGCTTGTAGCCCAACTTGTTATAAAACTGGACTTTGCGCTCCAGGTCGTAAAGCACTACATCGTAATAGTACTGATCACTGGCCGCGCTGTCCAATGCAAAATCAAGGATACCGATGAAATAAACCTCCGGAAGTTCATAGGTATTGCCCTTATGACCACGCGGCACCAACGTATGGATAAGACGTGAACTTCTAACTGCGCTGATCTCATGTCTGCTACTATTTCGAATTGTCAGGTTCTCCATAATTTTCTCATAGCTTCGGATGCTTCTCTATAAAGCGCTTTGCCGCCTCGCCTTTGATGACTATTCCTTTTTTAAGATCTATAACCCAAGGTGTTTTTCCGCCGTTTCCCTCTTTTTCGTAAAGCAACAAAAAGGGTTCCGGATGACCGATTTCGTAGTCTGCTGGATCGGCATAAGACTCTTCCGACACCGTTAAATGGACACCCCGAAACAGGTATCTTGCTTGCTTGGTTGCTGTATAAAAACCGGAAAAATGGTTTGATTTTTTAGTTGTATCGCTTTGTGAAACAATACCATTGTAGGAGCCGTCGGCATTTTTCTCCAAGAAAAAATAGGGTTGTCCATGATCGCTGAAATCCGAAGTATAACGGAGGAGTTCTCTTGGATGATCAAGGTCGGAGATATTGAAACAGAAAATCCCATAGCTGACCGCTATACCCAACAAATAATTGTCTCCATCGAAAAATTGAAATCCACCCACGGTTCCACTGATGGAATCATCGCCATATGCTACCCCCAGACCGGGCTGTATACCCACGGAGATCTTTTCATTTTCCAGATCAACGAGATACACCCGGTAGCGGTCGATAACAAAGAAAGACGGGCGTCCATGTAGTTGGATCGATTCTGCACGGGACATCTCTAGATCGGGATATTCATCCATCGGAGCCAGGATATCCGTAATGGTGTCCTTTTCAATCACGCGCAGCGTCAACGGACCGTATTGAAAATCTTTAAGCAACATCCGGCCCACCTGATAGGTTTTACCCCCATGGGTATATTCCCTTTGCACGCCGAAGGTTTCTGTTTTATCTGCATTATAGATATGAGTAAAATTTATATCCAAACCACCCTTTGATTGAGCTAAAAGTATCGTTGGCAGACTATACGCCACGATCATTATCAAGAGCAGAAAACCATTCTTACACCTCATCTTCCAAAGTTTAAATACAGGTTTGAATCTATCAAATGTAGTCCATCGTCCAACGATATCAAAGCCGGAATCGAAAAATAGCGGTTTTCGTGGATAGGTTGAAGCTCTTATTTTGGAGAAATTTGTATCAGAGGGAGAATCTCTTAATTGAAAGTTTGAATCGATGACAAAATGTATATTTTACCTAGGTATTATGCTTAGCAGCAGTGCCTGTGCGCAGACGGGATTGCCAGTCGATGTTACACCGCAGGAAGCATTGTATCCCTATCGGGATGCGTCTGGAAAATTTGGGTATGCCGACGAAAACCTACACATACGGATTGAGCCGCAGTATAAAAGTGCAAGCCTCTTTACCGGGCACGGTTTTGCCGTGATCACAGATAGTCTGGATAAAAAAGGCGTTATTGATCAAAACAATAAGCTGATTATCGCGCCCGATTACGATGCCATACAACTGCATGTGCTGGAAGATTTTACCTTGGCAGAGGTGCTTAAATTCTATTATTCAAGGGGACGCTTCTGGGAATGGAAATTCCTACCGGGGTTCAACCTAATGGGTGCAGGTAACGATAGCCGCCTTTTCGACACCAAGGTGAAACGGGTAAAGAAAACCGTGTTTGTCCTTGGGGATAAAACACGGAAAATACGGAGCGAGCGGATCACTGATGGCGGATTTATAACAGACAGGTACTTCGACATCAGTACGCTGAACAACAACCAAGTAGTCATCGATGGCAGGCTATACGATATCCGAACAAGGGGTGCACGCTCCATCGCTTCGGGAATCATAGAGCCGTTGACTGAACACACTTTTGCCCAGCGGAAAGGTCAACGTTTGTATATTGTGGATCGTAACGGAAAACAGGTCAACAAAAAAGTCTATACGTTATTAGATTCCATCGCCTTCAGGGTAGAAGATGCGCCGGTCGGGAAACGTCTTACCCGAGATTATGCGCCAATTGCTTCTGCATACCAAAACGACGAAGGCTTTATCTTTATCTATCCCGATTTTTCAAAACCATTACCTCGACTCATACACGACAATATGCACCGAGACGATCCCACGGCAGAGGAACTCATACGAGGACTCTGGACACTCGCTTCTGTTCCTGAGTCGGATTATTTCATGTTCATGAGCTTCCGTGATGGAAAGCGCTTTTTTCGATTCCTGGATACGCAGGGGAAATGGCACCAGACTTTACCTGCGGATATTCCGTTTACGGTCGTCCAGCGATCAGGCCATATCCTCTGGCCGGCGAAGGAACATTATATTCCGGAACACCGGGTTCCCAAGGGCTGGAAAATTGACCGGATAAGCCCATGCAATGATAGCTCGATGTACCATATTACCCTACGACAGGATAAGGCGGTGCGGCAGGGCATCTGGGATTTTGAGAAACAACAGTGGTTGATCGCTCCAGAATATTATGAGGTCTATCCAATGGACAGCACCCGGTACTGGCGATACCACTCGGAGTATGATAAATTATGGGGCATCATGGATTACGGTGGAACAGTATTGATAAAACCGACCTATTACTCCCTCCATCCGGATGGGTGGGTGTCGCAACAGGAAAACGATGAATTTATTTCCTTTTACCTGCATCCGCCAACCTTGAAAGAGTTTAGGGAAAAATAAAAAAATCATTGTTGTATTTTTATATATGTAATACCATGAGGGAAAAACATATCTTCTATTACCGCTTCTTTGCGATCGTACTCATCGCCAGCAGCCTGCTGACTTCCTGCTTTGGCCCTAAGAACCTCGTTACCCAACAAAGCGGCATGCCCCATTACGATTATGTGGGTGAGAACCTAAATGGTTGGGGTTTGGTGAGGCAGGACAGCCTGTGGGGCTATATCTCGGCAGATAGAAAGCAGGTTATAAAGCCGACTTTTACATGGGCAACGGACTTTGCCGACGGGATGGCGCTGGCGCAGGATGACCGTGGATATCGTTATATCAACGCTCAGGGCAAATTATTGCGAAGAATAAAAGCACCGCATGCCTATTCGTTTTCTAAAGGATTGGCTCCAGTAGAAATAAAAGGCAAATGGGGTTATATCAATCGTAAAGGCAAAACAGTCATCAAGCCGCAGTTTGACTGGGCTGAACCTTTCAGTGAAAATCGGGCAGCAGTTGCTATCGGATTAAAAAAAGGGTATATCAATACACAAGGAGAGATTGTCATCCCCGCTATTTATCAGGAAGCACATGCTTTCAGAAATGGGCTAGCGATCGTCCGGAAAGACTTCCAGTTCGGCATCATCGATACACTGGGCAATTTTATATTACCCAACAGCTATGATGAAATAGCCCCCTGGGAAAACGATTTTTATCGACTCGGGGTATATAATCCGGCAGCAGATCGGGTGAATATCTTTGGCTTGGCGGATGCAAAGGGGAATCTGCTACTGGACGCCCTGTATGCTACCATCGACCTGCAGGAGGGACAATATATCCGCGCAAAAAAAGATAGCCTTTACGGGCTTTTCGACCGGCAGGGAAAAGTAATCATTCCCGTGACATGTGCTTATTTGGGCGAAATCTGGGATAATGGCCTGATGGTGGCTAAAAAAAACGGAAACTGGGGCTTTCTGGACAGGAACGGAGAAGTTGCGCTTCCCTTTACCCATCAAGCTCCGATTAGTGCCGCCGAAGGTCGGATATGGATACGAAAAGACAGTGCTACAATCCTGATGGATTACCAGTTTCGGGAAATCAAACGATTCAACAAGTACAATAAGGTATATCCTTTTTCAAACGGCTATGCTGCGGTTAGCATAAAAGATACGAGTGACTATTACGGGAACATTTACGGGTATATAGACCGAGATGGAAACGAAGCGATTGCCCCGCAATTCGACGGAGGTGCCGGAGATATTAATCGGTACGGAATAGCTGTCGTTGGAAAGAAGAGTTACGGTATCGTGAGGGAACACCTCTTTAACATACAGAAAAACGTATTGGTGAATGAGAAAGGGTATTCCGACTTAAAAAGGTTTGGACCATTGTTGTTCAATAGTTATGGGGATTTCATCTCTTCAGAAACAGGGGAACCGATCAACGATTTTCTTTATCAGTCCATCAAACCTTTAGAAGGCGATCGAAAAGAACTGGCAACAGTTCGCCGAGACGGAAAAGAAGGGTTGATTGATACGACACTGACGGAATTATTACCGTTAGCATTTGACGACATAGGCTCTTTCTACAATGACCGGATGAAGCTAAAAAAGAATGATCGCTGGGGATATGCCGACGAACAATTTCGCATACGCATTCCGATGATATATGATGATGCCCATTATTTTCGATATCCGATGCTGACCGAGGTCACACAGAATAAGAAGAAGGGTGTCATTAACCGGTACGGACAAGAAATCATTCCAGTGAATTATGCCCAGATATCATTCGACTACGCCTGTGGTCGCATCTATGCCAAAAAAGCGGACGGTATAGATATTTACGACAGAGAAGGTCGTTTACTACGACCTACCGATTTTAGCTATATAGGATTGTACGGGCGCAGAAATTATATTGCCTACCGGCAAAACGGCAAGCTGGGTTTTATGGATTTTGAATTTAATATACTGTACGAACCGGAGTTCGACGGTGTTGGACATTTTTACGATGGGTTGGCATGGGTGGCGGTGGATCAAAAAGGTGGATATATCAACGAACAGTTTCAATTGGTCATCCCTGTTCAATTTGAGTATATAGAAAATTTTGCCATCGGGATTGCTAAGGTAAAAAAAGACGGTCGTGAATATTATATCAATACCGAAGGAAAAGAAGTTATACCTACCGAAGCTGAGCTGAACAAACGAAACGAAGAAGTAGAGCGGAGAAAGCGTGGGTGGATTGATTTTAGTAGTTAAAGATGTTCATTTTTCCTTGTTTTCGTGGATTGCCTGGTATGAAACGGCCAACTAACTTTGTTTTACATCGATTGTAGTAAGAAAAATTGAAGTATGATAACGAAATTACAAACTATAACACTCGTCCTGATTGCCGTGCTGGGCATTTGGTCGTGCAGCAAGAATGATGGAGCCGATCGCGACAACGAAAATGACGGGATCGAGAATCTGCCCGGTAAACTGATATATACCTTTACCGGAGATGTATATCAGCTGGATCTGCGTACAAACCGACAGAGCACTTATTTCACGTTCAACACCTACGGCTTCAATTCTTGGGATATGGGCCGCGACGGACAGTTCAGGCTGACCAGCGAACGGGAAGCTGGTGTATTTGATGTTGCCAAAATCACGTTGATACGTAATTCGGATGGAACAATTGCCGATGAATTTGATTATGATTCGCCGAGGGGTACGGATACTAAAGTACAGGCTTTGCTCTCGCCCGATAATAAAAAAGTGCTGTATAGCCCGACGTTGGATAATGGTATCGTCATCACCGATCTAGACGGGAACATACTTACCCACTTGGAGGCAGTGAACACCGATACGGGACCTGTATCTCTTGGAATTAACGACGAAGTGCTGTGGCTTCCCGGCAACCGTATTATGTTTACGTTAGATGGCCGGTATATCTTCCGGTCCGACCCGCCCTATACAAGCTTGACCTTGCTAAAAGAAATGTCCTACACCCAATGGGGCAACCTACGGGTAAACAAGCAGGGCACACAACTTGCCTTGATGGTGAGCAACCATATATACGTGATGGATGCGGATGGCAGTGATTTGCGGCAGGTCACGGAAAGCAGCGGCGGAGAGATCCATGCTGATTTCTCCCCTGATGGGAAACACCTGCTGATAGCAAAAAAAATTGGCCCTACATTCTTTTACTGGAACCTCGCCATTATCCCGAACGATGGTCAGGTGTATAATATGGATAATGACGAAGAAGTAACCGTCATACAACCCGAAGGGGAAGAAATCCTTCCAGCGGTTGATGGTCCTACATTTTGGGTGGACTGATATGCGATCCTGCTTCATTACTCTGCAAAAAAAGCTGTTCATTGCTGCCTTTTTATACATGGGTATGTCTACTCAGATGTTTGCCCAGCAGTCCTTAGTGGATGCAAAGGCGCCTATCCTGACCGTCCGGGATCTATATTTCAAAACCTCAGATCACACTATTGATGCCGTGACGGACTGTAACGGACATCCCGAATTTTGGACTGTTGGCCAACCCGATGCACACACACAATCTTTCCGTATCACGTGGTATCAAGAAGACCAGCTATGCACCGAAATCTATCTTTTGAAAGAAGGAAGACTGATCTATGCGCTCGAAGAAGTAAAACGGATGCCCCCTAATCATTACACGCAGTCCGTCTGGAGATGTGAATATTTTATCAAGGACGATAGGGTCATCGACTACACATCTTTAGGTCATGGAAAGACGGAGGATGATGCCTGGGAACCGGAATCGATCTTGATTCAATTCGGCAAGCGAAAAGCCGAACTGAAAAAGATCAGAACGTAAGCATGCTTTATAATACGGTATCAATCTGCACCTCAATCCCGTCTTGCGTTTCGGTCAGCGTGACCAAATCGTAAATATGTTCCCATTGCAACTGGCCGGGATAGCTTTCTTTCACCTCGATGGCGCCAACGAGTTCCAAATAGCTTTCTATAGACTTTCCATCCATATCCCACAGTTCCGTATCAAAATTGGTAATGAACACAAAAGCCTGTCGCAATGTCCATCCGGGCAGTGATATTTCAGTAACGCCATGCCCGCAGGCTTCGCAGGATCCCAAATCAGTATACGTATATCGGATTCCGTTTTTATAGGTATAGGAGCTGCGGCTACAGAATTGCTCGGTCTTGCCTTTGTTATGCTCTTCAGCGACTGCCGATAACTGGCTGAAATAATCATTCATTCCTACAGACTGATTGGGTGGATATTCCAGCAGATAGGTATCGGTGATGTATCCCTTTTGCCCGTTGCCGTATTCGATCTGCACCCCTTTTGAAGGATGAGTATACGCTTTGGCTGCCGTGTCGGATGGATAGGTAAACAAGGGATGAGCTACCATTTCCGGTCGTACTTCGATAATGTTGACTTCCGTTCCATAGCTCAACGTATCCAGAACAGTCTGGGCAGATGGTTCGTTATAAACGGGCACTCCCTTTCTGTTCCATATATAGTGGAGGGGCTTTACCTGTGCGTTTAACCAAAGAGGTGCCGCACAGAGGAATGTAAGGATATAGGCGGTCAAGAATCTCATATTAAAACTGTATTTTAATAACTACTACAAAAGTATAAAGGCTCATCAACAATAAAAATCCTTGAAAACAAGGATTTCAGAACCTTCCCGATTACTGTAATTTTGGGTTATTAAACGATACATCGATACGTATATGAAGATTTATTGAATGGAACGGAATACATTATCCGACCGAAAGAATAAGCCTGAGCCCTGACAATCTTAAATGCAGTATATATGAGCGTATTTACAAAAGATAATTTCCCGGAAATAAAATCCGAACCCAACTGGTTCTGGACTTGGTGTATCCGAATTATATTTTCTTTTTTATTCGGTTTGCTTGTTTTATTGTTTTACATTACTCCCTTTTTGTTTTATATAGGCGGAACAATTGAAGGTAACCGATTCTTCACTTTTGCTATAATCTACTATCCGATCGTGATCTGGCTGAGCTATATCGCCGTACGATACCTAAAACGTATCAAAAGCAAGGCGGTCAGACATATTACCGTAAACCGGGAGGGGATTTTTTATGAGCAGTTAGAGGGTACCGTTGAATCCTTGTTGTATTGCCAATTGGAGAAATCATCGGATGATTTTAATATTTATGATGTCTTTATAGGTTCAAACCTGGTATACACAGGAACTTCAACATATCGGCAGACATTTTTGAAGGTTTTTCTGAAAGGCAACGAACAAAAGGTACGACCCTTTCATCCGGATGTGGCTTATAGTTACTATGCTGGAAATAGCCGAACATTGAGGAGCCACTTTATACAGAGTATCACGCTTTTCCGTCCCGATCTGCGCATCGCACCCAATGTTTATTCGGAATTTTCTATCCATCCCGAAACCTTTGAATTTGACAAAAAAGGACATTGGCAAGCCATTGTCTTGGCGATTATTTTTATCATTTTGTTATTCATCGGTATCGAATGGTACATGAAATACCGATTTGGGTATTCCTTAATTTTTTAAGGATCGGAGATATATTATTTTAAACCATCAGTTAGTAAAATATAATAGTATGGCAGGTTGGATTATTTCATTGGTTGGTTTTATCATACTTTTCAATGTTGTTGGCAAACAGCAGCGAAAGGGCAAAAACGTATCCACGATACGTAAAATATTAGCCTGTATCCTGTGCTTCCATATCAACTGGATAGGGAGTTTGTTATTGTACGAACCCGTTATGGAGGTTTTTGATATCAGCACGGACGGCTTTATGAACATGAACGGTCTAATTACCGCTACGGTTATCTGGATGGTGATCGCCATCATCGTGTTGGTGGTAACCTCCTATGCCCAAGAACTGTTAGGCCCGCTTTACCGCACGGTGCGAACCACTCAAAAGGTATTTTTATTCCTGCCGATCATCCTGCTTGTCCTGTTTTTTTTCGTGGTAAGCTTTAAATAAACTCCGATGAAGCATAAAATGACCTTGGAAGCGCAATTAAAGGCATTAAAGCAGCTGATTGTCGCCAAATATCCAGACGCCCAATTTGAATCGGGCATAGATTGGAAAGATTTAAATGCTTTTGAAACGACAAGTGGGTTAACAATACCAAAGGAGTTGATCGCCTTTTATACCTGGCATAATGGTGTGCATATCCACCATGAATTATACATCCCCTCACTTCAGGAGGCTTACGCCCTATTTAAAAAGCATCGGAAGAATACTATTCCACAACCAAACATAAAGGACCTTGATCTGAAGACACTCGAAGAGGTAGAGAAAATTCTTAGCCCACTGGACAAGAATGGTAAAGATAGCGTAGTGTATGACGAAGTGTGGTTACCCATATATATCACGCATAGGCAGTTGCACAAAAGATCTGTACTCACTTCCTATCTACTACCCAAAACGGGGTCCCTTTTAAAGCGTCATCCCGTAAATGAAGTCGGTTATTATGAGACAAGTCTGGATCTATCAACATCGGACGAGAATTACTGGTTCATTTTAAAATCTTTGCCGGATATAATCAACGCTTTAATGGAAGTGATCAATCCCCCTAAACAGACTTTTTTCAGAGCAATAAAAAACTTCATAAACCTGGTTGGTCAATTGTTTGAAGGCTATTAACTTGTTAAGCAGATTAAACTACAAATGGAAGAATATCATTTCAAATACCAGAACACTAAAGGTGGGAAGTACTTCTTATTAGGCATTTTTGGCTCTTTCCTAACCATTCCTCCAAGTATTTTTCTACTCGATTATGTATCCTGGATTTTTTGGATCAGCGTACCGTTGACTATTTTTCTGATGGTTTATGGTCTGTGGAAATTCCACAAAGCATCCAGGGGCAGTGACATCATTACGGTAGACAGTGAGGGGTTTACCTCCAAAGACTATGGTCGGGTACTTTTTAGTGATATCCACAGCATTCCGCCCTTTGGTGCCCTACAGGCACCGCCACCCTCCATGCGGATAAGACTGCATAATGGGAAAAAATTAGTTTGGCAACTCGATGCCAATAACCCCAAGGCCAAAGACGATGTTCTTACCTTTACCGCCTTTCCGGAAGTGTTGTTGGAGCATCTTAAACAGCAAGCTCAGTCAGCACCTCCTGAAATTTCGGTGGAGACCACGCAAGAAGTTGAGGCCATTGCAGACAACCCGGTGGAGCCAGAGCCCTTAAAAGCTCCAACGGTACAAGCCGAAGTTGTCGAACAACTGGAAAGGCATAAAAAACGGGATATCAACTACAAGCATATCACCATTCCTATCGGGGCGGCATTCGTGGTTCTGATGTTCGTGCGTACCTGTGGGGAAGATATGATCCGTGAACATAAGAACAAAGAATTTGAAGGCGTCCGTAATATGATCCTTCACCAGGAAACGGATTACCGAGACAACATACAGGAAGCGTTACGTGTAGCAAAAACGTATGCACGGAAATTTGGCCCTGTATACCTGTTTACCAATGATCCGGAGAGTAAAATGGAGTACCTGCCCAATATCAAAAATGACCCGTATATGCCCGAAATTGAAGTTGTTGGACTACGCCGGGTGGAGGATAATAAGAAACTGGAAGCCTATATTGAGCATCCCGATAGTATTGATTATTTGCTGTTTGTTTCCAAGCCGTCCCTCGGGTTCTCCACCGTTATGCAGGAAAGTGTGTTCAGCAAAGCGGATAGTACGGCTGCCGTGGTTTACTTTGCGGTTTATAATCCGTACGAATCGCTTCCGACCACTTTCCGCAATCCGTCTGACACGACGTTCCGCCCGATACAGTACACCTCCTCGATCCAAATACCCAAAACGGGGAAATTAACTGGGAAGCTATTGGAGAATATGGACTTTGCCTCCATCCGGGCCATCCTCCAACAATACAAGAAGACTTATTTTTATATGGCAGTTAAGGAGCGGGACGGCATAACACCCGAAAGATTTGAAGAACTGAAAAAACTGGTAACCGCGAATTTTGAAGAACACGAAATTGCTACAGATCAATTTCAGAGTAAACGTTTTAATGCCGAATAATTAAGTGGAATATCTACAACAGTTGTGCAAAATGAAGCAAGTTCTTCCCTTATTAACGTTCCTACTGACGAGCGTCAGTTTATTCGGGCAGACCAGTTATTCGGGTTTTATCGGAACATACACCATTGAATTAGTCACATATATTTACTCAGACGGCGACGCAAGGGCAATCTACGCTTATTCCAATTACGATGAGCCGATGGTGATCAATGGCAGGCTGAAACAGGGCGTATTGACCCTTAACGAAAAAGACAGCATGGGGCAGGTTAAAGCCACACTGACCTTTGAAAGCTTTGATCAAGAAAGTAACCGATTGGAAGGGGTCTGGAAAGACTTAAAAGACGCCCTCCAACTCCCGATCCGTTTGACAAAAAACTTCGACATGGATAAAGGAAAAGACATCGAATGGACGGGAAGGGAGATTATCCAACCGGTTTCTCTAGGGAACCATTATTTTAAACTGGTCGTATCCAAAGAAAAGGGTTCCTTTTCAGCACGGGTAACGGGCTTGAAAATACTGGAGAAGAAGACTGATAAACTTATACAGAAATTTGATGTATCCTGCCAGCTTTGGGGGTTGGACAATATTAGTATTGATGATTACAATTTCGATGGTGTAGACGATTTCTCGGTATTTGAGCAGCAATACGCCGGACCAAACACAACCAGCTTGTACTTCCTTTATGACCCCGAAACCCAGCATTATTTTGAAAGCGGTTTCAGCGGCGTTTCCCTGGAATTTGACCCAGAGACAAAGACGATCTATGAATGGAACCAGTCGGGGGCCGGTGTCA
>Ga0164243_10000654_pt1 | contig 62021 bp, 61 predicted proteins | sample OricompcompostOP_FD_108781 | JGI IMG/M metagenome (GOLD analysis project Ga0164243, IMG submission 108781) | Organic Plus compost microbial communities from Emeryville, California, USA - Original compost - Organic plus compost (OP) | ecosystem: Engineered > Solid waste > Mixed feedstock >... | reverse complement strand
CTTTTGCAGTCCAAATAAAATCCTATGCGGAAGTGGCGTAATTGGTAGCCGCACCAGACTTAGGATCTGGCGCCGAAAGGCGTGGGGGTTCGAGTCCCTTCTTCCGCACTTGGATCCTCCCGACGAAATCGGGAGGATTTTTTATATATGCGATAAACGCTTAAAATTGAGTATGAACATTTCACACCAGAACATCGACGAAATCAATGCCGTCATTACAGTAGACCTCGTTCCAGAGGATTACAACCCTCAAGTAGACAAAGCCATCAAAGAACAAGCGAAAAAGGCTAAATTGCCGGGATTCCGTCCGGGGATGGTGCCGGTTTCCCACATCCGGCGTACGTATGGGAAAGCCATTCTCTTTGATGAAATCAACCGGTTGGTGAGTGATCACATCAATCAATACATCGGTGATAACAAACTGGATATTTTGGGGCAGCCGTTGCCCAAGGAAGATGATAAAAGCGACTATAATTGGGATTTTAACGATACCTTCTCTTTCAACTACGAAATCGGATTGGCACCGCAGTTTGAAATTCCGTTCAATGAAAAATCAAAATTTCCGGAATATGTGATCAAAGCAGACGAAGAGACGTTGGAATCACGTATGAAAAATCTTCGTCGCAGCTACGGTAAAATGACCAATCCAGAGGTGTCGGAAGACGGTGACGTGCTCTACGCGGAGTTGAAGCAGTTAGATACCGAGGGAAATGAACTGGAAGGCGGGATTGTCAACACAGCGTCGGTACGTACGGATTTGGTAGCGGATAAAAAGATTAAAAAGACACTGATCGGACTGAAAAAGGATGACGAAGTAACGTTAGACGTAAAGAAAGCTTTCAAGAACGCATCCGATATCGCTCGTATACTGGGAGTTACGGAGGAGGAAGTTGAATCACTGGACAACCCGGTGTTTAAATTGACCGTGAAAAATATAAACCGTCTGGAAGAAGCGGAACTGACAGAAGATTTTTATAATAAGCTGTTTGGTGAGGGCGTCGTGAAAACCGAGGCGGAATTTAAAGAGAAAGTACGGGAGGAGGTTGAAAGCATGTTTGTGCAAAATGCCGCTCAACGCTTACAGAATGATCTATACCTGAAAGGCTTGGAAACCGTAAAGGTAGATTTTCCTGAGGCATTTCTAAAACGGTGGCTAAAGGCTACTAATCCCGAAATCAAAGAGGATGAACTGGAAGAAGGGTTTGCCGACTTTCTGAAGAACCTGAAATGGACCCTCATCGAAAACCGTATCATCTCGCAAAACAACCTGCAGGTGAAGTATGAAGAAGTATTGGCGTTGGCTAAAGAACGCATAGCCGCGCAAATCAGAATGTATAGCCCCGGACAGGAACCTACAGACGATCAATTGGCACAATATGCGGTACAATTGCTCGGTGATAAGGAACAGGCCAACCGTTTGTTTGACGAGATGAAAGCATTAAAAGTATTTGATTACCTGAAAGGAGTGGTGAAGCTGGAGAAAAAAGAGATCGAATACAATAAGTTTCTGGAGCTGAAATAAACTGACCGGCTAATAACAGCCACGGATGATTGGTGTTTACCTGTGCATCCGTGGCGTTTATTTTTGGGCAATAGCGTTTATTTTTCTACAGCAACAAATCGTGCGAGCGGAGCCATGCGTGCGCGGAATAATTGCAGCGTGTCAGCCGACACATGGTAACTATCCGTAGATTTCAAAACCTCCCTCAATCCATTTTCCACTTCCATATTTTCGCAGGCCATCATGGTGCCGATCAGCTGCGAAAACTTAATCCGATTGGGGTCCGATAATTCATAGGTACCCCCCATGCCGTTACAACCACCGTTTGCTTCGACGCGGTTATCTTCTGCATTTAAACGGATATATGGTTCTTTTTGGGTGGTTCCATCTGCAACCGGCTTACCCCGTAGCTCTATCAGTTTCCAATACCTCCCGGTGATGTTTTCCGTGGTTTTGCTCAGAATGTAATGTTCGGCTAAGTCTCCGGTAATCCGATTGCCTTCCATATCGAGATGAAACAGCTGGTTTTCACCCACCTGGAATTTTTCGCCTCGTTCAGCAAGCGTAATCTGATTACCGTTTTTATCCCACTTGAATTTGCCGGATTCCGTAAACACGGAATCACCGCGCTCCAGATACCGCGTTTTCAGTTGATAGGAGTTGTCTTCCTTCAACGTAAGTACATACCGGATACCGGGACAGTCGGCACAAGGGAGAGTCCCCTGATACGTTCCGCTCCAATCGAGCGAATTTTGGCTATTGTGAGCGGAATCCGCCCCCTGGTTGGAGGTTGTCCGTTTCATTTGGCATGATCCAGCAGCGACTGTCACAGCTATCATGCAGTAAATCGTTAACTTTAGAGGTTTCATCCGTGTTAAATAACAAAAAAGGTACCACGTTAGTAAAACAGATCAGTTGTTTGATAGTTTGGCAATCAGCAATTTCAACCCTTCAATACCTACTACGCAGCAAACAGATACCAAAACCGTCAATCCGATGGCCTCGGCAGGCAGTGCTACGGTTTTGAAGACCGGTTGCAGGAACGGTGTATACACCAGCAGCAATTGCAATCCCACCGAAAATAGAATGGTTACGATTAAGAACGGATTCCGGAACAAAGGAAGACGGAACAAAGGGGTGTTTAAACTTCTGATCACCAGTACGTTTCCTAATTGTGCGAAACTCAGCATCGAGAACACCATGGTCTGCTGGTATGCGGTGTCGTAGCCCTTGTTCATCGCCAGGAGTTGCAGGACAAATGCTCCGGTGGCCATTAGTACACCGGTTAATACGATGCGCGGGATAAGGCCGCCTGCAAAGAGGTTTTCGTTGGGTTGGCGTGGCGGCCGTTGCATCGTGTTTTTTTCCGCGGGCTCGGAGGCCAGTGCCAAGCCCGGTAGACCATCTGTTACGAGGTTAATCCAAAGAATATGAATCGGAAGCAACGGAATAGCCAATCCCAGAATCGGCGCAAAGAAGATGACGAGGATTTCGCCGAGGTTGCAAGACAGCACATACAGGATGAATTTCCGGATATTGTCGTAGATACGGCGCCCCTCCTTAATGGCTTTGACGATAGTGGCGAAATTATCATCGAGTAGAATCATGTGCGCGGTTTCCTTGGCGACATCCGTTCCGGTTATCCCCATGGCCACGCCGATGTTGGCTTGCTTCAATGAGGGTGCATCGTTGACACCGTCCCCGGTCATGGCCACAAATTCGCCGTTTTGCTGAAGGGCTTTTACAATATTGAGTTTCTGTTCAGGGGAAACCCGAGCGTAAACAGTGGTGTGCTGAACCTTGGCTTTCAGTTCGTCGTCCGAAAGTTTATTGAGGTCCGATCCGGTAAGGGCTTTTTCTTCATTGCTGGTGATGAGGTTCAAGCGCTCGGCAATGGCAATTGCCGTAAGCGGCTGATCGCCGGTGATCATAACGGGCTTAATTCCCGCTGTTTTGCATAATTTAATGGCTTCCACGACTTCCTCGCGCGGTGGATCTATCATGCCTGCCATACCTAGGAAATCCAATTCCGCTTCCAGGGACGCATCCAGTTCTTCCGGTTGCCTATCCAGCCATCTATAGCCAAAAAAGAGTACCCTTAGCCCTTCGCGGGCCCATTCGCGGTTAAGGTCCAGCCACTTTTCTTTCTCGTCGGCGTAATCGGCCGAGAGGGCTTCGGCAATTTTTCCCGGCGCACCTTTCACCAGCAGCAGGTATTTGTCGCCCTGCTGATGTAAAGAGCTCATGCGCATGCGCTCTGAATCAAAAGGTAGGGTATCTACCCTCGGATATTTCTTTTCTGCTTGTTGCTTATCCATCCCTTTTTTAAGCGCGTAAGTGACCAGGGCGACCTCCGTGGAGTCGCCCATGGGTTTCCCGCTTTCGTCAAACGGGAGTTCATTGTTCAGCAAGAACGCATGCCACAACAGCGCTTCCTGTCCGCCTGCATGCCAGACCTTCTCCACCGTCATTTTGTTTTTGGTGAGTGTGCCGGTCTTGTCGCTGCAGATATAGGTGACGGACCCGAGTGTTTCGACGGCGGGCAGCCTCCTGATGAGCGCCTGTTGCTTGACCATCCGGGCGGCCCCATTGGCAAGGGCAATGGTGATTACCGCAGGAAGAGCTTCGGGCAAGGCCGCAACGGCCAGCGATAAGGCGGTAAGAAAGATCGTCAATGCCTGTTCACCGCGGTACAAGCCATAAGCAAATATGGCCGTACAAATTACCAGCACGATGATGACCAGTTGTTTGCTGAATTTTTGAAGTCTTCGCTGCAACGGCGTCTGTTGGGATTCGCCTTCAAGCAGGGAGGCAATTTTCCCCATTTCAGTACTCATCCCCGTTTCAGTGACGACCATCCTTGCCGATCCATTGCTTACCACCGTTCCTTTAAATACCCTATTGAGCTGATCACCCGGCAACAATTTATCCCCTTCAATGGGATCGGTATGTTTTTCCACGGAATGACTTTCGCCGGTAAGCATGGCTTCTTCCATTTTGAGGGCGCTGATTTCCAGCAGCCGTCCGTCTGCGGGAACGATGTCCCCGGCATCGAGCAGCACCACATCCCCGGGTACCAGTTGGCTGGCTTCGATTTCCGCAGGGGTGCCGTTCCGTACAACCATGGTGTGCTGGGCGGCCATCTGCTGGAGTTTTTGTATGGATGCCTCCGCCCGGCTTTCCTGGATGTAACCGATGATAGCATTGCCTAAAATGATGCCCAGGATGACATAGGCATCGGTATGCTCGCCGACAAAAAAGGAAATGGCTGCCGCCACACCAAGGATGGCAATCATCACGTCTTTGAATTGAGCGACAAAGATGGCCAGCTTGGACTTCCGCTTGCCACCTTCGAGCTTGTTGGGGCCGTGGCGCTCTTGCCGTGCGGCAATGTCTGCTTTGTTTAATCCGTCGGGGGAAGAATCCAGGTGTTTCAATACCTGTTCAGTGGTTTGCTGGTACCAGGGTGAGGCCATACATCGAGCGAGCTATGTGTTTCAAATATAGTGATTATTAAAGCGTAACGGTATCCCGGTGATTATGTTTGTTCGCAGGATAATTGGTATCTTGTTTGCCGAAGTGATGTTATGGAGAATTACGATACACTAAGCATCCCCCAAGCAACCCTTTTGCAACAGGAGTTGCGCAAGCGCACCGACACCACGGAGCGGGAGGTATCCCCGCGGCTCATCGGCGGTGCAGATATTTCATTGAATTTATACAGTACGACAATTTATGCCGGTATTATCCTGCTCTCGTTTCCGGCACTGCGGCCCGTTGGCTGGTCGTTGGTCCAGGCAGAAACACACTTTCCTTATGTGCCGGGATACCTGGCTTTCCGTGAAGTGCCTGCGTTAAAAGAGGCATGGGAACGATTGACGGTAAAGCCTGATGTATTGGTTGTGGATGGGCATGGTATTGCGCACCCGCGCCGGTTGGGCATTGCCGCGCATTTCGGTGTCGAGACCGGGCAACCGAGTATGGGGTGCGCCAAAAAGCTGCTGACAGGTAAATATAATGAACCAGGCCCCTGGGTGGGCGATCATAGCGCTATTATGACCGGGGCCGAGCAGATCGGCTACGCATTTCGCAGCAAAAATAAAACCGCACCGGTATTTGTGTCACCCGGGCATTTACTGGGTATGGAAAATAGCCTGCAAATCATCCGGCAATGCATTGGAAAATACCGGATTCCCGAACCCACACGCTTGGCACATGAACTTGTAAACCGCTTTCGGCGGGGAGAATTGCCGGAGGGCGTCGGGTAGTCTAAGGCAGCTTCACTTTATAAATCTGATACGGGTATTCCACCCGGTTTTCTCCGTTGTTCCACTGCGGGTCGCGCTGCAACTGGGCACAGGAGAAATACAGGTATCCATCTGATCCGATCCCAAATGAATCCGGCCAAAGCAGGCGCGAGTCCTGGACGAGGGTATGCAGTTTGCCATCGGGCGAAAGATACTTGATGCTGTAATCCATGGACGAGGTCAGGTAAATGTTGCCCTTTTTATCGGCAATGAGGCCGTGGGTCACGGTGGTCCTGCCCATGTCTTCCACATGCGATGCCAGTTCGGTATCCGTAAGTGACGCATCCGCCAGGTACCGGGTTTCGATGCGATAGAGGTTCAGCTTATTGATCGGCTTGAAATAAAAGTGCCGGTTGTCTTTGGTCAGTGCAATGCCATTGACATTCGAACGGAACGGATTACCGTTTCCATCCCGCATTTCCTTGCCGTCATAGGTAAGGATAACATCCGGATCCGCCGTGGTAAAAGGTTGATCTTTAAGCAAGGTCCGGGTTGTGCCGGATGTAAGGTTAAGCACAACAATCGCTGCGCGGCCCGGGTCGGAGAGGTAAGCCAAGCCCTTATCGGTGTCTACGCGCACATCATTGAGCCCCGAAGTGCTTTTGTCGAGATCGTCAAAGGTGTATACACGTTCCACACGATTTGACGCGAGGTTAATTTTCAATAACTTGAAAGCACCCGCTGCAGAACTACCTTTCGGACCACCAAATATTGATCCCTTGGGGGCAGGTTTTGAGTCCAGTACCCAGAGGTTATCTTCGGTATCTACGTACAGGTCCTGCACGTTGACGAAACGGGTTGCTGTGTCGCCGTCGTGAGCATTCCAGCCTTCGTCCGGAAAGGGCAGGGGCTGGCCATTAACGATTTCAGTGAGGCCATACAGGTAGTCCGTTCCCTGCCGGGGAAAGGAAACAAACAGCCGATCGTCTGAGGACACACTGACACCGATCGCCCGGCGTTTACCCAGATCGGCAACTGGAATGAGTTTGTCACTATGGTATCGTTGTTGCCCGCGGCTATCTAAGCTTGCCGTTGTAACCAGTGCCATCAATATCAGCATGACCTTACTGTAATTCTTTCGGATTGCCATCGCCTGTTTTTTTAGGTACCCACGGGGCTGTCTGGATGAATAAGCTTCTCATCTTTCAGTGTCTTCCACAGCGCTGTGGGTATAGTAGTATGAAACGACTGTACATTTTCTTTCACCTGTTCCGGGCGGCTGGCTCCGGGGATCACCGCCGCCACGACCGGATGCTGGGCAGCAAACTGCAGGGCAACGGTAGATAGGCTCACCTTATATTGGTCGGCTATGGCCTTAATCCGGTTGCGCTTTTCCACCCTATCCTTGGGGAGGCCGGGCCCGTAGTTCCACCGGTTCAGGCCGGCGGCAAACCCACCGTTCAATGGCCCGCCGATAACGGCCCTCACTTTTTTTGCAGCCATGGCGGGAAAAAGGTTGTTGAGGGCATCTTCGTGTTCGAACAGGGTATATTGGATGGCAACCAGCATGACATCCGGATCGGCCACTTCCAGTGCTTTCAGGATGGGCTGCGGCCGGTTTACGCCAAGTCCCCAGCCTTTGATAATTCCTTCTTCACGCATTTTTGTCAACGCAGGGAAGGCTCCCTTGGCCGCAACGTCAAATTGTTCCGTCCATTGGTCGCCCAGATCCCCGTTATCGGGTGACAGGTCGTGCACGAATACGATATCGATGGATGACAAGCCCAGGCGTTGCAGGCTGTCCTCGATGGAACGCTTCACGCCGTCGGCAGTGTAGTCGTAGCGGAATTTGAAATTGAGCCGGCCCTTCCACAGTCCGGCCGATCCGGGTTCGAACGCCGGATCCGCCTCGAATATCCGGCCGATTTTGGTAGACAGCAGGTATTCCGACCGGTCTTTCTCAAAAAGGAAATGACCGAACCGGCGTTCGCTCAGTCCGTATCCGTAGAACGGCGACGTGTCGTAGTACCGGACGCCGGCTTCCCATGCTGCCTGCAGCGTTTGATGGATCTGCTCGCTGGTATTGGTGTGCCAGCCGTTGCCGGGGCCGACACCGCCCAGCCCGTAGTTCTGCGGGAATGTTAAGTTCTTAGACAAGATATTCATGGGTTGGTGTTCTTTTGGTGTTGTTTGACGGGAATCACGGCTTGAAACAGCCGATGCCTGACCCGGGACAATCGCCGTACCGGCTGCAGCAATGACCGCTGCCTGTTGGATGAATGTCCTTCGTGTTGTCATCACTTGCTTGCTTTGTCCAGTTGTTCAAGGTCTTCGCTGTCCAATTTTAAGGAGGGTGCGGCGAAGATGGTTTCCAGTTGTTGCCGGCTGGTAGCACTGACAATGGGCGCACCGATGTGCGGCTGAGCCAGCAGCCAGGCGAGCGATATGGTAGCAGGTGTCGATTGATGTTTGGCGGCTACGTTATCCAAGGCATCCAGAACTGCCAGTCCTTTGGGGTTGAGGTATTTTTTTACACCACCGCCACGTACACTTTTGCCGAGGTCGGCCTCACTGCGGTATTTTCCGGTGAGGAAGCCTGCCGCCAGCGCCCAGTAGGGGAATACCGTCAGGCCGTATTTCTCTGCCAGGGGAGCGTAGTCTGTTTCGTAGCCCGCTCGTTCCACCAGGTTGTAGTGGGGTTGCAGGGCCACATAGCGGGGGAGACCTTTCTTTTCCGCCAAATCGAAGGACTCTTCCAGCCGTGCCGGTGACACGTTGGAAGCAGCGATGTAACGTACTTTTCCAGCCTTGATGACTTCATCATACGCGGAAAGCGTTTCTTCCACGGGCGTCTTATGGTCGTCGTAATGTGTGTAATATAAATCGATGTAGTCGGTTTGCAACCGCTGTAACGATTCATCCACCGATCGGAGAATATGCGTTCTGCTGATATCAAAAGAGTGCTCCTTGGTCTCAGACCCTACTTTGGTGGCGATTACCACCCGGTCGCGGTTGCCACGGCTTTTCAGCCAGTTGCCGATGATGGTTTCCGATTGACCTCCTGTACCATTCACCCACCACGCATAGGTGTCAGCCGTGTCAATAAAGTTGAATCCGCCTTCCAGAAATTCATCCAATACGGTAAAAGACTGCTTTTCATCCAATGTCCAGCCAAATACATTCCCACCCAGGTTAATCGGTGCTACTTCCAGGTCTGATAGGCCTATTTTTATTTTTTCCATACAATTTTTCCCTTGTGTTAGTTAACAATGGCAAGTTAATAAGGTTTTGGGCATGTATGGGAAGGATAAATGCCATGCTTTTGTCAAAAGGATCTTATCGCTGAGATTGCATTGCTGATGTTTATTTTGGCGTAATGCTCCGGATTTTGATTTTTGGATGCCCCGGCGTGCCGGGCGGAACAAAGCCACAATGATATTCGTAGTTCAGCGCTTCGAAGATAACCGAGACGGTGATCCCATTTTTCTGGAATTGCTCGCTTAAATTCACGGGGTGGTAAAACGTATCACCCACTTGGAACAGCCAACCGCAACCGTCCAAAGCCGGCGAACCGGTATCAACGATGGTCCCCGTCAGCGTTTGTAAGTTGTCGTTCTTTTTACACCCGGGGATGAATGCGGTGAAGATGAGAAACGCGATAACAAATGGATGGTGTTTCATAATAAGGGTTTATCAATGTGTACTGTTACGTTAAAAACGTAGTTAATATCGCTAACGCTACAGGCTTGTCCACTGAATCCCTGAAAATAGCTATTGCCGGCAATACCCGCTTCGTGTATCTTTGGACGATGGAAATCAGGCACGTTTGCCGGTTGATCGGTCTAATTGGTGTGATGATTGCCCTGATTGCATGCGACCGGCAACATCACGGGGCCACGGCATCGTTTTACTATTGGAAAACCGCTTACGACCCCAACCGTATCGAAAAACATGCGCTTGCGCAAATCGGAGCAAAGCGATTGTTTGTCCGCATCATGGACATTGATACCCAAGGGCCGCGGGGCGAGGCCGTCCCGGTTTCGGCAATTACCTTCCGGGAACCGCTTCCCGATTCCCTCGCCATCGTTCCGGTGGTATATATCATTAACAACGTGTTGAAAGACTTATCCGCCGGGCAGCAAGAGGAACTGGCCGGCCGGATCATCGATTTCGTGACCGCGAAGGTGAAGCAGGCGGGGAAAACGGGATTTGATGAACTCCAGATCGATTGCGACTGGACGGCATCCACAAGGGACGCATATTTCGGATTTCTGAAAGCGATTCGCGCTCGGATGGCGGATTCCGTGCGGCTCTCTGCTACCTTGCGCCTCCATCAGGTACGCAACCGGCGGAGCAGCGGTGTCCCACCGGTAGACCGCACACTGCTGATGTGCTACAATATGGGTAATCTGAGAAAACCCGGCGAACACAACTCCATCATCGATCTGCGGGAGATGGATACCTATCTGAAAGATTTCCTGTCCGAATACCCGCTGCCCATGGATATGGCGTTACCTTTGTTCAGTTGGTCGGTGGTGTTCCGTAAGGGCCAATATACAGGGATCAGCAAACGCCTCGATCCGCAGATGCTCTCGGATACCTCCGTTTTTGCCCGGGATGCGGAATCGTCGTTATACCGACTGAAGGTAGCGCTGCCCGCTGCCGGATTACAACAGGGCGACGTGGTGCGGAGGGAGCAGACCCGATGGGAAGATCTTTCTGCTGCCGCAGATTTTCTGGCCAGGTATAAGCGGAAGGAAAGGTTTACTTTATTGTTTTATCACTTGGATAACCAAGTATTTAAATCGTTTTCTGATGAACAGCTTCAAGAGATTGTGCATCGTTTTTAGCGTATTCCTATTGAGTTATTTCGGTGAGATAGCCATCAATATCGCTTGTGGTCCGGAGCCGGATCCGTACGATTATTACGTGTCGTTTTTTCACAACAATGTGCCCGATGAAGGCTATGTGCCCTTCTCATTTACAAACATGCGTTTCCTTTATGATGAAGCCGAGCCCGAATCTGAAGTACGGATCAACAGCCGGGAATGGGCGGATTACCTGGGGAAAGGAGTGCGGGCAGTGGATGTGGGACGGCTGATGTATCATACCGATAGCGCAACCGATTCGGTTATCCTGCGTTACCTGACCGGCGGTGAGGTGGCGCTTCCCGACAGCCTGGCAGCCAATACGTACCTCAAAGGGCTGGCGGCAAACGAACCGGCCCGCATTTATTTCCTGTTTGCTAAGGAGCTGGAGCCTTATGCGACAGTGACTTACAACCATTATTGGGATCCGGATCCGAGGGATACCATGGATCTTGGCCGGATGGAAGCGCTTGCAGATAGCGCACTCCGACGGGCCGACGAACATCCACGGAACCGGTTCCTCCGTCTGCGGTATGCCTACCAGGCGGCTCGGATGTACCATTACTCCGGCTTGTTTGAGGATTGCGTCGAAACCTACGAGGAATACATCCAGCCCTCGCGTGAGAAGTCTGCCGTAAAAGGGTGGGCACTTGCGCTCAAGGCCGGCGCAACCCGCCGTCTTAATGAACCCGCTGAGGCTGCATACCTATTTTCAAAGGTGTTTACCGCAAGCCCCGAACGGCGGGTGCAGGCTTACAAGAACTTCCATTACATCGATGTCCCGTTTGAAGATGTACTCGCCCTCGCCCAATCCAACGAAGAACGGGCAGCCATTTGGGCCATCCGGGGATTCAATAACGGTGATTTTGACCGGGAGACCCTATCATCTGTCTACGACCTGGCACCGAAAAGTCCGCTGGTGGGCGTGTTGCTTACCCGGGAAATCAATAAATTGGAAACCCAGCTTACCGAAACCTCGCAATATTACAATGGTGGGTGGTGGTCGGATTATTACCGGCCGGATTCCACCCAGGCAAAAGCCCGCAATCATGCGGCGTGGATTGCCGATTTTTCGCGAAAGCTGGCATCTGAAAAGCAGTACACCGAGCCTGGATTGGGCATGGTGAGCGAAGCGTATGTACACTGGTTATTGGGCAACGCCGACCAAGCGGAGGTACTGCTGGCAGGGGTAAAAGTGGGGCGGCTTTCCGAGCGGCTGGCAGACCAGTACCGGATTGTTGAACTCTTGATCAACGTAAACCGGCTGAAGGCAACAGACAGCGTAGACGAAAAGGCAATGTTACCTGCACTGCAGTGGCTGGACCAAAAACGACAGGATGAAATCAATCAGGCAATCACTCGCTATGGCAACGAACGGTATTCCTGGATGGCGGCTGCCGATCTCCGGTTCAACCGCACGGCGACCAACTTGTACCAATCCGTTTTGGCCCCGCATTACATGCAGCAAAAGGACACCGCGATGGCTGCTTTATTAATGTGGAAGGGAGCATCTCCGGGAGGAACCGAAATCGAACCCGCAGGCGAACTGTACGACCGCCTGGGATGGCCCACGCAGGCCTTTTGGCAGGAACAACTGCAGCCCGCTGCGCTTGAACGCTTAGCTACCTGGGGAAGAGAGGGGGTAAATAGGCCCTGGGCGCCGCTTTTCGAGCAGCAATTGGGTGCGTTGGAATCCGACCCATTCTGGGATTTACTCGGAACGGCTTACCTCCGCATGCACGATTATGCCGCTGCATCGAAAGCCTTTGCACACCTGTCGACTGATTTTGCACCCCCCGCACCCGTGAATTGGTACAGTGCGGAAGAAGATACGCTATGGCCCGATCCGTTTTTGGAAACACTTAGCGACTACCCGAAGCAATTTGGTAACGAAGCGCTATCAAAGGCGGAATTTGCAAACACCATGGCCGACCTGCAGCGACGGATTGCGGACGATCCGGACCACGCCGCTGCATATTATTTCCAGCTGGCCAATGGGGTCTATCAAACCGGCGCTTTTGGCAATTCCTGGCAGCTGATCAGCTACAGCTGGACGAGTTCCGATAACTACCTGAAAGGTGCTTACTATTATTCCGGCGATTTCCACGAAGCCCACCAGGCGGCGGTGTGGTATAAAAAAGCCCGGGAGTTGAGCGATGACCGGGAATTTCAGGCCAAATGCACGTTTATGCTGGCAAAGTGCGAGCAGAAATCGTATCTGTTTGACAGTATCCGCGACTATTACGATACAATTTATGCGTCCGCACAGGGCCAGCCCGATCCATTTTGGGTGTTTAGTCAGCGCAATAGGTATTTCAGGGAATTGCGCGAGAACTATCTCGATACGGATTTCATTCGTACTGCGGCCTCGGAGTGTACCTATCTTGCGGATTTTATTGCACCAAACTTTCCATAGGTAATGGCGTGTCTGAATAGTTGGATTAGGTTTTTGGGAGTCTGGATGGTGGGCGTGATGGGATTGCCGGAAACAGTCTCGGCACAATCGCAGTGGACCGGAACCTGGTCGATGTCGTATAAACCCTGGCCCCATATCCCAGCCATTGACATGACGCTGCGCATCGCCGAGCCAACGGCCGGAATGCTGTATCCTGCCAGGCTGGAGTTGACCCACGCCCACTTGTTCAAGGGCGAATACGAGTTGCTGTTCGTCAAGAAAAACGATGGACAACTGGGGATAGGCCGCAATAAATATCCATTGATCGAGGAACCGTTTGGGCTTGGGCCCTGGATGATGTACCTGAATGGGGTGCTGGAACATCAACAGGCTGGCGCCGATGGTGAAAAGCTGGTGCTGAAACGACTTTGGCTGGATAATTTCGGGATTTTCATGTGGGGGCTTTACGATAATGAGTTCTACACCAATACCAAAGTCTTTCTGCGCGATTTCCTTTACCGGACGGACGTCGTACTCCAGCGGACGGACAGCGAGCCCTGGGTACACCCGCATACCCAGCGCATCGTAAATACAGACACCATCTATTACGGGGTGTACGATCCGATAAAGAGCGAACGGAACATTTTGAGCCTGACTATCCAGGATGAGGAGCGGTACGACCGGGATACGGTCACCATTGTACACAACGGCAGGATGCTGGCGGATAGACTGCCCCTGGAACAGGCCATGTCTTTAGACAGCATCGTGTTGGACTCGGGTGAAAATTACCTGGCTTTCTTTGCAGACAACTATGGCGACCTGCCACCCAATACTGCTGATTTTTTGATCGGGACCGGAGGCGACAGCGGTCAGCTATACGGGTTTGATTTCAGTGATCGCAGCAATGCCTATTCAACGGTCATGGTGGCCCGTTTTCAGTATGAGCCAGCGCCTCCGGTAATGCCAGAACCATCTGAACCATCGGTGCCACTTCCCGGCCGCGATCCGGACGAACCAACGGATACCGCTGGCTATGCCGAGCCAACATCGCCCCGGGAAACACCCGTATATACCAAAGGCAGGCGCAATCAGCGCATCGGACAGCTGAAAGTCGGTACGGAGCAGGTAATACTGGAATTGAGCGACGAACAGATGGAAGATGGTGATGTCATTTCTTTGGAGGTTAATGGTGCCGTTATCGCCGATGGAATGGAGGTAACCAGGCAGGGAAAGCGATTTGGTGTGACGTTGAAGCGTGGCCGCAACCGCATCGTCTTCCGGGCGGAAAACCTCGGACGGATTCCGCCGAATACAGCGGTACTACTGGTATATGCGGATGGCGAACAGCGGAAATTCCACCTCAGCACGGATTTCGAACGTAACAATGTTCTTGATATCGTCTTTCATCCGTGAGTATTTATCTCCCGTCGGCATATCCGGCTGATGCAAACCGAATATTTTCATTGCAAAGCCCGATTGGATTAGCGACTTTTGCGGTAAACAAAATCATCCATTCATGAGGAAGGAAACGTTACTCGGGTTAGCAGCTTTGATGTTATTTTCCTGCGAAAAAACGGTGTATTCGCCCGATCCTGCGAAAGACACACATGAGCTGAAAACGATCACCTATACCCTGGAAGCGGGAGATAAAGTTGAGACATTCGTGCATCCTCTGCATTCATTGAGTTATTCAAACCATACGAGCATCGCACAGAAGATTATCATAGACCCGTTGGCAGATGTGCTGGAGACATCGCAGTTTTTCAGCGATAATGCCAGGGCGTTCCAATTGGTTGACCCCGCGGAGACCCGCATAGCGGTGCCCGTTCAATTCAACGAGGGGGTGGCGATGCTCGGCGAGCCGAAATGGTCGTATGGTAACGAATTAATGCAACTGCCTCCCGTGGTTAACTTCCGTGACACACTCAATGTACCTGCGAACACCAGTGTTACGGTGACTATGAGTGTTTACCTGAATGAATATAACGTTTCCTATACCGCCACATTCGAAGGCAAACCATCGGCAACACTCACCGAAATAAAAGGGAAGTGGAAAGGGGTTACGATAGCTAATGTGGATAAACAAATTCAGTATCAATAAGTTAAATAAGGGGCTGTCTGGGAAGTGGTGGAATGCTTCTGAGCGGAACGCAGACATACAGAAATGAATAATTGGAAAACCATCCGCATTGATCAGGTATACGATAACCCGTGGATACAGGTAGAACACCGGGAAGTCACGACCCCTGCTAATAAACCCGGTATTTATGGAGTCGTGAAATTTAAAAACAAGGCCATCGGTATCCTTCCTGTGGATGACGAGGGATATATTTACCTGGTGGGACAATTCCGTTATCCACTCGGAGAATATTCGTGGGAAATTCCGGAAGGAGGAGGACCACTGGATGAGGATCCGCTGGAGACAGCCAAGCGCGAGCTCAGGGAGGAAACAGGCCTGGTAGCAGAAAGATGGGAGCGTATCGGACGTATCCACACATCAAATTCAGTTACGGATGAAGAAGGATTTATCTATTTGGCGACGGGACTGCAACCCGGCGAGGCCGAGCCGGAGGAAACCGAGGAGCTCCAATTGAAGCGGGTACCGCTGACTGAGGCGGCCGAAATGGTGATGCGCGGTGAAATCACGGATTCCATTTCCATGTGTGGCATTCTGATGGCGGCGCGGATTGTGGGCATATAATTGCTGTATTCTACTGCTCATGCAGGTTTCATAAAACGATAATTTATTGTGCAGGCTTACCCTTGCCAGTACCTAAGTTTACACCAAACTTACTATTTACTCGGTTTAAATTCGTATTTCATTCGGAGTTTATTCGGGTCTTATTCGGTAGTTAACCGAATAAACTAAAAGTAAAACAAGAAGAAAAAATAAATTTTCTAAAAGGTATAAGTGAGGTTGGTGTAGGGAAAAAGTATGGGAGGTTTAGGCAAAGCAAATAACATTGCGGTTTTTTTATTTAACAATTATCATTGCATAAAAAAGCAACTTTATCTAAGTTTGCTTCACATGAATAACATCGTTGTGTTTTGCGGTTCGAGCATGGGCGCCGATCGCATTTATGAGGAACAGGCTTACCTGTTGGGTAAAACGCTGGCCGAGTCGGGCATCGGGTTGGTATATGGCGGGGCGAAAGTGGGGCTTATGGGGGCTGTAGCCAACGGTGCGGTTCAGCACGGCGGAAGGGTAGTGGGCGTGCTGCCCTATTTCCTGCAAACCAAGGAGATCGCCCATGAAGGGCTCACGGAACTGTTCATTGTCGATACGATGCACGAACGGAAGACGAAAATGAATCAACTTTGCGATGGTGTCATCGCATTGCCGGGCGGTTTCGGCACCATGGAAGAGTTTTTCGAGATGCTTACCTGGGGGCAATTGGGGCTCCATCGTAAGCCTATGGGACTGCTCAACACCGAAGGTTTTTACGACGAACTGATCGCGCTCGCGCAGCACATGGTCGATAAGGGATTTCTGAAAGAAGTGAATCATCAGATGCTGTTGTGGAGCGCGGATATTCCGGATTTACTCCATAAGATGCAGAATTACCAAGCTCCTACGGTCGGCAAATGGATCAGTAAAGAAACCACTTGATGGCTGTCCTGCCTTATTTTTTCTACTTACAAGCCAAAAGAATACACCGTGCCATTGATGAATGGGGTATAAATCCCTGGCTTGTATACGTCGGTGCACCCGTATTGTTTGTCGGAGGTTCCATTGCGTTGTTTTCCCGTATGGTGTACGCCAGTTGGGTGTATGTAGGTGTTGCCGCCGTAGCCCTCCTTCAATTGTGCAATTCAACGCGCCTGCGTTTTCTTCGACAGGCATTCGACCGGCGGACGTACCGGCGTGTCCGTATGCTGGAGCATACGCTGCTAGTCACACCTTTCCTTGCGTTCCTCCTTTGCAGGGGTGAAATCTGGTTTGCATTGGGCTTGTTGGTGTTGGCAGCAGCCACAATACCGCTCCGCATCGGTACTGCCCGATCGGCTACACTGCCTACACCGTTTTCGGGTCGTCCTTTTGAGTTTGCTGTGGGCTTCAGAACCTCTGTCGGCCCGCTATTCATCGCCTATGGGCTGATGGTTATCGGGATGTATGTAGGCAACGGGTACCTCAGTATCGCTACGCTGTTGCTGGTTGTGTTAATATGTTTCAATTACTATGCGTGGAGCGAACCCCTGTTGTATGTTTGGATTTACCGTCTGCCACCCCGGTCCTTTCTTTTGCTGAAAGTACGTACAGCTTTTCGGTACCTGACGGTGATGCTACTCCCCATGGTGCTGGTTGTTACCTGTGTTTTTCCGGATTATTGGCCTACTGTACTAGCCGTTGCGGCGATGGGGTATGGTTATCTTGTCCTGGCCGTGATGAGTAAGTACGCCGCTTTTCCGCAGCGTGTAGGTATTCTGCAGGGTATCTTTATAACTTTGTCATTGGTGTTTCCCCCTTTGTTGGTGATTTCCATACCTTATTTTTACCAACAGGCAAAAAATAATATAGCGCTGATTTTATGAATGTTGAAGTATTCCAATTAACGAAATCATTTGGTAAGGATGAGGTGCTCAAGGGGATTGATCTGAACTTCCAAACGGGGCAGGTATATGGCTTGGTGGGGCAGAATGGGGCCGGGAAGACCACCCTTTTCAATTGCTTAGCAGGGCTGGAAACCCACGGTGGTAATGTGATTGCCGAAGGCGGGCGACTGAAAGACCGCCTTGGATTTTTGCAAACCGAACCTTATTTTCCATCATGGCTTACCGGACGTGAATATCTGCGGTTATTCTGTAAGGCGCGTGGGGTGCCGGATGAGGGCTTGGATACGCAGAACGTATTTGACCTTCCGCTTGATCGGTACGCGCAACAATATTCTACCGGCATGAAGAAAAAGCTGGGCCTGCTGGCGGTCCTCTTGCAACGGAACGAATTTTTTATCCTGGATGAACCGTTTAATGGGGTGGATATCCATAGTGCGTTGTTGATTACTGAGATCATCCAACGATTGAAAAATGAGAAAAAGATCGTCCTGATTTCTTCACATATCTTTTCAACCCTTAAAGACACCTGCGACATTATCCACGTGTTGGACGGCGGTAACATAACGGAAATCATCGGTAAAGATGATTTTGAGCGGTTGGAGCGTGATATGGCTGCTTTTGCCATCGGGAACCGGCTTGATGCACTTCGTTTTAGCTGAATTGGGGATCCATTTTACGGCACTTAGATTTAGCGATGGCCACTTCTTTTTCAAATTCCACTATCAATACTGCCTTATGCTAACCAATTTGATTTGAGACTTCTCGCGACTCTTCTTTGTTAGTGTAGCATCTAAATTAACCGAGTATAAAAATCTACAGAAAGGGGAACTGTCAACCACCAAGGAGGCATTGAATTAAATTTTTGGCTCATTTATCAGTAAGTTATAACTTGGTATAAATTTTGATGATAAATATTTGCTTTGAAGAACATTACTATTTACCTGTGATTAACAAGATTTTAATAATCTATGTCTCGTACAATCTACCCCCTATTTTTGGCGCTATTCCTATCTTTTTTTGGTTCGTGCTCAAAGGATAAATATGCAATCCAAGCGGATGATGACCCTGATGTGGATTTAAATCCAAAGCCCGATCTGGGAACACCTTTGGGGTTAGGGGGGCTATTCTTGTATGGTTCCAACATGGGATATTATTCTGGTTGGTCCGATGAACAATTGGCGGAAATGTTGATGGGCAATGCAGCAAAGGATATCGCAGGAGCAGGGGTGAACAGCCTGCGTCCAGCTATGTATGATCATTTTGTAGAACGATGGGGTTATGACATCCGGGTACATACTTTTGAAACTTACCGGACACTGGGTGGTAAAAATCACACCATCTTTCTTAATGGGCCTGCGGATGCACATAGGGATCAAAGCCGATACTGCGATGGCGTCCAGTCGCAGACCTTTGCCAACTTGTATGAACCCATATGGTCATCAGATGGAGAAGTGAATCCGAATAACTATTATGCCAGCTATGTATACAATGTGGTAAAAACGTACAGTCCTTATGTGAAGTATTGGGAGGTCTGGAACGAACCGGATTACACCAACAACTGGTCGGCTACCCAAACGTGGTCCAAATCAGATCCCAACCCCTGCGACCTTACTAATTTTGCTGCACCTATACAGTCCTATGTGCGGATGCTTAGAGTCACCTACGAAATTGTCAAACACCTAGATAGCGAAGGAGTGGTCTGTGTCGGTGGATTGGGCTACCCCGGTTTTTTGGAAGCCATATTACGTAACACCGATAACCCAAGTGGAGGAAGTGTAAGTGCCGATTATCCAAAAAAAGGTGGTGAGTGGTTCGATGGGTTAAGTTACCACGTGTATCCGATGTATTACTTGGGCAGTGATCAACATTCCGATGCAGCGGCTGCAGCGGTAGTTAGCCATAAAAATGGGTTTCAGGATGTGCTGGATAAATATGGCTATGATGGAACGGCTAATCCAGCAAAAGAATTTATTGTCACAGAGGTCAATATTCCTCGCAAAGCCATTAATGGCTATGTTGGCGGAGATGAAGTGCAGCGAAACTTTTTGATCAAAGCGGCTGTTGTTGCGCAGAAAGCAGGCGTTCGTGGACTGTATATTTATGGCCCTGCTGAAAGTAAGTCCTTGGCTCAAGCTACTGACCCTTATCAAGCGATGGGACTTTATCAGCAGATCACGTCCGGTCCTTACCATGCAACCATCACGCCGGGAGGGGTTGCATGGCGCACAGTTAGCCACTTGCTAAGCAGCCGCCAATACGATCCGGCTGCAACAACCCGCCTGCAATTGCCCTCTCATATCGACGGCGGAGCGTTTTATTCTGTTAATGACAAAGATTATATCTATGTATTGTGGGCAAAAACCAGCGGCACATCGGAAACCACAACGGCCGAATACAGTTTCCCTGCATCGTTCAATATAAAGAATGCTACGCAGTTCAATTGGGAAAATAAGCAGACCGCTGTATCCAGTCCCCTTAAATTGACTGGTTCACCGGTATTTATCAAACCCTAATACCGACGATAATGTTAACTACTTATCCATTTCCTGTGCTACAGGTACCGGTGGTTTTCCTTCTTTAATGCCCAGTTTCATTAGGACAGGCACAAAGAAGGAGACAATGCCGATGATACCGATTACACTGCCGAGGATCACAAACGTCAATGTGATGCCGATGTTATCGGCAATAAATCCAGTGCCCAGTAAACCGAGCATAGAGGGAAGGAGTGCAATGCTGAAATACATCGAAAATACCCTTCCGAGCATGGAGGCATCTATCTTTTCCTGAAGTACGGTGGTAAAGCTAGCATTATAAATGGATGCAGCGATCCCTCCGAGGACGGTAAGTGCCACGAAAAGAATGAATCCCGAAGCTGGTAGCAAACCTGAAGCGGCCAGACTGACCCCCAATAGGATATGCATACCGTTGATGATGGTAATTTTATTCAGCGAAGGCTTAAAGATGCCCAGTAATCCACCACCTACTAACATACCGACACCCCAGACCACTTCGATGAGGCTCATTTCAAATTTGCCGCCACCAAAGTGCTGCAAGGTAAGCAACGGGAACAAAACGGCTACCGGCATAATGCAGAAGGTGGCCAACACGGAAAACCCGAAGAGCCACGAAATCCCTTTGTTTGACGTTACAGCGCTGATACCCAGTCGGAGATCACGCATGACCTGCTTTATCCCCGCGCGCTGTGCTGTCTCGGCCTTTTCCGGATTCGGGATATGGACAAAAAGCAAGGAGGCAATGGCGAATAGGGCACCGCCGATGTCGAGCAGTAGGACATAGCCAATATCCATCAGGCCAATGGCCAACGCACCCAATGCCGGTCCGGCAATACTGGAAACCGATTGGATGACCTGGTTGATCCCGCCGATGCGTAGCAGCTCCGATTCCGGGGCTAATAGCGGCACAGAAGCCTGCATCGCTGGCATGTGAAAGGCCGATCCTACCGAGCGAAGGGCCAACAGGATGTAGATGAATAGCAACTCGGAATAACCGAGGTAAAAAAGCATGGACATAATACCTGTACAGGCGGCTATAAAACCATCTGCCAATATCATGGTACGCTTGCGGTCCCAGCGGTCGATATAAACACCTGCAAAAGGCCCGATAAGTGTTTGTGGCAGGAAACCTGCGATCGCGGCAAATGCCAATACTTCGGCCGATCCCGTTTCCAGGCTCAACCAGATGATGATGGCGAAGTTGACCGCGGAACTGCTTAACAGTGATATAAATTGGCCACTCCAGATGATGGCAAACGTTCGTTTCCACGTAGGTGTCATGGTATCAAGAATTCGTTATCGCCTTCTGAAAATGCAACGTCGCAAATCCGGGAAAGGCAAGGGTTAAAACTAAAACATAAAAAAACAGATTGTTTCAGGAGAAAACCTGAAAAAAGGGAACACCGAAGGCTACGCTGTCGGTGGCCTCAAGCCCTGTCCCGATAATGTGGGGCTACTTGAATGCTTTGTGCCAATTTCATTGGGATCAATTTTGTGCGTGCGAAGATACGGCAATTATTCTTAAATTTGCTTTTTTTTATAAAAATAGTGCCACATGAAGAAGTATGTAATCCTGGTAGCTTTTATGCTCGCTACCGCAGCAGCCTCTGCCCAACAGCCTCACGCCATTAACCTGGAGTTTATGGACACTTCGGTGCGCCCCCAGGACGATTTCTATAATTACGTGAACGGAAATTGGATGAAAACGGTGGAGATACCCTCAGACCAATCGCGTTGGGGGAGCTTCAATGAACTCATTGAGAAGACCAATGAAGCTACCCTGAAAATCTTACAGGAATCGTTGGAACAAACTAATCCAAAAGGATCGGACAGGCAAAAAATTGCAGATCTGTACCGGAGTTATACCGATTTCGATGCGCGGGATAAGGTAGGTATCGGGCCGATTAGGCCATTCCTTCAAAAAGTAGATGCCATTCGGGACTTCGACGACCTGTATCGGTACCTCGTAGAAATGGCACCCATCGGAGGGAATCCATTTTTCAGCGCAAGTGTATCGGCGCACATGAAAAACAGTAACGTCAATGCAATTTACCTGGGTGCCGCCAGCCTTGGATTGGGAAGAGCCTATTACCAAAAAGAAGACGAAGCCAACGCCAAGACCTTGGTAAATTATCAAAATTACATCAATACACTGTTTCCCAAGGTTGGGCAACTGACGCGCGACTTAAAAGGGCCAAAGATTGTTGCGTTTGAAAAAGAACTGGCAAGCCACATGCTCACCGTAGAGCAGGTCCGCAATGCATCGCTTCGCTACAATCCGGTGGCGGTGTCCGATCTGAAAAAGATGGTAAAAAATATTGATCTCGCGCAATATCTTTCGGATTTGGGATTCAGAGCGGATACGGTCATCATCGGTGAATTGGCTTATTACGAGGCGCTTGACAAGGTGCTGAAACCTGAAAACCTAGAAGTGATTAAAGATCTTCTGCGTTTTGAGATTGCAAATGGTGCGGCCACAAGCCTTACCCGAGAGCTGGATCAAATCAGTTTCGATTTTTGGGGAAAGACATTGAATGGGCAAAAAGAACAGCGTTCTTTGGATAAGCGGGGACTGCAATTCGTAAATGGAACGGCAGGGGAGCTGCTGGGAAAATTGTATGTGGACCGTCATTTTCCGGCAGAGGCAAAAAGTGCTGCAGAAGAATTGGTTACCTACCTTAGAAAGTCTTTCGCACACCGGATCGGCCAACTGCAATGGATGTCTGCCGAGACCAAGGAAAAGGCATTGGAGAAGTTGGATAAGTTTAATGTGAAAATCGGATACCCCGATAAGTGGAAAGATTATTCTAAACTTGAAGTCGGTACTTCCCTGTTTGAAAACGTGCTGAATGCCCGCCGCTGGCGGTTTGAGGAAAACCGGGCCAAGCAGGATAAGCCGGTAGATAAAACCGAATGGGGGATGACGCCGCAGACGGTTAATGCATATTACAGTCCCCTTTACAACGAGATTGTCTTCCCTGCCGCAATTTTGCAGCCACCGTTTTACGACTATAAAGCGGATCCCGCAGTCAATTTTGGAGGTATCGGCGCCGTGATCGGCCACGAGCTATCGCACGGATTTGACGACAGCGGTTCGCAGTATGATGGAGACGGAAATCTTAACAACTGGTGGACCGAGGAGGATAAAACCAAATTCGAAGCTGCAACAGCTGCGCTGGTAGCCCAGTTTGAAGCCTACGAACCGATACCGGGTGTTTTTGTGAACGGACGGTTTACGCTGGGCGAGAACATCGGTGACCTGGGAGGTGTATCTGTTGCTTATGAAGCCTTGCAGATGTACCTGAAAGACAAGGGCGAGCCCGGGAAGATTGATGGTTTTACGCAGCAACAGCGTTTCTTCCTTTCGTGGGCAACTATCTGGCGTACCAAAACCACGGAGGCATTTGTGGTCAATCAGGTAAAAACAGACCCGCATTCCCCTGCCCAATACCGGGCTGTTGGTCCGCTCGTAAATGTTGATGCGTTTTATGAAGCATTTGATATCCGGGAGGGTGACAAATTGTTTGTTCCGAAAGAAACGCGCATCGTGATCTGGTGATGATTCGCTGCTGATACACAAAATGGCCGATTCATTCCGGGATCGGCTTTTTTTGCAGGGATCAGAGCCTACGGATTGTCGTAGATATTTTTGATTCGTGTCCGGAATTCGCCGTATCTTCGTGCGTCGTTTTTCAAAATATGTTAAAAAAGGCCATCCTGACCGTGGGGCTGCTAGTGCTGTCCAACGCGTTTATGACGCTTGCCTGGTACGGGCACCTGAAGTTCAAGGAAATGAACTGGTTCAATAACTTAGGGTTGGTTGGCGTAATTTTCATCAGTTGGGGTATTGCGCTTTTTGAGTACTCGCTCCAGGTGCCTGCCAACCGGATCGGCTTCAGTGAAAACGGCGGACCGTTCAACCTGTGGCAGCTGAAAGTCATTCAGGAAGTTATCACGCTGACGGTCTTCTCCGTATTCGCCATCGTTTTTTTCAAAAACGAACCCCTCCGCATCAATCACCTCATTGGTTTCGTATTTCTGGTATTGGCTGTGTACTTTATCTTTAAGAAGTAAGACCATTTCAACCTGTAGATAAGGCACACCCGGATACGTTGCGGAACGGATAAAAAGCAAAAAAACCTTGTTAGTTTAAATCATTTCCGTCATTTTTGTAGTGGAGATAGCGAATGCAAATGGCATTGCGTACTTTATTTCGTGAAACCGATTCCCTGATTTATTGCCCGCTATATGAAGTGGGAACGCTCCGCACGATAGGGAATTGAAGCAATTTTTTCAGGTAACGATTGCTCGTTTGTATCCATGCCCTTGTTTAAAGGGTGTTCCCTTTTATTTTTTTGCGTAGCCATCGATACCCAAAGCGATTTCGGATGAAGTTATTTTGGAAACATAAATCACCAAAGCATTTGGTATTCATTGCCGGTTGTCCCCGTTCGGGTACGTCGTGGACCTGGGGTTTGTTGTCGTCCTTCAAACAGGTGGAGCCGCTCCTTATCGAGGATTTTCCCACCCTGGCAAAACGACACAGCGTCAAACAGATGAAAACAGGTGCGGGGTTTGTCACCACGGAAACAGGCATTTTTCATTGGAACCTCACAGACCGCGAAATCCGTCAAGGTATCGCCGAAAAGGCGCGCCGGTATCCCGGTGCGGTATTGCTGGAGAAAACACCGGCTAACGCGTTGCAGCTCGATCGTATCACGACCTTGTTTCCGAAAGCGAAAATCATTCATGTCATCCGCGATCCGCGCGCCGTCGTCAACAGCATGTTGCGGAGTACATTCAGCAGCGGACTGCGGTTAGCCCATACGGTTTCAGAAGCCATTGCGTTATACCGGCGGCATGCGGAGGCCGCTGAACCTTATAAGAGCTATGAACATCTGATGCGTATACACTACGAGTCGCTTTGGCGCGATCCGTTTAAGGAACTGGGAAGGATCTGCCGTTTTATTGGGGTCGATGCGAGCAGGGAAGACCTGGAACAGGTGGTTAAAGCCAATACCGCAAAAGCACAGACGCTAGCAAGCAATGATTTCAGAAAAGGAAAAATCAATTCGTATTGCGAGGAATTAGATAAACGGGGCTTGCTACAGATTGAGCAAGAGCTGGCGGATGTGTTTGACACATATGGCTACCCATTCGAGGTGAAACAGATTTGAAAATATGATTATCCAACTGACAGGGCTTTCCGGCGCCGGTAAATCGACCATTGCACAGCATGTAGCAGGAAAGCTCGTCTCATCGGGTATACCCGCGGAGGTGATTGATGGCGACCGCTACCGAAAAACCGTATGCAAAGACCTGGGGTTCTCCAAGAAAGACCGGTGCGAGAATATCCGCCGTTTGGGTAAAATTGCAGCGGAGAAAGCCCGGGCGGGCAATGTGGTCATCTTAGCTGCCATTAATCCCTACGAGGAAGTCCGCCGTGAACTCGCACAGCAGTACCAGGCGAAGACGGTATTCATTGACTGCAACCTGCCAACGTTGATCAACCGCGACACCAAGGGGTTGTACTACCGGGCCATGCTGCCCCCGTCTCATCCTGACAAACTTCTGAATTTGACGGGCGTAAACGACACGTATGAAGCCCCCAACCGCCCCGACCTGGTACTTAGGACCGATCAGGAGCAATTGGAGGAATCCGCAGGTAAATTATACCGGTACATCGTGTCCCGGCTTCCTGCTGCGTTTATTTCGCGGTAGCCCACATAGGTTTCAACTTCAGTATTTGTGAATGCACGGGGCAATGGGTGGCGTGCGCACCTGGCAGGTAGCCCGTACTCATCAGAAACTCGTTGACGATTTCCCCTCCGGTGAATTTAAAGGTCTTCTTGAACAGCTTCATCCACTCGGGCAGTGTTTTGGGATGATGATGTTCCAGCCATTTTTCAAAGGATCCATATTCTTCTTGCAGTTGAAGTATCGCTTTCGCATTTTCAATCGCTGCGTTGATTTTAAGACCATTGCGGATAATTCCTGCATCGGCCAATAGCCGCTGCCGGTCCGTTTCGGTATATGCTGCTACTTTTCCGATATCAAAGTTATCATAGGCTTTGCGGAAGGCTTCTTCCTTACGCAGAATGGTTTCCCAACTCAGTCCGGCCTGGTTGATTTCCATAATGAGTCTTCCGAACAGTTCGTTGTCATCGTGGAGGGGGAACCCGTAGTGGTTGTCGTGGTAATTTTTGTGCAGCGCCTGGCGTGTTTCGGGCTGCATGGTGGGTATGTAATCGCAGTAGGACATCGTTGTAGCGTGTTGGAATATGGATGCGAATTTAAGCAAAAAAAATTAGCATAATCCGACAGACTTACGTTTTATGTCATTTTTTATATAAGTTTAAGCATGGATAAATGGTCGTCATTGATACAGGATGCTTTTTCTGACTTCTCGGTTCCCCAGCGTTGGGCCGATTTGGGATGCGGGGAAGGTACTTTTACCTACGCACTCGGCAGCCTGTTGCCTGATGGCAGCATGCTATATGCGATCGATGCCGAACCACAGAAATTGAACAAACGGGAAGGAGGGACGGATATTACTTTCCGGCAAATGGACTTCGAACGGGAACCTTTACCGTTGCAGGATCTGGACGGTATTATGCTCGCAAATGCCCTCCATTACGTGCACGATAAAAAAACCTTGATTGGCAGGCTGTCACATAGCTGTAAACCGCAACATGCATTCCTCATTGTGGAATACGACACCCTGACCGCTAATCCGTGGGTACCATATCCCATTGATTTCCCGACATTGGTAACACTGTTCCAGCGGGTAGGCTATCGGAAGGTGGTACGACTGGGTGAACGCAAATCGCGGTATGGCGGAAAGATGTATGCTGCATGGATTGAAAATGACTAAATCAGCGTAAGAGTCCGTTCGGTATGGACTTGCTTTAAAAAATAGTCATCGTGGGATACCACAATCAATGTGCCCTGGTATTCGTTGATGGCTGCCGTCAGTATTTCAACGTTTTGTATATCCAGGTTATTCGTCGGTTCATCCAGCACAATAACATCGGGCGATTGGTTGCTGATCGTCAGGCAGCAAAGCATCAGCCGCATCCGTTCGCCGCCGCTCAGAGCACTGCAGGGTTTGTTCCAGTCGTTTTTCGTAAATAAAAAGCGATTGAGCCGGATTTTGATTTCATGCTCCTGCAATGCGGACGCATTGAATGTTTGGGCCTGTTCGTAAACGTTGAGCCTGTTGTCAATCAGTGAATAATCCTGGTCTATGTAGACTGAACGGGTAATTGACCGGTGTATTGTTCCCGTTTGCGGTTCCAGCGCGCCCAGCACGATCTTGATAAGTGTTGTTTTGCCGGAACCATTCAATCCGCAGAGTGCAATCCGTTCGCCACTGGCAATTTGGAACGTCAATTTTTCTTTCCAAAGCAGCTGGTTATGGTACGAAAAATTGATAGCATCTGCTGAAAACAGTAGCTTTCCGCGATGTAAAGCGGAATTGTCAAAACCGAATTTCATTTGGTCAATGCCGGGTAGTTCTTTCCGTAAATCTTGTAGTTCTCTCGAAATACCACTGATTTTTTCGGTATGTACACCTTTTAGTTTTGCGGTGCTTTTTTCGGCACTGTTGCGCAGCGTGTTCATCATAATTCGCGCGACACCGGCTTTCTCTTGCTTCTTTTTTCCGCGTACATCCTGCCGCTGCTGCCTTTCCTGGGTTTGCCGCTCTTTTTCCCGGGCTTTCCGAAGTGCTTTTTCCCTGGTAAGGATATCATGGTGCCGTGCATGGTCTGCCAGTTGTTTTTGTTCCCTATAAAAGGCGTAATTGCCCCCGTAGGTAGTGATCCCTTGTTTATCCAATTCGGAGACCGTATCCAACAGGTTCAGCAGGACCCGATCGTGACTCACAACGATCAATGTGCTGGATGTGGATTCAACCAAATTATAGAGCAGATTCCGGCCAGCCGTATCCAGGTGGTTGCTGGGCTCATCCAGTAAGATGAGCTTCGGCTGATGGATGGAAATTCCCGCCAGGAAGACCTTAGTCTTTTGCCCACCGCTCAGGAATGCCAGTTGTTGGGATAAATCCAGGTCGGCCAACTCCCATTTGCTAAGCGCTTCGGTGCAACGGTCTTCAATGGTCCAGTCATCGTCCAATACAGTAAGATTGTGTTCGGTCACATGTCCATTCAGGATTTCATGGAGTGCATTGATCTTTTCAGCCACCTGCAATGCCTGTGCAATGGTCAGGTGATTCGATTGCCCGAACAACTGTGGCACATAGTAGGGCGGGGCATCGACGTGCAAAAGGCCGTCAGCAGGGGGAAGTTCGCCTGCAATGATTTTCAGCAATGTGGATTTTCCGGCACCGTTGGGGCCGATCAGGGCAACTTTATCGGTTTTGTTGACCGATAAATTGATATTGCTGAATAGTAAGTCTTTATTGGGGAGTAAATAAGTTATATTTTCTAACGTAATCATCATTTCTTTCTTTAGCATGTGGGTATGGTAGCAACCGTGTTTTTGGAACGATCGGGGCTGTTACTGCGCGAAAGAAATGACTATTACATAAATATGTTGTCTGTTATAGGGGCAAAGATAAGAGAATCTTCACTATTTCTGTGCTTGGCGTTAATAATAAACGCAAGTTATAGCGATTCTGCAGGGAGTCATCATTTCAATCCAGATCAAAGACATGGATACCGGTCGCTGCTTTGAGAAGAGCGACCGGTACCGTGGCCTTTATTTGTGAACAGCCTTCGCGTATTCCACAAAAATAAGATTGTATTCGGGGAGAAAAATGGCGGAAATCAGGGGTTTTTAAGCTGTGCTGCCTCGATTTGGGAAAATATGGCGAATTTTGTGGTCAGAATTTGCAGACTATGACATCCATTTTCATCACCGATGACCACCCACTTGTATTGGAGGGACTGAAAAATATACTGGCGGAGGCAAATACACTACAGGTTGCAGGATGTTTTGCCAACGCCGCAACCACCTTGGAAGCGATCAAAGAAACCTTTCCCGATGTACTGTTGCTGGATATCAACCTGCCTGACGCCAACGGGATTGAGCTGGTGCAAAAGGTGAAATCTTTGTCGCCCAATACTCGTATCATTGCGCTTAGCGTGCATAATGAATATGCCGTAATTAATAGCATGTTCAACGAAGGGGCCGACGGCTATATCCAAAAAAATGCGTTGGGTGATGAGATCGTCAAGGGTATTAAGACGGTGCTGGAAGGCAGGCGTTTCCTCTGTTCACAGTCGGCCGCAATTATGTGCCAGAAAGACAAAGATGGCCTGCAAAATGTGCCGAAAGTGACCCGGCGGGAGAAAGAAATTCTGCAACAGGCTGCCAAAGGGTTAACCACGCAGCAGATTGCTGATGTACTGTTTATCAGCCCACATACGGTAGAGAGCCACCGGAAAAATCTGATGGAGAAATTCGAGGTAAAAAACTTGGCCTCGGCCATCAAACTGGCCACGGAATACGGCCTTATCCGCGAATGATCGGATACAGATCAGCCCACTTTTCTCAGCGTATCGTTGGTTGCGGTGATGGGGCATTCGACCGTGAAAGTGGTGCCTACACCTATATCCGACCGGATTTCCAGGGTGCCATGAAGTAACCCTACCCGCATGGCAACGTTTCGTAAGCCGGCACCTGCGTAGGGTTCTGCCGTATCAAAGCCCACTCCGTCGTCTTCGACCGTCAGCGTAATCGCCTCATCCGTTTGCTGTAACTGGACAAGTATTTCTTTGGGATGCGCATGTTTTACGCAGTTGTTTACTAATTCCTGAACAATGCGGTAAAGCAGCAGTTGGCGGGGTTGTTCCATGGAGTTTTCATAGCGAAAAGCCTGAAAGAAAATGGGGCATCCGGCCCGTTTCAGTTTGTCGCAATATTCCCGCAATGCTTCGGCAAGGCCATAGTTGGTCAGCATGGAAGGCATCATGCTATGTGCGATGCCCCGAAGTTCCTCTACGGCATCATCCAGATTATTTACGACGATGGCAAGACCTTTTCGCTGGGCGACGTCTGCAGACATGGCGGTAGAAATCCGTGATAAATCCATCTTGATACTCGAAAGAATACCGCCCAAACCGTCATGGAGGTCGCGCGCCAGGCGTTCGCGCTCTTTCTCCTGTCCTTCCAGCAGGGCGGATAACAGTGAATTCCGGTGCACATGTTCGACCCGTTCCATGTCAATGGCGTGTATTTGCTGTTGCTGCACCAATAACTTCTTTTTATTTCGATACAGCAGGAATACGAGAATGCAACAAATGAAGAGGGGAACGGCGATGCCGATCAGCAGCCCGATGTATAGGCGGTTCCGTTCCAGTACAAAGTCTTTTTGCTGATTTTCCCGCTGTAGCACCAATAGTTTGTTCTCCGCTTCTGAGAGGTTGTATTTTTCCTCCATTTCATGCAGTTTTGCGGTCACCTCATTGTAATGTAAGCTGTCAGAAAGTTCAATGTAGGCGGTTAGGTAGCGATATGCTGCTTCCGGTTTTTTCAGGCGGTATTCCATGCGTGAGAGCGTACGGAGTGCTTTCAGTTGGTAGGTGCCCACTTGATTGGTCTGACCGATGGTCAGCAGTTCGTCTAACAACGGGCGCGTATTTGCAAATTCGCCGCGCTGCTCGTACAATTCGGAAAGGTGAAGCAAAATATCGCTGGTTGTATAGGTGTCGTTATAGAGCCGGGCGATGGGCAATCCCTGTTGAAAGGACTGTTCGGCTGCGTTCAGATCGCCTGTTAGCAATTGGTAGCGACCCCGCATGCTGTAATAATCGGCCCAGACGCGATGTTGCCTGTCCACATGCTGCAGGTGATTGAATGCGCTGTCCAGATCCATCATTCCCTTTGCTTTTGAGCGTGTATCGGCATTCAGGGCATTCATGGAAAGCATAACGTATACATCCGCGATTTCAGCGTGGCTATCAGGCAATAAGCGCTTATACTGCTGGACGCTTTCAAGAAAATACTGATTGGATTTATGGTATTGTTTTTGGTTGCTGAATAAAATCGCGATATTGGTGTTTACCAGCGCAAGGGACTCCGTGTCTGCCAGGTGAGTAAGCAGGGGGATAACCTCGAGGTATCCGCGCAGTGCCTCTTCGATGCGGTTACGCTGCCAGAAGATATTAGCCGTGTTGATCTGGCTTTTTGCCAATAGGATACGGGCTGAGTGGGATGTATCCTGTTTCACCATTTTCTGTGCAATCTCGTTGTAGCGTTGGGCCTCTTCCGTGCGGTAATGGTCGTAGTGCCAGGATCCGATGTTGAGGTAGGTCTTCGCTTCGCTGAGCGGATCACGGCTTTCACGGGATAATGTCAATACTTTTTTCCACAACGCCATTGCGCGGGCAGAATCTCCATGGGGCACCTGCCTTGCCATTTCGGTTAACAGGTTTATTTTAGCCGAATCAGTCTTCACCTGCTCTAGTTCCCGTGACAAACTGTCAACCGAGTTTGGTGCGGCTCCTACTACATGGGTGGCAGGGAAGTACACCAAAACAACTAAAGTTAACCACTGGTAGGTAATGTGCATCTTCATTTAACCGTTTTGTTATTTTCAGTTACAAAATAAATAATTATTTGAATAGCAGGGGATGAATGCCTAATTCTGCAAGAAATTGGCTGAAATCAGGGAGCTGGCTTATTTTTTTGTACCTTTGTCATTGGCTTTAGGGGTATTCTGTGAAAAGAATTGAGAGAGACCCTTCGAACCTGATCCGGTTTATACCGGCGTAGGGAAAAGTTCAATCATCACTTCCTAGCGTGGTGCTGTTGCGCTTCTTAATCCTTCCGGAGAAACCTGCTTTAGCCGTTGAATTTTTTGAGATTTTGGATATGGAAAAGCGACTTTGGAATCATGTACTAACGGTCAGGCGGCAAGCTCCGCTGGTACAGAACATCACGAATTTTGTAGTTATGAATAATACGGCTAACGCGCTGCTGGCGGTAGGCGCTTCGCCTATTATGGCGCACGCGGAAGGGGAGCTGGCTGACATGACCCAGATCTGCCAATCGTTGGTCATCAACATCGGTACGTTGGATGAACACTGGTTTGAATCCATGTTGCAGGCATCGGCCACGGTCCGGCGTGCCGGTAAACCGTGGGTGTTGGATCCCGTCGGTGCAGGTGCTACCCCGTACCGTGACCACGCCATTAGCCAACTACTGGCGATGCGGCCCACGGTGGTCCGGGGCAATGCCTCCGAAATTATGGCGCTGGCCAAGTCAAATCACAACGCTACCAAAGGGGTGGATAGCACCGCCGCGAGCATTGATGCGCTGGATGCTGCACGGTTTATCCGGAAACAATATGGTAGCGTTGTATGTATTTCGGGTGAAGCCGATATTGTTGTGGGTGAGGACCAACCGGTATACATCCGCAACGGCCACCCATTGATGACCAAGGTCACCGGCTTGGGGTGCTCTGCCACTGCCATCATCGGAGCATTTTTGGCGGTGGTGGAACATACAGAGGAAGCCGTAAGTGCAGCTATGGCACTATTGGGCGTCTGCGGTGAGTTAGCGGTTGCGGTGAGCAACGGACCGGGCAGCTTACAAGTAAACTTATTGGATAAGCTATACAACATTACCGATGACGAGTTTATCACGAAGCTCCGCATAGCGTATGAAGCCTGATCTTTTATTTCCATACCGGCTGTATCTGGTAATTTCCGAAGCAGACTGCCAGGGAAGGGACCCGCTATGGGTGGCTGAACAGGCGATTCTTGGCGGAGTGGATATCGTTCAATTGCGCGAAAAGCAGTTGGATACTGACGCTTTCTTATTAAATGCGGCTCGGTTAAAGGCGGTTACCGACCGGTATGGTGTGCCCTTGGTCATCAACGATAACCTGGCCGTGGCGGTGCAATTGGGGGCCTGGGGTATCCATGTGGGGCAGCGGGATCTGCCTCCATCTTTAATCCGAAAAGTATGGACCGATGGCTGCTCCGTCGGTTATTCAATTGAGCAACCGGAACAGTTGTACAGTAAGGAAACAGAAGCATCCGATTATTTAGGGATCAGTCCGGTTTTCAGTACGGCTACCAAAACCGACACGATAATCGAGTGGGGGACGGACGGCATCCGGCAGATCCGGCAGCGTACCAGCAAGCCCCTTATTGCCATTGGCCGTATGGACCGGACGAATGCCGCGGATGCCATCCGGGCAGGGGCCGATTGCATCGCGGTTGTCTCCGCCATCTGTTCGGCAGATAGTCCCCGTGATGCAGCCGCTGAACTGAAGGAACTTATCAATAACGCGCTATGAATACGAAGAAATACCGATACCCCTCGGTCTTGACCGTTGCAGGGTTTGACGGCAGCGGCGGAGCGGGGATACAAGCAGATATCAAGACCATTTCGGCTTTGGGATGCTATGCCACGTCGGCACTGACGGCACTGCCTGTACAGAATACACAGGGGGTCCGGACCATCTACCCGATTCCCTACCAGGCTGTGCAGGAGCAGATCGAGACCATTCTCGATGATATTTTTCCCGATGCCATCAAAATCGGCATGGTGCATACGTCCGAGCTGGTAGATACCATCGTGGATACGTTCGCGCGGTACGCGGACACACCTCCGGTGGTATTTGATCCGGTGATGGTGGCAACGAGTGGCGACAAGCTTATTGCGGATCAGACGATCACTACAATTGTAGAACGGCTGTTTCCCATCGCAGCCGTGATCACTCCGAATATGGATGAAGCCGCCATCCTCGCCGAAATGCCGGTGCGTACGCTGGATGATATGTACCTTGCGGGAGAAAAAATACAGAAATTAGGGTGCCGTTCGGTGTTGCTGAAAGGCGGTCACTTGGAGGCACCGCGTCTGATTTCGCTGTATTTTGAGGCAGGAGGTGCCGTTCATGAGTTCAGTTTTGACAAGTTCGATACCAATAATACGCATGGCTCTGGCTGCACACTGTCTTCGGCAATTGCCAGCTACATCGCATTGGGAAATAACTTGTTGGATTCGGTATCCAACGGACAAAAATACGTCCATGAAGCCATTTTCCGGGGGCGGGATGTACAGATTGGCAAGGGAAATGGACCGTTGAATCATTTTTTTAATCCGCAGCAACTTACAAAATATGACCTGGTCTGAACAAGCTTGGGTGGCCATTGAGCCTATTTATCAATCCATCGTTGCCATGCCGTTTATCACCGAATTGCAGGAAGGCAACCTACCGCTGGAGAAATTTCAATTCTACATGACACAGGATTCCGGTTATCTGGAGCATTTCGGGCGAGCGCTGGCGCTTATCGGTGCCCGGGCCAGCGATATCAACGATGCATTGGCTTTCATGCGTTTTGGGGAAAATGCAATCGTTGTGGAAAATGCATTACATGCGTCTTATTTTCAGGATTTCGGTATCGTCGAACGCGGCGTGCTCGAACCGGCGTGCCACCACTACGTGCATTACCTGAAAAGCACCGCTGCCTTGGATGCCGTGGAAGTGGCGATGGCTGCCGTACTGCCTTGTTTCTGGATCTATAAGGAAGTGGGCGATTACATCTACACCCACCAACGGGCAACTGGTAATCCATACCAACGGTGGATAGATACCTACGCCGGTGAAGATTTTGCGGTATCGGTGCGGCGGGCCATTGAATGCTGCAACCGGGTGGCGGACACCGCGACGGACTACATGCGTGTGCGGATGATCGATGCCTTCGTTACCGCCAGTCGACTGGAATACCGGTTTTGGGACAGCGCTTATAGGCTGGTCAGGTGGGAGTAACTTTTCTGCCATTTGTGATCTGACCAAAATACCCTACATTTGGAGCCATGTATAACAGGAAAAATTTATTTCTCCTACTTTGTTTATGGGGAATTTCGGTGTCTGCCTCATGGGCACAGCGCTATCAGTATACCGTGGATTTGACGCAGCTCCAGGACGATAAATTCAAGGTATCTCTGCTGGCACCCAAGGTAACGGAACGCAATGTCATTTTCGCGTTGCCAAAGATTATTCCGGGTACCTATGCCATCAGCGACTATGGTGCATTCACATCCAACCTCGTGGCTACCGACCGAAAGGGGAGGCGCCTGCCGGTGAAGCAGCTGAATACCAATCAATGGGAAATTGGCAAAGCCAAGAAACTCTATAAAATCAGTTACGAAGTGGAGGATATCTTTGATACGGGCAAAGAGCACAACATCTATCCGATGGCGGCCACGAACATCGAAGATAAAAATATTGTTGTCCACACACCCGGTATTTTCGGATACGTGGAAGGACAGAATAAGTTACCCATTGAACTGACCTTTGAAAAGCCAACCGGTTTCTATGGCTCGTCGGCCAAGCTCCCCGTAGAAAGCACGGCTACGCGTGATGTTTTCCATATGGAGAGTTTGGATGATCTATACGATACACCCATCATGTATGGCGTTCCCGACACGACAACGGTACAAGTGGGTAATTGCGAGGTGCTGGTATCCGTCTATTCGCCGAATAAGCTGATCCAGTCGCGGGAAATTGCCAACTGGCTGACCGATTTGCTTCAGGGGGCTAAAAAATACCTTGGGGGCAAACTGCCCGCGGATCGTTATGCTTTCCTGTATTATTTTAAAGATATGGGCATCAAGCAGTCTTTTCCGCTTGGATTAGCCGGTGCGTTGGAGCATACGACTTCGTCTTTTTACTACATTCCTGAAATGCCGTCGGATGTATTAAAAAACATGATTGTCGATGTGTCTTCGCATGAGTTTTTCCATATCATTACACCGCTTACTATCGCTTCAAGGGAGGTGAAAGAATTTAATTACGACACAGCAGTTCTGTCCAAACACCTGTGGTTGTACGAAGGTACGACCGAATATACAGCCCATCATGTGCAGGTACAAAACGGTATAAATACCCCTGAACAGTTTTTGGATAAACTTGCCGAAAAAATCGCAGATTCACGCGAGAACTATAACGATACATTGGCGTTTACCCAGTTGAGTAAATACGCAGCTTCGACCTATGCCGATGAATATGGAAATGTTTATCAAAAAGGAGCATTGATTGGCGCTTGCTTGGATATGTATTTATTGCATTTATCTGACGGGGGATACGGACTGAGAAACCTGACCCATGACTTGGGGATCCGCTATGGAAAAGATCGATTTTTTGAAGACGATGAGCTTTTTGACGAAATTGCCAAGCTAAGCTTCCCGGAAGCCAAGGAGTTTCTTGTAACCTATACACAGGGAAATCGTCCCATTCCGTATGAATATTACTTCAGTTTAGTTGGAGTGCGCTATCAGCCGGACGGAGAGAAGAAATTGGTGATGGACGAATCTGCAAGCGACCAGGCAAAAAACTGAGGTCAATCTGGCTAACGGGTACCACTCCTTGCGAGTAGCCTTCCGTTTTTCGCGGTCTTAGTCGAGGTGTTTTTCAAAAAAAACTTTCATGTCGTTCCATGAGGCTGTATCTGCCGCTGCGTTGTAAGCAATGGGAATATTGAGTTTCTGGCCTGTTTCAGTAGCTTTCGGGTTAGTAAACGCGTGCGTGGCGCCTGGATATTCCTTGAATACATAGTCGGCTCCGATTTCATCCAATTCTGCCCTGAACGCCTTTACCTCACTTTCGGGTACATTGGCATCCTCAGCACCGTGGCAAATGAGAATAGGGGTTTTGAGTAGTTCCTTATCGGCGGGCACACCTTTGAGCCCACCATGGAAACTCACGGCCGCTTGCAAGGAATCGCCTAATTTAACAGCATTCAGCACCAAAGATCCTCCGAAACAATAACCAATGGCTGCAATCCGGTTTGTATCCACCTGTGGAAGTGCTTTAAGCTGAGCCAATGCTGCATCGAAACGCTGTTTGGCGGCTTGCGGATCCTGGTAGTTGGGGCCAGCCAAAGCCATCGCAATTTCGGGATTATCGGCAGTTTTACCCTGTCCATACATATCCACCGCAAAGGCCACATACCCTAGGTCGGCCAGTTCGCGTGTTCGGCGTTTGGTATAATCGTCAAGTCCCCACCATTCGTGTACGACCAGCACGCCGGGCTTTTTCTCGGTGTCTTCACAAAATGCAACATAGCCGACCATGGTATCGCCCAGTGCTTGGTAGCTTACTGATTTTGCCGCCACCGAGTCGGTGAGATTCAATTTTTGTGCCGTTGATGTACGATTGTTTGATGCACCATCACATCCGATAGCTAGCAGCGCTGGGAAAATTGAGGTTACTATAAATAGCTGAAATTCTTTATTTTTGAATAAGAGGTATTGAAGGAAACCTCAAACACATATCCGACCATACGGATGAATAAATTATGAAGAAAATACTTGCCTTTAGTTTTGCCGCCATTGGATGGTTTGCCATCGTCGCACAGTATGTGCTGATGCTGGGGAATCGCGTAACTTCCGTAGGAGAAGCCACGATCCGGTTTTTTAGTTTTTTTACCGTATTGACCAATATATGGGTTGCGCTTTATTTCAGTTTTCGAGTTTTTGGAACGAAGCATCGGAAATCATCCATCCACAGTGGGGGAACATTGACGGCCTTGACGGTTTATATCACCGTGGTGGGACTCGGTTATCAGATTTTGCTAAGGCACCTTTGGAATCCAACCGGCCTGCAATGGCTTGTTGACGAATTGCTCCATTCTGTCATCCCGATTTTGGTAATCTTATACTGGTATGGGTATGAGCGTACAACCGACATTCATTTTAGGCAGATAACCGGGTGGCTGTTGTATCCTTTTGTTTATTTGATATATGTATTGATAAGAGGCAGTTATTCAGGTTTTTACCCTTATCCATTTGTGAATGTTATTCATCTTGGACTTATTCAGGTATTAATCAATTCGTTTTTGTTTGCATTGGTTTTTGTTGTGATCTCCTGTGCATTTGTCGGTTTAGGCAGGAAAATCGGACGATAAATGGGGTCAGTCAAAAACGTCTTTTACGAATGTTGGGGCTCGCGGCCAAATGCTTTTCGCAGTTCATCCTTTGCTTGCTCCAATATATCCTTCTGTTGTTTGTCGAGATTTTTTCCGGCGCGATTGATGTAAAACGTCAGCATAGACATGGCCGAACGGAACGGTGCCGATTTCTTACGGTCGCTTCGTTCGGCAGACTGCTTCAGCGATTGGGCGATTTTTTTTGGATCTTTTGTTTCAAAAATATGCGCTTCCAGATCCAGTGCGTCGCTCTTTTCGGTCACCTTGGCAGACCATTTTCTGCCTGTTCCGGTTTTCTTCTTTTGTGCCATGTCGTTACACTTTTGGTTCCCGGTGTATGCATGCCGGGGCTTTTAAAGAGCAAACCATTTAACACGGTCGATGTTTGGAATTATTGCAAATAACCTGTGTGATTCTTCTCAATCCAATTCGATCCAAACCGGCGCATGGTCACTGGTTTTTTCCCATCCCCGTACCTGGCGGTCTACACCGGCAGCACGAAGCCTAGGCACTACGGCGGGGCTGAGCAGGAAATGATCGATGCGCATACCGGCGTTGCGGCCAAATGCATTGCGGAAATAGTCCCAAAAGGTGTAAATGGTTTCATCGGGATACAATTTCCTCAACGCATCGGTCCATCCCTGGGCAACCAGTTTGCGGAAGGATTCCCGGGTTTCGGTGCGGAAAAGTGCATCGTCCACCCAACGTTCGGGTTTATACACGTCAAATTCAGTGGGGATAACGTTGAAGTCACCTGTCAATATCACGGGCGGGCCCTGTTCGAGCAGGGACTGACCATGGGCAATGAGACGATCTAACCAGCGGAGTTTATAGTCAAACTTTGGCCCGGGCGCCGGATTGCCGTTGGGAAGATACAGGCAACCAATCACTACTTCATTAATCTTTGCTTCGATGTAGCGACTATGTGTGTCTTCGGGGTCTCCGGGTAGCGCGCGGCAAATTTCTTCAGGTTGCCCGATCCGCGAAAGAATGGCCACTCCATTCCAGCTCTTTTGGCCATGCCAGATGGAGGTATAACCGGCGTTCTCCAACGCTTCTGCCGGAAAATTTTCCTGGACAGCTTTTAATTCTTGGAGGCATACAACGTCGGGCTGGCATTCGTCCAGCCAGCGTAATACAACCGGGAGCCGCGCATTGATGCTGTTTACGTTATAGGTGGCAAGTTTCATTTGAGCGTTATTGTTCTTTATGGTTTCAAGCGCTAAATATGGCAAAATTATTTGATTGGTTGTTCAATTCAGGTTGTCATAATCTATTTTTACACCTGTCTTTTCATCGACTTCAGCAATGAGCTGCCCCACAACCCTGCAATATCCAAGTCCGTTCGTCTGACAGAATCGTGTCGCCTCTTCCCAGGTCAATGCATCAATATGTGGCCCGCCGTAGGTTTTTAACTGACCGCTTACCGGATCAATAGCCAGAATTTCGGTTACCCACTTTTTCATCTTTCGTGACACTTGTTAATTGGTTCACAAAGAATGATTGATATTGTTTGGAAAAGCCTACAACGGATGTGTGGTTTGGGGTTAACAAATTTGGGGTTAACAAATAAAGCGAAAAGCCCGGTATTTTGGGATAACCGGACTCTTCAAATCAACCTAAACCTATCAAAGCAACAACACCGGAGCCGAATTGTTTTCGATGTCAGAATTTTTTTACTACGATCTTTCACAGGGTGTCAGATGACTGTAACGAAAAAAAGAAATACCTATCTTTGCATATCGCACCAGATCCAACGTAAAAATGGGGCATATCAGGGTATATTACGAACGTGTAGCGGATTTAAGCCAATCCGATTGGCAATATATTGCTGCATTATTTGAGTGCGTAAGGTTTTCGAAGGGTGAAACCGTTACGGAGCAAGGTGACGTTGAGCAATTCCTTTATTTCATCGAAAGCGGTATCATTCGGTATTATGTCTGTGATGATACCACGGAAACTACTTTTGACTTCTGTTTCGAGAAGGCATTTGCCAGCGCATATGACTCGCTGGTTAATCAAACTCCATCGTCATATCGGCTCTGCACGCTGTCTGACACAATTGCCTGGCGGATATCCTATGATAACCTTCAAAAGATGTATCAAAAAACCCAAGTGGGAAATGTTGTCGGCCGTGTCCTTGCAGAAAAGTTATATAGCGCCAAAAACCAGCGGGAATTGGCACTGCTAAGGCTTACGGCCAAAGAACGTTACCTCAGTCTTTTTTCAGAACGTCCCGAAATTATCAGGCAGATTCCACTGAAACACATTGCATCTTACATAGGCATTACACCGCAGGCACTTAGCAGAATACGCAGGGAAATTTGTTAACATAGATTCATTGTGCCTCGCTGCATTTCTTCGGACCTTTGTTCCAAAGATTGACTGGACAATGATTTTACCCATACTATCCTACGGACATGCCATTTTAAGGCAGAAATGCCAACCCGTTACCGTAGATTATCCGGAATTGAATGCCCTGATAGACAACATGTGGCATACCATGTATCGTGCGAATGGATGCGGATTGGCTGCTTCGCAGATCGGAAAACCGATTACCTTATTTGTCGTGGATAGCAAACCGACTTTTGAAAATTACACGGCCGAAGAACGCTCGCGTTATTTTCCGCAGGGAGACGAAGGAATCACGGAAACGTTCATCAATGCCCGGATAACCCAGCGGTTTGAAGAAACCTGGGAAGACGAAGAAGGCTGTTTAAGCATTCCTTCCCTGCACCGAAAAGTGGAAAGACCGTGGAGCATTGAGGTCGAATACACAGATCGTCATTTTGTCAAGCAGCACAGAACGTTCAGTGGCATCACCGCCCGCATGATACAGCACGAATACGACCATACGCAGGGGATTTTGTATCTCGATTACCTGCAGCCGCTTACCCGGAAAATGCTGGAAAGCAAACTCAGAAAAATCTCAAAAGGACACATATCGGTCAATTACCCCATGCGGTTCAGGAAATGATTGCTCCGTTTTCCAAAGCGGCTAATTGAGAAATCCCATTTAAACCTATTTCCATGAAATAATATTTTTCTATATTTGCACCAGAATCAAAAAACACCAACGATTACAGCAGACTCCGTAGCTCAGTTGGTAGAGCAACTGACTCTTAATCAGTGGGTCGACAGTTCGAACCTGTCCGGGGTCACAGAAAAAGCCTTCTACCATTCGTAGAGGGCTTTTTTGCCTACATCAGGTTAGAATTTTTACGTTATAAAATGCACTGCTTTGCTGTCCATATTTACTGCTAACTGTTAAGGTTACTAACTCAGTTGTATTTACTGCGTTCATAGTTCCACCGTAATTGCCGATCCACCCAGGTTTTTCAACGCTTGCTGTACGGAGTCTATCATTGGCTCCGGGCCGCAGATATAGAAATTTTGGTTGAAATCATGGATCTTATCTTTTAAATAGGCCTCGTCAATACGGCCATGGTCATAACCGGCGGTATTGTCATCCGTGATTGTGTTGATGAAATTTCTACCCAACATGTCAGTGAACTCGTCCTTCAATATAATATCCGCTTCGGTTTTGTTCGAACAAAGTAATTTATTCGCACCGATCATTCCGTCCTGATACAGCTGCCGGAAAATAGCGATGAATGGCGTAACTCCAGCCCCGCCGGCAATAAAAGTTCCTTCCCCTTTGTATTGGATGGCGCCCCACACGTCATGCAGAATCAGCTCATCCCCCGGTTTCAATAATCCCAGCTGATGCGTGACTTCTTTATGCTCATCATATATCTTGATCGTAAATTCGAGGAAATCCCACGCATTGAGCGAGGTGAAGGTAAACGGGTTCCGCTTGTCCAGCCAGCCTTCCTTATTGATGGTTACCTCGGTAGCCTGTCCGGGAATAAAGGTGTAACCAACGGGTTTTTCCACCCGGAACCGCTTTACATTGTGGGTGTCGGGTTCAACCGACAAGATTTTGACAATATGTTTTTCTTCCATGTCTTTATCGCAAAATTATACCTCTTGATTAAATATTCCTTCATATTTCCGCGGCGCAAATGGCTCAACAGATCTGTCATCAAGCTCTTCCAGGCGCTGTAAAAACCAAAAATCGCCAGATAGCTGGAACCACCCCCCCGAAACCCATGGAGGCATATACGAAAGCAATGATCAGAAAAAAAGCAGTTCCCAATGTTGCATAACAAGCAATGACGATCGTAAACAAATATACACTTTCTGAAGAAAAAGATTTCTGCTGATAGCCTGTATATCCTCATACTAACAGCCATAACAACGGTGTCACGGGACGAATACATGCCGGTGTTTTCGCAGTACATAAACCGTCGTTTTCCAAATTATTTGTGTAGTTTTAAGCAATGGTTGAGATAACCGTGCGTTTTCGAATAGAATAAGCAATTAGCACATGAGACAAATCCTCGCCATCAATGGAAGTGCAAGTCAAAATTCTTCCAATCGGAAGCTTATCGATATTTTTGTCGGCCTGACAAATGGTTTTTTCGACGTCACCGTTTTTGATAACCTGAAAGCGCTTCCCCATTTTGAACCCGAACGGGCACTTGACGATACGCCCAAAGCGGTTTTGGACTTCAGGGAATTGATTGAAAAGGCGGAAGGCATTCTGATTTGCACCCCGGAATACGTGTTCAGCATTCCCAGCGGACTGAAAAATGCCATGGAATGGTGCGTCTCCACCACCGTATTTTCAGGCAAGCCAACCGGGCTGATTACCGCTTCGGCAAATGGGGAAAAAGGACATGCGGAGCTGCAGTTGATCATGCAGACGCTGATGGCGGTATTTATACGGGAAACAACGCTGCTTATCAAAGGGATCAAAGAAAAAATAAATGATCAAAATACGATCGTAGACCGCAAAATAGAAGATAGTTTGACGGTGTTTATCGATGCATTCCGGAACCTGACGGTATCGAGAAGTAGCGAACATCGCAAACAGGTTGATGTAAGTGGGGGGAGAGATAAATACCTATGTTAGGCTATAGATAAATTCTTCTATTTCTACCCGTCTTGCATTTGCAAACCCTTTGTCGAAGCCGATCCTGACAAATCCACATTTTTCTAAAACCTTTTGTGAACCATAATTGTCGAATGCAACCCGTCCGAAAATGGGTCGGATAGTTTCAATAGAAAGAAAGTCTCTTAGTGCCGTTGTGGCGATACCCTTTCCCCAATATGTTTTGTCAATCCAATAAGTAATTTCAGCTTCGCCGTTCCTTTCAAATTTTGCAATGCTGCCTACAGTGTTTTCGTCAGCCAGAATGGTCTGTTGATTGACCGTCGGGTCATTGAGTAGTCTAGTGAATTTTTCAAAATAAGCTTGCTTATCGGTGGGATCTTTTGAGGTGAAAGCAGCTAAATAGTTTGCGTCATCGTCAAGTTGAAAGAGGAAGAGATCTTCCAAATCTGTAATTTCCGTCGGTCGCAGCGTTATTTCATTGCCTTTTATCATTGCGTTGTTTATTTCCTTAAAATTTTTTCCATCGCCCTGCCTTTCGCCAATTCGTCGATCAACTTGTCTAAATAACGAATTTCCCGCATCAATTTGTCTTCAATATCTTCCACGCGATAACCGCAAATGACACCCGTAATTTTCGAAGCATTTGGATTGATTTGTGGAGCCTTTCCGAAAAAATCTTCAAAATTAGTTTTATTATCAAGATGGTGCTGCAGCGTTTGTTCGTTATATCCTGTGAGCCAAAATATAATTTCGTCAACTTCGGCTTTGGTTCGGCCTTTCTTTTCTGCTTTTGCGATATAGTCTGGATAGACGCCTGCAAAAGACATTTTACGCACTCTTTCGTAATTTTTACTATTCATTTCAATGATTTTTGATTTTCAGAATTATCTTTCTGCTTTTTCTACACAATAAGAAATAACAATGCCGTTCAGCATTTTCTGTCTTACCGTTACTGCAAAATTAAAATCTGAAAAAGAGAATCTGTTCATACTTTAGTACCAAAATAATTTTTTTGCCGTATTTCTGCCGGAACTATCTGTACCCGATGGTAAAATGATCGAAACAGACAAATTTGATGATTCAATTTTGTTGTTTAGAATTATCTAAAAACATTGCCTTTTTCGCTGGGGCGTTTTTTCAATAAAAGCAACAGGTCCTTATGGTCCGCCAAACGGCTGACATCGGATTGCTATGTCTCGGAGACCACACGCAAAGAAAATGACGGTAATTGTTACCCGAGTATTATCACTTGTATAAATGCGCGAGTATGGCAAACGGACGTAAGTTTTAATCCACAGTCCCGCATTCTTAAAAAAAATCAACAAAAATTTTTGCAACCAAATGGTTGTGCTTATATTTGTACAACCATTTGGTTGTATTATGATAGAAAGGCGAGACGTTTATCAAGCTATTGCAGATCCTACTAGGAGAATGATCATTCAGAAGTTGTCGGGTGGGCCCTTAAATATTGGTCAAATCGTAGAAGATTCGGGAATCACGAGACAGGGAATTGCTAAGCATCTCAAAGTTCTATATGAATGCGGAATGATTTCTTTTACTCAAAAAGGCCGGGAACAATTTTGTGAGGCTCGGCTGGAACAACTAGATGAAGTAGTTGATTGGGTGAACGCATCCCGTAAGCTATGGGGCCAGCGTTTTAAGAAATTGGACAATTTTTTGGCTGAAACAAAAAAACAATAAATATGAGATCACAAGACAAAGAACTTTTAATCACCTACTTGTTTGATGCCCCGATCGGGGTAGTTTTTGAAGCGTGGACTGACCCTGAAAAGCTCAAGCGTTGGTATGCTCCGGATGGGTGCACCATCGAATACAAATTTATTGAAGTTAAAAAAGGGGGGCACTTCCATTCCTGCATTCATGACCCGCTGCATGGTGATTGTTGGATTATCGGTACTTATTTGGAAATATTGCAACCTAAAAAGCTGGTTTTCACCTCTCAGCTTTCGAACGAAAGTGGTGATGTGACAGACGCATTAACAGCAGGAAAGTCGGCAGAATGGCCTGTCGAAATTCTTACCACGGTGACTTTTGAATCAATAGGAAATCAAACAGAAGCAACGATTCATCAAACTGTTTCCGAAGAGGAAGCGAAGAAAACAGGTGCTTATCAAAGCTGGATTAAGATGTTTAACAAACTCAATCAACAGTTAACTGCCGAGATATGAAAAAAGGGGGTACAGCGGACAGTTTCCTTATGGCATGCCTGAAACCCGGCGGGTTAAACGATCTGGCTGACGGTACGGGCAATCTGTTCGATGGTATGCCAAACAATCACTTCGGGCGATCCGGCCGAAAAGATCCGCTTTTCTTGCAACACCCCCCTGTAAAAAACGACATAAAACATAGTGCCGACAGGTTTTTCCGGTGTTTCACTGCCTCCCGGTTTGGTCAGGCCGGTCACCGAGACGAAAAGATCCGCCCGGATGACATTTGCGAGCTGCAAGGCCATCTCCCGCGTAACTTCTAGGGATTCCGGTGTGAATTTGTCGATCAATTCAGCGGGGACAGCGAGTATGTCCTCTTTCAGGCAGGCGTCATAGCAGATGAGTCCCCCTTTTAAAACGGTTCCCGCATATTCAGTCTGCGAAAATGCATACGCAAGTTGTCCCGCCGTGGCACTTTCGGCAAAGCAGATCGTCAGCTGTTTCTCAGCCAATCGCCGTGCACACTCTTCAACAGCTAGCTTTGGATATGGCATTCGTTGTGCTTTTGAGTACGGGCTGTTACAAACCTAAGCGGCCCCGATACGTGGGGACGCTTAGGTGATTGTGCATTATTTGTTGGATCATTTATGCTGCTTGTCCGGTATTGGATTCCTTCATGGCAATATCCGTGAGTAGGTTATCCGTCTCCTTTTCCTCAGCAAGTGTTGCGCCGAGCAGTTCTGCAGCTTCCCGGTGCTCCATGAGTTTAGCATAGGTAACCAGGCAACCATAACTGGCAATCTCGTAGTGTTCCACTTTTTGGGCAGCGGCAATCAGCGCGGCATCCAGGAGATTCGTTTGGTCTTCAAAGCTGTCGATGATTTCTTCTGCTTCTTCTAGCAAGCCTTCCATCGCCTTGCATTTTTTTCCACGGGCAGACAGCCCGATGGATTGAAAGACCTGTTTTAGCCGTTCGATCTGACCTTCGGTTTGCGCATAGTGGTTTTCAAAAGCTTGGGTCAGCGAGTCACTGATGGCGGCGGAAGCCATTTTTTTCAAGCCCTTCAATAATTGGCGCTCTGCTCCGAGAATGTCACGCAGCTCATCCACAAACAATTCATGCAGGTGTCCGTTGGGCATGTTTTGCGATTTTTCCGTTTTGTTTGCCATAGTTTTTTCAATTAAAAAGTAAACAGTTCATGCCGGATATTTTGTTCCGGGTGTCGAGATGACCAACAACGGCAGGTGAAGAATGTTTGTGACATATTTTTTTTAATAGTTGTTTTTTTCCACCGGTAGTTCCAGGGAAAAGGTTGTCCCTTCACCGGATGTACTTTTAAAACGGAGTGTTCCTCCCAGCGCTTCGGCTAAGCCTCTGCACAGCAGTAACCCCAATCCCACGCCCTTTTCATTCCGTGTGCCGGTTTTAGGATCGGTATGGAGGGTAAATATCGTGGCTTGCACTTCTTCGGGTATACCCAGGCCGTTATCTGCCACGGCGACAACAATAGCATTCGCTGTTGCCGCTGCCGTCACACGGACGAAACCATTGGGCGCGGTAAACTTCAGGGCGTTGTTTACCAAATTACGGATAATAATCTGGAGTACGTATCGATCGGTACTGACCACCACATCTTCGCCTGGCAACTCCAGTTTCACTCCTTTGGTTTGGGCAGTTTCAAACTCAATTTCCAGGGCATCGCGGATACAGGTGCGTATATTCACCGGTTCGGATTTTACGGTGATCCCCTTAGTCTGCTGCTGGGCCCACGTCAACAGGTTGGTCAGCATTGCCGATGTCCCCGCCAACTGCTTTTTCAATTCCTGCTCGATATATTGACGTTTATCCGGTTCCAGCGCCGTCTCGAACAACAGGTTCATATAGTTGTACACATTTCCCACCGGAACACGTAAATCGTGTGCGATAATGGAAAACAGCCGGTCTTTTTCTGCATTCAGGCGTTCAAGCTCTTCTTTCTGCACGCTGATTTCGAGGTTTTGCTGGCGTATCGACTCCGAGCGATCCGCAGCCGACTTTCGCTCAAATTCATAATTGGTGATGATATAGGAAGTCCCGTAGTACAATACCGAAGCTAGGATAATGTATTGGAACCAATGATCCCAAAGACGGTCCGTCAGTTTTTCATATTCAAACGATACCCAGTTTGGATGCCGGTATTGTACATACAACAGCCCGCCCATTAGGCAGATATTGATCGCACACCACATCATTTTGGACCGTTTGCTGGATGAAATGACGATCATCAGGAATAGCGCGATCAAAAAACTGAGCAAATTGGGGCCGTTTATTCCTCCAGCGAATAAGAAAATAAGTGCAAAAAAAATATTGATAGCCACACCGAACATCCCAATTGCCAATTCTACCCGCTTCGCGACACGGGATAACACAAAGAAAATTATGAGTAAGGCGATGGCAACGAACAAGATGTAAAGAGCTTCGTATTGGTGAAGGGAATAATTGATAGGGGCGGAAATCAACAACCCTATCATCCCAAAAATGCAAATCGAATGGAATATCCTGCCCTGCAATGAGAATTCATTCGGGGATCCCTTGAGTTTCGCCCACAGGTAGGACGGTCTGTAATGCCTAGCCATTAGGGATGGTAGAATATGTTTAAATTTCCGGTTAAGATAGCCTTTTATCGAATGAGTTGCAACACCTCGAACACATTGCATTATATAAGCAGGTACCGGTCAACTGATGGGGGGATAAACGTTCGTTTTCGCGATGGATTTTTTGTAATTTAGCTATCGACGGATGTGAGACGTCAGGGTAAACCCGGTAAAGTACGGGCAGTCAGTATATCCCCGTTATTGGACGCAATCCGGAACCCTATAGAAGTATGAATGAAGAAATATTGCGGAATATAGCCGCTATCCAGGAACGTATAAATAATGCCTGTATAACGAACAACAGGGATCCCAACGAAGTGAAATTGCTGTTGGCTACCAAAACCGTTCCAGCCGAGCGCATTAAGCTTGCATTACAGGCGGGGCAAACCTTGATTGCGGAAAACAAAGTGCAGGAGCTCAGAGAAAAATACGAGGCATTGAAAGAGGTTCCACATACCAATCATTTCATAGGGCATTTGCAAACCAACAAAGTCAAGGACATTCTGAAATACAATGTAGCCTGTATTCAGTCACTCGACCGGCTGGAGCTGGCGGAAAAATTACACCAACGATTACAGTTTGAAAATAAAACAATGGAAGTCTTGATACAGGTAAATACGTCGTATGAAGAAAGTAAATTCGGAGTGAATCCCGATCGTGCTAGTGAATTGGTAGCACAGGTGTCGCAGTTAAATACATTGAAAATAAAAGGGTTAATGACGATTGGCCTGTTTAGTGCCGAGGCGGAAAAAGTCCGTAGATGTTTCCGGTTGCTCAAAACAACCCAGCAACAAATCATTGCACAGAAAATCCCCGATGTAGCGATGGAAGAGTTGTCAATGGGCATGAGCGGCGATTTGGAAACCGCCATAGCGGAGGGGGCCACTATCGTCAGGGTAGGTACCGCTATCTTCGGACAACGCATTTATCCGGATAGTTATTATTGGAATGAAACCCATTCACGGTAAAAGTTTAAATTGCAAAAAATATTCTTTATATGATAACACGAAAACTCGCACTTCTTCTTATCGTTGCTTTTATCTCTTGCAAAAAAGATGAACCCCGGCCCGTATTCAGGATCGATGGGTTGACCACAGAAAACTATCCGAAGGTAGATGGATCCACATCTACACAACCGCTGCATTATTTAGTGGCGGCAGAATTATTGGGAGGGCGATACACCTGGCAGCAACAACTTTATTTAGATGGCACATGGGCCATCCTTCCGAATTTTGACGATATTCCAAGAGAGTTTTTCGTTGAGCGCATAAAAACCTCCCAAACCCACAACTCCATCATTAACTTGATCGATAAAGAGGCGGATCTTATCTTTTCTGCCCGGAAGATGTCCGACGATGAAAAGGCCCATGCTGCTGAGGCCGGAGTTACCATTATTGAAACGCCTATTGCGCTTGATGCGTTTATCTTTATTGCCAATCCCCAAAATCCGATCAGCTCGTTGACAACCAAACAGATCCAGGACATCTACATGGGGAATGTCACAAACTGGCAGGAGGTAGGTGGAGAAAATGAGGCTATTATACCGTTCGTAAGGAATCAGAATTCGGGCAGCCAGGAGCTGATGGAATCACTGGTGATGAATGGGCTGGACATGCCTAAATGGGAGGAGGAAATGCTGGGCTCCATGATGTTGGTATTCAATAGGGTCCGGTTTGAACCGAACAGCTTATGTTATACGGTGTATTACTATAAAGAGCAAATTGTCCGTGACCGCACGCTCGTAAAGACTTTAGCAGTAGACGGTGTAACTCCAACTGAAAAAACGATCTCCAACGGCAGTTATCCGCTCGTGGCTGAAGTGTATGCGTGTATCCGGAGCGATCTGGATCCGAATGCCATGGCACACAAACTTTATAAATACCTGCAAACGGAGGAGGGGAAAAAGTTAATTGCATTGAGTGGCTATATTCCCATCTGATTCTTGAACCGTGCAACCCGATTGCAAAGTTGATTTGGACGGACCATTTTTGCGATATCTTTCGGTTGCTTTTGAATGGATTGACTACTTTTGCACCATTGTGAAAACGATACGGTTCATATTAGGCTCTGTATTACTGGTATTAGCCATGCTGCCCTGTGCGGATAGCTATGCTAAAGCCGCGGTTCATACCCATGAATCGAACGGTTCACATGCACACGAAAACCAACGTGCGACCGGAGACCTTTGCAGCCCCTTCTGCACATGCGGTTGCTGCAGCACCCCGGTCGTTATCAAGTTTTCATGGCATTACGGTGTGATCGGTCCGGCTCCATTGTCCGAGTGGCAGTACCCTATTTACCGTTTTACCTTTACCCCTTCATTTATCCATAACATCTGGCAACCGCCCAAGATTAATGCATAGCAACTGATTTTCCAGATCCGGGGAGTCCTGCTCTGTATCTTCAATACGGGTGCAGGTAAGCTGCCTGTGATCGGCTTTTCCCGTTGCAGATGGGAAACGAACAGATTAAGTGGTTTGCATTAATCAAAACAAACGTGTTAGATTCAATTATAAAATTCAGCATAAAAAATAAGGCCATTGTTGGCCTGATGACCCTGTTACTTATTGTATGGGGTGTTTGGAGTGCCTCGAAACTACCCATTGACGCGGTACCGGACATCACCAACAATCAGGTACAGATCATCACGGTCTGCCCGACCTTGGCGGGGCAGGAAGTGGAGCAATTGGTAACATTCCCCATTGAGCTCGCCATCGCCAATGTGCCGGGTATCGAAGAGACGCGGAGTATCTCCCGTTTCGGGCTTTCCGTGATCACCGCTATATTCAATGAAGGCGTGGACATCTATTTTGCTCGGCAGCTCATCAACGAACGGCTGCAGGAGGCTGCAGAGCAGATCCCTGCCGGGATCGGAACCCCTGAACTCGCTCCGGTAAGTACCGGCTTGGGTGAAGTTTACCAGTATATTCTTCACCCCAAACCGGGCAGCGAGGGTAAGTACGACGCCAAGGAACTGCGCACGATGCAGGACTGGATTGTGCGCCGGCAGCTCAGCGGCACACCGGGAGTGGCTGAGATTAACAGCTTCGGTGGCGAACTCAAACAGTATGAAGTGGCCATCAATCCCAACCGCTTGCGGGCGATGGGTGTATCGGTCACCGATCTCTTTAATGCCCTTGAGGCGAACAACCAGAATACCGGCGGGGCCTATATCGACAAGAAGCCCAATGCCTATTTCATCCGGGGTATCGGCTTGGTGACCTCGCTGGATGATGTCAGGAAAATCGCGGTGAGGAACATTCCGGGGAGTGTTCCTGTATTCGTCCGGGATGTGGCGGAGGTACGCTTCGGCAGTGCGGTACGCTACGGCGCACTGACCTACAACGGCGAAGTGGATGCGGTGGGCGGTGTGGTGATGATGCTCAAGGGCGAAAACAGCAATGAGGTGGTCAAGCGGGTGAAGGAAAAAATCCCTATCATCCAGCAATCCCTGCCCGATGATGTGGTGATCGAACCCTATTTGGACCGCACCGAACTGGTGAGCAGGGCCATCCGTACGGTGGAAAAAAACCTGATCGAAGGCGCACTGATCGTGATCTTTGTGCTGGTGCTTTTCCTGGGTAACCTGCGGGCGGGCCTTATTGTGGCGTCCGCCATCCCGTTGTCCATGCTTTTCGCACTTGGCATGATGCGGGTATTCGGGGTGAGCGCGAACCTGATGAGCCTCGGGGCGATCGACTTCGGGCTGATCGTGGACGGGGCGGTCATCGTTGTAGAGGCGACGCTGCATCATCTGGGCCTGCGCAAATCGACCAAAAGGCTTACGCAAGCGGAGATGGATGAGGAGGTCCATGTATCGGCCTCCAAGATCCGGACCAGTGCGGCATTTGGGGAGATCATCATCCTGATCGTGTATATCCCGATCCTCACGCTGGTCGGCGTGGAAGGCAAGATGTTCACCCCGATGGCCCAAACCGTGAGTTTTGCCATCTTCGGGGCGCTCATCCTTTCGATGACCTACATCCCGATGATGTCGGCCTTATTCCTTTCCAAAAAACCGATGAACAAAGCATCCTTTTCTGACCGGATGATGGCGTGGCTGCAACGTAAGTACCAGCCGCTGCTGCAGAAGGCTATCCGATTGAAATATAGCGTGATCACTATCACCGTGGTTCTGTTTGCCATCAGCCTATGGGTGTTCCGTGGCATGGGCGGAGAGTTCATCCCGCAGTTGCAGGAGGGCGACTTTGCTTTTCACTGCATCCTGCCGCAGGGAAGCTCCCTGGAGCAGAGCATCGAAACCTCCATGCAGGCCTCCCGTATCTTACGGTCGTTTGACGAGGTGAAAATGGTGGTGGGCAAGACTGGCGCCGCTGAGGTGCCTACTGACCCCATGCCCCCCGAGGCGACCGACATGATGGTGATCCTGAAGCCGAAGGATGAATGGAAGACGAAACGCTCGTACGATGAACTGGGCGATGCCATGATGGAGGCACTGGAAGTGATTCCGGGTGTGTTTTTCGAAAAAAACCAACCGATCCAGATGCGGTTTAACGAATTGATGACAGGCATCCGTCAGGATGTAGCCGTCAAGATATTCGGCGAAAATATGGATACCCTCACTGCATATGCCGAGCGGGTAGGCCGGGTCATACAGACGGTCAACGGTGCCACCGCTCCCTCGGTAGAACGGGTAGGCGGACTGCCGCAGATCAATGTGGAATATGACCGTACGAGGCTGGCTGGCTATGGCCTGGACGTGGAAACGGTCAACGACGTGCTAAGCACCGCCTTTGCAGGCAAGGCCGCGGGTCTGGTTTTTGAAGATGAACGGCGTTTTGACCTGGTGGTGCGGCTGGACAGCGCACACCGTGCGGATATCGACGATGTGAATAACCTGATGGTGTCGACTCCTTCGGGAACGCAGATTCCGCTTTCGCAATTGGCCGATATCCGCTATGAACTCGGCCCGGCCCAAATCAGCCGCGAGCAGGGCCAGCGCCGAATTGTGGTGGGTTTCAACGTATCGGGCAGGGATGTAGAGAGCGTCGTGGAAGAAATCCAATCCAAGCTTGACCAACAAGTCAAGCTGCCTTCCGGCTATTACTTTACCTATGGGGGGCAGTTCGAGAACCTGCGTGAGGCCAGCGGGCGACTGATGGTAGCCGTGCCGGCATCTTTGCTATTGATCTTTATGTTACTCTATTTTACATTCGGATCCTTCAAGCAGGCGATCCTGATCTTCACGGCCATCCCGATGAGCGCGATTGGAGGGGTGTTTGCCCTAGTGCTGCGGGATATGCCCTTCAGTATCAGCGCCGGGATCGGTTTTATTGCGCTGTTCGGCGTGGCAGTGCTCAACGGCATCGTCCTGATCGGCACGTTCAACCAATTGGCGAAGGAAGGGGTCACAGATGTTGTACAGCGGGTGATGGAAGGCACCCAAACCCGCCTGCGGCCGGTGCTGATGACCGCCACGGTAGCCAGCCTGGGCTTCCTGCCTATGGCGATCGGTACCGGTGCGGGAGCCGAGGTGCAGAAACCCCTGGCAACGGTCGTCATTGGCGGCTTGGTAACGGCCACTTTCCTGACACTGTTTGTATTGCCTTTGCTCTATTTGTTATTCAACAGTAAAATACGTATGCACATGAAACCATCCACTGCGATACTTGCTGTTTTTGTCCTGTTTGGACTGGGCGGCACGGCACAGGCGCAGGAACGCATCAACGTAACAGCGGCTGTGGATACCGCCCTGAAAAACAACCGGGGCCTAGCGGTGAACCGCTCGGAGATCGATCAGGCGGGATTTGCCGTCAGGACCGCGGCCGATATCCCCAAGACGGGCATCTTTGCCGAGAACGAAGATTTCAGGCCGTCCGATCAGGTCGGTATCCTCAAGGTGGGCGTATCACAGGACCTTCCCTGGCCGGGGCTGTACGCGGCACGCAGGGCGTATTTCCGCGAGCAATTCAAATACCACGAGCTGAATACGGCTGTGCTCAACGCGGCGATCACCCGTGATGTCCGTTCGGCCTATTATGAACTTTGGTACCTGCAGGAAAAGCTGGCACTGCTTGATCGCCTTGACAGTATCTACACGGCCACGTATGAGGCAACCTGCCTCCGGGTGGAAACCGGCGATGCGCCGGGCCTCGATAGGATTGCCGCGGAAGCAAAAATGAAGGAACTCCAGGCAATGAAGGAACAGAATGCCAAGGATATGCAGGTGCAACAGCAGCAGCTAATGATGCTTTTGGATGTCAACAGGTGGTTGCTTCCCGTGGCCGAACAGTTGGAGAAGCTACCGGTATCGGCAAAGGGCAAGGATGCTTCCCATCCACTGATAGCGCTCCAGGAACAGAACGTCAACATTGCTTCGGCAGATGTCAGGGTGCAGAAACAGCGCATGATGCCCGACTTTTCAGGCCGGTTTTTCTCCCAGCGGCTATGGGGAGCCAAGGATCCCTTTACCGGTTTTTCGGTGACGGCAGCCTTTCCCATTTTCGGCGCGGGTGCCTACCGGAACAGGATACGCGAAGCCGATGCGGGGATGAAAGCCGCGGAAGCACAGCTTTCCTATGAGGTCCAGCAGTTGGAAACCCAACGGAACACTGTGGTAGCTGAAATCCAGCGAAGCGAGTCCATGGTCCGATTTTACGAAACGACCGGCCTTGCGCAGGCGGATGAAATTATCGCTGCCGCCACCCTGAGCTACAATGCGGGGGAAATCGGCTTCGCCGAACTCAGCCAGTTTATCAGCCAGGCGGTGGGCATCCGCAACAGTTACCTGGATGCACTTAACCAGTATAACCAATCGGTTATCCGGTACAACTATTTGAATAACAATTAATATAAAGATAAGAGGATAATGAAACGGATTATTTTAGCAGGAGTAGCCTTGGCAGGCTTGCTGTTTTTTCTTGCCTGCGGGGGTGGTCATTCAGCGGATGATGGGTATGGCTACGGTGCATCTGGAGAACATGGTGAAGAGGGCCACGAGGAAGGTGGGGCGACGATCGCGGTGCTCAATGCGGAGCAGCTCAAGGCAGTCGGCGTACAGATCGGAGCGATCGAGCGCCGGAAGATCGATGCTTCCATCACAGTGGTAGGGAGGCTCGAAGTACCCAATTTCAGCAAAGCCAACGCCACCTCGCTCTATGGGGGGGCCATCCAGCGCCTGTTGGTACAGGTGGGCAGTGTGGTCAAAAAGGGGCAGGTGATCGCAACAATCGCCGACCCGAAGTTCGTCCAGCTTCAGGAAGAATACCTGACCCTGGAAAGCCGGATCACCTTTGCCTCGCAGGAGCAGAAACGGCAGCAGGAACTGAACGCGGGAAATGCAGGAACACTACGGAATCTTCAGAATGCCGAGGCGGAGCTCAATGCATTACAGACCCGACGGGCATCCCTGAAACAGCAACTGCAACTGATGGGACTCGATCCCGCCGGTCTGAACAAGGGCAACCTGCAGGCATCTCTTCCGGTAAAAAGCCCCATAGGAGGCACGGTAAGCAACGTGTTTGCCAAGGTGGGCAGTTATGTGGATGTTTCCTCGCCCGTAGCGGAGATCGTTAACAATGCCGATATCCATGCGGATTTGAATGTGTTTGAAAAAGACCTGCCATCCATCAGGGCCGGACAAACCGTGAATTTCTCATTGACCAATAATCCCGGACGCCTGTACGAAGCGGAGGTGTTCAGCATCGGAGCCGCTTTCGAGGGTGAGGGCAAATCCGTACCGGTGCATTGTACCATCAAAGGCGACAAGACTGGTTTGATTGACGGTATGGACATCAATGGCCAGATCCGTCATGAAGATGTGGCGACCTTGGCCGTACCGAATGACGCCATTGTGGAGGCAGACGGTAACTATTACATCTTCGTCGTTACGGATAAAGAACCGGAAGAAGATGGGAATGTGCGCAGCCACGGGGATGAAGAGGAAGGCAGCATAAATTTCGAAAGGATAGCGGTGGCCAAAGGGGAAACCAGCCTAGGTTATACGGCCATCACACCGGTCACGGAATTACCCGCTGGGACAAAAATTGCAGTGAAGGGAGCCTTTTTCATCAATGCCAAACTGAACAATACGGACGGACATAATCATTAAAGATCGGGCTGCATCCAGAATCATGTGCAGGGGTTTGCCGGAATCAACAATTTCGGCAAAACCTCTTTCTGCATTGTTGTGTGGTAACCTTTTGTTTTACAACGGCCTGAACATTATATAGGTATCCACAAAACCAAGCTCTTTGTGTCTAAATCCTTTTGGGGTTTTGCCGATTATTTCAAACCCGAATTTTTTCCAAAGGCTTACGGCGGCCTCGTTTGTACTCACTACAATGTTGAATTGGATTCCCAGAAATCCTTTTTCTTTGGCAAAGGAGATGGAATGCTCGCAAAGCAGTTTGCCCGTTCTCCGTCTATGATATTTCAGGTTTACCATGTAACTGCAATTGGCTATGTGGCTGCCTAAATCAATCTGATTGGGTTTAATGATGTAAGTTCCCGCTATTTAGAGGACCTTTCGGCAGTGAAGATTGTCGGTGAGCGTTATACTACTGGCTATCCCACAACGAAGTAGAAAAAACAAATTGTTTGTGTAATTTAGGCATATTAAAGAATCACATAACTGACAGTTCGATTTTCTTAATATGCAACCAAAGTAGAGATATCCGTGTAAATTTGTACGCTGTTCATCACTTTAGACAACAAACACAAGCCGACAGTGAATTATCAGACATATCCGCCCAAAAAAGACCTGAGTTCGGTGATTAAATGCTATTGGACTTTAGAAGTACCTGCCGAATATAGTTCAGAAAGACAGAGAATAATTCCGGATGGTTGTATTGAAATGGCTTTTATTCTCGGAGATGACATCAAACGGTTTACCTCTGAAACGGATTTTATTTTACAGCCTCGTTCAATGGTCCTCGGACAGACAATGGAACCTTTTTATATTCAGCCAATGGGTTATGTCAATACTTTTGCCGTCCGTTTTTACCCTTATGGTTTTGCAAACTTTATAAGTACGCCAATCAGGAACTTGGTAAATAAAGAGACACCTATTGCTCAGCTTTTTGGAGAAGTAACCGCAAATGAATTGGAGCAAAGGATCATCAATGCAACGGATATACAACAGCGGATAGGGATAATCGAGACGTTTTTTTTGAACAAATTTAATGAAAAATCTACAATTGACAACATTGTACAATCAACAATAGACACACTCTTTTCAACCGGCGGAAGTGCTACAATCCATTCAATTCTCAAAGAAGACCTATCAAAACGCAGGCAACTTGAAAGAAAGTTTTTAAAGCAAATCGGGATTAGCCCCAAACAGTTGGGCAAAGTTATCCGACTACAAACCGCTTTAAAACTGTTGTTGCATAAAAAAGACGAGACTTTAACACGAATTGCTTACCAAAGCGAATATTACGACCAAAACCATTTTATCAAAGACTTCAAAGAATTTACCGGCACTACACCTAAGGAATTTTTGACAGACGCGCAAATGGCTCTATCCTCGCTTTTTTATACAGAAGATTAAGGTGTCGCATTTTTACTATTTCGGAAATTTCAATCATTCTAATTTTATCCCACAACATCAAAAAGTATAAGATTATGGGTAATTTAATTTCAATCGTAGAAATTCCGACAACGGACTTCGCAAGAGCAGTGGGGTTTTACCAAACCATTTTAGAGGTCAGTATCGAAGTAGTTGAGATGGAGGGAACCCAAATGGGTGTTTTGCCGGGTGATGACGATACCGTACATGTCGTTTTAGTAAAAGGCAACGACTACAAACCGACAACCGATGGAGCCGTCGTTTATCTGAATGCAGGAAACGATTTGCAACCCATGCTTGACAAAGTAGGGGAAAATGGCGGACAGATAATCCAACCTAAAACTGAAATTAGCCCTGAAATGGGATGGTTTACACTTTTTATTGATACAGAAGGAAATAAATTGGGGCTGCATTCAACTCATTAAAGGATTATAAAGCAGACAATTGTCCTACGTTAAAAAAGCAAAATCATTATTAAGCCTTTCGGCAAGGCGTAAAACGTCATCATCGTCACGCATTGTCGGCGTTATGTCGCCGGTGATTCCACAGCCAAGTAAATCAGAAGATTTTTTTTAATTTTATACACGATTAATGACAAAAGCGTTGTCAACCCGGAGGTTTGGTGGAAAAGTAGCCACATCGTCGCCAACATGAAACAACTTATTGACCGCATAAAGAAAGTCGAACACGGATTTAAGCATATTATTGAAGTGGGCGATAGTATGATGGGCGACAAAGCAGAAAATCATTTTGAGCTGGCCAAAGGCTTTCTGTCGGACCAAAGTTACCAGATGCGAATGTTGGGCACTTATCTTTTAGGACAACTTTCGATTAAAAATCCAGCAGCCCTCAAACTTCTTGAAACAACGGTTGCAGCGGATCAGAATTGGCGGGTTCAGGAGATGTTGGCGAAAGCGTTTGATTACTATTGTAAAACAATAGGCTACGAAAAAAGCCTGCCTACTATCAAAAAATGGCTGTCAAATAAAAACCCCAATGTAAAAAGAGCGGTTATCGAAGGATTACGAATCTGGACCAGTCGCCCTTATTTTAAAGAAAATCCGACAGTTGCCATAAATCTAATCGGTGAACATAAGGAAGATGAAAGTGAATATTTGAGAAAATCCGTTGGGAATTCTTTGAGAGACATCCGAAAAAAGAACAGGGAGTTAGTTGATCGCGAGACATCGGGTTGGAATACAACGAACCCTAAAATCAAATTTGTAAAAAAGCTTATCGAGAAGTGATGCTGAATGCTCCATATGTTGTGGCACTGTAAATCCGTGTAAAAATACGGGGTAGTGTTTTACAAACCGTTGGATTTGAGTTGGCGGTTTTATATTACAGGAAGAATAAAAATAGAGAGAAGTGAATATTCATTTTATACAACACGAAATTTTTGAAGCACCCGGTGCTTATTTGGAATGGGCAAGGGAAAGAAAGCATAACAGTACATTTTCAAAAGTGTATGAAAATCAACCGTTGCCTGAAACGGCAGACAACATTGATTTGCTGATTGTAATGGGTGGACCACAAAGTCCTCATACCACAAAAGAAGATTGCCCTCATTTTGACGCGAAAGCTGAAATAGCCTTAATACAGAAAGCAATACATGCAAACAAAGCCGTTGTGGGAGTTTGTTTGGGCTCACAACTCATCGGTGAAGCATTTGGGGCAAATTTTGAACATAGCCCGGAAAAAGAAATCGGCGTTTTCCCTATACGGCTTACAGAGGCCGGCTTAATGGACGAAAAAATAAATCATTTCAGTTCAAGCTTACCTGTCGGACATTGGCACAACGATATGCCGGGACTTACCCCGCAAAGCAAAGTTTTGGCGACAAGCATAGGTTGTCCAAGACAGATCGTGGCGTACAATAACTTGGTCTATGGTTTTCAGTGCCATATGGAGTTTACACCCGAAGTGGTAGCCTTGCTTATTGCAGAGGAATTAGATTTTTTAACCAACAACACGATACATCGGTATGTACAGAAACCCGATGAAATCCGGAATCACGATTTCAGGGAGATGAATGAAATGCTGTTTCAGTTCCTTGATAAACTTGCAACTGAATATTTATGTTGTCAATGAATGACACCCCGTATTTTAATTCAAACTTCGATATTCATTGGGCGTCATCCCCATCCGCTGCTTGAATAGACGGGTGAAATGCTGTTGGTATTTGAACCCTAACTGGTTGGCAATTTCATTGATGGATTTGGCCGAGTCGAACAGCCCTATTTTTGCTTCCTCGATTAGTTTGGACTGGATATAATCCAACGCCGTATTGCCGGTTTCCTTTTTGATCAGGTCGCCGAAGTAATTGGGTGAAAGGTGCAATTGCGTTGCACACCAGGTTACGCTGGGCAAGCCCATTCGCTGTGCCTTTTTGCGGGATCTACAATAGGAAGCATCGCCGAAACACAGGAGATGCTGGACTTCTGCGGGAAGCATAACATCGTATCCGACATTGAACTGATCAACATGCAGGATATAAACGCCGCTTACGAGCGCTTGCTGAAAGGCGATGTGAAGTATTGCTTTGTGATCGATATGGCTTCGCTTAAAAACTAATAAATACGGAACGGAATCCCTACCCGCACCTTACGTTGTAATATTCAAATGGAATTGGTATTAAACGATAAAAGTTAAAAAATGAATACAGCCGATTTTCAGATTATCAATACCAGCCCCGACGATTGGGATACAATCAGGATGCTTTTTCGAAAGGCGATGGAACTACAGGGGAAAAATGGATATAAGGTTTGGGAAGAGATCGATGAAATTGGTCTGAAAAGAGACATTGAAAACCATCTTCAGTATAAGATCATGCAAAATGAAGATCTTTTGTGCATTTTCTCTGTGCAGTTCAGCGACCCTTTTATCTGGCGGGAAAGAGATAAGGGAGATGCCATTTATCTGCACAGGATTGTCGTTAATCCGGATTTTAAGGGACAGAAGCAATTTGAAAAAGTATTAAACTGGGCTAGGCAGCATGCCCGGCAAAACAACTTGAAATATGTGAGAATGGATACGTGGGCAGAGAATGCAAAAATCATCGATTACTAAAAAACGTTTGGTTTTGAGTTCATCGGAATTCACCAAACAGGAAACGAACCCGAACTTCCTATCCAAAACCGGAACCTCGAAGTAGCGCTTTTGGAAATGGATTTACATGAAGAGTAACGATGCGGACCGTTTCTGATGATAGGCGAACGATTGAAATCAAGACCGTTCCTTTGTTGCCAACCGGCAAAGGATTGAACCCAAGCGAACCATCCGTGCAAAAAGGACTGAGCGGGGCAAATTTACCATTTTTAAAGGTTAATTAATGGAGATAGTACTGGCTTACGGTGTCGATAACGTCATAGATGTCGAAGGGTTTACGGATGTATCCATCCGCACCGCATGCTGTCGCGATTTCATCGATATTCGATAGCGCTGAAATCAATACTACCGGTATGTGCGACGTTTTTTGATCAGCTTTCAAAAGCATGCAGAGATCGCTTCCCCAGCCCCAATTCAGGTTCTCGTCCAATAAAATCAGTCCGACGGCATGCTGTTGCAACTTTTCCCAGGTGGATTTGCCATTGTCAGTAACGACTTCATAATCCTCAAACTTCATGAATTCACTGACGACTTCGAGCATGTCTCCATCGTCTTCGACGTATAGAATCTTTTTTTTCATCACTTATGCACGGGTATGGAGCAGTTCCGCACATGTGATTTTCAACTCAACCGAAAACAACGAACGTGTTTTATGCGTAAATCCCGATAATATTTATTAAGGGTTTCTTAAGGTGCTAACAAGTTAGGGTGCCAATTGTTTCACCAACCTTGTTGATACATATAATTCTAAACTTATTGCTCCGGAAACTGTTGCCGTCTATAAGTTAAATGAGTTCAACAGGTGTTAGCCAGTCTATGGGAAACAAAGAAACAGGAAATAAATCTGCCAATCGGAATGAAGGGACCGACGGACTGCCCGTAAGCCTCGAATCCTGTTTGTTGGATTTGCGCCACGCCGAAGAAACGATCAGACAGCAACAGCGGCTCTTGTACCAGTCGGAAGCACAGCACAATCTGTTATTTGATTCGCTAGACGAAGGCTTTTGTACCGTTGAAGTTCTGTTTGACAACGCTGACCAATCGATCGATTACCGCTTTCTGAAAGTCAATGGTGTCTTTGAAGCACAGACCGGTATTGAAAATCCGCTCGGACGGACGATGCGCGAGATTGCCCCTGAGCACGATCAATACTGGTTTGAAATGCTTGGGCGGATTGCATTGACCGGCAAATCGCAGCGTCTTGAGCATTGGGCTAACGCCTTGGAGAGGTTCTACGACATCTATGCATTCCGTGTCGGCGATCCAATGGACAGACAGGTGGCGATTTTATTCAAAGACATCACTGCGCGTAAGAGGCAGGAAGAATTTCAAGCCTATCTGCTCCGTTTAAACGACGCATTGCGGTCTCTATCCGACCCAATCCAGGTACAGGACGTAATGACCCACCTAGCCATGGAGCATTTGGGGGTAGATCGTTGTTACTACTGTGAAATAGAAGAAGGCAAGGCCATTATCCGCAGAGATGCGTTCCGAGCTGATTTGCCCTCGGTAGCCAATGTATATCCGCTTAGTGACTTTCCGATACTATCAACGGTGATCAACGCAGGGCATCCGTTTGTCGTTTTCGATGCGCATACTACGGAATTATTGGACGACAGGTTGAGGCAACTGTGTCTT
>Ga0164243_10000653_pt1 | contig 62041 bp, 59 predicted proteins | sample OricompcompostOP_FD_108781 | JGI IMG/M metagenome (GOLD analysis project Ga0164243, IMG submission 108781) | Organic Plus compost microbial communities from Emeryville, California, USA - Original compost - Organic plus compost (OP) | ecosystem: Engineered > Solid waste > Mixed feedstock >... | reverse complement strand
GTGGTGGACGCACTAGGGCTCGAACCTAGGACCCGCTGATTAAGAGTCAGCTGCTCTACCAACTGAGCTATGCGTCCATACCGGCTTACGGCGGCCTTGTGGGCGGCGCCTTGGGGTCGGGAGCGGCGCGGTTAGCATGGGGTGGGGGGCTTGCCAACAGGAAAATGCGCTTCGGGATGAAGATATTTCCGCGGGCGGGGATGTTCAGCGCCAGCGGTCGCCGAGCGTCTCCTGATTGCGGTCGATATTGCGGATGATGCCGATGCACAGCATCACCGTCAGCATCGAGGAGCCGCCATAGGACATGAAGGGCAGGGGGATGCCCACGACCGGGGCGAGGCCCATGACCATCATGAGATTGATCGCCACATAGAGGAAGATGGTGGTGGTGAGGCCGGCGGCGACCAGGCGGGCGAAGCGGTCGTCGGTACGCTGCGCGACGCGCATGCCCCAGCGCAGCAGCAGGAACAGCGCGACGATGAGCCCGAGGCCGCCGACAAACCCCCATTCCTCCGCCATGGTGGCGAAGACGAAGTCGGTATGGCCCTCGGGCAGATAGTCGAGATGGCTCTGCGTGCCGTTGAGGAACCCCTTGCCGAAGAGGCCGCCCGAGCCGATCGCGATCTTGGACTGGCTGATATGATAGCCCGCGCCCAGCGGATCGCTCTCCGGATCGAGGAAGATCAGCACGCGCTTGCGCTGATATTCATGCAGGAAGCTGAAGGCGATGGGCACGATGGCCGCGCCCGCGATGCCCGCGCTCACGAACAGCCGCAGCGGCAGGCCGGACAGGAACATGACGGTGACGCCGCCCAGCCCGATCATGCTCGCCGTGCCGAGATCGGGCTGGACGAGCACGAGCAGCACCGGCACGCCGATCAGGACGAGGGCCGGCCAGATCGCCGTCAATGTGCGGATATAGGCGGGCGGCAGAAGCGCATAGAAGCGCGCCACCGCAAGCACCACGGCGACCTTCATGAACTCGGACGGCTGGAGCTGCATGAAACCCAGATTGATCCAGCGCTGACTGCCCCCGGCAATGCCGCCCACCAGCTCGACCAGGACCAGCGCGCCGAGGATGAGCCCATAGATGGGGAAGGCCGCCATCTGGACGAGACGGAACGGCACGCGCGAGATGACTTCCGCCATGACGAGCAACACGACGAAGCGGAAGAGCTGCATGCCCGCCCAGGGCATGACATGGCCGCCGGCCGCGCTATAGAGCACGACGGCGCCGAAGCCGGCGATGGCGGTGAGCAGCGCATAGAGCCGCCAGGGCATGCGCGCGATCGCCTCGGGAACGAGCCTGTTCATGGCGTTTCCGGCGGCGCGGTCCCGCCGGGTCCGGCGCTTCCGCCGGCGGGCGTCGGCGCCTGCGCGGGTGGAGCGAGAGGCGCGGCCTCGGGCGGCGCCCGCGTGCCTTCGCCATCCTGCTCGCGCGCCTCGTCCGGGTCCACTTCGGTCTCGGCCCCCTGCGCCGTGCCGGCGATGTTGCCGGCGCTGCCGCCGGCCGCGTTGGCGGCATTGTCCGGCAGTTCCGGCACGGCGGCGAGCCCCTTGGTGATGCGGAAGGCATTGAGCTGCCGTTCCAGCCGCTGCTGCGGCGTGCCGCCCCAGCCCTGTTCGAGCTTGTCGAGCTTCTCGAGCGCCTTGGCGGGATCGTAGAGATAGGTGATGCAATCGCCCGAGATCATCGGGGAATCCTGATTGCGATCGATATGGCCGCCATGCTCCAGGATCGTCGCGATGGCATAGCGCGGATTGTCATAGGGCGCGAAGCCCTGGAACAGCGCATGGTCGCGCAGCTTGAAAGGCAGCGAGGCATTGGAGCGCACACCGCTCGCCCGCTCGGCCATGGTGATGGTGCGCACTTGTGCCGTGCCGGTCTTGCCGGCCAGCAGCACGTCGGGAATGGCCAGGCGCGCCGCGCGGCCGGTGCCGCCGCCATTCACCACATCCTTCATGGCATTGCGGATGATGGTGAGATGATCGAGGCCGACGCCGAGCGGCTGGCCCTGTCGGCGCTTGCCGTCCGCCAGGAAATGCGGAACAAGATCAAGACCGGTGGCGAGGCGCGTAGCCATCACGGCCATCTGTGTCGGGTTGACCAGCATATAGCCCTGGCCGATGGTGGCGTTGACCGTGTCGTAGGGTTGCCATTCCTGCTTGTATTTGCGCAGCTTCCAGGCCGGGTCGGGCACGGTGCCATAGCTCTGGCTGGGGAAGGGCAGGTCGAAGCGCTGGCCCAGGCCCAGCCGCCGCGCCATGGCGGCAATGACGTCCATGCCGATCTTCTGGGCGAAATAATAGAAATAGATGTCGCAGCTCTGCTCGATGGCGCGGTGCATATCGACCCTGCCGTGACCGCGCCGCGAATGGCAGTGGAATACGCGATTGCCCACCCGGAGCCCACCGGTGCAGACGGTCGCTTCGTCCGGCGACAGGCCGGCCTCGAGGAAGGAGAGGGCGATCATCGGCTTGACCGTCGAGCCGGGCGGATAGAGGCCCGAGAGCGTCTTGTTGCGCAGCGGAATATGATCGTCCTGCGAGAGCATCTCCCATTCCAGATGCGAGATGCCGTCCGAGAAGCTGTTCGGATCGAAGCTGGGCATCGAGGTCGAGGCCAGGATGTCTCCGGTCTGGCAATCCATGATGACCACCGCGCCGCTCTGCGTGCCGAGGCGCCGGCCGGCATATTCCTGCAGCCCGGCGTCGATGGTGAGCTTGACCGAATGGCCCGGCGTGTCCGGCCGGGTCGCGAGATCGCGCACGATGCGGCCGCGCGCCGTCACCTCGACGCGCCGGGCCCCGGGCTTGCCGGTCAGATAGCTGTTGAGCGATCGCTCCAGCCCCTGCTTGCCGATCTTGTAGCCGGGGGTGATGAGCAGGGGATCACGGGTCTTCTGATAGTCCTCGGCGGAGGGCACGCCGACATAGCCGATCAGATGGCCGACCGGCGGGCCAGCCGGATAGAAGCGGGAAAAGCCCTGGGCGGGCGCCACGCCGGGCAGCTCCGAAAGGCGCACGGAAACGGCGGCATATTGCTCGTAGGTCAGGTCGTCCGCGACCTGCACGGGCTGGAAGCCGGCCGCCTTGTCCAGATCCTCGCCGATGCGGTCGACCGTATTGGGATCGAGCTTCAGCAGGTCGATCAGTTCGGCCAGCACGCGCTCGCGATTCTGCAGCCGGTCGGGAATGATGTCGACGCGGAAATTCGTGCGATTGGATGCGAGCGGCTTGCCGTGGCGATCGACGATCCAGCCGCGGCGGGGCGGGGTGATGGTCAGATTGACGCGATTGCTCTCCGAGAGCAGCTCATATTTTTCGTTCTCGGCGATGGCGATCCAGCCCATGCGGCTGACGAGCAGGCCGCCGACGCCAAGCTGCGCGCCGCCCAGGAAGAAGGCGCGGCGCGAGAAGGAGAAGGTCTGGCTCGCCTCGGTCTCCTGCTTCTTGCCCAGCAGCGAGATCATGGCAGCCGCCAGCGATCGAGCACGGCGCACAGCCGGACCACGAAGGGAAACAGGCCGATGGCCAGGACGAGCTGCGGCGCCATCAGGCGCAGCGCGCCGCCATGGCCGGAGAGGTGGACGATGGCCCACCCGGCCAGAACCGCGAAGGTCAACGCAAGGGCGGCGATGAACCAGCCATGCCAGTAATCCCGCCAGAAATGCCGCTGGCCCTCGATATCGAGCGCCAGGAGGATGACGGTCCAGACGAAACCGGCGCTGCCGATCGGCTGGCCGCTCATCACATCATCGAACAGGCCGAGCGGAAAGCCGATCCAGAGCGGCCAGATTTCCGGTCTCAGCACGCGCCAGGCGAGCAGCATCATGAGGCCGGCCGGCGGCATGAAAGGGGACTGGGCGACGATCGGCAGGATCGCGACCAGCATCGAGCCGAGCATGACGGACAGTACCGGCGTGCCCCACAGGTGCAGGCGCGTGCGCCGGCGGCCGATGCGATTGTCATAGCGCGGCATCAGGGCGCGCTCGCATTGGCGGGCGGCGCCTCGCCTGCCGGCGCATCGGCGCGCGGGGCGGCTTCCTCCGGGCGGAACGGACGCTGCACGACGATCAGCTCCACGCGGCCGGGATTGGCCAGCGGGATGGCGATGGCGCGATCGCCCTGGAGCCGGGCCACGATGGCGACCGGGATGTTGGGCCGGTAGATGCCGCCAATGCCCGAGGTGACGACGATGTCGCCCGGCTTGAACGGATTGCGCTCCGTGTTGAGCGCGCGGATCTCCACCGTGCCGTCGCCCCGGCCGGAGCTGATGCCGGGGATATTGTCCGTCGTCCGCCGCACCGGCACGACATTGCCCTCGTCGACGAGCAGCAGCACGTCGGCCGTGTTGGGCCCGGTGCGCAGCACGCGCCCGACCAGCCCCTCGGGCGCGCGCACGGGCATGCCGGACTGCACGCCGTTGCCGCTGCCGATGTCCAGCCGCGCGACGCGCGCCGCGCTGCTCGCCGTCGAATTGATGAGATGCCCCGCAGCGACCGTGCCGGCGTCGGTTTCCGTCAGCCGCAGCAGGCTCTTGAGCCGGATATTCTCCTGCCGGATGGCATCCGCCTCGATGAGCTTGGTGCGGTTCGCGTCGACCTGCCGGCGCAGCGCCGCATTCTGCGAGCCGGCATTGATGTAGGCGGCGATCTGCTCGTCGATATTGCCCACGCCCATCACCAGCGCCCGCAGGCCGGCCGCGACAGGCCGCGTGATCTCGTTGCCGGCCGCGCGCAGGGCGTTGAAGCCGGCGGGATCGGCAATGGAGACGACAAGCAGCAACAGGCTCACGATCGCCCCGACGATCGCGATCACATAGGTCGCGAACAGGCCATATTGCGCCTTCCGGTCATATCCGGGGCGCCTCGAGCTTGGTGGCGCCATGGGCCGGTTCCGTCCGCGCTCAGGCGGTCTGGAGCACGCCGCGGAAGACCGGATCCTCCATCGCGCGCCCCGTGCCGATGGCGACGCAGGTCAGCGGGTCCTCGGCGACGGTGACGGGCAGGCCGGTCTCGTCGCGCAGTTCCTCGTCCAGCCCCTTGAGCAGCGCGCCGCCGCCCGTGAGCACGATGCCCTGATCCACGATGTCCGCCGCCAGTTCGGGCGCCGTGTTCTCCAGCGCGATCCGCACGCCCTCGACGATCGTGCCGATCGGCTCGGCGAGCGCATCGGCGATCTGGCCCTGATTGATGGCGATCTCCTTGGGGACACCGTTCACCAGGTCGCGGCCCTTGATGTGGATGGTGGCGCCCACGCCGTCCAGCGGCTTCTGGGCAATGCCATATTCCTTCTTGATCCGCTCGGCGGTGGCTTCCCCGATCAGCAGGTTATGATGACGACGGACATAGGAGACGATCGCCTCGTCCATCTTGTCGCCGCCCACGCGCACGCTGGTCGTGTAGGCAAGGCCGCGCAGCGAGAGCACGGCGACCTCGGTGGTGCCGCCGCCGATGTCGACCACCATGGAGCCGATCGGTTCCGTCACCGGCATGTCGGCGCCGATCGCGGCGGCCATCGGCTCCTCGATCAGGAACACCTGGCTGGCGCCCGCATTGCTGGCCGCGTCACGGATGGCGCGGCGCTCGACGCTGGTGGAGCCCGAGGGCACGCAGATCACGATCTCCGGGAAGCGCGGGAAACGGCGATGACCGTGGACCTTGCTGATGAACCATTTGATCATCTGCTCGGCAATGTCGATGTCCGCGATCACGCCGTCGCGCAGGGGCCGGATGGCCTCGATCGAGTCGGGCGTCTTGCCCATCATCAGCTTGGCGTCGTCGCCCACCGCCTTGACCCGTTTCACGCCGTTCAGGGTCTCGACCGCGACCACGGATGGCTCGTTGAGCACGATGCCGCGCCCGCGCACATAGACCACCGTATTGGCCGTGCCGAGGTCGATCGCCAGATCCTGAGAGGTGAACTTGAACAAGTTGGAGAAAAACGACATTGACTGTCCTGTCCATGCAATACGCGCCGGCGCCGACGCGTATCGGAAAGCTGCTGGAAATGTTCGCCTGCTTGCCGCCCGTTATCCTTGGGCCGTGATCCTTGGGAAGGAGCGGCTTTCGCTCGCATAGGTCGCTCGCTTGGTCTAGTCGCCTTCCAATGTCAATACGCCGCCTGCCCGAGACTCTGGTGAATCGGATCGCCGCTGGCGAAGTGGTCGAAAGACCGGCCAGCGCGCTCAAGGAACTGATTGAAAACGCGCTCGACGCAAAAGCGGGCGCCATCGCCGTCAGCCTTCGGCAAGGCGGGCTGGACGGCATCGTCGTGACCGACGACGGCCACGGCATCGCGCGCGACGAAATGGCGCTGGCGCTCGAGCGGCACGCCACCTCAAAATTGCCGGACGAGGCCATCGAGCAGGTCAGGACGCTCGGTTTCCGCGGCGAGGCGCTGCCCTCGATCGCCAGCGTGGCGACGCTCACCCTGTCGAGCCGGCAGGCCGGAAGCGACGGCTGGCGGCTGCGCAGCGACAATGGCCTCATGCGGCAGGCCGAGCCAGCGGCCCTGCCGCGCGGGACGCGCGTCGAGGTGGAAGGGCTGTTCGCGCGGGTGCCGGCGCGGCGCAAGTTCCTGCGCAGTGCGCGGTCGGAATATGCCGCCTGCCTCGATATTGTGCGGCGACTCGCGATGGCGCGCAGCGATGTCGCCTTCGTGCTGGAGCATGACGGGCGGCGCGTGCTCTCGCTGCCGGCGGGACAGGACCGGGAGGACCGCGTGGCTCAGCTCATCGATCGCGAGCTGGCGGACAATCATGTCGTCGTGTCGCTCGAACGGGAAGGGGTGCGCCTCGCGGGCGTCGCCTCGTTGCCCACGTTCCACAGGGGCAGCGCCGATCATCAATATCTGTTCGTGAACGGCCGGCCCGTGCGCGACCGGCTGCTGGTGGGCGCGGTGCGCGGCGCCTATGCCGATTTCATCGCGCGTGACCGTCACCCCGTGCTGGCGCTGTTCCTCACCGTGCCGCTCGCGGAAGTGGACGTGAACGTCCATCCGGCCAAGACGGAAGTGCGGTTCCGCGATCCCGCCTTCGTGCGCGGCATGATCGTCAGCGGGCTTCGCCGCGCGCTGGACGAGGCTGGGATGCGCGTCGCCAATCAGCCGGCGGCAAGCTCGGCCGAACTCTGGCGGCGCGAGGAAATGCCGCTCGCGCCCCCCGGCGGTCCCTCATGGCCGGGTGCCGGCCAGCCCGCATCGGGCGGGGCGCATGGCGCCGCGATGCTGCTCGGCGACAGGCAGGCGCGGTTCGGGGGCTTCGTGCCCGGCGGACGATCGGAGGCCGAGCCTGCGCCGCCGGCCGCGCCGGCGGACCGCGAGTTTCCGCTGGGGCTGGCCCGTGGCCAGGTCGCGCGCACCTATATCGTGGCCGAGGCGGAGGACGGCCTGATCCTCGTCGACCAGCATGCCGCGCATGAGCGCCTCGTGCTCGAGCGGATGCGCCGCGCGCTGGCGGACGGGGCGGTGGCGCGGCAGGCCCTGCTGCTGCCCGAGGTGGTGGAACTGGACGAGCCGGCCTGCGATCGCATCGAGGCCCGGATCGGGGAACTGGCCGAACTGGGCCTGGAACTGGAGCGCTTCGGCCCCGCCGCGATGCTGGTCCGCGCCGCGCCCGCCCTGCTCGGCACCAGCGACGTGCACGCGCTCGTCCGCGATCTCGCCGACGATCTCGCGGCGCTGGGCGACGCGACCTCGCTCAAGGCGCGGCTGGATCTCGTGGCCGCGACCATGGCCTGCCACGGGTCGGTGCGCGCCGGCCGGGCCCTATCGCTCGCGGAAATGAACGCCCTGCTGCGCGAGATGGAAGTGACGCCGCATTCGGGCCAGTGCAACCATGGGCGGCCGACCTGGATCAAGCTCGCCCATGGCGACATCGAGAAGCTGTTCGGGCGGCATTGAGGCGCCGGGGTTTCCCCCGAGCCGGCTCAGGCCCCGGCCGGCCGCCGCCTCTGCATGACGATCGAGATGAGGCTCAGCACCTCGGCATCGTCCTGGTTGAAAAGCCGGGTATGCCATTTGAGGATGCCCATCTCCCGGCGGGAGCGGGTCTCCACCTTGGCGATCAGCTCGCTCGTGCCGCGCAGCGTGTCGCCGGGGAAGACCGGGCGGCGCCAGCGCAACTCATCGATGCCCATCGCCCCGAGCGACTGCTCCTGCCAACCGGGAACCTCCTGCCAGCGCTCGACCATGGCGGCCATCATCATGGAGCATGTGTGCCAGCCGCTTGCCGCTAGCCGGCCGAAATGGGTCCGCGCGGCCGCCTCGTCATCGAGGTGGAAGGGCTGGGGATCATAGCGCCGCGCAAAGGCCAGCACCTCTTCCCGCTCGACATGAATCGGGCCGAACCGGTCGGACATGCCGACCTCCATATCCTCCCAGTACCAGCTCATGATGTCAGGCGATCTCCAGTGAAACCGATCCGCGCGGGACCGTGGCCACGGCGCGGCGGGACAGGGTGCCGCCGGGCTGCGAGACCTTGTCGAGCACCATGAAGCGCTGCCGCCAGGCGTCCGGCGTCACTTCGCAGACGCTGTAGCCGCGCTGATCGTTGATGAATTTGAGCTGGGGATTTTCGGCAAGGATCCTGTCGCTGCCGGGCCGGATGTCCTGCCCGTCCCCGCCGCTCGAAACCGACGTGGTCACGAATTCGGCCGCCACGGGCCGGTCGCGATCGAGGAGCAGGCCTGCATAATTCTGATGCTCGTCGCCGGTGAGGACGACGGCGTTCGGCACCTGCGCCAGCCGGCGCATCAGCCGGTCGCGGGGCGCGTCATAGCCGGCCCAGCTATCCATGTTGAAGATCTTCCCGGGCTCGTCATGGGTGCGCCGGTCGAGCGGCATCATCATCACCTGCTGGGCGATGCAGGTCCAGGTCGCGTCGCGCCGGCCAAGATTGGCGTCCAGCCAGGCTTCCTGCGCGGCGCCCAGCACGGTTGCCTGCGGATCGGCCACGCCGTCGCAATGCGGCTTGAACCCGTCGCCGCAGGGCTGATCGGAGCGGAAGCTGCGCGTGTCGAGCAGGTTGATCGCCGCCAGATTGCCGTAGGTGAGCGCCCGATTGGCGTGGATCAGCGGCCCTTGCGGGATGAGCGCGGCGCGCACCGGCATATATTCATACCAGGCCTGCATCGCCGCCTGCCGACGCAGCGCGAAGATTGCGGGCGGCACATTGTCATATTGCTGGATATTCCCGACCCAGTTGTTCTCGACCTCATGGTCGTCGAAGGTCTGGAGGAAGCTGTGCCGCGCCCGCGCCGCCTGCAGGTCGATGTCGGTCAGATACTGGGCGTAATGCGTGCGATAATCGTCCAGCGAGAAGAGATAGCGCATGAGATGGCTGCGCACTTTCGGCACCGGCAGGCCGTTGGTGAAATTATAGTCGTAGCGATACTCGTAGATGAAATCGCCATAGTGGAAGACGAAGGCGAGATCCTCTTCCTTCGCCAGTTCGCGATAGGCGGTGTAGAAGCCGGATTCATAATGCTGGCAGCCGCACACGCCGAACCGCAGGGCGCTGACCGGCGCGCCGGCCCGGGGCAGGGTGCGCGCGCGGCCGTGGAGCGAGCGGTCCGAACCGACGATGAAGCGATACCAGTAGGGCCGGTCCGCCTCCAGCCCCGTCACCTCGACATGAACGCTGTGGCCAAGCTCCGGCAGGGCGCGGGTCTCGCCCTTCGCCGCGATCGTCTGGAACCGGTCGTCGCTCGCCACTTCCCACGTCACCGGCAGGGCGGACATGGGCATGCCGCCATGCGGATCGAGCGGGCGCGGGGCGAGCTTGGTCCAGATCACGAAGCCATCCGGCGCGGGGTCGCCCGAGGCGACTCCGAGCGTGAAGGGATTGTCCGTGAACCAGCTTTGCGCGCGCAGGATGGCGGGCGCGCCGGTCAGCCCGAGAGTGGCGCCGGCGGAGCGGATGAGCGATCGACGTGAGAGCATCCGGGGTCCCTAGGCCGCAACTGTTACGATGCGGTGGCACGACCGGACGCGCTTGTCCATCGCCCATCGGCGCGGCGCCGTGATCGGTCAGTCCATCGCCGCGGCCCGCATGCGCCGCGCATTGGCCGCCATGGCCCGGCCCATCCGCTCGAAGGCTTCCAGCATCGCATCGCCGATCTCGCTGTCGGGCAGATCGCAGTCCGCCACGGCGCGCCGCATCGCGTGGAGCCACTGATCCGCCATATCGGGCGACATGGCCGGCATGCCGACATGAAGCGACATGATGCAGGCGCCGGGGCGCTGCTCGAACCAGTCGCGCGGGCCGCCGCTCCAGGCGACGAGGAAATCGGTGAGCGAGGCGGCCATCGGCGCCAGATCGGGCCCATGCATCGCCCGCAGCGGCGCATAGGCGGGGTCGCTGTCCATCAGCGCATAGAAGCGCGTGACGAGGCGGGCGAGGGCGGGGCGCCCGCCCAGTCGCTCAAAAGCTGTCGGCGCGGTGGTCATGCGCGACGGTCTGGACGGGTCTGCCCGCGCGTGCCTTGCGCCAGATCAAAGTCCGGGACCGCGTGGGGCAGGGCGAGCGATGTCCGGTCAGCTATGCAGGAAGTGCATGACGTCGCCGTCCTGCACGACATAGGCCTTGCCCTCGGCGCGCAGCTTGCCCGCTTCGCGCGCCCGGGCCTCGCCGCCCAGCGCCACATAGTCCTCATAGGCAATCGTCTCGGCGCGGATGAAGCCCTTCTGGAAATCGCTGTGGATCTCGCCGGCCGCCTCGGGCGCGCTCGCGCCCCGATGGACGGTCCAGGCCCGCGCTTCCTTGGGGCCGACGGTGAAGAAGGTGATGAGATGAAGGAGATCATACCCAGCGCGGATGACGCGGGCGAGGCCGGTCTCATGGAGCCCCATGCTCTCCAGGAACTCCGCGCGCTCGGCCATGTCCATGCCGACCAGATCGGCCTCGATGGCGGCCGAGACGATCACGGCCTGCGCGCCTTCCGCCTTCGCCTTTTCGAACACTTTCGCGCTGAACCCATTGCCCTGCGCCGCGCTGTCTTCCTCGACATTGCAGACATAGAGGACCGGCTTGGAGGTGAGGAGCTGCGCCTGACGCAGCACGCGGGCCTCCTCCTCGTCATTGGGCACGGCGAGGCGGGCGGGCTTGCCCTCGCGCAGAAGATCGAGCGCGCGGCCGAGGATGGCCGCGGCGATCTTCGCTTCCTTGTCGCCGCCGGTCGCCTTCTTCTGGAAGGCCGGCACGCGCTTCTCGAGGCTTTCGAGATCGGACAGCATCAGCTCGGTCTCGACCGTCTCGGCATCGGCGATGGGGTCGACGCGATTGTCGACATGCTGGATGTCGTCATTCTCGAAGCAGCGCAGCACATGGACGATGGCGTCCACCTCGCGGATATTGCCCAGGAACTGGTTGCCCAGGCCTTCGCCCTTCGAGGCGCCGCGCACGAGCCCGGCGATGTCGACGAAGGCGAGCTGGGTGGGGATGATCTTCTGGCTGCCGGCGACCGCGGCGAGCTTGTCCAGCCGCGCGTCCGGCACCGCGACCTGGCCGACATTGGGCTCGATGGTGCAGAAGGGATAATTGGCCGCCTGGGCCGCCTGCGTCTCGGTCAGCGCATTGAACAGCGTCGACTTGCCGACATTGGGCAGGCCGACGATCCCGCATTTGAACCCCATGATCTCCGCTCGTTTCGACTGGATGAAGGAAAGTGGCCCCGATAGGCGCTCGGGCGCCGGAGCGCCAGAGCCAACCGCATCGGCGGGCTATTCACCCGGGCGCCGACCCGCGCTAGGGTCGGCGGATGATCCATCTCCCGTTCAAGATCGTCGTGCGGCGCCCGGGCCTTGCCGGCCCGGCCATCATGCTTGCGTCCCTGCTTCTGGCGGGATGCGCGTCCACCCATTATCGCCCCGTGAGCGATACGCCGACGCGCGTCGGACGGCCCTATCAGGTCCGTGGCATCACCTATACGCCGGCGGACGATCGCGCCTACGACCAGCTCGGCTATGCGAGCTGGTACGGGCATGAATCGGGCAACCAGACCGCCAATGGCGAGCGCTTCCGGGCCGGCGCCATCGCGGCCGCGCACACGACCCTGCCGCTGCCCTGCTATGTCGAGGTGACGTCGCTCGCCACGGGCCGGACCATCCTCGTGCGGATCAACGATCGCGGCCCCTTCACGCGCGGGCGGATCATCGACCTGTCGCGCGGGGCGGCCGCCCTGCTGGGAATCGAGCGGGCGGGCGTTGGGGCGGTGCGCGTCCGGCGGGTGGATCCGCCCGCGCGGGACCGCGCCCGGCTCCGCGCGGGCAAGGCGGCGACCCTGCGGCCCGATGTGCCGGAATCGGTGCTTGAGCAGCTTCGCGCGCAGCTCGCCGCCGGAGGCTGACCGGGCGGCGCGGCCTCAGCCTCAGTCCGCGAGGCGCAGCGCCACTTCGCTCATGAAGCGCGCATCGTCGCCTTTCGCGAGCCAGTCCGCCTCGCGCGAGATCGCGCCGAGCAGATCGGCGAGCGGGTCCATTTCGTCCTTCGCATAATTGCCGAGCACATGGCCGGTCACCCGGTCCTTGTGGCCGGGATGGCCGATGCCGATGCGGACGCGGCGGAAGGCGTTGCCGACATGCGCTTCGGTGGAGCGCAGGCCGTTGTGGCCGGCCGTGCCGCCGCCGCGCTTCACCTTCATCTTCATGGGCGCAAGATCCAGCTCGTCGTGGAAGACTGTCACATCCTCCACCGCGATCTTGTAGAAATCGCAGGCGGCGCGGATCGCGCGGCCGCTTTCGTTCATGTAGGTGAGGGGTTTCAGCAGCAGGATGCGTTCGCCGCCGATGCGGCCTTCGCTCGCCAGGCCCCGGAACTGCTTCTTCCAGGGCGGGAAACCATGATCCTCGGCCATGACGTCGAGCGCCATGAAGCCGACATTGTGGCGGTGGAGCGCATAGCGCGGCTCAGGATTGCCGAGGCCGACCCAAAGCTGCACGATGCGCTCCCTCGCGGGCGGGCGGGATCACTCCTCGCTCGCGCCCTCTTCCTCGGTCCTGGTCGTGTCGCCTTCGCTCGACTTGAGCGCGGACGGGGCCACGATCGTCGCGATGGTGAAATCGCGGTCGGTGATCGCCGACTCGACACCCCTGGGCAGCGCGACATGGCTGAAGTGGATCGATTCGCCGACATCGAAGCCGGAGAGGTCGATGGTCACGCCATCGGGAATCTGCGCCGCGTCGCAGATCAGTTCCAGCTCGTGACGCACGATGTTTAGCACGCCGCCGCGCTTCAGGCCCGGCGCGGCCTCCTCATTCTCGAAGGTCACCGGCACGTTCACATGCACCTTGGCATGCTCGGACACCCGCAGGAAATCGGCATGGAGCGGACGATCCGTGACCGGATGGAAGGCCACGTCCTTGGGAAGCGTGCGGATCTTCTTGCCGCCGACTTCGACCATGACGACCGAATTGAAGAAATGGCCGGTGCCGAGCAGCTTGCCGAGGAGCTTCTCCTCGACATGAACCATCTGCGGCTCTTCATTGTTGCCATAAATGACGGCGGGTACGCGGCCCTCGCGGCGGAGAGCGCGGGAGGCTCCCTTGCCTGCCCGATCGCGTGCCTCGGCCGACAGCGTAAGCTGATCGCTCATATATGTCTCCGAATAGGCTGATTAAGCATTTTCACCGCCACGCCTCCAGGGATGACCATGACGGGAGGCGCGCGATTAGCCGCAAAATGGCGGAAAAGCAAGAGGGCAGGCGCAGGATGGCGGGACAGGTCCGACCTGCCCGTCCCAAGGCCGGCGCTCAGGCCATCGCGCCGAGCGCCTCCTGCACGGCGGTGATGATGGTGCGGCTGCCGATGGGCTTGGCGAAGGCCGGCGCGCCCGAAAAGGCGGATGCCCGCTCCGCGCCGAGATGGCCGGAGATCACGAGGAAGGGAATGCCTTCCCGGCGGAGACGCCGGGCGATCGGCGCGGAGGTCTCGTGCGGCCCGAGCTGGATGTCGAGGATCGCCAGGTCGCAAGGCTGCGCATCGAGCAGGGCGGCGGCTTCGTCGGCCGTGGTCGCGGGTCCGCATATGGCGAAGCCGGCCGTCTCCAGCATGGCCGCCAGACCGAGCCCGGCGAGGCGTTCGTCCTCCAGGACAAGGATATGACGATCCGGCATGGCCATGCGCTCCGCCTTCCTGACGCCGCAACGCCGCACCATGCGCGAAGGGCGGGGGCAGAGTGCGCGGGAAGCGTTAACAGGAGGTTGCCGGCCTCATTGCAGCCGCCCGACCTGCCAGCCGCGCGCGGCCAGATCGGCAAGCAGATTGCCGGGCCCCACGAGATGGCCCGCGCCGACCGCGACGAAGGCGATGCCGGGCGTTGCGGCCAGTTGCCGGTCGAGCAGATCGGCCCAGCGGGCATTGCGATCGACGAGCAGCGCGGCCCGCAGCGCCGGCGCCGCGCTGAGCGGGGCAAGGAATTGCTGTTCCAGCCGGGCGAGATCGCCCCGCGACCAGGCGGCGTAGAGCTGCCCATATTGCGTCCGCGCCGCGCCTGCCTCCCGCACGGACTGGGCGAGGAGCTGCCGCTGGTCGGCTTCGCTCAACTTATCGAAGAGGCCGAGCTGGCCTTCGATCGTCTCCAGCCCCGAGACCGGCTTGCCGGCGGCGGCAAAGGCGCGGCTGAGCTGTCGCTCGGGCGCCGCCTCCGTGGAGAGGGCGAGGCCGGAGGCGGCGGAAGCGTTGATCAGCAGCGCGGCGCCCCAGCTCCTGTAATGATCGAGATCGCCGAGGCCTTCCGGATCGCGCGCGACGAGGGGAGCGAGCAGGGCCGCTTCCGCGGGATCGAGGCGGGCGCTGACGGGCGGCAGGCCGGGCGCGCGCGCCAGCCGCAGGAAGGTGGCGCGGGTGCGGCGTTCGGTCTCCAGTCCGGTGACTTCCAGCACAAGGCGGTCACTGCGCCCGATTGCCTGCCGGACCGGCGGCCCCAGCCAGCGCGCGCCCTGTGGAACGGCATGAAGCGTGCCGAACACATAGGCCTCGCGACCATCGCGGGCGAGGTGCCAGAGCGCCGGGCGCGCGACCGGCTCCGTCCGCCCGGCTTCGCGGCCGATCCACCAGCCGAGACCGGCCAGCAGCAGGCAGCCGGCAAGGACCAGGAGGACGAAGAGAAACCGGCGCCGGCGAATGAGGCCGCCGGTCATCGCTCCGCCGGCACGTCGCGAACGCGCTCTGCCTCGATGCCGCGCGCGTGCAGCATGTGCTGGACGCTGGCCGGCCCGGCGAGATGCCCCGCGCCGACCGCGACGAACACGGTGCCCGGCTGTTCCAGGCGCGCCTTGATCCAGTCCGCCCAGCGACTGTTCCGCTCTGTGAGCAGCCGTTTCTCGAGCAGCGCGGAGCCGCTCATCGATTCGTTGAGCAGCGCGGCGAGGCGGTCCGGCTCGCCCCGGCCCCAGGCCGCGATCATCTTCTCAAGCGTGACGTTGAGGCTCGGGATTTCATCGAGCGTCTGCTTGAGCAGGGCAAGTTGCTCATCATCGGGCAGGCCATCGAAAAAGCCGACCTGCTCCTCCGTCGTCTCCAGCCCGGTGAGTTCCTTGCCGTCGGTGCTCGCCATGGCCTGAAGCGCCCTGTCCGCGCCATCCTCGCTCCGGTAGCCCATCTGGCCGAGGGGGAGGACGGAGAGCAGCAGTGAGGCGAACCAGGGCTTGGCATGATCGAACTGCTCGACGGGCAGGCCGACGGCGTTCAGCGTCTCGACCAGACGGCGCCAGTGCGGCTCGGGCAGCAGGCTGGACAGGGTGGGCCCATCCGACCGCATACCGCGCCGCGCCATGATCTGTTCGTCGCCCGGCCGGGTGACGACTTCCACCACGAGCTGCTGCGCGGAATCGAAGGCGCGGCGGATCGGCCCGTCGAACCAGACGATCTGCGGCCGCAGGATATGGATGGTGCCGAACAGATAGATGGTCGTGTCCGCGTCGCGCACCACCCATAGCGCGGGATGGACATGGACCTGCCCGGCCTCGGGCACCGGCGCCTGAGCGGGGACCGGTGCGGGCGCGACGGCGGGCGGCGGCGACGCTGCGGCCTGATCCCGCGCGAAGGCGCCCCCGCCGCCTTGAAGGAGCAGTGCCAGAGCAAGAAAGCGGAATTTGGAACGCATGCGTCAGGTCCGGAAAAGGAAAGCGTGCGTCTGCATCGCGGAGTTGGCCGCCCCGCGCAAGTGGGCGGCATCATCGCCGATGGTCGATTGTCCGCCCGGCCGCCTTGCCGGACGAATGCGTTTCAGCTCTGCGGGAATTGGTGGCTCAGCCCGGGATCCATTTCCGCGCAATGACGGCTTTCCAGCAGATGATCCCAGAAGGCCATGCGCTCACCCATGGTCGAGCGGGGGGCGAAGGCGCCATAGCGCGCGACGAAGCGCCGGATCGCCATGATGCGGGCCTGGTCGTCCGGCTGATCGGCGGGGCAGATGAAATCGCGCTCGAGCGCATGCCGCTGGCCGGCGGTGAGCGAAGGCGCGGGGGCAGGCGCGGCGACCGGCATGAAGAGCGGGATCAGGATGGCGACGATCGTCATGACAGGCGCGCCCGAAGGTCCGGCGGAATGTTGCGTCGCCGGCGAGAGGCCGGCGACGCTTCATCCCTGGCCGATCAGGCCTGACCGATCAGGCGAAGCTGACGGCGGTGCGGCGGCGACGCAGGCTGGCGCCCACGAGCGCGAACCCGCCGATCATCATCGCCCAGCTCGCCGGCTCGGGAACGCCGGGATTCTGGGCATCCAGATAGGCCTGCAGAATCTGCGAGGTCGACATCGCGTAGCTTGTGTTCTGCAGGATGTCGAAGGACAGGTCCCAGCCGAGCGCGTCGAACATGGCGAGGTCCTGCGCGGTCACGATGCCTTCCTGGCACAGGCCGCCCGTCGGATCGAGAATGCCGACCTGCGGCTCGAGCAGGACCGTGCAGCTCACGCCATCATGGATGCGCGCGCCCTCGCGCCAGTGCGAGGTCTGGAAGCCGTCGGGGCCGGCCGAGAAACCGGCATTGCCCATGAACTCGGTCGCGCCGCCGTCGATCGAGAAATAGGGATTGCCGCCCCAGCTCATGTCCCACTCGCCGTCCTTGTAGCGGAAGACGTCCGTATTGCTCGGCCGCGAGTTGGCGTTGCTGTTCTGGCCCACGGCGCTGGTGAAGCCGAGCGCATGCCCGATCTCGTGAATGGCGACGCTCAGGAAGTCAGAGGCCGGCACGCTCGTGTCGAAACCGTCGCGCGTATCGAAATCGAACGGGCGGGCGGAATTGAAGGTGATGCTCGCATCGGACGAGTTGGTATTGCCGGTGAAGAGGCCGAGCGCCTTCTGGACGGTCGTGTTCAGGCGAACCTGCGAATTGCTGAAGTCGGAGAGATTCGCCGTCACGCTCGCATCGAGCGCCGTGGTCGCATCGGCCGTGATGGCGGTGCGCCATGCATCGGCGGCCTTGTTGCCCGCGGAACTGCTGGTCTGGCCCAGCACATTGGGATCGAACCCTTCAGAACGGAAGCCGACATTGATGTTGATGGTGACATCGTCGGTCAGAACGGACGACCAGAACCAGGCTGCGGCCTGGAAACCGATATAGGCGTCGGTCCCTTCCTCGACGCCGCCGGTGTTGACGAGATTGAAGGTCAGGGCATTTGCGCCGGTTGCGCTCCCCAGGGCGGCAAGGACTGATGCCAATGCCGTCGCGACACGAAGTCTCATTCTATTTTCTCCCACCTTTTCAGGTACTAGGCGGAATCCCCACGATACCGCCATTGTTAAACCTGCGTTAACTATATTTCATAGTCAAGTAACATATTTGCGAGGGAAGGGACGGGGAATTGTCCTTGGTTGGAACAGGCCCGTCCGGTGGATGAGGCGCCGGCCGGCGCGATCCCGGCTTCTGCGGGAGCAGGCGCGCGGCTTGACCCGATCCGGCCTATGCGCCAAAGCCCGCGCGTCATTTTGAGGCCGGTATTTTCAGGCCGGCATTTCAGGCCGGGAAAGGCATTGGGCGGGCCATGGTGGAGACGGGAGCAGCGCCGCTGAGCTTTCAGCGGCTGATCCTCACATTGCATGATTACTGGGCGGCGCAGGGTTGCGTGATCCTGCAGCCGTTCGACATGGAGGTGGGCGCCGGCACTTTCCACCCGGCCACGACCCTGCGCAGCCTGGGTCCGGAACCGTGGAACTGCGCCTATGTGCAGCCCTCGCGACGGCCGACGGACGGACGCTATGGCGAGAACCCCAATCGTCTCCAGCATTATTACCAGTATCAGGTCATCATGAAGCCGAGCCCGGCGAACCTGCAGGACCTCTATCTCGGTTCGCTCGCGGCGATCGGCATCGATCCGCTGGTCCATGACATCCGCTTCGTGGAGGACGACTGGGAAAGCCCCACGCTGGGCGCCTGGGGCCTGGGCTGGGAAGTCTGGTGCGACGGGATGGAAGTCACCCAGTTCACCTATTTCCAGCAGATGGGCGGCTTCGACTGCAAGCCGGTGGCGGGCGAGCTGACCTACGGGCTGGAGCGTCTCGCCATGTATATCCAGGGTGTCGACAGCGTCTATGACCTGGTCTTCAACGACCCCGTTGGCGATCGTCCGGCCGTGACCTATGGCGACGTGTTCCTCGAGAATGAGAAGCAGATGTCGAAATGGAATTTCGAAATCGCCGACACCGAGAAGCTGCTGCGCTGGTTCCGCGACTGCGAGGCGGAGTGCAAGGCCTGCATCGAGGCCGATGTGCCGCTCGCGGCCTATGAGCAGGCGATCAAGGCCAGCCATGTGTTCAATCTGCTGCAGGCGCGCGGCGTCATCAGCGTGCAGGAGCGGGCGAGCTATATCGGCCGCGTGCGCGATCTCGCCAAGGGGAGCTGCGAGGCGCAGATCGCCAAGAACCGCGCGGATTGGGAAGCGCGCTTTCCGGAATGGACGCTCTGATGGCCGATTTTCTGCTCGAACTGCGCTGCGAGGAAATCCCGGCGCGCATGCAGGCGAAGGCTGGCGAGGATCTGGCGCGGCTGTTCACGCAGAAGCTGGCCGAGGCCGGCCTGCGCGCCGCGTCGCTCACGACCCATGTGACGCCGCGCCGCCTAGCCCTCGTCGCGCATGACCTGCCGCTGGCGACGGAAGCCGTCAGCGAGGACTATAAGGGCCCGCGCACGTCGGCGCCGCCGCAGGCGCTGGAAGGCTTCCTGCGCAAGACCGGCCTGACGCGGGACCAGCTCGAGGATCGCGACGGCATCTGGTTCGCCGTGGTCGAGAAACCGGGCCGCGCGACGGACGAGGTGCTGGCCGAGCTGACCCCCGCCATCGTGCGCGCCTTCCCCTGGCCCAAGTCGATGCGCTGGGGCCCGGCGAGCCTTTCCACCGAGAGCCTGCGCTGGGTGCGTCCGCTGCAGGGCATCGTCGCGCTGCTGGGCGAGGCGGTCGTGCCCTTCGCGATCGAGGGAATCGCGGCGGGCCGCGAGACGGTGGGCCATCGCTTCCATTCGAGCGGGACCATCGCGATCGGGAGCGCCGCGACCTATGCGGACCAGCTTCGCGCGGCCCATGTCATCGTGGATGAGGCCGAGCGCCGGGCGATCATCGAGACGCGCGCGAACGCGCTCGCGGCCGAAGCGGGGTTGGAACTGATCCCGGACGAAGGGCTGGTCGCGGAGAATGCCGGGCTCACCGAATGGCCGGTGCCGCTGCTCGGCCGCTTCGATCCCGCCTTTCTTGAGGTTCCGCCTGAGGTTATCCAGCTTACCCTACGGATAAACCAGAAATATTTCGTCCTTCGCTCACCCGATGGCAAGCTGGCCAACGCCTTCATCTGCACCGCCAATATCGAGGCGAGGGATGGCGGCGCGGCGATCGTCGCGGGCAATGGCAAGGTGCTCGCCGCCCGCCTGTCGGACGCCCGCTTCTTCTGGGAGCAGGACAGGAAGACGCCGCTGGCCGAACAGGCGAAGAAGCTTTCGCGCATCACCTTCCACGAGAAGCTGGGCACGGTGGCCGACAAGGTCGATCGCGTGGCGAAGCTGGCGCGCTGGCTGGTGGAAGAGGGGATCGTCGGCGCCGGTGCTCCTGCGAAGGCAGGAGCCCAGGGCGATGATGCGCCGGGGGGGGCTGGGCTCCTGCCTTCGCAGGCGCACGACAGAGCTGAACTGGCCGATCTCGCCGAACAGGCCGCGCGCCTCGCCAAGGCCGATCTCGTTACCGAGATGGTCGGGGAGTTCCCTGAACTACAAGGCCTTATGGGTGGATATTATGCCCGAGTGGAAGGTTTGCCGAACGAAGTGGCCGACGCCATCCGCGATCATTACAAGCCGGTGGGGCAGGGGGATGACGTTCCGACCGCGCCGGTGACGGTGGCGGTGTCGCTGGCGGACAAGCTGGATACGCTGGTGGGCTTTTTCATTTTTGATGAACGACCAACAGGATCGAAAGATCCATACGCACTCAGACGATATGCGTTGGCTGTGATCCGTTTGATTTCCGACAATGAGCTGCGAGCATCACTTTCTAAGATTCTCGTAAAGAGTGCTCAACCCTTTTGGGCCGTCGCCCAACTGCACGGTGGCCACTTTGAAGCGACTTTGCAGGGAATATCGGAACGGACAGGCATACCTCGCCACGACATTATCTTAATAACTGGTAAATTGGGTGAACCCGTTAGCTTTCAGGCAGGATCGCTGAAGAATGAGTTCGGAGGATGGTATCAGTCTTTCGCATACTGGGCGGTCCAGTACGTTCACGAGTTTTGTAATGGTGAAGGAAGCGTTCTCCTTGAATTCCTTGCCGACCGCCTCAAGGTCCAGCAGCGCGAGGCCGGGGTCCGCCACGACCTGATCGACGCCGTGTTCGCCCTCGGCGGAGAGGACGATCTCGTCCGCCTGCTCGCGCGGGTGAAGGCGCTGCAGGCCTTTATCGGCACGGACGACGGCGCCAATCTCCTCGCCGGTTACAAGCGCGCCGCCAATATCCTCCGGAAGGAGCGCCCCGAAGGCGCCGCGCCGACGAGCGAGGCCGGGGAGGAAGACCCCGGCGCGGCGCTCGCCGATCCCGATGTCGCGCAGGCGATCCGCCAGCATGATGCAGGCGCGCCGCTCGGTTACACGCCCGAACCCGCCGAAGCCGCGCTGATCGCGGCACTCGACATGGCCGGCCCGCGGGCCGATGCGGCCATTGCCGCGGAGGATTTCGAGGGCGCCATGGCGGCGCTTGCGACGCTGCGCGCGCCGATCGATGCCTTCTTCGAGTCCGTGACCGTCAACGATGCCGACCCCGTCAAGCGGGAGGCGCGGCTGGACTTGCTGGCGCGAATCCGTGCTGCGGCGCACAAAGTTGCGGACTTTTCCAGAATTGAGGGCTAAAGGCCCGGCAATATTCCACGCGGTCCCGGCTCGGTCGGCGATATTTTCGGTCGTGTCAGGCGCATCAACATGATGAAGCGGAGTGACGGATGACGCGATATGTCTATCGTTTCGGCGGTGGAGTCGACGATGGCGGCAAGGGAGACAAGAATCTCCTGGGCGGCAAGGGCGCCAATCTGGACGGCATGGCGGCGATCGGCCTGCCCGTGCCACCCGGCTTCACCATCACCACCGAGATGTGCACCCGCTATTATGAGGACGGCGAGACCTATCCCGCGAGCCTCAAGGCGGAGGTCGAGAACGGCCTGGCGCATATCGAGGCGGTGACCGGCAAGACCTTCGGCGATCCGGCCGATCCGCAACTCGTCTCGGTCCGCTCCGGCGCGCGCGTCTCCATGCCGGGCATGATGGACACGGTGCTCAATCTCGGCCTCAACGACGAGACGGTCGAGGGACTGGCGACGATTTCGGGCGATCCGCGCTTCGCCTGGGACAGCTACCGCCGCTTCATCCAGATGTATTCCGATGTCGTGCTCGGCCTCGATCACGGCAAGTTCGAGGAAGCGCTTGAAATCGCGAAGGAAGACAAGGGCGCCTATCTCGACACCGAGCTGGAGGCCGCGGACTGGCAGGCGCTGGTCACCGAATATAAGCGCCTTGTCGAGCAGCAGTGGGGCAAGCCCTTCCCGCAGGATGTGCATGAGCAGCTCTGGGGCGCGATCGGCGCGGTGTTCGGCTCCTGGCAGTCCGAGCGCGCCAAGGTCTATCGCCGGCTCAACGGCATTCCGGGCGAATGGGGCACGGCGGTCAACGTGCAGGCCATGGTGTTCGGCAATATGGGCGATACGTCCGCGACCGGCGTCGCCTTCACGCGCGATCCGGCCACGGGCGAGAACGCCTATTATGGCGAGTATCTCATCAACGCGCAGGGCGAGGACGTCGTCGCCGGCATCCGCACCCCGCAATATCTGACGAAGGCCGCCCGCGAGCGCGCCGGCGCCAGGCCCCTCTCCATGGAGGAGGCGCTGCCCGAAACCTATGCCGAGCTGGCGCAGGTCTTCCAGACGCTGGAGACCCATTATCGCGACATGCAGGACATCGAATTCACCGTCCAGCAGGGCAAGCTCTGGATGCTCCAGACCCGCTCGGGCAAGCGCACCGCCAAGGCCGCGCTGAAGATCGCGGTGGATATGGCCGACGAGGGGCTCATCACGCGCGAGGAAGCGGTGGCGCGCGTTGACGCCGCCGCGCTGGACCAGCTCCTCCACCCGACGCTCGATCCCAAGGCGCCGCGCGACGTGCTCACCACGGGCCTGCCGGCCTCGCCGGGCGCCGCCTCGGGCCAGATCGTGTTCGACGCGGAGAATGCCGAGCGACTCAACGAGCTGGGCGAGGCGGTCATCCTCGTGCGCATCGAGACGAGCCCGGAAGATATTCACGGCATGCATGCGGCGCGCGGCATCCTCACCGCGCGGGGCGGCATGACGTCGCACGCCGCCGTGGTGGCGCGCGGCATGGGGCGGCCCTGCGTCTCCGGCGCGGGCAGCATCTCGATCGACGCGCCGAACCGGCTGATGCGCATCGGCGACCGGCTGCTCAAGGAAGGCGAGACCATCACCATCGACGGCGGCACCGGCGAAGTGATGGCCGGCGAGGTGCCCACCGTCCAGCCCGAGCTGGCCGGCGATTTCGGCACGCTGATGAGCTGGGCCGACGCGGTGCGCCGCCTCAAGGTGCGCGCCAATGCCGAGACGCCGCTCGATTGCCGCACGGCGCGCGAGTTCGGCGCGGAAGGCATTGGCCTCTGCCGTACCGAGCATATGTTCTTCGATGCCGAGCGGATCACCGCGGTCCGCCAGATGATCCTCGCGGAGAATGAAGCGGGCCGGCGCGAGGCGCTGGCGAAGCTGCTGCCCGAGCAGCGCGCGGATTTCACGGCCATCTTCACGGAGATGGCCGGCCTGCCCGTGACCATCCGCCTGCTCGATCCGCCGCTGCACGAGTTCCTGCCGCATGAGGACGCGGATTTCGCGGACGTGGCGAAGGCGGCGGGCGTGGGCGTCGAACTGCTCAAGCGCCGCGCGGCCGAGCTGCACGAGTTCAACCCGATGCTGGGCCATCGCGGCTGCCGGCTTGGCGTCACCTATCCCGAGATCTACGAGATGCAGGCCCGCGCCATCTTCGAGGCCGCGCTGGACGTGGCCGCGGCGAGCGGCGAGGCGCCGATCCCCGAGGTCATGATCCCGCTGGTCGCCACGCGCCGCGAGCTGGAGCTGATGAAGGATGTGGTGGACCGGACGGCGAAGGCGGTGTTCGCCGAGCGCGGCGCCCGCGTCGACTATCTGGTCGGCACCATGATCGAGCTGCCGCGCGCGGCGCTCATGGCCGGCGAGATCGCGCAAGTGGGCGAATTCTTCTCCTTCGGCACGAACGACCTCACGCAGACCACCATCGGCATCAGCCGTGACGATGCGGGGCGGTTCCTCACCCAATATGTGGACAAGGGCATTTTCGGCCGCGATCCCTTCGTGAGCCTGGATGTCGAGGGCGTGGGCCAGCTCATCGCGCTGGCGGCCGAGCGGGGCAGGGCGACGCGGCCCGGCATCAAGCTCGGCATTTGCGGCGAGCATGGCGGCGATCCGGCCAGCATCGCCTTCTGCGAGACGGTCGGCCTCGATTATGTGAGCGCCTCGCCCTATCGCGTGCCGATCGCCCGTCTTGCCGCCGCGCAGGCGGCGCTGGCCGGGAAGGGCTGAGCGCCGGTCACAAAAGCGCAAAAAGGGGGTTGCCACCGGGCGCCCCCACGACTATTTGCGCCTCTCCCACGGCGCCGGCCACGGCGCGGGGACAAAATGGCGATGCACCCGTAGCTCAGCTGGATAGAGCATCAGACTACGAATCTGAGGGTCGGACGTTCGAATCGTTCCGGGTGCGCCATTTCTTCTCCCACTCTTCCGCATAAAGGTCGCTGACAGGACACGGCGAGGCCGTGCCGAAGGCTTCCTTCAGCGCTTGATGACGAGGGACGCAGGGCGCTTGCGCGGCACCCATTGGCCCTTGCCGGGGAAGTTCCCGAGCACCTCGCCGTCCCAGAGGCGCACGGTGCGGCGGTGGAACCGCCATCTGCCATCCGCGCCCTTGACGGCGTGATCGTCGTACCAGCCGGTGAAGCGCAGCAGATAGGGCGGCTCGCCCTCGCATTCGGTGACGAAGGCGAAGGAACGCATCTTCACCGATCCGTCGGGCTGGGGGCGGTACTGGGTCTGGGTGACATGATGCTGCCGACCGGGAAAGCCGGGGGCGTTGCGATAATGTTCGGCGATGCCCCGGATGCCCTCATGGCCTTCCCAGATGTCGGGGTCCTCGAACACCTCCTCGACCATCCGCGCATCCGGCGTGAAGCAGGCGACGAGCGCGTCCACGTCCCCGGTGTCCAGCGCCCAGCTATAGTCGGCGATCAGATCCTGCAGGCCGAGCCTGTCCTCGATCGGCAATGTCACGCGCATCCCCTCCGTTTGTCCTGTCCGCGGTCCTTCGTCCCGAGGGAGAGGCCGCGACAATTCGATACAAGTTCAGGCATTGCCCTGCCATCGATTTGATTGCAATCGCGCCGGGATTTCATGGTCGGGATCCCTTGGGGGGAAGGGCCGGAAACCGGGCGGGGCCGTCAGCAAAGAGACAGGCCTGCCCGTCTAGATGATATGTCGTTCCAACATCCTGCAGGCATGCCGATCCGCCATGATGACCAGACCGCGCCTTTCCGGCTTCCTTCTTGCGACCACCGCCTCCGCCATGCTGTTCGCCGGGCGGGCGCCGGCCCAGACCTATGACGGCGCGGGCGAAGTGCCGGACGAGGAGAGCGAGGAGGTCGTCGTCACGGGGCAGCGCGAGCGGGGCGCCGTCGCGACGGACATCCAGCCCGAGGAACAGCTCCGTGCCGCGGATATCCGCGCGCTGGGCATCAGCTCGATCAGCGACCTGCTGACCGAACTCGGTCCCCAGCTCGAGAGCGCGAGCGGCAAGCCGCCGGTGGTGCTGCTGGAAGGGCATCGCATCGCGAGTTTCCGCGAAATCGCCTCCCTGCCGGCCGAAGCGATCGCGCGCGTGGATATCCTGCCGGAGGAAGTCGGCCTGCGCTATGGCTATGGCGCGGACCAGAAAGTGCTCAATGTCGTGCTGCGCCAGCGTTTCCGGGCCTTCACCGGGGAACTGACCGGCAGCCGGCCGACGCAGGGCGGCGGCGGCGGCACGGCGACGGCCGAAGGGGGCTTCCTCGCGATCCGGCGGGGACAGCGCATCAACATCAATGGCGAATATTCGAACAGCGGGCGCCTGATGGAGACGGATCGGGGGCTCGACGAGATCGACAGCCCGGCACGCAGCCTGTCGCCGGCGCGCGAGCAGTTCACGCTGGACATGAGCTATCACCGCCCGCTCACCGAACGGACGCAGGCCACGCTGAGCGGCGAGATCACCACGACGCGCAGCGAGAGCGACATCGGGCTCGCCCTGCGGCCGGTCACGATCCCCGGGGGGACGCCCTATGCGCCGGACGACGCGGACCTGACCTTCCAGCCGTTCGCGCCGGGCATCGGCGCGCTGGCGCGGACGTCGAGCGTGCAGACCGGGCAGCTCGGCCTCACGGTGACCGGCGACCGGGCCGATGGCCAATGGACCCTGACGGCGACCTATGACCGGCAGGAATCGCGCGGGATCACATCGCGCCCGTTCGATCTCGCCGCCTATGCCGCGGCGGTGGCGGCGGGCGATCCGGCGGCCAATCCTGACGATCCGGTCGCGCAGGCCTTCCTGACTGGCCGGCCGAGCGATCTCACCACCAGCCGAAGCGACAATGCCGAGGTCGATTTCCTGTACAACCGCAGCCTTGCCACGCTTCCGGCGGGCGACATCTCGGCCACGGTCAAGCTCGGCGCATCCCTGCTGCGACAGGAAAGCACGCTCGAGCGGAACCTTCTCGTCACGGCGCGGGACATCGGGCGGGACAGCGTCAACGGTTCGCTGAGCCTGGACGTGCCGCTCGCCAGGACGGGCGCGATCGGCCGCCTGTCCGCCAATGGCAATGTCGCCATCGAGCATCTCTCCGATGCCGGCACGATCCGCACCTTCGGCGGCGGACTGAACTGGACGCCAGTGCGGGCCGTCTCGCTCTCGGCCAGCTACAATGATGAAGAGACGGCCCCCACCGCTTCCCAGCTCGGCGATCCGCAGACCTTCACGCCGCTGGTGCCGGTGTTCGATTATGTGCGCGGCGAGACCGCGCTGGTCACGACGATCACGGGCGGCAATCCCGGGCTGGGCAATGCGACGACGCGCAACTGGCGGCTCGGGCTGCAGGTGACTCCGCTGCAGAACCCGAGCGTGCGCATCAGCATCAACCTGAACGACCGCCGCACCAGCGGCGACATCGCCGCTTTCCCCGGCATCACCGCCGACACGGCGCTGGCCTTCCCGGACCGGTTCGTGCGGGATGCCGACGGACATCTGCTCCAGGTCGACCTGCGGCCGATCAACATCACCGAGCAGCACCGCACCTCGCTGCGCTGGGGAGTCAATTTCAGCAAGCGCCTCCGCACGCCGCAAAGCCAGATCAATGCGCTCCGCGAGGCGTTTCGCGAGCGCTTCCCCAATGGCGCCCCCGGCCGGCCGGGGACGGAGGGTGCGCCGGATGGACAGGGTGCGGGCGGTCAGGGAATGGGCGGTCAGGGAACGGGCGGTCCCGGGGGCAATGGAACGGCCGGGGCGGACGGTGGGCGTGGTCCCGGCGGCGGGGGCGGCGGCCCGCGCTTCGGCGGCGGTTCGAGAGGCGGCGGAGGCGGCCGGATCAATGTCTCCCTCTACCATGAGTGGACCTTCACCAACACCGCGCAGTTCGCGTCGAGCCTGCCGCAGCTCGATCTGCTGGACGGCGAATCCCTCGGCAACGGAAGCCCGCCGTCGCGGCACAAGGTGGAGCTGCAGGCCGGCGTCTCGCAGAGCGGCCTGGGCCTGCGCCTCACCGGCACCTGGAACAGCGCGACACGGATAGACGGCGTCGCGGGCGAGCCGTCGAGCCAGCTTCATTTCGATGATCTGGCGACCTTCAACCTGCGGCTGTTCGCCAATCTCGGGCAGTTGCCCTCGGTCATGCGGAGCCATTCCCTGCTCCGGGGCGTGCGCGTGCAGCTCTCGGTCGACAATCTCCTCAACGCGCGGCAGCATGTGACCGACGGCAACGGCGACGTGCCGCTTGCCTTCCGTCCCGCCTATCTCGATCCGCTCGGGCGCGTGGTGCGCCTCAGCATCCGCAAGCTGATCTTCTGAAAGGCGCGCGTCAGCGCAGGTCGATACATTCGCAGGGAGGAGGCGCACCGCCTGCGCCGAGGACCTGCTCCGGCCAGTGCGCGAAAGGTCGCACCGCGCCCTCCATGCGCCAGCGATCGACGCGGGCGGGGTCGATCCGCGCGAACAGCCAGCGCCCTTCGTCCGGCGGTCCCAGCGCGAGGACGCCATCGTCCGGCGCGTCTCCGTCCGGCGGCGCGAACAGTCCGGCCGCGCCATGATTCTCGTCCAGCACCGGCGACCATGGCGCCATGCCGACGGTCGGCGCCTGCGCGACGAAGCACTGATTCTCCAGCGCCCGCGCCTGCGCGCCCACCCGCACGCGCCAGTAACCCTGCATCGTATCCGTGCAGGAAGGCGCGAGGATCAGGCCTGCGCCGGCCTCGGCCTGCGCCCGCGCGATCATCGGGAACTCGACATCGTAGCAGATCGAGACGCCGATCACGCCGAGCGCCGTGCGGAACACGCGGATCGCGTCGCCGCCCGCGATTCCCCAGCGCTCCCGCTCGAACCGGGTCATCACGATCTTGTCCTGATGCCCGGTCGCGCCGGCGGGGGTGAACAGGCGTGCGCGGTTGACGACGCGGCCGTCGGGCAGGGGACAGGGCAGGCTTGCCGCGAGGATATGCACGCCATGGGTCCGGGCGAGCGCGCGATGGTGCACATCGATGCGTTCGATGAGGCCGGCCACGAAGCGCAGCGAGCCCTGCAGATCGCCCATGCTGGCGGGATCGAGGCTGGCCAGGTCCATCGCGCCATATTCCGGGAAGACCAGCAGGCGCGCGCCCGCGCCGGCGGCCTCCCCGACCCAGGTGGCGATGCGCGCTTCCCAGTCGGCGAAGCTGGCGAGACGCGCGATCGGATATTGGGCGAGTGCGAGGAGGAAGGGGCTCACAATGCGCGATGCCAGAACTGCATGGGATGCGCCGTTTCGCCCGGCTGGTCGATGTCCTTCCAGTCATAATGGGCGATGGCGCCCTCGAGCGGGGCATAGCCGCGCTTGCGCCAGAAGGGCGCGAGATCGCGCGCGCCGGCGGGGCGCAGCGCATGGTCGGCCGGGCGGATCACGCCGCAGAAGCAGCTTGCGGTCGCGCCCGCCGCGCGCGCCGCGGCTTCCCGCGCGTCGAAGAAGGCGTGGCCGAGGCCTTTCCCGCGATAGTCCGGCAACAGCACGGATTCGCCGAAATAGAACAGCCGCGCGATGTCCGTCCCCCGCGTTTCGAACGGCGCGCGGAAGGCGGCCTCCTGTCCGCTCATCGGCGAGGCCGTGGCGACGCCGACGATCCGCGCGCCGTCGCGCGCGACGACCAGAACCGCGGCGGGCGTTTCGAGGAAATGGGCGAGATAGCGGCGCTCGTAATCGAGCGCGCCGTCATAGAGATAGGGCCATTCCCGAAAGATGGCGATGCGCAGCCGCGCCAGATCCTCCAGTGCGGCCGCGCGTTGCGCCGGTTCGCGCAGCGTCTCGACGATGACCGCGCTCATGCGGCGTCCGCTTGGCTCACCTGCGCGATCCAGTCGGCCAGATTATAATAGACGCTGACGCGGCGGATGAGACCGCCCTCGATCGAGAAGAAGGCGCCTGCCGGCAGCACATAGCGCTGGCCATGCGCGGGCGGCAGCCCGTCCTCGCCGGCGAGATATTCGCCATGCACCACGAATTCCGCGCTTGCCCGCGCGCCGTCCTCGCTCGCCATGACGACGATGTCGGCCAGCCGCTCGCGATAGGCATGGTCCATGCGGCGCAGGAACGCGCGGAAGGCGGCCTTGCCCGTCTCCCGCTCGCCCTGATTGACATCGTGCGCGATGTCATCGGCCAGGCAGGCGAGCATGGCGGCACGATCCCCGCCGTTGAAGGCGCTGTAATAGCGCGTGATGAGCGCGAGCGTGTCCTGCCGGGCCGTCATGTCATTCTCCAATTGTCCAACATCCTTCTTCCCCTATCGCATCGGACGCAACTTGCTAAGCTCCAGTCAACGCTCAAGCGGGAGAAACAAGATGCTCGTAGGTACGGTCAAGGAGATCAAGACTCATGAATATCGCGTCGGGCTGACGCCGGAGAGTGTCCATGAGCTGGTCGTGCATGGCCATCAGGTGATTGTCGAGACGGGAGCCGGGGGCGGCATCGGTGCCCATGACGCGCAATATCGCGCCGCGGGCGCCGAGATCCTCCCAACGGCCGCGGAGATTTTCGACCGCGCCGAGATGGTGGTGAAGGTGAAGGAACCGCAGGCCGTCGAGCGCGCGATGCTGCGCCCCGGCCAGATCCTCTACACCTATCTCCACCTCGCGCCCGATCCCGATCAGACCGCCGATCTGGTCAGGTCCGGCGCCACCTGCATCGCCTATGAGACGGTGACCGATGCCTCGGGCGGGCTGCCGCTGCTCAAGCCGATGAGCCAGGTCGCGGGCCGCATGTCGATCCAGGCCGGCGCCACCGCGCTGGAGAAGGCGCATGGCGGACGCGGCGTGCTGCTCGGCGGCGTGCCCGGCGTGCTGCCCGCCAAGGTGACGGTGATCGGCGGCGGCGTGGTCGGCTTCAACGCGGCGCAGATGGCGGCGGGGCTGGGCGCGGACGTGACCATTCTCGATCGCAATCCGGAAGTGCTGGAAAAGCTCGGCACCTATTTCGAGGCGCGCGCCAAGACGCGCTTCTCCAACAAGGCCAATCTCGCCGAATGCGTGGCGGAGGCGGACCTGGTGATCGGCGCGGTGCTGATTCCCGGCGCCGCCGCCCCCAAGCTGGTGACGAAGGACATGCTGGGCACGATGAAGCAGGGCGCGGTGCTGGTCGACGTGGCGATCGATCAGGGCGGCTGCTTCGAGACCAGCCGGCCCACGACCCATGCCGAGCCCACCTATATCGTCGAGGGCATCGTGCACTATTGCGTCGCCAACATGCCCGGCGCCGTGGCGCGCACCTCCACCTATGCGCTCAACAATGTGACGCTGCCGCACGCGCTCAGGATCGCCGATCTGGGCTGGAAGGAAGCGATGAAGCGCGACCCGCACCTGCTCGACGGGCTGAATGTGTGGAACGGGCTCGTGACCTGTTCTCCCGTCGCGCGCCAACTCGGCTATGAGGTCGTGCCCACGGACATCGCGCTGCGGTGACGAGCGCCGAAGCCTGCGCAGGCAAGACCCTGTGCAGGCGCGCGCGCCCTGCGTGGCTCAGCCCTGATAGGTGCGCTTGAGTTCGACCGCGTCGATCATCAGGCCGCCGGCCACCATGACGGCGCCCGCACAGCAAAGCGCGAGCAGCTTGCCGCCGGTGCCGGGATATTGCTGCATATAGAGAACGCCCCGCTCGGCCGCGCCCAGCGACAGGGCATAGATGGCAAGGAATGCCTCGAATTTGGTCTTGATCGTGAAAAGGCGCCGGATCCGTTGCATGCCCCGCACGAAGCATGCCTCATGCCAGTGGCGGAAAACCGCGGAAATCATTTGTTAAGCATGAACGAACTGTAAAGCGCGCCGACAGGTTTCGGTAACCATGACGGTCCGGGCCCGAAGGCCCGGCTCAGAGCAGGTGCCGGAACTCCTGCACGACATCGCGATAGACCGGCCGCTTGAACGGCACGATCAGTTCGACGAGCTGTTCCGCCTCCACCCAGCGCCAGGCGTTGAACTCGGGATGGCGGGTGGCGATGCGCACGTCCGTGTCCTCGCCCTTGAAGCGCGCGAGGAACCAGCTCTGCGTCTGTCCGCGATAGCGTCCGCCCCAGAGGCGGCCGATGAGATCGTCCGGCAGGTCATAGACATGCTCGCGCTTGGACCGGGCGATGATGTCGATCAGGTCCGCGCCGATGCCGGTCTCCTCGCCCAGTTCCCGGAACAGCGCGTCTTCGGCGGACTCGCCGGCATCGATCCCGCCCTGCGGCATCTGCCAGGCGTCGCCCTCCTTCGAGTCGATCCGCTGGCCCACGAACACCTGGCCCTGCCGATTCGCCAGCATGATGCCCACGCAGGGGCGGTAGGGAAGATCGGCCTTGTCGACCGCTTTCTTGTTCATCAGCTCCAATCCGACAATCTGTGAAGCATGGCCCTTCGGCCGGCTCGCGCATCTGCGATGGCAAGCCTTGACCCAAAAGGCAACGCCCGGGGTGCCCGCAGCTTTTCTACTTTGCCCCGGAACCTGCTAAGGACTAGGGGCAGGCGCATTCGAAATTCAATCGAGACTGACATGGCATCTGCCGCACCCACAAGCACCGCCCCGCTCGCCGGCAACGAAGCCGCCCCCGAAGCCGTCGTCGTCCGTTTTGCCGGCGACAGCGGCGACGGCATGCAGCTTACGGGGGGGCAGTTCACTCTCTCCACGGCGCTTGCCGGCAACGATCTGGCGACATTCCCCGATTTCCCGGCCGAAATCCGGGCGCCGCAGGGGACGCTCTTCGGCGTCTCCGCGTTCCAGATCAATTTCGGATCGTCGGACATTACCACGGCGGGCGACGCGCCGGACATCCTCATCGCGATGAATCCCGCCGCGCTCAAGACGAATGTCGTCGACCTCAAGGCCGGCGGCCTCATCATCGCGGACACCGGCGAGTTCAGCGAGCGCAATCTCGCCAAGGCGAAATATGACGTCAATCCGCTGGAGGACGGCTCGCTGGGGCGCTGGCAGGTGCTCGCCTTCGACATCTCGGCGCTGACGCTGGAGAGCGTGAAGCCCTTCGGCCTGGGCAACAAGGAAGCCCTGCGCTGCAAGAATATGTGGACGCTGGGCCTCGCGCTCTGGCTGTTCGACCGGGATCGCCAGCCGATCGTCGACTGGCTCAAGGCCAAGTTCGCCAAGGCGCCGGACATTGCCGAGGCCAATATCGCCGCGCTCAATGCGGGCCATGCCTATGGCGAGACGGCCGAACTGTCCGTTCCGGTCAAGCAGCTCCACATGGCGCCGGCGCCGGCGCCCGAAGGGCTCTACCGCACCGTGACGGGCGCCGAGGCGATTTCGCTCGGGCTGGTCGCCGGCGCGCAGCTTGCCAGCCTGCCGATGTTCTTCGGCGGCTATCCGATCACGCCGGCGAGCGCCATCCTGCACCATCTCTCGCGCCTCAAGGAATATGGCGTCACCACCTTCCAGGCGGAGGACGAGATCGCCGCCATCGCAAGCGCGATCGGCGCGAGCTACGCCGGATCGCTGGGCGTCACCAGCTCCTCGGGGCCCGGCATCGCGCTCAAGGGCGAGGCGATGGGCCTCGCCATCATGACCGAGCTGCCGCTGGTGATCGTCAATTCCCAGCGCGGCGGGCCATCGACCGGCCTGCCGACCAAGACCGAGCAGTCCGATCTCTATCAGGCCGTCTATGGCCGCAATGGCGATGCGCCGATGCCCGTCATCGCCGCGCGCTCGCCTGCCGATGCGTTCGATTGCGCCATCGAGGCCTGCCGGATCGCGATCCAGTACATGACCCCGGTCATGCTGCTCACCGACGGCTACATCGCCAATGCCGCCGAGCCCTGGCGCGTGCCGGACATGAGCGGCTATGCGCCGTTCCCCGCGCAATTCCTGGATCACGTGCCCGAAGGCGGCCTGCGCCCCTATGCCCGCGACGAGAAGCTGGCGCGCCCGTGGATCAGGCCCGGCACCCCCGACCTCATGCACCGCATCGGCGGCATCGAGAAGGAAGTGGGCACCGGCCACATCAATTATGCGCCCGCCAACCATCAGGCCATGACGGAGCTGCGCCGCGACAAGATCCTCGGCATTGCCAAAGGGTTGCGGCAGGATGTCGCCATGGGCAATGAGAGCGGCAGGCTTGCCGTGGTGGGATGGGGCTCGACCTTCGGGCCGATCCATCAGGCCGTGCGCCGTGCCCGCCGCAAGGGTCATGACGTGGCGCATATCCATATCCGCCATATCTGGCCGCTGCCGGAAAATCTTGGTGATCTTCTCAAGGCTTACGACCGGATTCTTGTGCCGGAAATGAATACCGGCCAGCTCAAGACTCTGCTGCGCGACCAGTATCTGGTCGACGCCAGACCGCTCAACAAGATTTCCGGCCAGCCCTTCCGCATCGCGGAAATCGAGGCGGCCATAGAAGGGATGCTCGCATGAACGACATCGCCACGCTCACCCGGCCGCACGCCGAAACCACGCTCAAGGACTGGGAGACCGATCAGGAGGTCCGCTGGTGCCCGGGCTGCGGGGATTATGCGATCCTCAAGGCGGTACAGCGCACGCTGCCGATGATCGGCGCGGACCCGGCGAACACCGTCTTCGTCTCGGGCATCGGCTGCTCATCGCGTTTCCCCTATTATGTGGAGAGCTACGGCTTCCACACCATCCACGGCCGCGCTCCGGCCGTGGCCACGGGCGTGAAGCTGGCCAATCCGCAGCTCGACGTGTGGATCGTCACGGGCGATGGCGATGGCCTGTCGATCGGCGGCAACCACACCATGCACATCCTGCGGCGCAATCTCGATTGCCAGATCCTGCTTTTCAACAACGAGATCTATGGCCTTACGAAAGGCCAATATTCCCCGACCAGCCGCGAAGGCACGCGTTCGCCCTCGACCCCCTTCGGATCGGTCGATCATCCCGCGAAACCCGCGGCCTTCGCGCTCGGTTCCGGGGCGCGGTTCGTGGCGCGCGCCTATGACGTCTCGAAGCAGTTGCCCGAGGTGCTGGTCGCCGCCCATGCCCACAAGGGCGCGGCCTTCGTCGAGATCTTCCAGAACTGCATCGTCTACAACAAGGATGTGTTCGCCGACTTCACCGAGAAGAAGAATGCGGACGAGGGGCAGCTCTGGGTGGAGAATGGCAAGCCGCTGCTCTTCTCGCGGGGAAGCAAGGGCATCGCGCTCGATCAGGCGACGCTGACCCTCAAGGTGGTCGACGTGGCCGATGGCGACTGGCAGGCAGCGGGCGTGATCGTCCATGACGTCACCAACCGGGCCATCGCCCACATGCTTGTCGAGATGCCGTTCGGGCCGTTCCCGATGGCGCTGGGCGTCATCTATGACGATCCGCTGCCCAGCTTCGAGCAGGCGGTGGTCGCACAGAACGCGCAGCTTGCGAAGGGCAAGACGCCCGATCTGCAGAAGCTGGTGGGCACCGGCCAGACCTGGACCGTGACGAAGGACGGCCCCGTTCTCTGAGCGGGGGATGCCCGCGTTCGACTCCGTTGGCCTTGCGCGCTGCGGGATGGAGCGCGCGTGCATCGGCACGATTGACCCCGTCGCCCGTTTTCTGAAAACGGCGATCGATGGACAATCTCACACATAGCCTGGTCGGCTGGGCGCTCGGCCAGACGGGCCTCAAGACGAAAAGCCGCAAGGGGCTGGCCGCGCTTATCCTGGGCGCGAACATGCCGGACATCGACATCGTCTTCGGCCGGGCACCCTGGGTTCCGCTCGCCACGCATCGCGGCTTCACGCATGGGCTGGTGGGCGGCGTCCTGCTCATGCCGCCGCTGCTCGCCGCTTTGCTCTGGCTTCTGGACCGCTGGCAGGCGCGGCGGGGCGGCACCTTCGGGAGCGACCTGCCTATGCGGCCCGGCTGGCTTGTGCTGCTCGCCTATCTCGGCGCGCTCACCCATCCGCTCATGGACTTGCAGACGAGCTACGCGGTGCAGCTTCTCGCGCCGTTCAGCACGCGCTGGTATCATACCGAGACGCTGTTCATCATCGACGTCTGGATCTGGTCGGGCCTTGCCTTCGCCATCTGGCTGTCCCGCCGTCGCGAACGGCGCGGCGGAGGCGACTGGCGACGCCCGGCCGTCGCCGGTCTCGTCGCGCTCTGCCTCTATGTCGGGCTCAATGGCGCAATCTCGCTGGCAGCCCGCGCGGCGCTCTGGCGTCAGGTGCAACCCGGGATCGCCTTTGCCAATGAGGAACCCGTGCTGTTCTGGAAGCGCGATCTGGTCTGGCGGCTGCGCGGCCGGATCGGGCGCGCGACCTATGACCCCTTCGGCGGATTGCGGATGGAGGGAGCGACCAGAGCGGACAACATGCACGATCCGCTCGCAATCCGCGCCGCGCGTTCGACGCCGGAGATCATCCGTTTCATGCGCTGGTCGGTCATGCCGATGGCGCGGATCGAGCGGACGGGCTGCACGGCGCGCGTGATGTTCAGCGACGCGCGCTTCGGCGAGCCGCGACCGGGCGGCTATTTCCTGCGTGACGTGACGCTTGCCTTGCCGGGCGGGGCTTGCGTTCGCCCCTGACCCATCCCGCCGCCAAAGACTCATTGTGCTCCCGCCGGGAAGACTCCATGATGGCGCCATGAACGTCCACAGTCCGCGCATGGCCCGGCAGCGTGCTTCTGTGCGTCGCGCTCGCGCGCGGGTCGGACAGGGCCTGTGGCGCCTCGCGCCCGCGCGGCTGTTCATGCCGCTGATCCGGCGAGTGGATCGGGGCCTGCTTGCCGGATCGCTCGAACTGCATCTGCCCGACGGCACGGTGCGCCTGCTCGGCGGCAAGGCGCCCGGCTTCTCGGCCGTCGTGGAATTGCACAACTGGCGCGCCATCGCCCGCCTCGCGACATCGGGCTCGACCGGCTGGTATCGCGCCTGGGCGGCGGGCGACTGGACCAGTCCCGATCCGGTCGCGCTGTTCGCCCTGTTCGGCGCCAATGCGCGCTCGCTCGGGTCGACCGCCCGCTCCTCGGGCCTGCCGCGTCTCATCGGGCGCTGGAAACTCGCGCGACGGCACAACAACCGGCGCGGCGCGCGGCGGAATATCGCCGAGCATTATGATCTGGGGAATGATTTCTATTCGCTCTGGCTCGATTCCAGCCTGACCTATTCGAGCGCGATGCCGGACTATCCGGCGCAACCGCTCGCCGATGCGCAGATGCGCAAGATCGATGCGCTGCTCGACCGGCTGTCCCTGCGCGCCGGCGACAGGCTGCTGGAGATCGGCTGCGGCTGGGGCAGCCTCGCGGAGCGGGCGCTGGAACGGGCCGATATCGGCTATGTCGGGCTCACCTTGTCGCAGGAGCAGCGCGATCATGTCATCGGCCGCCTGGCGGAACGCGGCGATCATGCCGACGCGCAGGTACTGCTGCGCGACTATCGCGACATGGAGGGCCGCTTCGATGCGATTGCCAGCGTCGAGATGGTGGAAGCGGTGGGACAGCGCTACTGGCCGGTCTATCTCGACGCCATCGCCCGGCTGCTCAGGCCCGGCGGCCGGGCGGCGATCCAGTTCATCGGCATCGACGATGCGATCTTTCCCGCCTATGCGGCGCGCGCGGACTTCATCCAGCGCTATGTCTTCCCGGGCGGATGCCTGATCGCCGAGCAGCGCTTCCGAACGCTGTCGGAGCAGGCCGGGCTCGAATGGCAGGACCAGCAGCGCTTCGGCCTCGATTATGCCTGGACCCTGCGCCACTGGCGCGAGCGGTTCGACGCGGTGGTCGATGCGGGCCAGTTGCCGATCCGCTTCGATGCGCGCTTCGTCGACCTGTGGCGCTATTATCTCATGTATTGCGAAGGCGGCTTCAGCGGCCGGAGCATCGATGTCTCGCAGGTGACGCTGGTCAAGCCGGCGGAATAGCCAGATCGATCTCGGCGCGGATCTGCGCGATCTGCTGCGCCATCAGGTTCAGGCGCGGCTCTTCCTCGGTCAGTATGGCAAGGAACGCCGCGCGCTTCCATTGCGCCGCCCGCCCGGGCTCGCGGACCGGTCCGTCCGGCATGGTCGAGAGCAGGATGTCGATGAGCCGGTCCGCGCCGTGCAGGCGGCCCCAGAGATAGTCGTTCTCGCGATAGGCCCGGCTGAAGAAGGCGCCGAAGGTGTTGAACTCGATGCCGCGCAGCGTCGCCGCCGCGCCGCCGGTGCGGATCGCGGTCGCGTCCTCGGGCGAGATGCGATCCACCTTGATCGGATCATATTCGTCCAGACCCTCGCCCTGGAGAAGCTGGAGCGTCGCGATGTCGAAGAAGGGGAAGCCGAGATAGGCCTTGAGCAGGGTCTTGCGCTCGTCCACCGGCAGTTGCATCGCGGCCGCGGCAAAGCGCTCGTCCAGCTCGGTGTCGAGCGCCTGCAGGCCGCGCGCGCGCGAAATCGCGTCCAGCAGCGCGAGGGGATCGTCGAGAGCGTCCGCCGACCGGGCGCGAAACGCATCGCCGAACCATCCCGGCTGCTGCCGCTCGGCATAGCGCGCGATGGCATCATAAAGCAGCTCCAGCATCGCCGCCCGCCCGGAGGTCGCCGCCTCCGCCGTTTCGATCGTCGAGAGGCGGCGCGCCAGGAAGCGCAGCCGCCGGATGCGGAAGGCAAGATCATGGGCGCGGAAGAAGGCGATGAGGGCTTCGCTGGCGCCGTCCACCGTCCCGTGGCCGAGCGTGTCCACGCCCTGCGCGTGCAGCGCCTCGTGCAGCCGCCGGCGCAGATCGTCCCGATCCCGCCCGGCGCCCAGGTCCGCCAGCGTGCCGATCAGCGCCGCGAGATCATCGAGAATCCCCGCATATTTGAGCTGTCCATAGGCCGGATAGGCGAAGCCCGCGGCCCGGGCGGCGCGTTGCTGGAGGCGCGCGCGCCAGATCGCGAGGCGTCGCGGTGTCGGCCGGCTGAGGAAGAGCGTGCGCCCGAGCATCCGGTCCACCGTCCGGTCGATGTCCGGCCAGAGCGCCTCGACGATTTCCCGCATGTGCTGGATGCGCCGGGAGCGCTCGGCGATCGCCTCGAGATTGTCGCGGATCGGCTGCTCGCGCGGGATATCGCTGACCGCGCCGAAGATCGTGCGGAAGAAGCCGGGCAGGGGGCGCTCGCCCGAGGCATCGAGGCGCGAGGGCGCGGTGATGCGGAAGGCGCCGGCGCTCGGCGTCGGCTCGACGAAGACGAGCCGGCGGTCGACCGGCCGCCGGGCCGGCCGGTCGCGCAGGGCCTCGATGGCCGGCGCGAAGGGCGCGTTGGCGAGGACGGAGCCGTCGATCAGCACGGCCTCGTCCGGATCGTCATGATGGGGGAGGATGCGCTGCAGGAAATCGTCCCGCCCTTCCCATGCCCGCTCGCGCTCGGCCATCACGGCATCCAGCTCGCGCGCGGTGAAAGGCGGGAAGGCGCCGGGAAAGCTTGCCGTCGCGCGCGCCGCGAAGACCAGCTCGCCCGGCCCGGCAAAGGCACGGGGCCGCCGGCCTCTCGTCCTGAAATTGATCGTGAGGCGATGCTCCGTCTCGGTGATCTCCGGCGGGCTGTGCAGGCTGAGCGCAAGCTCATAGCCGCCGAAATCGGTGGCGGTGACGAACAGGTCGAGCGGGTGGCGATCCGGCAGGAGGGGCGATCCGGCGGGCCCGGCCGCCATGGCATCCAGCGCGTCGAACATGAGATGGGAAAAGCCCTTGCCGCCGAACGGGGGCGCGAACCAGCGCGCGCGCACGAAATTGGAGAGCTTGCGGCGGACTTCCTCCCGCGTTTCCGGCGCGACGGTCCGGCTCACCGTGTCCCCGCGCCGGCGCAGCAGCAGCCAGAGGATCGGCGCCGCCCAGAATTTCGTGAAGCGCGAGAAGGGCCGCGCATCGGGATCGAGCAGCACGTCCGCATCGGCGCTGCGCAGCCAGATGTCGGTCAGCGGATCGAGCGACTGGCCGGTCTCGATCGCCTGCGCCAGGAACACGCCGTTGATGCCGCCCGCGCTGGCGCCCGCGATGATGTCCGGCAGCACCCGCACATGCAGGCCCCCCTCGGCACGGCAGGCCTCGATGATCTCGCGATAGACGGACTCGACGCCCGACCGCCCGGAAGCGGGCCCGCGCAGGGCATCGCACACATCGCGGCTCGCGCAGGCGAGGCGCCAGACTTCCTTGGTGACGCCGTGCATATAGACCGCGAGGCTCACGCCACCATAGCAGACAAGCGCCAGCCTGAGTTCCTTCTCCCGCATCGGGCCAGATTGGCGTGCGGGATCGCGCTTGTCGACCCGCGGCGTCAGTCCGTGATCCGGAAACGCGCCCAGATCGGCAGATGATCGGACGCGCGGCGGGAGACGGCCGTGAGGTGGACGCCCGTGTCCAGCAGGTCGAGCGCGCCGCGCCACATGATCCGGTCCAGCGCCGCGACCTGCCGCGTGGCATGATAGCTGCGGCCGCTCGGCGCGATGTCGAAATGGCGCATGAAGTCGGCGAGGCAGCCGCGCCGGGCGCTCCATTCGTTGAGATCGCCCATCAATATGTCCGCGGCCGCCGGGCTCTGCGTTTGCCAATGCTCGACCTGATGCACGACCGCCGCCGCCTGCCGCCGCCGCCACAGGCCGGAAAGGTCGAGATGCATGCCCATCACGCGGATGCGGGCAGGCCCCATGTCCAGTTCCGCCATCACCGCGCCGCGCGGTTCCAGGCAAGGCAGATGGAGCACGTCGCTGGCCGTCGCCTCGCAGGCGTTGCGCACGAGCAGGGCATTGCCATGCCAGCCCATGCTCTCGGCGCGCGTGGGCAGGGGCACCGCCCGATAATCCGAATGCTGCTCGAGCAGCCAGTCGGGCAGCAGGGCGTGGCGCGGACCGAAGCGGCGGTCGGCTTCCTGCAGGGCGATGATGTCCGCATCCAGCTCGTTGAGCACGTCGATGATCCGCTCGGGCTTGCGCCGCCTGTCGGTGCCGATGGCCTTGCGGATATTGTAGGACGCGACTTTGAAGGTACGGCTGGTCATGCGGAAGCCATAACGCACAAGAGACGGAGTCGCCGCAAACGCTTTGAGAACCCCGCCCGGGCTTTCGGGCTTATTCCCTGGCGTTCCCATTTCGTTCTGGATATGAGGTGCGGCATGGCCAGGGCAAGGAAGCGGTTCGTCTGTCAGGAATGCGGTTCGCTGGCGTCACGCTGGCAGGGCCAGTGCGACGATTGCGGCGCATGGAACAGTCTTGTCGAGGAGGCGCCGGCGACGGCCTTTTCGGCCCGTCACGACCTGCAGGACGGCGGCCGCGCGATCACGCTGATCGGGCTCGACAGCGCGGTTTCGCTGCCCGAGCGGCTGGGCACCGGCCTTGCCGAGTTCGACCGGGCGCTGGGCGGCGGGCTGGTGCCGGGCTCCGCCAGCCTGATCGGCGGCGATCCGGGGATCGGCAAGTCCACGCTGCTGCTCCAGGCGGCCTCGCGCCTCGCGCGGGCCGGGCGGCGCGTCGTCTATGTGAGCGGCGAGGAAGCGGCGGACCAGGTGCGCCTGCGCGCGCACCGGCTGGGCCTTGGCGACGCGCCCGTCGCGCTCGCCAGCGCGACCTCGGTGCGCGACATCCTGACGACGCTGGGGCAGGGGGCCGCGCCGGACCTTCTGGTGATCGATTCGATCCAGACCATGCACAGCGATCTCATCGAAAGCGCGCCCGGCACGGTGAGCCAGGTGCGCGCATCCGCGCAGGAACTGATCCGCTATGCCAAGCAGGGCGGGGGGACGGCGCTCATCCTCGTGGGCCATGTCACCAAGGACGGCAGCATCGCCGGCCCGCGCGTGCTGGAGCATATGGTCGACACGGTGCTGAGCTTCGAGGGCGAGCGCAGCCATCAATACCGTATCCTGCGCGCCATCAAGAACCGCTTCGGCGGCACGGACGAGATCGGCGTGTTCGCCATGGCGCAGGAAGGCCTGACCGAAGTGGGCAATCCCTCCGCGCTGTTCCTCACCGAGCGGGACGAGCGCGTGGCCGGCGCGGCGGTGTTTCCCGCGCTGGAGGGGACCCGGCCGGTGCTGGTCGAGATCCAGGCGCTCACCGTGCGCCTCGCCAGCGGGGCGACGCCGCGCCGGGCCGTGGTGGGCTGGGACAGCGGCCGGCTCGCCATGATCCTGGCGGTGCTGGAGGCGCGCTGCGGCCTCAGCTTCTCGACCTGCGAGGTCTATCTCAATGTCGCGGGCGGCTATCGGCTGCAGGACCCCGCCGCCGATCTGGCCGTCGCCGGCGCGCTGGTTTCCGCGCTTTCCGAGCGGCCCGTGCCTCATGATGCCGTGCTGCTCGGCGAGATCGCCCTGTCCGGGGAAATCCGGCCCGTGGCGCATGCGCCCCTGCGCCTTCGCGAATCCGCCAAGCTCGGCTTTCGCCGCGCCTGGCTGCCGAGCGCCAACAGCAAGGCGGTCGCGGGACTTTCGACGAGCGGTTTCGCGCGCCTCGGCGATCTGGTTGACCATATGCTTGGCCGCGACTAGCGCTTGCCGTCATGACCACCCTCGACATCGCCATGCTCCTGCTGATCGGGGGCCTTGCCATACGTGGTTTCATATCCGGCTTCGTCACCGAACTCATCTCGATCGCCGGACTGATCGCGGCGATCGTCGCCGTGCGCCTGTTCCATGCGCCGGCCACCTCGCTGCTGCATGGCCTCATCGGCGCGGAATATGGCGCGGCGCTCATCGCGTTCGTGCTGATCTTCGGCATGGTCTATGCCCTCGGCAAGACTCTTGCCCGGATGATCGGCGGACGGACGAAGACCTCCGTGCTCGGTCCGGTCGACCGGCTGCTCGGGTTCGGGTTCGGGGCGGTCAAGGGGCTGCTCGTCGGCACGGTGTGCTTCGTGCTCTTCACCATCTGCTACGACGCGCTCTACGGGGTCGAGACCCCCCGGCCGGACTGGCTGCGCCTGTCCCGTTCCTTCCCGCTGCTCAGCGCCAGCGGCTCGGCGATGAGCCAGTGGGTGTCCGAGAACAGCCGCAATGGCGGCCTCCTCGGCGGCATGGATGCGGACGCACCCGACGAAGCGGACAATGGCGCCCATGACCGCCCCTGATCCCCGGCGCCTCGCGGCTCCGCGTGCCGGCTCATGAGCGGCGCGCTCTACAGCCTGGACGTCCTGCGGATGGCGGCGTCCGTCGCCGACCATCCGCCGCTCGCCGATGCGGACCGCGCCGCCGAACGCCGCTCGCCCACCTGCGGGAGCCGGATCGCCGTGACGCTGGCGCTCGACGGGGAGGGGCGAATCGCCGCGGTCGGGCTCGATGCCCGGGCCTGCGCGCTGGGTCAGGCGGCCGCCGCGATCTTCGCGCGCGCCGCGCCCGGCCGGGACCGGGCGGACATCGCCGCGGCGGGCGAGGCCTGGCGGGCCTATCTTGCCGGCACGCGCGACGATCCGCCGGACTGGCCCGGCATCGGGCTGCTCGCCGCCGGGCGCGACTATCCCGCGCGCCACCCCTCGATGCGACTGGCGTTCGAAGCCGCGCTCGCGGCGCTCGATGCGGGTCCGGCGGGGCAGAAGAGCGATGACTGACGCAACCGACGCCGGCACGGCGCTGTCCGCCACGGAACTGCTGCTGACCGAAGGCGTGGTCATGCTCGCGGCGGCGCTGGCGATGGTCCTGATCTTCCGCCGCCTCGGCCTCGGCGCGACGCTGGGCTATCTGGTCGGCGGCGCGCTGATCGGCCCGCATGGCCTCGCCCTCGCGGGCGGCGCGCAGAGCAAGATGGACACGGCCGAGATCGGCATCGTCCTCCTGCTTTTCCTGGTGGGCATGGAACTCAGCCCGGCGCGGCTGTGGCGGCTGCGTCACGACATATTCGGCCTGGGCGTGCTGCAGGTGGCGCTGTGCGGCCTCGCGCTCGCGGCCCTGATCTTCGCGGTGACGGGCTTCACGCTCGGCGCGGCGATCGCGCTCGGCCTCCCGCTGGCGCTGTCCTCGACCGCGCAGGTCCTGCCGAGCCTCAAATCCTCCGGCCGGATCAATTCCCCTTTCGGTGAAAAGGCCTTCGCCATCCTGCTGTTGCAGGATCTCGCGATCGTGCCGCTCATCACGATCATCGCCGCCCTCTCGCGCGCGCCCGCCGATCCAGCCGCGCCGCCCGGCTGGATGCTGGCGCTCTATACGGTCGGCGCGATCGCCTGCCTCGTGCTGGCCGGCCGCTTCCTGCTGCGGCCCCTGCTCAGGCTGATCGGCCGCCTGGGCGAACGGGAACTGTTCGTCGCCGTCGGCCTGTTCGCGGTGCTCGCCTCGGCCTCGCTGATGCATGCGCTTCATCTCTCGGCGGCGCTGGGGGCCTTCGTCGCCGGCGTGATGCTGGCCGATTCGCCTTACCGGCACGAGATCGAGCAGGATGTGGAACCGTTCCGCACCATCCTGCTGGGCCTGTTCTTCGTCGCGGTGGGCATGGCGCTGGACATCGGCGTCATCGCCCGTTCGCCGTTGTTCATCATCGGCATGGCGCTCGCGCTGGTCGCCATCAAGGTCGCGCTCATCACGCCGATCGCCCTGCTCTTCAAGGTGCCGAAGCGGCAGGCGCTCGCGCTTGGGCTGCTGCTGAGCCAGGGCGGCGAATTCGCCTTCGTCCTGTTCGCGCAGGCCCAGTCCGCCCTGCTGATCGCGCCGGCCGCCGCCAGCATGTTCAGCGCCATCGTCACCCTCTCGATGGTGACGACGCCGTTCCTGCTCATCTTCGCCAACCGGCTCGAGCTGAAGCAGGACGATGGCGATGGCGAGGGGCTGGACGGGCCGGACGGCGCACCCGGCGCCAGCGCGATCATCGTGGGCTATGGCCGCTTCGGCCAGACGATCGCGCAAATGCTGATGGGCCAGGGCTGCAAGGTCACGCTGATCGACCGGAAACCGGCGCAGATCGAGCAATCCAGCCTCTTCGACATCAAGGTCTATTATGGGGACGGCACGCGGATCGACCTGCTGCGCGGCGCCGGGGCGGAGGATGCGAGCCTGCTGATCTTCGCCCATGACGACGCGAGCTTCGCCGGGGCGCGGGTGCAGGCGATCATGGACGCCTTCCCGCAGGCCGCCGTGCTGGTGCGCGCCTACGACCGGCGGCACCTGCTGGCGCTCCATGATCTCGGTCTTGCCGGCACCACGCGCGAAGTCTTCGAATCGGCGATCGCGCTCGCGCGTTCCGCGCTCGGCCGGCTGGGGCTGGATGAGGCGCAGGTTGCCGAGGTGGAGCGGCAATATCGCGAGAATGACCGCCAGCGGCTGGAGGCGCAGGTCGGCGCCGGGCTGATGGCGGGCAAGGACCTCATGTATCGTCCCGGGCGCACCATGGTCCTGCCCGAGCAGCAGACAGTGGGAGACGAAGCATGATCGCAGCCCTCGCGGCCATCAGCGCCGCCATCGCCATCGGGGCGGGCGCGTTCGGCGCGCATGGCGCCGCGAGCCCGCAGGCGGCCGAATGGCTGCGCACCGGCGGCCAGTATCAGCTCGTCCATGCCGTGGCGATCCTCGCCCTCATCCGCTTCCCCGTCGGCGGCGGGCCGCCGCTGGCGCTGCTGGCGGGCAGTCTCCTGTTCGCCGCGACTCTCTATGTCATGGCGATGGGCGGCCCGCGCTGGCTCGGCGCGGTGACGCCGGTCGGCGGCGCGCTGATGATCCTGGGCTGGCTCCTGGCAGCCTGGCAACTCGCCCGGCAGGCCTGATCTTCCGGTTCCGCCGTCAGGCCGTGTCGAGAAACGCCGCGACGTCCGCCAGATCGACATCCCGCGCGAGATAGGTCTGGCCGATCCCCCGCGCCAGCAGGAAGGGCAGGGTGCCGCCGCTCATCTTCTTGTCGTGGAGCATATGTTCCACGAGGACCGCGCCCGAGGCCGACACGCCGGCTTCCGCCAGCGATGCGGGCAGTCCCACGGCGCGCAGATGCGCGCTCACGCGCCGGGCATCCGCGGCCGGACATTCGCCGCGTCGCGCCGAATAGGCGAAGGCGAGGGCCATGCCCGCCGCCACGCCCTCGCCATGCAGCAACGCATCGGAAAAGCCGGTCTCGGCTTCGAGCGCATGGCCGAAGGTGTGGCCGAGATTGAGCAGCGCGCGCCGTCCGCTCGTCTCGCGCTCGTCCTGCGCGACGATCGCCGCCTTGGCCGCCACGCTCCGGGCGATGGCATGGACGCCCGCCGCGCCGTCGCCGGCCAGCAGCGCCGGCCCGTTGGCCTCGCACCAGGCGAAGAACGCCGCGTCATCGATCAGGCCGTATTTGACGATCTCGGCATAGCCCGCGCGCGTCTCGCGCGGGCCCAGCGTGTCGAGCGTATCGGGGTCGATCAGCACCAGCGAGGGCTGATGGAAAGCGCCGAGCAGATTCTTGCCCGCGCGGCTGTTGATGGCGGTCTTGCCGCCGACCGAACTGTCGACCTGCGCCAGCAGCGTGGTGGGAATCTGGATGAAGTGGCAGCCGCGCTTCACGATTGCCGCCGCGAAGCCGACCAGATCGCCAATCACGCCGCCGCCGAACGCGATGACATGGTCGCCCCGCTCGATCCCGTGCGCGATCATCGCATCGGTGAGCGCTTCGAGCTGTGTCCAGCTCTTGGTGCCTTCGCCCGCCGGCAGGATCACGAGCTGCGCTTCGAGGCCGGCCCCGGCGAGGGCGGCCGACAGCCTCGGCCATTGCGCCCGCGCGACATGGCTGTCCGTCACGACCAGGAAGGGCCGTGCGGTCGCATAGGGCGCGAGATGCGCATCCGCACGATCGAGCAGGCCCGCCTCGATGATGACGTCATAACTGCGCTCGCCGAGCGCCACGGGCACGATGGTCATGGCCTGATCGCCTCGAGAATCTTGTCGACCGTCGCGTCATGCGGCGAGTCGGAACTGCGGACGTGGATCGGCGCCTGCGCATAGAAGGGCTCTCGTTCCCGGGCGAGGCGCATCATCACCTCGCGCGGATCGCGGTCCTTGAGCAGCGGCCTTCCATCCCGGCGCGACACGCGCTCGACGAGGATCTCGATGTTCGCGTCCAGCCAGATGGCCGTCGCGCGTTCGAGGATCAGCCGGCGCGTGTCGTCATTGACGAAGGCGCCTCCGCCGGTCGCCACGACCTTGGGCTGGCCATCGATGAGCCGCGCGATGACCCGCCGCTCCCCGTCGCGGAACTGCGCTTCGCCATAATGGTCGAAGATTTCCTGGATGCTCATCCCGGCCGCCCGTTCGATCTCCTCGTCGGCGTCGACGAAAGGCAGGTTGAGGCGCGTGGCGAGGCGACGGCCGATGGTCGACTTACCCACCCCCATCAATCCCACCAGCACCAGCGAGGCCTTCACATCGCCTGAATGACATTTATCGTTTCGCACCATGGCCTGCGCGGCTATACAGCCGCCCACGCCCGAGGCAACGGCGATCCATCGACAATTCCCAAGGCCCCGTTATCCCATCATGAAGCTCAGCCGCCGCGATCCCTACCGCCCCCGTCGCCATCCGATCGTCAAGCTGGGCTGGCTCCTGCTGGCGTTGCTGATCCTGCTCCTGTGCCTCGCCTGGTGGCGCGGCGGGGAAAAGCCGGTCGGCCAGATCGAGATTCCGCTCACGGCCGAGCAGTTGCGCGGATGAGCCGGCGCGGATGAGATGCCCGTCGTGCGCCTGAACCACGTCATGCTCGGGCTGGGCGTCGCGGCCCTGGCCATTCCGGTGCTGGCGCAGCAGAGCGGCCCTGAGTCGCTCCTGCCGCCCGGTTTCGAGGACCAGCCTCCGCCGCCGCAGCAGACGGCGCCGGTCGCGCCCGAGCCGAATGCGCCGCGCCCGGCCGCGCCGCCGCCTGCGACCCCGGGCGGAACCGCGCCCCCGCCGCCGACATTGGGAAACAGCACCGGGATTTCGCTGGAGGCCCTGCCGCCAGCCGCAGGAAACGGCGCCGAGGCCGACAATGAGGATGAGATCGCGGCGAAATACGACCTGCCGCCGACCGCCCGCCGCTCGCTCGATGTCATCGGCCCGCTGACGCCGGAACTGGGCGGTTTCGGTCGCGCGGCGTTCGGCCGCAATGGCGGCACGGCGCTCACCCGCATCATGCGCGCGACCCGCATGCCGATCGTCTCGCGCTGGGGCAGCATCCTCCTGCGGCGCGCGCTGCTCTCGCAGGTCGACACGCCCGCCGATGTGGGCGGCGCGGACTGGGTGGCGGAACGCGCCTGGATGCTGCTGCGCATGGGCGAGGCGGACAATGCCCGCCTGCTGATCCAGGGTGTCGATTCGGATCAATATACGGCGCGCCTCTATTCGGTGGCGATGCAGGTGCAGCTCGCCTCGGCCGATCCCGCCGGTTTCTGCCCGCTGCTGCCTCGCGCGGTGGCGTTCAGCAACGAGCCGGGCTGGTTCATGGCGCAGGCGATCTGCGCGTCCTTCTCGGCGGATCAGGGCACGGCCACCTCGTTCCTCAATCAGGCCCAGCGGCGCGGCATCGCGCGCGGGATCGACTATCGCCTTGCCGAGAAGGTCGTCGGCGCGAGCCCGAACAGCCGCCGGTCGGTCAAGATCGAATGGGATGGGGTGAGCCAGCTCACCACCTGGCGATTCGGGCTGGCGACCGCGACCAATGTCGAGATTCCGGACGCGCTCTACCAGACGGTGGGCTCGCAGGTGCGCGCCTGGGAAGCCCGCGCGCCGGGCCTCGCGCCGATGCGCCGCCTGCCGGGCGCGGCGGCGGCGATCCGGCTGGGCGTCTTCTCCGGGGACGCAGCCCGCGATTTCTACGATGCGCTCGCCATGGACGCGGACGCGGACGACGCCGCGACCAATCGCGCCGCGCTTCTCGCCAGCGCCTATCACGGCCAGACCACCCGCGCGAGGGTCGACGCGATGCGCCAGCTCTGGAGCGCCGCGCCCGCCGATGGCTGGACCGCCGATCATGAAGGCGTGAGCTTCTCGGCGCTCCCGGCGATCGCGCGCGCCGCCGCGGCCATCCCGCCCGATGCGGCGCTGGGCGACGATGCGCCCTGGCTGATCGCCGCCATGCTCTCCGGCGGCTATGACGGCAATGCGGCGCATTGGGCCTCCGCGGTCGGGCGTATCGAAGGAGATGCGGGCCAGCGCGCATGGGCGCTGCTCGCGACCGGCCTTGCCCGGCCCGCGGTCGATCTCACGCCCGGCCGGATCGATGCGTTCATCGGGGCCGACCAGAGCGCGGACCGGCGCTACAGCCGCGATCTCGTGGCCGCGCTGGCGGGTCTTGGCCGGCTTCCCGGCGCGGACCGCGCGCGCCTGCTCCAGCAGAGCGGCATCGATCCCAGTCCGCGCGGGCGCTGGTCGCGCGCCATCATGGCGGCGGCGGAGCGCGGCGAACGCGGCACCGTGGCGCTGTTCGCGGCGGTGGGCATGCAGACCAATCGCTGGTCGGCCATGAGCCCGCAGAATCTCTATTTCATCGTGGCGGCGCTCGATCGTGTCGGGCTCGATCCCTATGCGCGCATGATCGCCGCCGAGGCGATGACGCGGCTCTGATGCGCCGCGCGGACGAGGCTGCGGCGGATGTCCGCCCGAACCCCGGCGATGCCCGGCTGATCGATCGCTTTCTGGCCATGATGGCGGCCGAGCGCGGCGCGGCCCGCAACACGCTGCTGGCCTATCGCAACGACCTGAGCGATGCGGCGATCCTGCTCGGCGACCTTGCCGGCGCCGACATGGCGGCGCTCGCCGATCTCGCGCGGCATTGGGCCGATCTCGCGCCTTCCAGCCTCGCCCGGCGGTCTTCGGCGCTGCGGGGCTTCTATGCCTTTCTGGAGGATGAAGGCGTGCGCGCCGACAATCCCTCGGCCGGTCTGGCGCGTCCGAGCCTGCGGCGCCCTTTGCCCAAGGTGCTCAGCCATGCCGATGTCGATGCCCTCTTCGCCGTCATCGACGAGCGGCTCGCCCGGCAACCGGTCGCGCCCTCCGATCTTCGCCTCGCCGCGCTCATCGAGCTGCTGTACGGTTCAGGCCTGCGCGCGAGCGAGCTGGTGAGTCTGCCTGCCCGGGCGCTGGCCACCGACCGACCCTTCCTGATCCTGCGCGGCAAGGGCGGTCGCGAGCGGCTCGTCCCCATCTCTGACCGGGCGCGCGCCGCCGTCGCCGCCTGGCGTCCCCATGTGCCGGACGGCAGCCTGTTCCTGTTCCCGTCGGCCAGGAGCCATCTCAGCCGCGTCCGCCTGTTCCAGCTCGTGCGCGCGCTGGCGGCCGAAGCGGGGATCGATCCGGCGCGGGTGAGTCCGCATGTGCTCCGCCATGCCTTCGCGACTCACCTGCTCGAAGGGGGAGCGGACCTGCGGGCGCTGCAGGCCATGCTCGGCCATGCCGACATCGCCACCACGCAGATCTATACCCATGTGGATGCGTCGCGGCTCGTCGCGCTGGTCAATGCGCGCCATCCGCTCGTTGACCTTGCCGCGCGGCGGCCCTAACGCGCTGCGATGATCAGTTATCTCGACTTTGAGAAGCCGGTCGCGGCGCTCCAGGCCAAGATCGACGAGCTGCGCGAGACGGCCGATGACGGCGCGATCGACATCGACGCCGAAATCGAGCGGCTTCAGCAGCGCTCCAACACGCTGTTGACGGACATCTACGCCAAACTCACGCCCTGGCAGAAGACGCAGGTCGCGCGCCATGCCGAGCGGCCGCACTTCCAGGATTATGTAGCGGCCCTGTGCAGCGATTTCATGCCGCTCGCCGGCGATCGCGCCTATGCGGACGACAAGGCGATCCAGGGCGGATTCGCGACGATCGGCGGCCGCCGGGTGATGCTCATCGGCCATGAGAAAGGCCATGATACCGCGAGCCGCGTGAAGCATAATTTCGGCATGGGCATGCCGGAGGGCTATCGCAAGGCCGCGCGGCTCATGGAGCTTGCGGGCCGCTTCGCCCTGCCGGTGGTGACTCTGGTGGACACGTCCGGCGCCTTCCCCGGCGTCCAGGCCGAGGAACGCGGCCAGGCCGAGGCCATCGCGCGCGCGACCGAAGCCTGTCTGGCGCTCGGCGCACCCATGATCGCGGCGATCGTGGGCGAGGGCGGATCGGGCGGCGCGGTCGCGCTTGCGTCCGCCAACCGCGTCCTCATGTTCGAGCATGCCATCTATTCGGTCATCTCGCCCGAAGGCTGTGCCTCGATTCTCTGGCGCACGGCGGACAAGGCCGCGGACGCCGCCCAGGCTATGCAGGTCACTGCGCAGCAACTCGCGACGCTGGGCGTCATCGACCGGATCATTCCCGAGCCGATCGGCGGCGCCCATCGCGAACCCGCCACGGCGATCGCAAGCCTGCGGGACGCCATCCTCGAGGAACTGCGCGGGCTCGACGGGCTCGGTCCGGACCAGTTGCGCCGCCAGCGGGGCGAGAAGTTCCTCAGCATGGGCGGCTGAGCGGCCCGAGACTTTGCAGCGCCCGTGCTTCTGGCTATCCTGCCGGAAACCGGGGAGAGAAGAATGATGGGGCGCATATTGACGCCGATCCGGCTGGGCACCGCCCTGATGCTGGCCGCGACTGCCGGCGGGACCGGCGAAGCCGCCCGGGATATCCGCACCGTGACCGCCATGACCGCCGCCGAGCGGGAACAGGGGGCCAAGGCGCATCCCGATCTTCTGGCCGAGTTCGGCGGGCTTTATGACGGACCGCAGGCGGCTTATGTGGCGCAGGTGGGCCGGCGGATCGCGGTGCAGTCCAGCCTGTCGAGCCAGCAGAATGATTTCACGATCAGCCTGCTCAATTCCCCGGTCAACAACGCCTTCGCCATTCCGGGCGGCTATGTCTATGTGACGCGCCAGCTCATGGCGCTGATGAACGACGAAGCGGAACTCGCGGGCGTGCTCGGGCACGAGATCGGCCATGTCGCGGCCCAGCACAGCAAGCAGCGCCAGAATGCCGCCCAGCGCAATTCCATCCTCGGCATGCTGGGGCAGGTTCTGGTGGGCGTGGTCGCCGGCAATTCGGGCGTGGGCCAGCTTCTCCAGCAGGGGATCGGGACGGGGAGCCAGCTCCTCACGCTCAAATTCTCGCGCAGTCAGGAATATGAAGCGGACGATCTCGGCATCCGTTATCTGGCAAGCGCGGGCTATGATCCGCGCGCGCTCTCCGACATGCTGGCCTCGCTCGCGGCGCAGACCGCGCTCGACGGCCGCGTGCAGGGGCGCGACAGCGCGACCCCCGAATGGGCAAGCACCCATCCCGATCCCGCCGCGCGGGTGCGGCGGGCGCTGGTGAACGCGCAGGCGACACGTTCAACCAGCACGGTGCGAAATGCTGAGACATTTCTTACCAATCTGGATGGAATGCTCTACGGCGAGGATCCCGCCGCCGGCATTGTCGAGGGACGGCAGTTCCTGCATCCGGCCTTCCGGCTCAAATTCACGGTGCCTGCCGGCTTCACCATCCAGAATGGCGCGCGCGCCGTGTCCATCACCGGCCAGTCCGGGCAGGCGCAATTCACGGCGGCCTCCTTCCAGGGCGACCTCGATGCCCATGTCCAGGGCATTTTCGCGCAACTGGCGGGGGAAGGGCGCGCACCCGCGGTCACGCTGCAGCACAGCCAGGTCAACGACCTGCCAATCGCTTATGGCACGGCGCAGATGAGCAACCGGAACGGCGCGCGGTTCGACGTGACGGTGGTCGCCTACCGGTTCGGACCCGCGACGGCCTATCATTTCCTCATGATCACGCCGGTCGGGCAGGGCATGGGCGTCTTTTCGCCGATGGCGGGGTCGGTCATGCGCATGAGCGCGGCGGAAGCGGGCGCGATCCGGCCCCGGCGCGTGCGATTGGTGACCGTGCGGCCGGGCGATACGGTGCAGCGGCTGGCCGCGCGCATGGCCTATGACGACGACAAGGTGGCGCGCTTCCGGGTGCTCAATGCCTTGCCCGGACAGGCGGAGCCGCAGGTCGGCCGTCGCGTCAAGCTTATCACCTATTGATCCGGCTGCGGCATCCCACGTCACGAACTAATCAGATCCAGCAGGCAAAGAAAAGGCGGCGAACACTTTCGTGCCGCCGCCTCTTGGGAACGAAACCGTTCCGATATAGAGCTTATTCGCTCAGATTGTTGGCAACACGGTTGAACGTGGTGTTCAGCTTGTTGCCCAGGCTCGTCATGGCGCCGATGGCGGCGACAGCGATCAGAGCGGCGATCAGGCCATATTCGATGGCGGTCGCACCCTTGTTGTTCTTGTAAAGCTTGCGAACGAACTTCATTTCGGTCTCCTCAATCTGATTTCATCGTCACCCGGCCACTGGTATCAGCGAGCAGACTCCTTGTAGGCCAAGTAGTCTTTCCAAAATGCTAATCGTCGGATGCAAGTGTAAAGAATTCAGCGTTAATGATTGGTAACTTCGTTTGCGACATTCGACCACATGCTGTTGGTTTTTGTCGCGACATGATTGAGGGCGCCGATCATGGCCAGAACGATCATCGCGATGATGAGTCCATATTCGACGGCGGTGGCGCCTCGCTTGCAAGCCTTGATCCGGCCGAAGAATGCGCGCACCGATAACCCCCATATCTGGCTGAACGGCACGGGATTCTAGGCGAAAGATGTTAAGATTTTCTGGAGGAGCATGCCTGTGGCAGCCAGTCCGCCCCTGATCGTGGTCGCCGCCGCGCTGGTCGATGCGGCCGCGCGGGTTTTCGTGCAGCAGCGCCCTTTCGACAAGGAAATGAGTGGCTTATGGGAGTTTCCCGGCGGAAAGCTCGAAGCCGGCGAAGCGCCTGAGGCCGCGCTCGTCCGGGAATTGCGCGAAGAACTGGGCATCGAGACGGAGACGGCCTGCCTCGCGCCGGCGGCGTTCGGCACGGGCGATGTCAACGGGCGTCCGCTGATTCTGCTCCTCTATGTCTGCCGCAAGTGGCGCGGCACGCTCCGTCCGTCCGAGGCGATCGACAGCCGATGGCTTCACAGCCACGAACTGTTCGCGCTCGACATGCCTCCCGCCGATCGCCCGCTCGTCGCGATGCTCGACGCGCTGCTCTAGGACGGGGTGCGGGAGCCGTCCCGTTTCAGGACGTCGGCAAGCGACATGGTGGCGCTTCCACGGCGCGCGGGGCGGGGCTGGTCGTCGCTCGGGTGCCAGCCGCTGCCATGGAGAATCAGCACGGGTTCCGTGATTCGCCCGTCCGAATCGGCTGCCGAAGCAAAGACTTGCGCGGCGCGCGCCAGACCGGACCGGGTGAGGGGCGGCGGCGCGGACGCGAGGCATTGGGCACCGCCCATGCCGCGCAGATCGGCCATGAGCGCGAAGAGGGAGCCATAGCGCAGGTCCAGCCGCTCCTGATCGACCACCGGCATGGCGAAGCCGGCCCGCGCCATCAGGTCGCCGAGCGCGCGCACATCGACCTGCGGGTGGAGCCGCTGCGCCGGCCGCTCGCCATCGGCCGCCAGCAGCGCCGCGCGCAGGCCGGGAAACGAGCCGGCGCCCACGAAGCTCAGCAGCAGCAGACCATCGGGCACCAGCAGCCGGTTCATGCCGATGAGCGCGCCGGGCAGATCGTTGACGCCGTCCAGCGTGCCGCAGCACAGGATCAGGTCGAAACTGGCCGCTTCATAGGGCAGGCCATCCTCCTCCACCCGGTCGCCGCCGCTGCGTTCCGCCCAGACGGGCCCGGGATCGGCGCAGCGCACCGTGCAGCCCCGCGCGGCCAGGCCCTGCGCGAGCCGACGATCGGGACAGCCGATGACCAGCGCGCGCGTGAAGTCGCGCCGAACATCCGCCAGCCGGTCGAGCATGTCCGCCGCCATGGCCGCATAGAGAAAGTCGTGCCGCGCAAAGGTCGCCGCAGCCCGGTCACGCCGCAGGGCCCGGCGATGCGGATCGAAGATGTGAGGGACGGTCATGGCGCGGCTTGTGCCGCGTCGCGCGCCGTGGAACAAGCGCGGCATGGGGCTGGGGGAACATTTGCGCCGCGCCGCGCGGCCGCTGCTCGATTATGCGCTGCCGCCGCGCTGCGCCGCCTGCGGGGTCATCGTCGATGCGCCGGGCACATTCTGCGCCGCATGCTGGGGCAGCATCGATTTCATCGGCGCGCCGATCTGCGTGACATGCGGGGAAGGCCTGCCGGCGAGCGCCGGGACGGAGGCCAGTTGCGGCGCCTGCCTCTCCATCCCGCCGCCCTTCGACCGCGCCCGGGCCGTGATGCGCTACGGCGCCGTGGCGCGGACGATGGCGCATCGCCTCAAATATGGCCGGCGCGTGGGGCTGGCCGGGGTCATGGCCGATCATATGGCGCGCCTGCTGCCGCAGGATGCGGCCCGGGATCTGATCCTCGTTCCGGTCCCGCTGCATCGCTGGCGTATCTGGTCGCGCGGCTTCAACCAGGCGGGCCTGATCGCGCAGGCGATGGGGCGGCGCACCGGCCTGCCCGTGGGGCTGGACCTGCTCGTCCGGGTGAAGCGCACGCCGCCCCTGCACAGCCTCGGCGCGCGAAGCCGGGCCCGCATCGTGCGCGGCGCCTTCGCGCTCCACCCGAAACGCCGCGCCCGGATCGCCGGCCGCACGGCCATCCTCATCGACGACATCTGGACGACGGGGGCCACCGCCACCGCCTGTGCCCGCCTGCTGCGACAGGGCGGCGCGGCACGCGTGGAAGTCCTGTGCTGGACGCGCGTTTCCCATCTGGACGATTGACTTTCCCGGCCGGCTTTCCAACATCGTTCGGGACACCCGATCATGGAGTTGCCGGCATCATGCCGCATGTGGAAATCTACACACGGGCCTTCTGCCCTTATTGCTCACGAGCCCTCGCCCTGCTGCGCGACAAGGGCGTGACCTTCGAGGAGCATGACATCACGATGGGCGGTCCCGAGCGCACGGAGATGATCCAGCGGGCGCATGGCCGGGCGACGGTGCCGCAGATCTTCATCGGCGACCGGCATGTCGGCGGCTGCGACGATCTGATGGCGCTCGAGGCCGGCGGCAAGCTGGACGCCCTGCTGGCCGGCTGACGGACATCGCTTCCATGCGCATCGCGCTGCTCCAGATGACAGCGGGCATCGACCCGGCGGCCAACGCACGCATCCTCACGGGCGCGGTGGCCGATGCGGCGGCGGGCGGCGCGCAGATGCTCTTCACGCCCGAGATGTCGGGCTGTCTGGATCGCGACCGGGACCGCTCCGGCGCCGTTCTGGCGACCGAGGAGGCGGATTCGGTGCTGGAGGCCGTGCGCCTGGCCGCGCGGGCGCAGGGCATCTGGGTCCATCTCGGCTCGCTCGCCCTGCTCGATCCCGCCGGTGGGAGACGCCGCAACCGCGGATTCCTGATCGATTCGGACGGAGCCGTCCGGGCACGCTACGACAAGATCCATCTGTTCGACGTCGACCTGCCGACGGGCGAAAGCTGGCGCGAATCGGCCGTCTATGAAGGCGGCACGCAGGCCGTCGTGGCGCGGACGCCATGGGGCCCGCTGGGCCTCTCCATCTGCTATGACCTGCGCTTTCCGGCGCTCTATCAGGCGTTGAGCGATGCCGGCGCGGATTTTCTCTCCGTGCCCGCGGCGTTCACCGTGCCGACCGGCGAGGCCCATTGGCATATACTGCTGCGGGCCCGGGCGATCGAGTGCGCGGCCTTCGTCGTGGCGACGGGCCAATGCGGCACGCATGAGGATGGCCGCCGCACCTATGGCCATAGTCTGGTGATCGATCCCTGGGGCACGATCCTGCTCGACGCGGGCGAACAGACTGGCCTCTTCTTCGCGGACCTGCCACTGGAGCGCATCGCCGATGTCCGATCGCGCATTCCGGTGATCGCGCATCGAAAACCCATCAAAGACATTGTTTCGACATGATTTCCTTCGATCTCAAATGCAGCCGCGCGCATGTCTTCGAAGCCTGGTTCCGGTCCAGCGACGACTATGAGCGCCAGAAGGCGCGGCAATTGCTGCTCTGCCCGGTCTGCGGCGACATGGATGTGGGCAAGGCGGTGATGGCGCCGTCCATCCCGGCAAAGGGCAATCAGCGGGCGGTCCCGGCTGCGCCTCGCGGCGAAATCGCGGTCAACATGCCAGCTGGAAGCGGCGCGCCCGACCAGATGAAGGCCCTGTTGGGCGCGCTTGCCGAGGCACAGGCGAAAGCCCTCGAAACCTCGCAGTGGGTCGGCGCATCCTTCTCCGAGAAGGCCCGCTCGATGCATTATGGCGAGATCGATCACAGCGCCATTCACGGCACGGCCAGCGCGGATGAGGCCCGGGCGATGATCGAGGAAGGGCTCGCGATCGCGCCGCTGCTGGTTCCGATCGTCCCGCCGGACCAGACCAACTGAACAGCCCATGCCGCCGATTGACAGCCGCAAGCGATCGACCTAGGCGAACGACGCGGAAATCGGCGATTTTCCAGAACGCGCCCGTAGCTCAGCAGGATAGAGCATCAGATTCCTAATCTGGGGGCCACAGGTTCGAATCCTGTCGGGCGCACCATAATCTTATGTGAGGATCGCCCAACCGGCGAAGGCTCCACTTGCGATGATGGCCGGTGTCGCCCATGCGCTCTTCACGCGCCACACCGCCACCAGAGCAACCGCGAACATAATGATCGCCACAGTCGGCACCGTCACCCGGGTGACTGCTGCATGGGCCAGTTGGACGAAAGTGGCGGCGATTACGCCGACCACGGCGGCGGCGACGCCGGCGAGCAAGCGATGCAGGGCGGGGTTTTCGACCACGGCTTCGAGTCGTTCGAAAAAGATCAGCGAGAAAGCGAAAGCAGGCAGGAACATGCCTGCCGTGATCGCGAGCGCCCCGCCAAGCCCGCCCGCGATATAGCCGACGAACGTTGCGAAGATCACCAGCGGTGCAGGTAGCACGCCCGCGAGCGCGATGCCGTCGAGGAACGCCGCATCGCTGATCCATCCGCGTCCGACCGTATCCGCGCGAACATAGGGGATCGCCGTATAGGCCCCGCCAAAGGTCAGCAATCCTCCCTTGAGGCCCGCGATGAATAGCGCAGCCATCGTCACAGGAGTGTTGATCGCGATGGGGGCGGCTTCGAGGAGAGCAATGATATGGACGGCGCCCGCAAGGCCGATCGCCGCGAGTATCAGGAGCGTGGCAACGGCCGGACGATGCGACAGGGCATAGGCAAGTCCACCGGTCGCCAACGCAATCCAGAATGACACGCCCGCCAAAGTGACGACAAGGCCGGCGACGGCAATGCCGCCCAACAGCCAATCATCGACGATATGCTGACCAATGCGGACGATTGCGCGCAGGATGATGGCCAGCGCCACCAACTGGATGCCGAGAAGCACACCGGACAGGCCAGCGGCGCCTGCGATCCAGGTGACATAAGCCCAGCCGAGCGCAAGCATCAGCATAAGGCCCGGCAACATGAAGCCAAGCCCGGCCAACAATCCACCCATCCGTCCGCGCGCGATCATGCCGAGATGAACGCATAGCTCATGGGCTTCCGGTCCCGGCAACACCTGCAGCACCGCGAGCAGACGATTGAAACGCCCGCGATCAATCCATTTTTCCTCCTCGACCAATGCCTGCCGTACCATCGCGATCTGCGCTATCGGTCCGCCGAAAGCGGACGCGCCAAAGCACAGGAACTTCAGAAAAAGCGCGGCGAGCGTTATAGAGGGCGGACCAAAGCCACCCTCGGATTGTGCTTCAGTGGCGCGGGTTGCGGAAACATCACCAGTCATTCGATCGCTCCTCTCGTCACAGACGCGACGTTGGAGCGGACTTGGACGGGTGTCGTCTGTACGGGCGTCCGCATAGGCCCGTTGCACAACGAATATCACTCCGTCTGCCCTGCCGTGTCAATTGGCTTGGGAGCGCTCTACGGTATGACCGCTCAATGCCGCCAGAGTGATTTCGAGGCTGACGGAAGATCCGCCGGCTCGGAAACCACGGCGAGGAAAAGCTGGCTGGCGGCTTGCAGGAACACAGCGCCGACCGAGGAAGGACAAGGCATTGGGCGCAAAGCGGCCGGAACCGCCGGCTCTCACCTTCATAATCATGTGGCGCCATGTTCCGGCCCTTCCCGGAGGGACGCGCCTCCTCGGGATCATGCCACGTCGCCATGACTTCGCATCCAATCCGTCATCCATGCGTTCGCTCCAGACCATTCAGCCATTATCGCAGGAGGAAGGGCATGGCGGATCTCGACAATATCCGGCCGCATATGGAGATCATCGGCGCGGACGGGGTGCATATCGGCACGGTGGATCGGGTCGAGGGCGACCGTATCAAGATGACGCGGGCGGACAGCGGATCGCACGGCGATCATCATCATTATCTGTCGGGCGGCCTCGTGGCGGACATCGAAGGCAACCGGATCCGGCTCTCCGCGGCCGGGCAGGCGGCGGTGATGCTCGAGGAGGAAAGCGACCGCACGCCCATCGCCGACCGGAACTGAGCCGCCCCGGCGATGCAGCGCCCGCACGTTCCGCCGGCCCCGCATCATCCGTCGGTGGACCGGCTGATCTTCCTGCCGGACGATGTCGACCTGAGCCGATCGCCGCTGGCCGGTCAGCTTGGCGTCGAGACCTATGTTCTCGGCGCCTTCAATCCTGGCCTGACGCGGCTCCCCAACGGCAATCTCCTGTTGATGGTGCGCGTCGCCGAAGCGCTGCGCCAGCCTGTGTTCGGCGGCCATGTCCACGCGATCCGCTGGTCGGAGGGCCGCTACCTGCTCGATGCCTGGCCGCTCGATCAGGTGGATACGGCCGATCCCCGCAAGTTCATGGTCGAGGGCGGCGGGTGGAAAGTGATGGCGCTCACCTCGCTCTCCTGGCTGCTCCCCGTCGAATGCACGCCGGACGGATTGACGGTCGTTGCGGTCCATTATGATCGCGCGATCGCGCCGCAGGGCGACTGGCAATGCTATGGCGTGGAGGATGCGCGCATCACCCGGTTGGGCGAGCGCTATCTGATGACCACATGTTCGGTCAGCCCGGAGCGGCATTCCACCACGCTCTATGAATCGGACAACGGCCTCGACTGGCGGTTCGTGGACATGGTGCTCGACCACCAGAACAAGGACATGCTGATCTTCGAGGGATTGATCGAAGGGACCTACTGGGCCCAGACGCGGCCGCTGGGCGACCTTTACTTCGCCTATCCGCCGGGCAGCCCCTGGCGGGCGGGGCCTTCCATCAATCTCGCCACCTCGCCCGACGGCCGCCACTGGAAACCCTGCCTGCGGCCGGGCATCAGGCCGCATGCGGACACGGTCGCGACCGCGCGAATGGGCGGCGGCGCGCCGCCGATCCTCACGGACCGGGGATGGCTGACGCTCTGGCACGGAGTGGAGCCCAGGGGGATTGTCGGCATCTATCGCACTTACTGGTCGCTGCTCGACAAGGATGATCCCGGCATCGTCATCCATACCGATCACCAGCCACTGCTGGAGGCGAATATCGCGCTGACGGCGCCCTATACCGAGCAGATGTATGTGCACGAAGTGGTGTTCACGACCGGGATCGCCGATGGCGGCGACCATTATGTGGTCGCGTCGGGCGAAGCCGATCTCGCCTGTCGCATCACCCATGTCCCCAAATCGCGGTTCGAATGAATGCTCGCGGGTCTTCTCGAAGGCAGGTTTCCCGCGTCGATCCGGAGCAAGCCGAATCCGTGCTCCCGCGCAGGAGCACAAGTCGGTTCTGGCTGGATTCCGGGCCTGCCGCCGATCGGGCACGGCGAGGACCGTGGCCCGCATGGCGCTTCGATCCTGCCTGCCGGGCGTTCCTTAACCGGATGGAAGGTTCCCGGGGACTAGGACTGTTTTCAAGTGGTTGGCCGCTGCCTCCTTCCATGGCATTCGGCCTGACGCTCTAATCGGGGATTTCGCCGGTTTGTCCGGGCAAGAGGGCAGGCCGGATCGCCTCGTTCGATTGACTTGGCCGACGGCGGAATGCCATAGCCCCGGCGCGCAATGGCGGAGACAGATTTTGGCTATCAATGTCGCGGTGATTGGCCTTGGGAAGATGGGCCTGTCCCATCTGGCCATCGTGAATGCCCTGGACGATTTCAACGTGACGGCCATCTGCGATTCCGCAGCGCTGGTGGGGCAGGTCATCGAGAAATACGGCCGGCTGCATTATGTCGCCAGATATGACGATGTGCTGGCGATCCCCGATCTGCAGGCGATCATCATCGCGACGCCGACGACGGCGCATGCCCCCATGGTCCATGCCGCGCTCGATCGCGGCCTCCATGTCTTCTGCGAGAAGCCGCTGACCCTGTCCGCGGCCGAGAGCGAGGCGCTGGCGGAACTGGCCCGATCGAAGGGGCTGGTGGCGCAGGTGGGCTATCACAACCGGTTCATCGGCACCTTCAACGAGATCAAGGCGCTGCTCGATGCCGGCGCGCTCGGCCACATCAGCCATGTCCAGGCCGAAGCCTATGGCCCGGTGGTGCTCAAGCCCAGCAAGCCGACATGGCGGGGCAAGGCCGGGCAGGGAGGCGGGTGCCTCTATGACTATGCCGCCCATCCGCTCAACCTGGTGAACTGGTATTTCGGACGCCCGGAAAGCTGCAGCGGCGCGCTCCTCAAGAGCGGTTTTTCCGCCGAGGTGGACGACGAGGTCTATGCCGGGCTGACTTTCGCGGACGGCCTGTCCGGCCAGCTTTCGGTCAACTGGTCGGACCCGTCCGTCCGCAAGATGACGACCCGCATCTCCATCTGGGGCGAGGGGGGCAAGATCTATGCGGACCGGCAGGAGATCCAGGTGTTCCTGACCGGCGGCGCGCCCGTCCCGAAGGGCTATCAGGAGGGCTGGACGGTCAAATATATCACCGAGCTGACGCCGCCGGTGAGCTTCTACCTGCGCGGCGAGGAATATAGCGCGCAGCTCGAAGCGTTCGGCGAGGCCATATCGGGCAAGCGCGGGACGGTGCAGAACGACTTCTCCGGCGCGGCCGACACCGACGCGACCATCGAGATGATCCGCGCGTCCGCCATGGGCGATGTGAGCGCCGGGCAGGTGATGAAGCAGCAGCGCCGCGCCGGCGGCATGTTCGGCAAGCTGCTCGGCCGGTGATGGAAAAGACCCGCACGACCTCGCGCCCCGGCTTCGGGAGCTGGACGCAGTCCCGGCTGCTCAATGCCTGGGTGGATGCGCTCACGATCCCCGAGATCATCGAGCGGCTCGACGAGGGGATGCTGTTCACGCTCAATCCGGACCATCTCTACCATCTGCAGCGCAACCCGGACTTCGCGGCCGCCTATGCCGATGCGGCGATGGTCTCGTCGGACAGCAAATATGTCTATTGGGCGCTCGGGCTGATCGGGCGGAAGATCAAGTGCAAGACCTCCGGCTCGGACATCGTGCCGGCCTATTACCGGCACCATGCCGGCAATCCCGATGTCCGCATCTTCTTCCTCGGCGCCAGGCCGGGTGTCGCGCAGAAGGCGCTGGAGCGCGTGAACGCCATCGTCGGACGCGACATCGTGGTGGGGGCGCACGGGCCGTCCTTCAATTTCGTGAAGGACGAGGCGGAGAGCGCGCAGGTGATCGACCTGATCAATGCCTCGGGCGCGACCTGCCTCATCGTGGGCCTCGGCGCGCCCAAGCAGGAGGTGTGGATCCACAGGCATCGCCATCTCATGCCCGGCGTGAAGGTCTATATGGGCGTGGGCGCGGTGATCGACTATGAGGCCGATGCCGTGAAGCGCGCGCCGGGCTGGATGAACCGCAACGGGCTCGAATGGGTCTATCGCATCACCACAGAGCCGCGGCGTTACTGGCGGCGCTACGCGCGCACGCTCGAATTCTTCTGGCTCGTCCTGTTCGACTGGATGGGCCTTTATCGTCCTCCGGACTTTCCATCGCCCGCGACGGTGGACGGGCGAGGGCGCGCATCGAC
>Ga0164243_10000652_pt1 | contig 62045 bp, 51 predicted proteins | sample OricompcompostOP_FD_108781 | JGI IMG/M metagenome (GOLD analysis project Ga0164243, IMG submission 108781) | Organic Plus compost microbial communities from Emeryville, California, USA - Original compost - Organic plus compost (OP) | ecosystem: Engineered > Solid waste > Mixed feedstock >... | reverse complement strand
GGTGGGAGGTGGGAGAGCCCCAATCCCATTGTACGGCGGCGCGCGCAGGATCATTCTTCCAGACAGGGGGTCCTACTGCCATGCGCCTTCAATCGCCCTTTCCGATTTCAGCGAAGCGAGCCGGAGCGTTCACGCTCCTGGCGGCGCTCGCGTCGCTCGCCGCCTGCGGCGCGGACAAGCCGAGCGCGCTCGACGAGTCGCTCAAGGCTGACCTCGCCGCGGCGGGGGCACACTCCGATGCCACCTTCGAGCTCGCGCCGAGTTCGGCCCGGTCGCTGACGGTCGTCTCGGCGATCGAGGGCGGTCCGAAAGCCGCGCCGACCCGCGCCGCGACAGCTCGGGCGCCCAGGCCGGTGACGCAGGTGAAGCGACAGGCACCGGCCCGCGAAACCGCCGTCCCGCGTACCGCCTCGAGCGAAGCGCCGACCAGCGCGCCGAACGAGCCGGCTCCGGCTCCGGCTGAAGCGGACGCCCCCGCGATCAGCGCCCCCCGCCCGTCCCCGTCGGCGGCTCAGCAACAGGATCGGCGTGTCTACAAGACCGAAGCCGAGATCTTCCGTCAAATGCCCTGGATCCGGCCGTAGCTCCGGATTCGGCTCGGGAGATCGAAGAAACGCCCACTCGCATCGAGTGGGCGTTCGTTTTTTTCGGCGCGGCGGCTACGCCGCGGCGTCGTGTCGGAGCTCGGGCCCGCCGGTCTGACGATACCAGTAGGCGATGCCGAGTAGAAATGCGCTGGTGACGAGGTAGGCGAGAATGCGTGCGGCGATGTCGAAGTAGGTCGTCGCGCCGTAGAAGGCGGTGGCGGTCGCTACGAGGGCCAGCGCGAGTCCGAGCCGGCGGAGGCGCGCCGATCGCCTGGCCCGTCCGACGCCGACGCACGCGACCGCGACGGCGGCGAAGTACGTGACGAGCAGCAGTGTCGCCGTGCTTGCGCTGAACGCCATTCCCAGCTCGATCGCGCCCCAGACGAAGCCCCAGACCCAGGGCGCCGCGTTCACGCCGCGCACGAACAGCTTGGCGCGCGTCGCATAGCTGGCCTCCGAACGGTCGGCGAACGCCGCGCGCGTCGCGACGCGTAGCGTCATCCAGAAGCGCGCGACGCAGATGAGCGCGATCAGCACGACGAGCGCCGTCGCGGACGGCTCGGTCGTGAAGGGGAACGCGACGTACGGCGTTCGGTCGAGCAGCGCGCTGGCGCTCGCACCCGCGCAGGCGATCAACGTCGCCACTCCAGCGACGAGCCAACTCACGCTCGGCTTCGCTCGATGCGCGACGATCATCTCCACGAGGGCCAGTGCGGCGAATGCGGTGATGCGTCCGAGCGGCCTCTCGAGTGGAGCAATCGCGAGTGCCCCGCTCGCGCAGAGACAGGCCGCGAAGGCCGCGGCGCTCCGGAGCGACGTGACGGAGCGGCGCCAGACGAAAACCACCAGCAGGACCGTTCCCACGACCCAGGCCGCGAGCGGAGACTCGAATGCCCGAAGCGCGGTGCCGGCGCTGAGAACGATGATGAGCGGGACGAACGCCGCGTCGATCCAGTTCAGCAGGCGCGGGCTCTCACGGGTGCGCGCGAGAAGGCTCGTCTGCCGCACGTGCGCGTGGCGATCGATGAGAAACAGCCACAGGGCGAGCCCGCCGAGGAGCATCGCGGCCACGCCGACAGCGCGCGTGTCGGGCAGAACGTGGGTTCTGAACGACGCGAACGCGGCGATCAGCCCGAGCCACCGCAGCGCCGCGCGCTTTCGTGTCTCGGGTGCGAACGGCACGATGCCGCCGGTGATGATGACGAACGGGAACGCGAATGCACACAGCGACGCGACGATCCCGGCACGATAGCCGAGATCCGCGCCGACGAGCCCGAACAGCGCGGTCACCGCGTAGAAGACGCGCCACGCGATCGGCCAATCGCGTTTACTGATCGCAAAGCACGCCGGAAGCAGAATGGCGACGCCGTACACGAGGAGCGCGTACACCGTGCCGCTCCCGTTACTGGTGACGAACGGCGCGAGCGCCGCCCCGCCGAAGCCGACGCACCAGAGCGGCTCGTCGTTCTCGTGATGCGCGAGGAGCGCGATGGCCCACGAGATGATCGCGACGCCGGCGAACGCCAGCCATGTCGGAACGAGCTGGAACTCCGGTCCGGCGGCATAGGCGCACACTTGAACGATGACGAGCGCGAGCCCGAGGATCGTCGAGCCGAAGCCGCGCTCGCGGCGACGCAGCCGGATGCCCCACGCGCCCAGCGCCGTCGCCGCGGCCACCCCGACGACGACGCGCAACGTGGGGCTCAGGCTGAGATATCCGTTGGCGTAGGCCCAGCTGAGGAAGGTGCCGACGGCAAGGACGGCGGCGAGGACGGCGATCGCCAGCATTCCGTAGCGGCCCATCAGTCGCTCGAGGTCGAGCGCGCGGCGTCCGGGATTTTTTCGCTGATCCTCGCCACGAGGCGCGGAACGAGCGAACTCGTCTGAAAATGACGGTGGTGCAATGGCTGCCGACTCGCGAACTTGCGGCGAAGCGCCTGATTCCGCGCGCAGTTCCGCGCGGATGTTCGCCACCTCGACGGAGATCGTGGCCAGCGCGCGCTCGAGTCGGTCGAGCCGGTCCTCGAGCGGAGAGTTGGAGGAACTCACGGTCCGCGAACAATCGCGCGGGATTCGTGGTAGGACAAGAGCGGAACGCCGTCTGCCTTACGCGAGGCGTCTCCGCGCCGGGCCGTGACACGCCTCACGGCGCGCAATCCGTCGACGTTGCTTTCTGCCCGCGTCTTGAAATACGTCACACCGGTCGAGTAGTCGATGCAGCATACTGTCGAAGCCCCAACGCCCGAAGCTCTCGCCGATCTGGTCGCGCGCTGCGAACAGATCAACCGCTTCACGACGCAACTGACCGCCGCGGAAGAGACGCGGATCGCCGCGCTGGCCGCGGGGATTCTGACGATGCGCGGGGTGCTCGGGTTGACCGAGATCAAATCGGAGAAGCTGCCGGCACGCCAGCGCCGCATCGCGCACTGGGCACTGATGTCACATCAATTGAGTGACCTCGAGACCCCGGCGATTCGCAAGCTCCACGGCATTCTGGCGCTCGACGAGCACGAGCAGGTGAAGGTGCTGTCGACGCGGACGTGGCGGGGGGCGTGGCGCGACGTGACGCTCTGGCGCGACGGGGTCGGTGGTCTCGCGGCGCACCACCTCATGGAATACCTGGCGGCCCTCACCGTCGCCGCGCAGGAACGCGCCCCGAGCTCGGCGAGCGAACTGCTGGTGCGTAGCCGGTCGGTCGCCGCGGCTGAACTGCTCACGACTGCTCGTCCGCGGATGCGCTGAAGACGCGACACGTCTCACCGCGGAGGCGCGGAGGCGCGGAGTCGCGGAGGCGCAGAAAAGCGCAGCGAGAAGACGAACGCAGAGGTCGCGGAGGAAGAACAGAGGACCGCGCGACAACAACGAACGCAGAGGCCGCGGAGGAAGAACAGAGAGGGAACGCAGAGGACAACGGACGGCGCAATCTGCGAGGCGCGGAGATGAGCGCCGAGGCGCTATGATCGCTGACGGTGCGGAAAAGGAGAAGAAGCGGCTTCCAGCTAGAAGAAATCGTGTAGCAAGGGGCGCCGTTGAATGAAATGAACGCATTCCGGAAAGCCGCATTCACTTCTCTTCAGTTCTCTAACATCGCCTGCTCCGCGACGCCGAATTGTCTCGGCGCTTGTCATTTGTCCGGGTTTCTCTGCGGTCCTCTCTGTTCTTCCTTCGCGGCCTCTGCGTTCGTTTTTCGCGCGGTCCTCTCTGGTCTTCCTCCGCGGCCTCTGCGTTCGTTGTTGTCAGGCTCGGAGCAGATCACTGCCCCCGGATCGCGATGGCAGGATCGATGCTCGCGGCCCGGAGCGCGGGCAACCAGCAGGCGACGACACCGATGACCATCATCACGACGGCGACCAGGCCGAGAGTCTCGGGGTCATTCGGGGCGACGCCGAAGAGGAGGCCGCGCATCAGATGCGTGCCGGCGAGCGCACCCACCAGCCCGATCGCGAGCCCCGCGACGACCAACGTTCCGCCCTCGCGCAGAATCATCCGCTGAACCCGGCCGCTGTCGGCGCCGAGGCTCATGCGGATGCCGATCTCGTTCGTGCGCGCGCTCACCGAGAAAGCCAGCACTCCCGCGATACCCACGGCGGCGATGAGCACCGCGAGCGCGCCGAATGAGGACACGAGCACCGCGTTCAGCCGCCGCGGCGCGATGCTCTCGTCGCGGATCTGAGCCACCGTCATCACGTGCTCGATCGGCTCCTTCGTGGCGATGCCCCGCACGACGCGAGTCGCGGCGGGGGCGAGTGCGGCCGCGCTCGAGCGCGCGCGAATCACCACGCCGGCGCCCTGGAAGATCGGCGTCTGCGCGAACGGCTGAAACACGACGCCGCGCGGCTCGGCGTCTTGGCCGCCGTCCTTCGTGTCGCCGACCACGCCCACGACCGTCCGCCAGTCGCCCGGCACGCCGATGAAGCGCAGGACGTCGCCGGTCCACGCGATCCGCTGGCCGATCGGATCGCGGTCGGGGAAGAGCTTCTCGGCGAGCGTCCTGTTGATGATCACCACGAGCGGCGCCTTGTCGTCGTCGGTCGCGGCGAATTCGCGCCCCTTCAGCAGCGGGATGCCCGACGCCTGGAAGTAGCTGGGGTTCGCGCTGCGATATTCGGCATGCGGCTGCGGCTCGCCGTTCGCGAGCGCGCGACCCTCGGCCTTCACGTCGAGCTGGAACTGCGTGCTGCGCAGCGGAATCGTCGACCCGACGCCGACGTCGAGCACTCCCGGCAGCGACCCGATCTCGAGCCGCATCCGATCGTAGAGAGCGCGCGCGTCGGCATCGCTCCGCTGGCCGAGCGCGAGCGGAATCTCCATCGTGAGCACTTCATCGGTCTTGAGCCCCGTGTCGACCGCCGCGAGCCGCTGCATCGTGCGAGTGAGCAGCCCCGCGCCGGTGAGCAACACCATCGACACCGCGATCTGCGCGACGACCAGCCCGCGCTGAAGACGCTGCCGGCGGACGTTCGAGCTCGCACGCGTGGATCCGGCGGCCAACCAGCTCGAGAGCGCGCCCTCGCGCGCGAGCGACGGCGCGAAGGAGAGAATCACCGCGACCACGCCGCTCAGGGCGAGGGTGAAGGCGAGCACCGCGCCGTCGAGCCGGATCTCGTTCGCGCGCGGCGAGTAGCGTTCCGCGAGCGAGACGAGCAGACGCACGCCTCCGACGGCGATGATGAGCCCGACGACCGCGCCGGCCAGCGCCAGCACGAGATTCTCGGCGAGCAGCAGGCGGCGGAGACGCGCGGCGCCCGCACCGAGCGCGGCGCGGATCACGAGCTCGTGCTCGCGACGCACGCCGCGAATGAGCGTGAGGTTGGCCACGTTGGCGCAGGCGATCACCAGCACGAACGCCGCGGCACCCATGAGCAGCCAGAGCGTGAGGCGCGCCTTCTCACCGAGCACGTCGTGGAACGGCAGCACGGCAACGCGATAGTTGGAGCCAGGATCGTAGGCTTCGCGGAACTGGCGTTGCACGTTCTGCCGGATGGTCGCGACTTCGGAGCGTGCGCGCTCGACGGTGGCGTCGGGTGCGAGACGCGCGATCATCTCGGTCATGCGGTGCGTGCGCCCCTGCACCATCAGCGCGCTCGTGTGATGCTCGCTGATGACCATGTTCAGCAGCGCGTCCATCTTGCCGGGGAAGGTCGGCGCGGGCTCCACGACGCCGATGATCGTGACCGGCTTGTTGTCGACCTGCACCTTCTTGCCGATCACTTTGGGATCGCCGCCGAACCGCTGCATCCAGTACTCGTAGGTCAGCACCATCACCGCCGCGGCGCTCGTGCCGTCGTCGCTGTCGGCGGTGAGCCGCCCGAGCACCGGCGACAGCCCCATGACCTTGAAGTAGTTCCCGGTCACGAGCCCGACGTTCATGCGAACGGCCGGCTGCTGGTCGTTCTGCATCGTGAACGTGATGGGCGAATACTCGGCGATGCCGGCGAAGCTGGGCGCGGCCGAGCGGAAATCGTTGATTTCGGGAACTGAAAAGAGGATGTTCTCACCTCCCGGGCCGTCCATCGACTGGCGCAGATAGACCAGCCGGTCGCCGTCGCGATGCGGCAGCGGCTTGAGCAGCACGCCGCGCACGACGCTGAAGATCGCCGTGTTCGCGCCGATCCCGAGGCCGAGCGTGAGGATGACCGCGATCGCGAAGCCGGGCGCACGGAGGAGCGACCGGACAGCGTAGCGAAGATCGGAGAGCGACATGAGAGGGCCCTGGTGGTGTCGTTAGGACGCGGACGAACGCTTACGAGAACGCTTCGGTGCGGCGTGCTGCGATGAATCGGCGGGTGTCGGCTCGACGGAGTTCTGAATCGACGCGACGTAGGCATCGAGACGGTCGAGGCGGGCCTCCCAGATCTGCCGATGCCGTTCGACCCACGCTTCGACGTCGCGCAGCGGCCTGGTCTCGAGGCGCGCGGGGCGCCACTGGGCCTCGCGCCCCCGGCTGATCAGCCCCGCGCGCTCGAGCACCTTGAGATGCTTGGTGACGGCGGGCTGGCTGATCTTGAACGGCGCCGCGAGCTGCGAGACGGTCGCTTCGCCGGTGGCGAGCCGCGCGAGAATGGCGCGGCGCGTGGGGTCGGCGAGAGCGGCGAAGGTGAGGCTCAGGGAATCGGACATCGGTGCTGTGAGTCGAGACAGCCGATTGTCGGCGGTCCATATAACCGTGAGGTTATATACAACCGCCGCCCGGTTTCGTCAAATCGCCGGTCCGTGCGCGGCTACCCCTTCACCGCCGCGAGCGGCACATCGTGCTCGCGCGCCCAACTCTCCCACTCGGCGGCGGTTCGCTCGAGGAACTTGCTCGACGGATCGTCGCCGACCGGCAGCGCAAACAACTCATAGAACCGACGCTCGAAGTGCGGCTCGAGCGCCGCCAGCGCGACATACCCCTCGCGCGCCGGATACACCCGATAGCGCGGCGCACCGCCGCCGAGCACTCCGTCGGGGCGCGTGAGGCCGTGGCGAAGCGGGGCGACCATCGGCGCGAGGCTCTCCACCAGACCGACGTCCGCAACCGCGCCGGGCGCACCGCGCAACAGCTCCAGTGCCGCCGCATACGCCCGCTCCGACGCCATCACGTCGGCAACGATGCTGCGCGGCATCGCGTCGTGCAGCAGCCCGGCGTGCGCCTGATACGTGAGATCGTGCCCCGCTTCGTTCGGGTCGGCCACGCTTCCCAGAATTCGAATGGTGCGCAGCGACGGCACCTCGGCCGAAAGCGCATCGGGGTCGATGCGCAGACGAGTGAGCGCCGACGGACGGTGGCTCGTGATGAACAGATCGGCGTCGTGGAGCAGTTCCACGAGCCGCGTTCGGCCGGCGTCGGACTTGAGGTCGAGCCGCTCGATCGCGACGCCACGATGCATCTCGTCGTACCACGACGACGACAGCGTAAGGAAGGGATCGCCCGCCGGCGGCTCGACCTTCGTCGCACTGGCTCCGTTGGCGACCAGCCGCGCAACGGCGAGCGGGCCGGGGACGTTCTGCGCGATGCTCACCACGCGCACGCCGCGCAGCAGCTCAACCGACGGCATCGAAGAACTCGGCGAGAAGTGTGGCGAGCAGCGGCACCCGCACCTGCTCGAAGGGATGCGGCGTCGCCGGCAGGACCGCCAGCTCTCCGCGCGCGAGCCGGCGCGCGGCGTCGCGCGTCTCGTCGACACTCACGGTCGCGTCGCGATCGCCGACCATCAGCCGCGTGGGACACGCGATCGTCGCGAGGGTGGAAGCGTCGATCGCCGGCGCATCGCCGAGTGCGGTCATCAATGCGGACGTTCTGGCGAGCAGCGTCTCCCAACCGCCGGCGGCGCGATGGCGCACCTCGAGCGCTTCGGCGAAGCGCGGCACCTTGGCGCGAATCGTCGTCGCGTCGAGACGGCTGGTTTCCCGGCGCGCGATCTCCGGCGACCAATCGAGCTTGGTGCCGAGCGTTGCGATGGCGCGGACGCGCTCGGGTGAGCGAGCGGCCAGGGCGAGCGCGATGTAGCCGCCCATGCTGTAACCGAAGATGGAGACCGCCTCGATCCCGCTCGCCGAGAGAAAGTCGGCGACGCTGTCGACGAACGCAGGGATGGAGAAGGTACCGTCGATCGAGGTGGCGCCGTGTCCGGGCAGTTCGACGGTGTGCACGCGACGCGAGCCGCCGAGGTGGGGCGCGAGGGGCGCAAGCTGGTCGCCGGCGCCAAGCGCGCCGTGAATGAGAAGGATGTCGGTCATCTCGTAGAGCGATCGGTGGTTCGAGCGCGGAGGCTCTGCGTCACGCAACGTAGCGGCGTTTCCACGCGCCGCCCAACGGTTCGCGACGAGCGGTCGTCGCCGGCGGCGCGGGTGACGAACGTGGATTCTTTCGCGCGCGCGGCTTGACGCCGTGCACCGAGTCGGTAGCGTTTCGTCGTCTCCGTGCGCTCCCGCCAGCCCGCGTGCAACCATGACCACCACCGCCCGTCCGACGTCCTACACGTACACGCCCGCGACGACGATCGACGACGTCATCGGCCAGCTCGATGAGATCATCGCCCAGGCGATGGTCGAGCGGAGTCGACTCGGCTTCTTTGCCGTGCTGTATCGGACGGTGACGGCGGCCGTGAAGGAAGGCATCGCGCAAGGGCGCTTCGACGACGGCCCGCGCATGGAGCGTCTCGACGTGGTGTTCGCCAACCGGTATCTCGATGCGTATCACGCGCACCGGTCGGGCGGCACGCCCACGCGGTCGTGGCAGGCGGCGTTCGCCGCCGGTACGAGCCGTCGGGCGGTAATTCTCCAGCATCTGCTGCTCGGAATGAACGCGCACATCAATCTCGATCTGGCGATCGCGGCGGCGGAGGTGTGTCCCGGGTCGTCGATCGCAGGGCTCGAGCGCGACTTCAACGAGATCAACGCCGTCCTGGCCTATCTCGAGCGCGGCGTGCAGGAGGAGGTCTGCGAGCTCTCGCCGTGGATCGATCGGCTCAACCGGATCGACCCTCGCGTGGGGCGAGTGGTCGCGAACTTCAGTATCGACAAGGCGCGCGCGTGTTCATGGGCGGTAGCGCAGCGGCTCGCCTATCTCGACGGACCGGCGCGCGACGCGACCATCACGGCGATCGACGCGGAGATCGCGATGCTCGCGCGGCTGATCGAGCGGCCGGTCGGCTTCGTGATCAATCTGAATCTCGTTCTGGTGCGCCTGCGCGAGACCTGGGATCCGTGCAAGATCATGACGGTGCTCGGGCGTTCGACGTCCGCGCTGTAACAAACTGTGCAGGCGCTCATGTCGCGCCGCGGCGGCGCGCGGTGTGGCGGACTCGCGACAGGTCTGCGGGGCGCGCACCACGCCGCAACGAAATGTTACAGTTTGCTCACGATTGCGCCTCAGCCGATAACTGATTGATCCCTCGTGGCTTGCGGCACTCGTGCGCTCGGCGCACTCGCTGCTGCGGCGGGGGCGCACGTGGTTCGCGGATTGCCTTGGTGTGCGCCGAACGCAGCATTGGCCCACTCGCACTCAAGGACCTTTCATGAGACGTTCGCTCGTCACCACGGCTCTCGTCGCTGGCCTCGCAGTCGGCGGCGCGTCGACGGCGTACGCCCAGGGCTCGGCGCAGCCCGCCCCCTGGACCAGCTACAGCACGACGCTCGTCGCCACCGGCGGCGATGTGTGGGTTCGCTTCTACGGAGCGGACGCCGGTTACACCAACCAGCTGTTCTATGTATGTGCGCTGAGCTGCGACCAGTTCCTCTTTCAGAACAACAACACGTCCATCTCCGCGCCCGGCTCGGAAATGAAGCTGAACGGCACGTTCGCGGCCGGTCAGGAGGTGGTCTTCAAGCTGTTCGTCGCGTCGACCGGCGACACCTGGTACACCGGTGACGCGACGCGCAACGCCGACGGCTACGCGCACTTCGCGACGCAGCTGTTCAACGACGTCACGGCCAATGCGACCTACACGCTGCTCGGCGGGTTCGAGGATCTGCGCGGCGGCGGCGACGGCGACCACAACGACATGATGTTCGAGTTCAGCGGCGTGACCGCGACGCCCGAACCGGCGACCTTCGCGCTGCTCGCGCCGGCGCTGCTCGGTCTGGGGGTGTACGCGCGGCGGCGTCGGACGACGACGGAGAGCTGACCGCTCGCGCGACGGTGCGCGGCGGTTGAACGCCCGAGATCCGCGAGGACGGCGCGGGTCTCGGGCGTTCGCTCGTTCGGTCGATCGGCGAGCTCCTGGTGGGGGATAGATTCCGAGAGGCGGGAGCCTGATTGCGGCTCCCGCCTTCGTCGCGCGGCGTTGCCGTTGCTCGACAGCTCCGCGCCGTTTCCCGAGTTTTTCCGGAGCACTAAATGACCAGAGTCGCATCCGCGCGAGTCGCGCCCGAAGCGTATCGCGCCATGAAGGCCATGCAGGATTATGTCGACGCCACCGGGCTCGAGCATCCCTTGCTCGAGCTCGTGAAGCTTCGGGCCTCATACATGAACGGCTGCGCGTATTGTGTCGACATGCACACCAAGGACGCCCGCGCCGCCGGCGAGACCGAACAGCGGTTGTACGCGGTTCCGGTGTGGCGCGAGACGCCCTTCTTCACCGAGCGTGAACGGACCGCGCTCGCGTGGACCGAGGCCGTCACGGCGATCGGCGACGGCGGCGTCTCCGACGCGCTGTACGAGCAGGGACTGGCGCACTTCAGCGAGCGCGAGCTGGTGGAACTGACCATGGCGGTGATCACGATCAACGGATGGAACCGGCTGGCCATCACCTTCCACGCCGACGTCGGTTCATATCAGCCGCCCGCGGCGCGCGCGTAGCGCCACGGCAACGAATTCGCCGCCCTGTGACTCGCCTCACAGGGCGGCCCTGCCGCAAAGCGGCGCGAGCGAGCAAACTTGAAGGAGCGGCGGTACGCCCGCCGCCCACCTCTCCTCCATCCATCCAGCCCGCCCCGCTTCATGCGACCTGTCCGTAAGATCGCGCTCGTCGTCGTTTCCGTCGTCGTCGTTCTGATCGCCATTCTCGCCGCCATCCCGCTGTTCTTCGGCGGCAAGATCACCGCGCGCCTCAAGGCCGAGGTGGCCAGGTCGGTCAACGCGCGAGTGGAGTGGAGCGGCGTCGGTCTCAGCCTGCTGCGCGACTTCCCCAACGTCACCGCCTCGGTGAACGACCTGCGCGTCGTCGGCGTGCAGCGGTTCGAGCAGGACACGCTCCTCGCGATGGACCAGGCCAAGCTCGTGCTCGACCTGGGCAGCGTCGTCGGCTATCTGAGAAGCGGAAAGCCGATCGTGGTGCGAGAGGTGCGGCTCGACCGACCAGTCGTGCACCTCGAGCGCCTCGCCGACGGGTCGGCGAACTGGGACATCTCCAAGTCGACGGACACGACGACCGCCAGCTCGTCGAGTGGCGTCCATGTGACGCTGCGCGAGCTGTCGATCCACGACGGCGTGGTCCGGATGAACGATCGCCAGGGGCAGCTCATGGCCTCGGTGCACGGCCTGGAGGAAGCGCTGAGCGGCGACTTCGCGACGCAGAAGTTCCTGCTCTCCACCCGGACGACGATCGACAGCGTGTCGGTGCGCTTCGCGGGCATCCCGTACCTGAACCGCGTGGCGCTCATGCTGAACGCGAACGTCGACGCCGATCTCGGCGCGCATCGCTTCACGCTGAAGAACGATTCGCTGCGCCTGAACAAGCTCCTGGTTACCGCTAGCGGCTCGATCGCGACCGGCTCGCCGAACATGGACCTCGACCTCGAGTTCGCGGCGCCGAGTACCGCGTTCGCGGAGATCCTGTCGCTCGTGCCCGCGATCTATGCGAAGGATTTCGCGAAGCTGCAGACGTCGGGCACGATGGCGCTCAACGGAAAAATGAAGGGCAGCTACGGCCCGAAGGCCTTCCCCGCCCTCGCGGTCCGCGCGCGTGTCGACAACGGCACCTTCCGATATCCGGACCTGCCGCTCGGCGCCCGGGAGATCGGGCTCGAGCTCGCGATCGACAATCCGGGCGGCCACGTGGACAGCACCGTGGTCGATTTGAAGAAGTTCCATGCGCTGATCGGCGACCGCCCGCTCGACGCGAAGCTGCTCGTGCGCACGCCGGTGAGCGATCCAGACGCCGACGTGCGCATCGCCGGTTCGGTGAACCTCGCGGACATCGCGAAGACCGTGAAGCTCGAGGGCGTGACGCAGTTGAGCGGCGTCGTGGCAGCCGACGTGGCGACGCGGGCGCGCGTGTCCGACGTGAACGCAAAGCGGTACGAGCGGGTGTCGGCGAGCGGAACGATCCGCGCGTCGCGGATCGCCGTCCAGTCGAGCGCGGTGCCCTATCCGATCGCCGTCGACACCGCCGCGCTCACCCTGTCGCCGCGGAGCGCCGCGCTCACGGCGTTCACCGCGAAGATCGGCGGCAGCGACGCGCGCGCGACCGGCTCGCTCGACAACCTGCTCGGGTTCGTGCTGCACAACGAAGACCTGCGCGGCACGGCGACCGTGAGCAGCAACCGCTTCGTGCTCGACGAGTGGAAGTCGAACGAGAAGACGACCGAGGTGATTCCCGTGCCGCCGCACATCGACTTCGGGCTCGCCGCCTCCGCGAAAGAAGTGACCTACGGTCCGCTGACGCTCGCGAACGTCACGGGCAATTTGCAGGTGAAGGATCAGCGGGTGACGATGCGCGACCTGAAGATGGACATGCTGAAGGGCGCGGTCGTCGCGAACGGCTTCTATGATACGGCGGATCCGGTGAAGCCCGCGTTCGGCATGGACGTGAAGATGACGACGCTCGACATCCCGACCGCCTTCGCGTCGCTCCTGACCGTGCAGAAGCTCACACCGCTGGCGAAGTGGGCGCAGGGTAACGTGTCGGGCACGCTCTCGCTGAGCGGCACGCTCGGCAGCGACATGACGCCGGTGTTCAGCGCGCTGACCGGCAAGGGGGAGATCGCGACAGAGCGGCTCGTCGTGTCGGATGCGCCGGTACTCACGAAGCTCTCGAGCGCGCTGTCGATGGACGCGCTGAAGTCGCCCGGGATCGGCGCGATTCGCGCGGCGTTCGACGTCGCCGACGGACGCGTGCACCTCAAGCCGGTGGCATTGAAGCTCGGCGGCGTGGATGTGACCGCGTCCGGCTCGAGTGGCATCGATCAATCGCTCGCGTACGATCTCGCGCTGTCGATTCCGCGCGAGCTGCTCGGACCGGCGGCGACGTCCGCGATCACGAAGCTGGCGGCGAAGGCCGGCTCGCTCGGCGCGACCCTGCCCGCGGGGGAGGTCGTGCAGTTGATGGCGAAGGTCGGGGGCACGGTGACCGATCCGAGCGTCTCGACCAACTTCAATGGGATGGCCGCGTCGATCGGCGACGCGACGAAGAACGCGGCGAAGCAGATCGCCGCGAGCGCGGTCGAGACGGCGGCGGCGAAGAAGGACTCGGTCGTGGGCGCGGTGACGCAGCAGGCGCGCGAACGCGCCGACAGCCTGGTGGCCGCGGCAAGCCGCCAGGCGGACACGATTCGCGCGGCAGCTCGGGAGGCGGCTGACAAGCTGCGCCAGCAAGCGAACGTCCGGATCGACTCGCTCGTCGCGAAGGCGACGAACCCGATCGCGAAGATCGCCGCGCAGAAAGCGGGCGACAAACTCCGGGCCGACGCGGACCAGCAGGCCAACAAGCTCGTGCAACAGGCGGATGCGCGCGCCGACAGCCTCGTCTCGCAGGCGAAGCAGAAGGCGGCCGGGGGCGCGCCGCCCTCGAAGTAGCGTGGCGGGGCCGTCCCGGCAGTCTCGCGACTGCCGGGTTCCGGCAGTAGGTTGCGACCCGAAGCTCGCAATTGCGCACTGCTCCCACAGCCCCCCAAACGCTTCGCATGACGACCGCCGCTCACTCTCCCGTTTCGACCATCGCTCCGGCCACGACCGACGACCTCCAACACCTTCAGGATGTCGGTTTCCTCACGTGCATGACGCTCGTGCTCATGGGGAACTATTCGCAGACGGGCCACTTCGGTGGACCGTTGGCGTACACACCGTACAACGTCGCGACGCACCTGATCGGACCCGAGCGCGGCGGTCTGCGCTTCGACTATCGCCACCCGAAGCACCCCTTCACCGACAAGTTCCTGCTCGCCGCGGGGCACTGCATTCCCACGTGCTACGCGCTGTGGATGATCATGGGTGAAGCGATGGCCCGCCGGCATGCGGCGACGGGCGACAAGCGCTACGCGGTCGACCCGCACATCGCCATGCTGCCGATCGACGCACTGGGCTTCCGCCGCGGCGCGGGCGCGCTGGCGACGCTCCTCAAGGAGAATGGGCTCGAGCACAATCCGCTCTTCTCGCAGGCGAAGATTCGCGGCATTCGCTCCCTGTCCGGGCACGCCGAGAGCACCGATCTGACGAACGACGTGAACGGCGGTCCGTCGGGCGTCGGTATCGCGATGGCCGCGGGTAAGGCCGCGTTCTGGGACATCATGGGCGCGCCGCTCAGCGGCCCCAAGGTGATCGCATTCGAGGGAGAATTCGCGCTCACCGAAGGCCACGCGCAGGAGCTCAAGACCCAGGCGCTCGCGATGAAGGTCGGCAAGCGGCTGCGCGTGATGGTCTCCGAGAACAACGCCGGCATCGACGACGCGCTCATCGGCGGCGTGATCGACGCGAAGTACACCGGCTACGATCTCGTCGAGCAGTGGACGTCGTATGGCTGGAACGTGATGACGCTGGACGACGGCAACGACTACGCGAAGGTCGTCGGTGCGCTGTCGGCGATGGAAGCGGTGGATCCGGGCGACCGGCGTCCGATCGTCATGATCGGCAAGACGGTGAAGGGCTACTGGCCGGCGGCGTTGAACGGCAAGCTCACCGACCAGCATGATCAGATCGTCGGCTACAAGAGCCATCCTTACGGCCACAAGCTGAACGGCGATTACTTCGTGGCGCTCGCGTCGACGTTCGAGAAGCACTACGGCGTGCAGTTCGAGGGAATCCGCGACGGCGCGCCGAAGACGACCGCCGACCGCCTCGTGCAGTTCAAGACGAACATCGACGTCGCGATGTCGGTGCTCGACCGCAATGGCACTGGCGAATGGCTCGCCGAGCGGCTCGTGGAGATCGGCGACACCGTCGCGACGAGCACGAAGGTGAGCGTCCCGATGGGCGTCGACCCGTTCCTCGACGAGCGGCTGCGCGTCTCGAACCTGCCCCTGGAGCCGCAGAAGGTGTCGGTCACCAATCCGACGACCGGCGCCACGAAGGAAGTGACGATCTCGCTCTACAAGAAGCCGGGCGAGGTCCAGGGTTCGCGCCGGGCGATCTCGGAGATCATCAAGTGGCTGAACTACGTCACGAACAACCGCATGCTGACGCTGGCGGCCGACCTCTCCGAGTCGATCAACCTGGAGCACGGCGCGCTGTGGGGGCATTATGATCCTGAAAACAATCCGCACGGCACGCGCATCAAGGCGGCGATTCAGGAGGCGGGCAACGTCTCGTCGGCGATCGGCCTCGTCTCGCAGAGCGCGTCGATCGAACCGAACCGGTTCAACGGGGTCTGGGCGATCAGCGGCACGTACGGCGCGTTCACGCCGCTGATGTACACGCCGGCGCGTCTGTGGAGCCAGCAGAATCAGGACAACAAGTTCCGCACGGGCGTGCTGCACATTCTTGTGGGCCACTCGGGACCGGAGACCGCCGCGGACGGCCGCAGCCACTTCGGCATCTTCGCGACGCAGGTGTGGAAGCTGTTCCCGCGGCACCAGACCATCCATCTGAACTTCTGGGATTACAACGACGTCGCGCCGGGCTACTTCGCCGCGGCCGAGATTGCGGCGCGCGAAGCGAAGGTGGGCATCATCACGCTCGAGGTCGCGCGTCCGGACTTCCCCGTCGCGGACCGCAGCACGTTCGCCGACAAGGACATCAACGCGGCGGCGAAGGGCTTCTACGTGATCCGCGATTTCGCGCCGGGCCAGCCGCGTCACGGCTACGTGATCGCCAGCGGCTCGAGCTCGACGGTCAATCTGGTCCGCACGCTGCCGCGCCTCGAGGAGGCAGGGATCAACGTGAAGGTGATCGCGGCGATCAGCGAGGAGCTGTTCCAGCGCCAGCCGGAGTTCTATCGCAACGCGGTGCTTCCGGAAGAGGCGATGTACGACCTGATGGTGGTGAGCACGGCGACGCGTCGCATGTGGCCGGTGAGCAACGTCGGCCCGCTCACCGACGAGTATTCGATGACGTCGGACTTCGACGATCAGTGGCTCACCGGCGGCCTCGAGCCGGACGTGATCGCCGAGGCGCATCTCGATCCCGAGTCGCTGTTCGTGGGAGTGCAGCGCTTCGCGCTGGAGCGCGACTCGCGGCTCGCGCGCCAGCGCGACATGCTCGGCCAACTGCGCTGAGCAGCGGCGAGCGCGGTCATCGACGTACGGTGACCGCGCTCGCGTCTCCGGCCGACGACGTGCGCAGAAAGCGCAGAACACGCACGTCGAGATAGTTGGCCACGAGCGGCGGAAGCTTTCGCTGCTGTGCCGGGGTCAACACCGCTTTCACCGTCGGCACCAGGCCGATCAGGTAGTCGATCGAGCGGGCCCGCGCCGCCGAGTAGCGAGCGAACGCATCGCCGGCGCTGTAGCGCTCGGGCAATGCCGCGATTTCGCGACCGAACGGAAGCCACACCGAGTCGGCGAATGCCCCGAACGCCTTGATCAGATCGGCGAGACTGTCGGCCTGTGCGCGCGAGAGTCCGAGGGAATCGCTCGACCGAAGGATGAGCAGCATCGGGTTCGGGATGCTCGCCAATCCGAATTGCGCGAAGGCGATCGGGGTGAGGCGGGTCCCTTCCCTGCTACGCCCCACGTCGAGCCGCTGCGTGAGCAGTTGGCGCTCGCGAGGAACGCCGATGTCGAACGACAGCTGCAGCGTCACGTTCGGCATCGCGTACACCGCGGACTGTTGCGGCCGAGTCGATCCGAAGCGCTGATTGACCTCATACCGGAACCGCCGCGTGTCAGCATCGAAGCCGCGCACGAATAGCAGGTTCTGATCGGGGGGAATGACCTGTCCCCATCCACGCAGACGATCGCTCCCGTGAAGAGCGAGGTCCGCCAGGGCGAGCGTGTTCTGAATGACGAAGGTCACCGACGCGCGCTTGGGCAGACCGATCTTCTGCGGGTTGAACTTCACCAGCATCGCGCTGTTCGTCGTCCACGGCGTTCGGCAGCTACCGCGGGACGCAAGTCGATTCATCGAGCGAGTGAGACAATCGCGCACGGACGGCGCCGACGTCGCGAGCAGCGACCGCATCGACGCGCTCTCGGTCGGATCGGCGAGCGTCGCCGGATCGGCAACGAATGCCCGGTCGTTGAGCAACCCGTCTCCGTTCACGTCGCCGGCGACCATCGGAGTGTACCGCTGCCCGGAAAGGAACTGGACGAACGTGCTGAGATAGACGACGTCGAGCACTGGGAAATCCTGCCAGCGCAGGAGAACGGTATGGCGGCCGCGCTGTAGGGTCGGACCGCGTTCAATTGCGAATGGATTCCCCGCGGTGCTCGTGAAGCCGCTGAACGACTCGCGCGCGTCGAGAAGAGTGTAGGTCGCCTCCCATCGCAGCCGCGGATTCGCCGTAACCGGCTTGAAGTTCACGCTCAACTGCATCGACGGCACGGAGAAGGTCGAGACCGTGCGCCAGACATGCTGGTAGGCGGGCGACACGCGACTGCCTGCGATCGCAATCGCTCCGGTCGCCGGCACGATCGCCGCCGGATCAGCGAACACCGGGCGACCGCCCTCGGCGCTCAACGAAAAGCGCGCGGTGGTGTCGAGATTCACGTCCAACTGGCCCTGCTGCGCGAGACCGGACGTGAGAATCGTCTGAACACCGAGCACGAATCGATTGTCGAGGATCGGGCCGGACCAGTCCGCGGCGCCACGCACGGACCGTGGCTGGCGAAAACCGCGATCGAAGTACACGACGCCCGGCGACCTGGTCGAGAAGACGCCGCCGGAAGAACCGTCGGCGCACCGGTCGGGAATCGCGCTCTGATCGGAGACGAAGGCGGCCCAGTTCGCGGCGGGGATCGCGGCCCCCAGACATGCCACTGACTGTGTGGAGGTCGCAAGCCCGGCCGCACCGATCGCGCTCGCGATGAACTGCGCGGCCGCAACGTTCTGGAACACGCCGACCCCCGCGTGGATGACGGCGCGCGGCGGGCGAGCGGAGCCCGGCGCATACTCGATCTCCGGCGAGCGCCCATAGTACCACTGCATGCCGATGCGCGGACTCAGATACACCCGATTCGGCACGGCGGTGTTGTCCACGTGCAGGACGTCGAACAGCGCATCATTGCGCTCGGGGCGGTCCAGAAAACGGTTGCCGTCGACGCGCAGGCCATACTGGACCTGGAGACCGTCGGTAGGCCGCCACGAGTCGCCGAGCGACATCGCGCCGCTCCACTGGGCGCCGTCGCGCGCGGTGAAGCCCAGCGTTCGCGTGAAGCTCGCCGGCTGTCCGGCCTCGAGGTCGGCGAGCGAGTTGTAGCTGAACGTTCCGAAACGGCTCGGTCGCACATCGCTGTGAAACGCGTCGCGCATGGCGCTCGCGGTCAGCTTGAATGCGTGGCGGTTGTTCGCGCTGAACCAACTGAGCTGATTCGTGAACTGCACCGACTGATTGGCGAGCGACGATTCGACGGCGCCGCCGCCGAAGAACAATGTCTTGACCGATGTCGTACCGTCAGGAAGCGACGACGCAACGCGCACGTTTCCTTCCGGGATGGCAGCATACGGCGAGGTCGAGCTCCCCGATGCGGCGAGGCCGAGCGTCGTGCGTGAGAGAATGCCGAAGCCGAAATAGTTCGAGTGCGTGAGAGTCGCGTTCGCGCCCCAGAACGAGGTCTCGCCGGTGTGCGTCGCGGTGCCGAGCAGCAGACTACCGCGGCTCACCGGTGTGCTGCGCTGCACGTTCCCCGCCCCGCCGATCGCGAACGAATGCCCCGCTCCCGACCCACTCGGCATCAAGTCGACGTTCGCCGAGAGCTGCGCCACGTCGATAGTTCGCAGGCCGGGAACACCGGCGCTCGCCGTCGGGATCGCCTGCATGTCGAGAATCCCCGCCAGTCTCGCCACCGAGTCGGGAGCCACCCCCGCGGATATAAGTCCCCGTGGGCCGGTATTGAGTATCGTCTGAAGATCGCTGAAACGGCGCTGCGCGTTGTAGGCGACATTATAGAAAGCCCGATCGACGACGATGGGACCGGCGGCGTTGCCGCCCAGCCGGAGGCTGGTGAACTGCTGCCCTTGCGCCACCGCCTCGTCCGTGCCGAACTCCGTTGGCGGTGCGATGCCGGCGGAGCTCATCGCGCGGCGCGAGAAGTTGGTCCCTGGCAGCGTTTGAATCGACACCTGCGCGCCGCTGAAGCCGCCCACAGAGACGTCGAAGGGGTACGGCCGGATGGAGGTGGTCGCCAGGATGTCCGGCGGCAGCGCCGTCACACCGGAGCCGAGCCCCGCGAAGGTCGTGTTGTTCTGATCGCCGCTGAGGCCGAGCGCGGAGAACGCGTCCGATGCGCCATCGAGGCCGGGGATCATCTGAAAGCCCGCCATCCCCGACGCCATGGCCGCGAGGTTTCCCTCCTGCCCCACCGACACGATGGCCGTCGAGAGATCGCGGTCGCCGCCGCCGGCGTCAGGATCAGTCGGGCTGCGCGGTGGGTTCTGCCGCTCTCGCCGGGCCACCACTTCGACTGCGCCGAGCTTCGCGGCGGCGTCGCTCATCCGCGCGTTCGCGAGGAGGACTTCCTCATCGCCGATTCTCCGCACCTCGTACCGTCGCGCGCTGTAGCCGACCTTCGTCAGATCGATCCAGTAGTCGCCCTCGCCGTTGACGACGACGATCGTGAACCGCCCGTCCTTGCCGGTCTTCGCCGTCTTCACGATACCGCCCTGATACGACGTCGCCTTGACGTTGACGTCGCGCAGCGGCTGCGAGTCAGACCCCACGATCGTCCCGCGAATGACGTCGGTCTGCTGCGCCCGGGCGACGCCGTGCGTCGCAGGACCCAGAGCGACGAGAACGAAAAACATTGCGACGCCCGGACCGATGCGGTGCCGGCACCGCGATACTCCCGGAAACGATCGGCGTGCACTCATCGCGGTAGCTGCGTTCGTTCGATCGCGAAACCGGACGACAGACTTCCCGTCGCCAGATAGACGACGCCGTTCCGACCGAAACCGACGATGTACCGGCCGAGAGGTGCGCGAACGCGCTCGAACAGTTCGCCCCGGGCATTGACGACGTCGTACACGAGCTCACCTGCCTTCGATTGCTTCGAGGTCGTCGGAAGGATCCAGAGGTGATTCTCGAAGTCGGCGAAGACCGAGCCGGTGCGGATCGGCGGGTAATAGTCGAACACCTTCTCGACCGGCGTCGGGGGCGGATTGATGATCGTCATCACGCCGCCGCCATTGTTGTGGCTGTGCAGCGCGTTCGTCGTGTCGAAGGCGGGGCGGCCCGGCGCTCCCAGCCCCGCCGAAGCGCCCGGCCGCGTGTCGACCCACGGCACCATCTTCTCGACGCCGTTGATCAGCGTATTCGCCTGCGCGGAAATCGCGCGCAGCGTCCTGGCCGAATCGATGAGCTTCAGCTTCTCGCCATCGCCGACCGGTCGCCAGTCGAACGGGAGCTTCGGCGACGAGGTCTTGGAGCCGTCGGCGTGCAGAAAGTCGATGTGGTAGTCGTGGCCACGAACGATCGCGAGCGTCCCGTCGGTCATGACCGCCCATTCATCGAGTGTGCCGAGCGGATCGGGATTGTAGTACGCCTGCACGACGCCGGTCGCGCCGATCGCGTCCGCGCGTGCCAACGGCCGAGCGATGAACGCGACAGTATCCGTCGTGCGCATCGCGAGATCGGCACGGAGGATGGGCATCGAATCCGAGACGACCGGCGGCGACGCCCCCCTCGACGGCGCGATGATGCGCGCCTCGCCACCAAAGAGAATCCGTCCCCGGTCGTCTGCGGCGGCTCGGCGGAGATAGGCGGCGTCGAGCGGCGTCGGCATGGCCAGCTCGCGAACGATGGCGCCCTTCGGGTCGAGCACCGTGACGGTTCGCACGATGATGTTCGGAAACAGCGTCGAGTCGGCGGTGAACGGAATCAATCCGAGCACGCGCGGCCCATACCAGGTGTTGGCTCCGGTACGAGCCGAATCCTTCACCACCGTTCCCTGGGTCAATGCCGCGGGAAGCAGCTTGATCTGCCGGCGCGCGCCGTCGTTGACCAGCAGGCCGCCATCCGGGAGCTCGCGAACGTTGACGATGCTTCCGAACTGCTCGACGGATCTGACCGAGGCTGGCGGGAGCTCGACGATGGGGATGGTTGCCTGCGGGCGCGCCGCCGCCGGCGCCGCGATCGCGAGGCAAGCCAGCCGTACGCAGGACAGGCGCCGCGTCCGATTCGAGATCTCGATGAGGTCCTTGCCCTGCTTCGATTCGCGCATGGTCGCTCCAGAGAGTGGTGCCCGGCTGTGGTTGCGGCGGGGGCGGCCGGCCGGCACATTGATGAAGCATTCGACACTGATACATCAACTTTTGATGTATCAGCCACGAAGTCAAGAGAGAGAATCGCATGGACATGATGCTCGGCACGCTCGACGTGCTCGTGCTCCGCGGTCTGAGTTGGGGGCCGAAGCACGGCTACGCCGTTGCCCGGTGGATCGAGGAAACGTCGAAGGGCACGCTCACGGTGCTCGACGGCGCGCTGTACACCTCACTGCATCGCATGGAAGGGCGCGGCTGGATCGCCGCCGAATGGGGCGTGTCTCCACTCGGACGAAAGGCGAAGTTCTATCGGCTCACCGCGGCCGGAAAAAAGCAGCTCCAGGCCGAGACGGACGACTGGGCCGAGTATGTCGCGGCGGTGGGTCGCGTGCTGCGGTCGACCGTCGAACCTGGCTGATCGCGGTGCTTCGACTCGCGAAGGCTTTGAGGTCGGGGCGGTGAACATGGAGGCGAACTGGCGACGCCTTCGCCGCCTATGGCGGCCGAGTGTGCGCGACGAGGTCGACGAGGAGGTCGCGTTTCATTTCGCGATGCGCGTTCAGCAATTCCTCGACGAGGGCTCGACGCCCGCTGAGGCGGAGCGGCGCGCACGTGAAGTATTCGGCGACGTTGCGGCAGTGCGCGACCGGCTCGTGGCCATCGACGCGCGGAACCGGCGACGCGCCGACATCGGCGACCTGTTCGACGCGATCCGTCTCGACGCACGGCAGGCGGCGCGCGCGTTGCGGCAGAGCTGGACGCACTCGCTCCTGGCCGTGGGCGTCCTCGCGGTCGGTATCGGCGCCATCACCGCGGTCTTCGGCGTCGTCAATACCGTGCTGCTTCGGCCCCTTCCCTACGCGCACCCGGAACGCCTCGGCTACATCATGCAGGACATGACGGTCCGCGGCGTGCGCGATTCGCCCGTGGCGCCGGGCGATCTGCCCGACCTGCGAGCCGCCGCTACGCGCTTCGAGAGCATCGCCGCGCTCGGAACGACGTCCAACGCGCCGCTATGGCTGCCTGGATCGACGGTCCATGAGCCAGTCGTAATCGCCAACGTCACACCGAACCTCTTCGACGTGCTGGGCGTGCCGGCCGCGTTCGGGCGCACTTTCGTCGAGAGCGATGCGCGGCCCTCGCGACCTCCGAACACGGCGCAGAGCGATGCCACGGCGCCGGCGTCCCTGGCCGCCGACCTGCCCGCCGCACGCGGCGTTCTCGGCCACGAGTTCTGGCTCCGGCGTTTTCACGGCGACTCATCAGTCATTGGATCGACGCTGATCATGGCCGGACGTTCGGTCGTGATCGTGGGTGTGGCGTCGCCGGACATGGAGCTGCTCTATCCGGCGTCGCTCGGAGTCCAGCGTCACCCCGATCTCTGGATCGCACTCACCCTGGATTTCGCGCGCGCGTCGCGCGAAGTGGGCGGCTACCGGCTGCTCGGACGTCTCGCACCCGGCGTCTCGGTCGATGCCGCGCGCGAGCAGATCGACTCCATCGGGCGGTCGTTCGGGGCGCGATTCCCCATTCGCCAGGCAGCCGGCGCCCAGCTGCGCTTCGAGCCGATGTCCGACTACCTCGTCAGCGACGTTCGGCCGGCGATTCTCGCGCTGATGGGTGCCGTCCTGCTCTTCCTGCTGATCGCGTGTGCCGACGTCGCGAACCTGCTTCTCGTACGCGGCGCGGCGCGCGAGAAGGAGCTCGCGGTGCGTGCGGCCATCGGCGGTTCGCCGTGGCGCATCGTGCGCCAGCTCCTCGGGGAGAGCGCGCTCCTCGCGACATTCGGCGCCGCGATCGGGATCGGGCTCGCGGCTTTCGGGATCGCCTTCATCGTGCGGATCGCTCCGGCCACCGTGCCCCGGATCGCGGACGTCGCGCTCAATGGCACGGTTCTCGTGTTTGCCATCGCCGCGGCCGCGGTGTCGACGCTGGTGTTTGGACTGGCGCCCGCGCTGCGCGTCGCGCCGCCACGGTTCGCGCACGTTCTGCGAGCGACGGGAGCCGCCGCGAGCCGATCGACCACGCGGTTTCGCGCGATGATCGTCGTGGTCGAAGTCGCGCTGTCGTTCGTGCTATTGATCGGCTGTGGCCTGATGGTGCGCAGCTTCGTATCGCTCATGCGGACAGACCTCGGCTTCGATCCGGGGGGCGTCGTCACTTTCCACGTGAGCAACTTCACGAGTCTGTCGCCCAGAGAGCACGAGCAGTTCATTCTCGCCCTGCGCGACGAGCTTGGCGCTATCCCGGGCGTGACCGACGTTTCGCTGTCGACGGCGGTGCCGCTCACAGGCGACCGCGTGTCGACTCGCTGGGGCCCGCTCGATGCAGCGCAGGATCAGACGAAGTATCGCCAGGGCAACATTGGTGTCGTGCTCCGCGGTTACTTCCGGACACTCTCGACGCCGCTCGTCGACGGACGCGACTTCACCGTCGAAGAAGAGCGCGATCGGCTTCCGGTGACGATCCTCAGCGAGGATGCGGCCCGCCATCTGTTCGGTAACGGTCGCGCCATCGGGCAGAAGGTCATCGTCCGAGTCACACCGGAACCGTCCGCCTATCTTGTCGTGGGAGTGGCAAAGTCGCAGCGGCCCACGTCGTTCGCGGGGAACGATCTTCCGATTCTCTATTTCCCGTTCGGCACGACCGCGTCGGCGCGCGCACGTTGGGTCGTTCGCACAACCGGCGATGTGACCGCACTGGCGCCGAGCATTCGTGCCGCCGTGCGCGCGGTGAATCCCACCATGCTCGTGACGGACATCATTCCCGCGAGCACCTTCGTCGACCGAGCGATGGCCGGCCCGCGCTTCTCGCTCGCGCTGCTGGCGACGTTTGCCGGCATCGCCGCGCTTCTCGCCGCCGTGGGCCTGTACGGCGTTCTGTCGAGCAGCGTCCGTCAGCGCACGGCGGAGATTGGCGTTCGGATGGCATTCGGTGCGGACGCCCGAGACATCGTCGGGCTGGTGATCCGCGACGGACTTCGGCTCAGCGTGATCGGGCTCGCGATTGGCGTCGCGCTCGCCCTCGTCGCAACGCGAGCGATGTCCACGATGCTCTTCGGCGTACGTCCTACCGATGCCGCGACCTTCCTGGTCACGGCCCTGGTGTTCATCGCGATCGCGTCGGTTGCCTGCTGGCTGCCCGCTCGCCGAGCGGCGGGCGTGGACCCGAACGTGGCCCTGCGCGAAGGCGCGCTGTAGCGCGCTTCGCGCGGTGGCTCGTTCAGTCGATCAATCTTCCTTCCACGGATTGTTCGCGAACACGGCGAGCTCCGGCCACAGCACGCGGCGGGGGAGATCGAGCCCGGCCATGATCGTGTCGGCGATGTCGTTCGCGTAGAGCTTGTTCGGGTTGTTGCGGCCACCGCGACCGCCGAAGTTCGTCTGCACCTCCGACGGGCAGATGCACACCACACGAACGCCGTGCGGACGCAGCTCGGCCTGCCAGCACTGGGTGATGCCCCGCACCGCCCACTTGCTGCCGCTGTACGACGTGCCGCCCGCCGCCCCTTTCATCCCCGACGTCGACGCAATGTTCACGATGTCGCCGTCACCGCGCGCCTTCATGGCGCCGACGACGCGGTTCGTGATGTCCACCAGGCCGAAGACGTTCACGTCGAACATCGCGCGCATGGCGGGAAGATCGAGATCGCCGATCTCGCCGCGGTAGGCGTAGCCCGCGTTGTTGATCAGAACGTCGATGCCGCCCATACGCTCCTCGCAGAACGCGACGGTTCGCGCGTTGTCCTCACCGCGCGCGACGTCGGCGGCGAAGCCGAACGCGCCGGTGGCGTCGGCGGTGTGCTTGATGCGGTCCGCATCGCGCCCGGTGAAGACGACCTGATGGCCCGCCGAGCGAGCCCGTTCGACGAGAGCGGCGCCGATGCCCTGACTGCCGCCGGTGATGAGAAAACGTCGCGCTGTCATCGCTGAACTCCGAGTGAGAGCCGAGGATTCCGGAACAGTGCGAAAGGTGGCGCGGCGCGGAAGCCCGGGGAACGGAACACCCTTCTCGACGGCCACGCGCACTCGCGCGGCGCGGCACCGCGGACTAGCGTTGAATGCGACGTCGGTACTCGCCGCTCCGTTCACGCTCTCGCCTCCAGCCATGACCGCGATCTTTCCGAATTTCATCGACGGACGCCCCGTCGACTCGTCCGACCGTCTGATCGACGTCAATCCCTCGAACCTCGGCGACGTGGTCGGCGAGTTCGCCTCGGCGGGCGTGGCCGAGTTGGACCAGGCGATCGCGTCGGCGCGGGCGGCGTTCGGGAAATGGTCGCGAACGACGCCGCAGGAGCGCTTCGACATTCTCGATCGCGCGGGGACGGAATTGCTGGCGCGGCGGGAGGAGTTGGGGCGGCTGCTGTCGCGTGAGAATGGCAAGCCGCTCGCCGACGGGATCGGCGAGGCGGCACGCGCCGGGTACATCTTCAAGTTCTTCGCGGGCGAAGCGCTGCGCGTGACCGGCGACAAGCTCGATTCGGTTCGACCGGGGATCGAGGTCGAGGTGACGCGCGAACCTGTCGGCGTCGTCGGCATGATCACGCCGTGGAACTTTCCGCTCGCGATTCCGGCGTGGAAGATCGCGCCGGCGCTGGCCTACGGAAACTGCGTCGTGCTCAAGCCGGCCGAGTTGGTGCCGGCGTCGCCGTGGACGCTCGTCGACATCGTGCAGCGCGCCGGATTGCCGGCCGGCGTTCTGAATCTCGTCATGGGCCCCGGGCCGACCGTCGGCGCGGCGCTCGCGTCCGCGCCTGGGATCGACGCGGTGACGTTCACGGGGTCGCGCGCGGTTGGCCCCGGCGTCGCAGCGGCGGCGATGGCGAACGGCGCGCGCGTTCAACTCGAGATGGGGGGCAAGAATCCGCTGGTCGTTCTCGACGACGCCGATCTGGCTACCGCGGTCTCGGTCGCGGTGAACGGCGGATACTTCCAGACCGGACAGCGCTGCACGGCATCGAGCCGGATCATCGTCACGGAAGGCATTCACGACCGCTTCGTGCGCGCCATGATCGAGCGGCTCGAGACACTCGTGGTCGATGACGCGCTCAAGCCCGGGACGGAGATGGGCCCGGTGGTCGACGACCGACAGTTGGCGAAGAACTTCAGCTACGTCCAGCTCGGGCAAGCCGAAGGGGCGACGCTCGCCTACGGCGGCGACCGTCTCACCCGCGCGACCGACGGCTACTACATGGCACCGACGCTGTTCACCGAGAGCACGCCGTCGATGCGCATCAACCAGGACGAGATCTTCGGGCCGGTCGCGTCCGTCATTCGTGTGAAGGACTACGACGAGGCGCTCGCGGTCGCGAACGACACACCGTACGGGCTGTCGTCGGGGATCGTCACGACGTCGCTCAAACACGCGGCGCACTATCAGCGGCACGCGCAGAGCGGCCTCGTGATGGTCAACCTTCCGACCGCCGGCCTGGACTACCACGTGCCGTTCGGCGGCCGCAAGGCGTCGAGCTACGGTCCGCGCGAGCAGGGCGCGTACGCGAAGGAGTTTTATACTATCGTAAAGACGACCTACATCGCCTCGTAGGGCGGACGCCGTGTTCCGAGCTCGTCGCTTCATCGAGCGCGTCGCTCGAGCTCGTGTCGTGGGCGTATGACTTGCCTTTCTTCCTGTCAGACGTACGCAGGGAGAGGCAACGATGAAACTGAACGAGCGCACGCGATGGGCCTTGCTCGCAGCAATCGCGCTCCTGCCGGCGAGCCTGTGGGGAGCGTCCCACCTCTCGTACTTTCAGCCCGATCCGGCGATGAAGCTGGTCGTGAGTCTGAGCGATCGCAACCTTCGGGTGATCGAGGATGGCGACGTCGTGCAGACGTACGGCGTGGCGGTGGGACGACCGAGCCATCCGACGCCGACCGGAACGTTCTACACCGGCGACATCGTGTGGAATCCGAGCTGGACGCCGCCGCCGTCGGACTGGGCGCGTGACAAGCACTACGAGGCGCCGGGCTCGCCGAGCAATCCGATGCAGGGCGTGAAGATCTACTTCAAGGCGCCCTACTACTACATCCACGGCACCAACGCGCCGGGATCGATCGGAGAAGCGGCCTCGCACGGCTGCATTCGCATGACCGCCGAAGATGCGGTCTCACTCGCACGACGCATCGAGCGAGCCGGTGGCGGCATTCCACTGATCATCGAACCGTAAGACTCGCCCCACCGAACGACAACCGCGTCGGCCGCTCAGCGCCGGCGCGGTTTGTCGCTTTCCCCAGGGAACACGCAGCCGGCGTTGAGGCACCCGTCCGAGCGATGGGCAACTGCGCCGCGAGCAACGTTCGACGACGGCCGACGGTGGCAAGGTGAAGGGATCACGCAGCGTGGAGCGGCGGGACGACAAAGAAGCGTCGTCGCTCGAGCAGCCATGGCTGTCTCGCGTGACGACGTGGAATCGCGCACCGTTGGCGCGATGACTCCATGATGCATCGGCCGGGAGGCAATCGTGCTCCCGGCCGGCACATCATGGCGTTGCGCTCAATCGAGAGTCGGTCAGCGGATCCAGAAATCGACGACGCCGTCGCGGTCCGTCGTCATCTGGTTGTCGACCTGCACCGCGTCGAAGGAGCTGCTGCAATCGGGCGAGGAGCCGTCTTCCGTGAAGGTGGCGTCGCCATTCACGTTCGTGTAGGTACCGGCGCAGGTCACCGCGAACACGGTCTCGGTGCCGCTCAGCGAGCGACGGAAGGTCAACGTCCGGCTGAACGTGCCGTCGGAGTTGACGTCGAGCCGGCCGTTGATGACCGCGACGACGAGCGGTGGGCTGTCGGATTGATCGATCACTGCCGGCACCGAGACGCCGTTGGTCGAACGAAGCGCCCAACTCCCCGTGATCGGAAGCGAGTTGATGACGTCGTTGTTATCGTCGCAGGCCCCGAGGGCGAGCGTGCCGAGCAGCAGTGCGAATGGCGCGAGACGCATGACGAACTCTCCATGATGCGATCAACAAAGGCGCGTCACCCCAACGTTCGGGATGTGATGCGTGGCGGTGTGAACACCGCCCGTCCCACTATCGGGCGAATTCCACGCCACTGCCGCCGACGCTCGACAAAATGCGCGCGACGACGTCAGCCTTTGTTAGCGTTCGTACAATAGCGTTTTCACGTGCGCACGCTACGGCCGCGGCCGGCCGCGCATCGGCCCAGCGGAACCCATCTCCATCGAGCCGCCGTGGCCGCCCGCACTGGCCATACGGCTCGGGCGGATCCGCGCGAACAGGCTGAACCCCGAGGGCGTGCGCGTCCCGTAGAATGGAGCGACGGTGGCGGGCACGAGGTTCGCCGCGACGCGTCCGCCAATGCCGATGCTGCCGCCGCGAATCGATATGACTTCTCGCATGTATCCGGCGACCATCGACCCGATGCCGAACTGGCGCTCCGGGTCGATGCCGTCGAGGACCAGGTCGCCCGCGCTCTTGCGGACGTATTCCACCCGCCCGAACACCGCGTTCCTCGCGCCGAGTCCGACGTTCGTCTCGGCGAGCAGGCTGTTGGCGGCATGGCCGTCGTGGACGTTCGCGCCCCACACCAGTGTGCTCGCCCACTGTCCGCCGCGGATTCCGTTCCCCACGAACATCGCCGACGCGCCGTAACGATGCACCGACTCATCGGGGGTGAGCGCTTCGGGGCTGGCCAGAAAGCCGTACCAGCCGGCGAGACTCCACCGCCCCGTCGGATTCACGGTGAGACGACCGGAATACGAGTCGAGCCCGCGCAGGTCGACATCCCAACGATGCTCGTCGGGTTCGCGCCCGTTGAACCACGAGCCCTCGAGCTTCCAGCGCCGAGAATAAACCCCGCCGGTCAACACGCCGTAGCTGACGTGCGTCGCGTCCTGCCAGTGATGGCCGAGCGGCGCGAGCGGATCGTTCTGAGCGGACGGGCGGTGCATGAACGCGACCGGCCCCAACGCGGGTTCACCGGCGACCCCCGCGTAGAGCTCGACCGCAACGTCCCGGCGGATCGGCTGCTGAAACAGGCCGGCCAGCTCCATCACCGCGTCGTGCGGATGCTGACGATCGTGCAACGGACGGCCACGATACGACTCACCGGTCTGCAGGAGCAGAGGATAGCCGCGGGCGCCGATGGTGAGCGGCTCCAGGCTGGCCATCGCATGCAGATGCAACAGGCCGGTGCCGACGCGTCGCATGAGCATCGCCATCTCCCAGTCGACGATGCCGAGTTGCGCGCTTCCGCGGTCCGACCCCTGATGGTCGAACTGGCCGAAGGCGACGCCGTGGAGCATCGCGGTCCACGCGCCGAACGCCTTGTGCGTGGCGTACATGGGTGACGAATCGGGCATCCAGGTGGTGCCGGAGCCCATTCGCACGTGCGAGATGCCGAGCGGCCCGATCATGGCCGACATGTCGTGGTCGTGCGCGCGAGACGTGTCGACGCGGCCGCTGTCGGCGGGGGATGGATGAACGTGTTGCGCTCTCGCCGTTCGCGACAGCAGCGCGACGAACGCCACCGCCGCCGCACGCCGGAATGACGGACCCGGCGTCACCGACTGTGCTTGTACATGATGTCGACGAGCTCGTCGTACATCGCTTCGGCCTCGGGATCGCTCGAGCGGATGGCCGTCGCCGCGCAGTGCTTGAGGTGATTGCGCATCAGCTCGCGGCCGACGGCGCGCAACGCCTCGTGCACCGACGAGATCTGCGTCATGATGTCGGCGCAGTAGCGATCGTCTTCGACCATCTTCTGAAGGCCGCGCACCTGCCCCTCGATGCGGCGCAGCCGTTTGAGGTTGCGTGCCTTGGCGTCCGCGTCGACCGCGACGGCCTTGCGCGCGCTCGCGTCATGCGCCCCGCAGCCGCACGGCGCCGATTCGGCAGCAACGGTCAGCGGAGTAGGCTTGGTAGCCATCGGTGATCCTCGAATAGGGTGCTATGCGATCCGCGCACCGCGCAGCCGCAGACTGTTGGTCACGACACTCACCGAGCTGAAGGCCATCGCCGCGCTCGCGAGAATGGGGCTCAGCATCAGGCCGAACGCGGGATAGAGCACGCCCGCCGCGATGGGAATGCCGACGACGTTATAGATGAATGCCCAGAAGAGGTTCTGTCGCATCGTCCGCATCGTCCGACGCGAGAGCAAGATCGCCTGGACCGCGCCCCCCAACTCGCCGCGCATCAGTACGACGTCGCCCGCTTCGGCGGCGATGTCGGTGCCGGTGCCGATCGCGATGCCGACGTCGGCCTGCGCCAGCGCCGGCGCATCATTGATCCCATCGCCAACCATGGCCACGACACGCTGCTCGGCTTGCAGCCGCTTCACTTCCGCGACCTTCCCCTCGGGAAGAACTCCGGCGACGACGCGCTCGATGCCCGCGGCGCGTGCGATCGCATTCGCCGTTTGCTCATTGTCACCGGTGAGCATCACGACGTCGAGGCCGAGCTTCCGCAAGCGGTCGATGGCCTCGGGGGAGGACGCCTTGATTGGATCGGCGACCGCGAGCACCGCGACGAGCGCGCCGTCCTCCGCCACGTACATCGGCGTCTTCCCGTCGGCGGCAAGGCGACGAACCGCGTAGCGGAGCGGCGCGACGTCCACGGCCCACTCCCGCAGGAGCGTCTCGTTGCCGACCGCGAGCGCGTGTCCGGCGACGACCCCGGTCACTCCGCGTCCAGTGTGCGACTCGAACGATTCGACGCCCTCGAGCGCGAGGCCGCGCTCGGTGGCGTGGCGCACGATCGCGTCGGCCAACGGGTGTTCGCTCGACCGCTCGAGCGACGCGACCAACCCGAGCAGCCGCGCTGACGCCTCGTCGCCGGCCGTCGCGTCGCGCATGACGAAGTCGGTGACCGCGGGGCGTCCTTCCGTGACCGTGCCCGTCTTGTCGAGCACGACGGTGTTCACGTCGCCTGCGCGCTGGAGCGCTTCCCCGCCCTTGATCAGCACACCGAGCTCCGCACCCTTTCCCGTCGCGACCATCACCGCGGTCGGAACGGCGAGGCCCATCGCGCACGGACAGGCGATGATCAGGACTGCCACGGCCGCCGCAAATCCGCGCGCGGCGGGCGCGGCATCAGCTGCGACGTACCAGATCGCGAACGTCGCGATCGCGATCGAGATCACGACGGGCACGAAGACGGCGGAGACGCGGTCGGCAAGCCGTTGGATCGGCGCGCGGGTGCCCTGCGCATCGCGCATCAGCCGAACGATCCGCGCCAGCACCGAATCCGCGCCGATGGTCGTCGCGCGATAGCGAAACGCGCCCGTCCGATTGATCGTGCCGCCGATCACGGTGTCGCCCGGCTTCTTCGCCACGGGCAGAGACTCGCCGGTGAGCATCGACTCGTCCACCGCGCTCTCGCCGCTGAGTATCTCACCGTCGACCGGCAGGCGCTCGCCGGGGCGCACGACGATCGTGTCGCCCGAGTGCACCTCCTCGACGGGAACGTCGAGTTCACTGTCACCGCGCACGACGCGGGCGGTCTTCGGCTGCAGGTCGACCAGCGCACGCAACGCCGACGACGTGTTGCGCTTCGCGCGGGCCTCGAACGCATTCCCCGTGAGGATGAGCGCGATGATGATGATCACCGCCTCGTAGTAGACGTCGGGCGTCAGGCCTCGTGCCGTGAACACGCCGGGCGCCACGGTCGCGACGAGCGAATACAGGAAGGCCGCTCCCGTTCCCACGGCGATGAGCGTATTCATATCGGCGGAGTGGTGCCGGAACGACGCCCACGCGCGCACGTAGAAGTGCCGTCCGGCCCAGGCCATGATCGCCACCGTGATGACCAGCAGCGTCCACGTGACGGCGGCCACGGGAATCTCGTACAACCAGGGAAGCAAACGGCGAAAGAGCGGATCGAGAGCCGTCATCGCCCAGCGCATGAACGGATCGCCCGAGTCGCCCGCGTGGCCGACGCTCGCGTCCGCGACGCGACTCATCAGCGGCATGGAGACCACCATCGCGACGGCGCCGGCGAGGCCGGAGACGATCGCCTTGCGCTCGAGCTCCGTGAACTCCTCGATCGTCGCGCGATCGCGTGCTTCCTGTTCCTCGAACGCACTGCGGTCGGGCGACGCGAGCTCGGCGCCATAGCCGGTGTCGCGGATGACGTCGACGAGCCGGTCGGGAGAGACGGCGTCGCGATCGAAGGTCACGGTCGCCGTCTTCATCATGAGATTGACGTTCGCGTCCTCCACGCCGGGCTGCTTCTGGAGCGCCCGCTGTACCCGGGCCTGGCAGGCCGCGCAGGTCATGCCGCTCACCGGAATGCGGATCGTGTCGGTGCGATGCTTCGTATCGGCGGTCATATGCGCATCACTCCGCGATGACGACGCCGTGCAGCATGCTCATGCCGCACATGAACTCGTATCGCCCCGCGCTCGGCGGGGTGATCTCGATCGTGGTCTTCTCGCCGGCCGGCAGGAAACGCCGGATTCCGAAATCCGGAAAGACGATCTCCTCCGAGCAACTCGAGGTTTCCTGCCGGTCGAAGACGAGCCGGACCGGCTCGCCGGCGCGTACGCGAATCGCGCTCGGCGAGTAGCCGCCCTTGACCACGACGTCGACGCGAGCCGTTCCGCTCGCGCCATCCGCGGCCGGCGCGGCCACGGTCGCGGCGGCGGCGGCGGCGGAGCGCCCCGCGACGAAGAAGTACCAGTTCACCCACGCGATGGCGCCGAGCGCGCCGATCACCACACCCCACTCATGCGCGGCCATGCCGCCCTCCCAGGTCAAATACCCACCTGGGGTATAATCTCACATACCCCCTACCCCTATGTCAATCGGCCGACCGCCCGACATCGATGCGGACGCCTCCATTGATGACCCGACCCTCGAGCGGCGCCCATGCGTCCATGGTCCAACGCCCGCCCTCGCCGCGAACGGGACGCGCGAGCGGCTGATGGTTCGTCATCCGAACATCGCCGAGGTTTTCGAGATTCATGAAAACGCGATAGCGTCCGAGACGGCGTTCGGCGATCGCGCCGAACAGCGTGTACGCGCGGCTCCGGGTGAGATAGGGGTTGTGGTCGAGCGGCTGCGAACCCGTGTAGTACGCCTCGATGCCCACGCGGCCCACGTCGTCACGTTCCCACACCGAGACCAGGCCGGCGGTGTGCCGGGGGGTCAGCGGTACGGCGCGCAGTCCTGCCCCGTCGGGCCGCTGCTCACGCGAATCGACGAAGGTGTAGCTGGCCGTCGTGACCAGTTCGCCAGCCCGATAGCGAAGCAACCCATCCGCGCCGTGCGTCCGTGTCGGGCGCGACGCGTTGAACATCTCTAGCGCCTCGATGTCGTCGGGCGCGCCGCGAACGACGAGCGCGTCGCGAATCGACGAGGCGAACAGCGTCGCGTTCATCTCGAACGGACCGAGGGCCCCGCCGAGATCGATCGACGCGCCGCGCGCCCGCTCCACGCGGAGCGGACCGGGCGTGCGGAGCGGCGTGAGTCCGGTCGCTTCGGTCTCTTCGGTAAACGGCGTCGGCGCAAACGCACCGGTGCCCACCGAAAGGCGCAGCGTCCACCCGTCGGCGAACTCGTAGAGGCCGGACGCTCGCGGGCTGAAGAACGTGCCGTACCGACTGTGAAAATCCGCCCGCGCGCTCAGCGAGAGCGACACGGCCGGCGTCAACTCCGCGTCGACCTGCGCGAACGTCGCGGGGACGTCGTACGTGTAGTCGAAGCGCGCCACATCCGCGCCGCGATAGCTCTCGCGCTGGAACGCACCGCCCACCACCGTCGTGTAGCGCGCGAACGTCGTCGCGAGCGATGCCTCGGTGAACCAGGTGCGATGGTCGTCGCGCTCACGCACGTCGCCGAACCACTGGTCGTGGTGCTGCAGCGACCCCGAGCCGCGCACGGCGAGGACACTGGTTCCGAGTGGGAACCGCGCGATCGCGCCACCGTCGTTGCGCACGGTGCGCAGCGATTCGCGAAACGGTGAGCCATTCGAAAACGACGGGAGCGTGCCCCCTTCGCGCCGCTCGAGGGTGGATCCCACGGTGAGCATCACCGATGCGCCATCATCGTCATTCCAGAAGACGCGCGGCCGGACGACGACCCGCTCGTAGCCTGGCATGTCGGTCCATCCGTCGCCGTCGATGTCGGTCCGCGTCTGGCGGTTTCCACTCGCGAGCAGCGTGTAGCCCCAACTCGGCGAGAGCTGCTCGGCTGACCACAGGACGGCGTCGGTGCCGTTGCGCGTCGTCTGGTTGAGCAGCACCTCGCGCGACGGCTCCGGCCCGGGGCGGCGCGACACCAGGTCGATGACCCCGCCGAGCGCTGACGAGCCGTAAAGTGCGGACGCGACGCCCTTGATGACCTCGACCTGCGCGAGATCCATCGGTGGAATCTGAAGCAGGCCGAGCGTCCCTGACTGTCCGCCAGACAGCGGCAGCCCGTCGGACAGCATGAGGGTGTACCGACCACGCAGCCCCTGCACGCGCACGTTCGCGCCACCCAGCGAGGGCGATGTGTTCTGCACGCGGAGGCCGCCCGTCTCGTTCAACATCATGGTGATGTCGCCGGGGGTCATGAGCATCTTCTCTTCGACTTCATCGCGGTCGAGCACTTCGATCCGCAGCGGCGTCTCCTCGATGCGACGCTCGATACGCGTCGCCGACACCGTGATGGCCTCCAGCCGGTCGCCCTGGCTACGAAGCGCGATCGTGATCGCGGTGTCCGTCCCGGCAGCGACGACCACGCTGGCCGAATCCGGAAGCGATCCGACCCGCGTTGCGACGACGACGTGACTGCCCGCGGCGAGGCGCAGTATCGCGACGCCGCGAGCGTCCGTGCGTTCGACGACGGCGCCCGCGCGCACCGTCGCCGCGACGATCGGCGTGCCGTCATCGACGACGCTGACGCGAACGGTTGCCGTGGCCTGCCCGAGAGCTGTCCGAGCGGCCGCCGTTGCGAGTGCGCCGGCGCCCATCAGCACGAAGAGCGCCTTCATCTCAGAACAGTCTCACCGAGATGTAGCGTTTGGGATTGGCGCGAATGTCAGCCGCGAGCGTGTGCAGCTCGCTGAGCACGGAGTCCGCGTGCCGGTAGACCGACGGATCGTTGAGCAGAAGGCCGAGGGTGCCCTGCCCCCGATTCATCTTCGTCAGCACCGAATCCCCCGACGCGAGGAACGACTCGGCGCGGGTCTGCGTGGTCTGCAAACGCTGCGTGAGGTCGCGCACCTGCGTGGCCGCGCGTCGCAGCTCGGCGGAGGCCTGGCTGAAGTTGTCGACGAGCAGCCGCACCTGATCCGAGGTCGACGCCGAGTCGAGGCGGCGCGCCGTGATCTCGACGACGCCGGCCGCGCGATTGAGCGTCGTCACCGCGCCGCGCAACTGCCCGCTCAACGTGTCCAGATCGGACGCGTGAGACTGTGCGATGTCGCGGAGCGTCGTGGACAGGTCGGCGACGTTGCGGATCGACGCGTGCAGAGCGCGCGCGGCCGAATCGTCGAAGGCGGTGCCGAAGCGGCTCGCGACGCTCGCCACGTCGCCCGCGATCTGGCCGGCCACCGCGGTGAGCTTTCCGATGCCGGGCTGGGACGCGCCCGGCAGCACGCCGCGATCGCGCGACGCGTCGGCCACGTCGCGCAGCAGTGAGGCATCGTTCGGCAGCGCGCGGCGCTCGACGATGGTCGCCTGCCAGTCGCCGAACAGACTCGATTCGTTGAGAAGCACGACCGGATCCGACGGCATCTGGACGGACGGATCGAGTCTCATCCGCACGTTCACCCATCCCTCAGGCGCGAGCTCGATGCCCTCGATGCGCCCGGCTACGACGCCGCGCACGACGACGGAGTTTCCGACGCGCGCGTTGCCGACGTCGCGGAAGTGCGCCACAGTCTCGTCGCGCTTTCCGGCGATGTCCGTCTGCTTGACCCAGAGTATGCCGGCGACGAGCGCGACGATGACGGTGAGCACCACGCCGCCGACGAGAAGGTCGTTCGATCGTTTCATGTGGCACTCCGGCCCAGCAGCCAGGTGATGGCCCAGAACGCGTCGAGCACGAGAATCAGCACCGCCGAGTAAACGACGGCCCTCGTACATGCGCGGCCGACGCCAACGGCGCCGCCGGTCGCACGCATGCCCGCCGCGGAACCGACGAAGGTCACCGCCGCGCCGAAGCTCGCCGACTTCACGAGGCCGTAGCGCACGTCGAACGTCTGAAAGAAGAGGCGCAGTCCCTTCGCGAACTCCGCGCTCGAAAGATCGAGCAGCAGCACCGACGCCGCCGCGCCCGCCGCCACTCCGATGACCATCGCGGCCGCGACGACGACCGGGAACATCACCACGCCGGCGATCACGCGTGGTACCACGAGAAACGCGAGCGGATCGTAGCCGAGCGTCTCGAGCGCGTCGATCTGTTCGGTGACGCGCATCGTTCCCAGCTCGGCGGCGATGTTCGCGCCGACGCGCCCCGCGAGGGCCAGTCCGGTGAGCACCGGCGCCAGCTCGAGCGTGATCGTCTTCTCGACCAGCGTACCTACGAAATAGAGCGGCACCGCGCCAGTGAACGAGTAGCTGGCGAGCAGGGCGAGCACGATGCCGGTGAAGAGCGCGATGAACGCGGCGATCGGCAGCGAATCCACGCCGAGCCGCCGCAGCTGCAGCACCACCTGGCCGCGCCAGGAGGATGCGTCGCGCACCGATGCGGCGCTCTCGCCCACGAAGCGGGCGGCTCGGCCGACAGCTTCGATGCCCGCGCTCGTGGCACCGCCGAGTCGTTCGATAGGGATCAGGAGAGTCGTCATGAGTCCGGTTGAGGCTTGGTCAAACATCCACGGCAGGCAGGGGAAAATCCGTCGGACGTCTCGCGCGACCGGCCCGGGGTTTCCCCGACACCGATCCCCGCCCGCGCACGACAGTCTACGAGCAGGCGTGCGACGCGCTCGGCAGGGAAGATGGCGAATCCAGCCGTTCGCTGCGCGTGCCCGGGCACACAGACTGCCCTCTTCGCTCGGCTCGCATTGGAGATTCAGCCATGGATATCCGTTCCGTCGTGATCGGCGTCGATTTCTCGCCGGCCATCCGATCCGCAGGCCGGTGGGTTCACGACGTGATCGCGCCCGGCGCGTCGATCACGCTGGTCCACGCCTTCGATCCGACGCCACTTCCATCGTTCCTGAAAGACGTGCTCTCGCCCGAGGCCGAGGCGCAGCAGAGCGCGCTCGCGGAGGGCGAATCGCTCCTGGCCGAATGGCGACGTGACAACGGGCTAGGCGAGGCCGAGGCGCAACTGATCGTGCGCGGCGGGCGGCCGGCGACGGTGATCGACGAGGTCGCGCAGGAGATGAAGGCGGAGCTCATCGTCATCGGCCCGCATGGCCTGACGGAGCGGCCGTGGCGGCGAGTTGGGTCGACCGCCGAGCGTCTCATTCGCGGTGCCGAAGCGTCGGTGCTGGTCCTGAGCGGCGAGACGCCCCGCGACCCGCTCGGCGTCCCGAGGCGCCTAGTCGTTGCCGTCGACGATGCGTCGATCACGCCGGCCGTGCTGTCGACTGCCGGTCGACTCGCGGAACGCTTCGACGCGTCGATCCGGGCGGTGCACGTCCTCAGCAGCGCGGCGTACAGCCACATGCTCTCCGCCAATGCAGCGGAGGCGACGTCGCCCGAGGAAGCGCGAGCGAAAGTGCAGAGCGATCTCTCGGAGGAAGCGTTGCGCTGGCTCAGCGCGCTCTGGAAGCATACGACTGGGCGGGTGCGCATCGATGTCGAGGTACCGCACGGCTCGCCGGGCGACGAGATCCTCGCGGTCGCCGAGCGAAGCAACGCAGACCTGATCATCATCGGGCGCTACGGCGCCGGCCGCGTCCTTCCAGCCATCCTCGGCAGCGTAGTCGGGACGGTGGTTCAGGGCGCGCGCTGTCCCGTACTCGTCGCGGGCGCGAGCGCAGCCGGCTGATTCGCGAGTTCACTCGCCGCGGCGCTTCCGCTCGCCGCCCGACAGCACGCCGGAATCTCGGCGAGCACCAGGGCGATCGCGCGGGCAGCCTTGGTCACGAAGTCGGCAGCCGGATCGACGACGAAACGGCGCGGATGCCCGTCCCACGCCTCGGCGATGCGCTCGTCGATCGCGCGAGCTTCGGCGGGCGTCTCGGTCCGCATGGGATTCTGGTGGCCGTAGCCGTTCGCTCCGTCCGGCGTACGGAGGTGAATCACCGTGTCGTAGCGCTCGAACGCCGCGGCGCGCGACATACCGATCGCGTCCCAGAACGGTTCGGGCCCGGGCCAGTACGCCCATCCGTCCACGACGCCCCGATCGCAGATGACGAGCGCCGGATTACCCTGGGAGGCCAGCGCCTCGAGCTCGATCTGCACGTGATAGATGGCACGCTGGGCCGCACGGCGCGCCGGGATGCCGGCGCTACGTGGGAAGCCGCCGGAGAAGAGAATGTTCGCCGCTTCGCGCGTGACCACGACGTGCCGACATACGAGGTGCGTCAGCAGCTCGAGCACGGCCGTCTTTCCTGCCCCGGGGCCGCCCGTCAAGACCACCCGGCGAAGCGGATGCCGTTCCGCGCACGCGCAGACGCCGTTCGATATCGTGCTCTCGTCGCCACGCGTGTCGTTCATTGGGCCGTGTAGCCGCCGTCGATCACCAGCTCCGATCCCGTCACGAAGCTCGCTTCGTCCGACGCCAGGTACAGCACACCGTAGGCGATGTCCTTCGGCTCGCCGAGGTGCCCGACGGGATGGAGTGACTCGAGGTGACGGCGCATCTCGTCCGCGTGCCCCGAGGCCTCCGTCGCGTGGTGGACCATCGGCGTCCAGATATAGCCCGGATGCACGGAATTGACGCGAATCCGCGTGCCGTTCCTGGCGCAGTAGAGCGCGGCGGACTTCGTGAGCAGGCGCACCGCCCCCTTGCTGGCGTTGTACGCGGCGAGCGCCGGATCGCCGACGAGTCCCTCGATCGATGAGAGATTGATGATCGATCCGGAACCGCCGACGCGCATCGCGGGAATCGCGTGCTTGATGCCGAGGAACACGCCGTCGAGGTTGATGCTCAGCAGGCGGCGCCAGTCGTCGAGCGATGTGTGCTCGACGTCGCCGAACCAGCCCACGCCGGCGTTGTTGACCAGAATGTCGAGACGCTCGTGCGCGCGGATGCATTCATCGATCACGCGCTGCCATTCATCCTCGCGACTCACGTCGTGCTCGAGGAAGGTCGCCGGACGTCCGAGCGACACCAACTGATCGACGACCGCCTGCCCTGCCGCCGTGTCCACATCGCTAACGACGACTGTCGCGCCCTCGGCGGAGAGCAGTTCCGCGCACGCGCGGCCGATGCCCATCGCGCCGCCCGTGATCACCGCAACCTTGCCCGCAACGCGTGCCATACGACGTTTCTCCCGGATCAGGAAACCCTACGCCTCGCTCGTCGGCGGGCGATGGAGCAGCATCGGCAGATCGGTCGATCGCAGTACGCGATCCGCGACGCTCCCCAGAAAGAACCGCGACGCGCCGCGCGTGCGCGTGGACATCGCGATGAGATCCATGTCGTGCGCTTTGGCGTAGTCGGCGATGCCTTCGCCGATGCCCGCGGCCTCCACCACCTGCGACTCGACGACCAGCCCGGACTCGGAGCGCAGCCGGGCGGCGACTCCCGCGAGCGACTCGCCGCTCTCGGCCATCACCTTGTCGGTCGCCTCTCGGTCAGGGACGACCGGCGCGTACACGAGCGGCATGATCGCGTCGTAGGGAACCGCGAGCGGCACGGGCATCACGACCTGGAGCACGGTCACCCGGGCGTTGACTGCGCGGGCCACCTCCATCGCGCCTGGGAGAATGCTCGCCGACGATTCGGAGCCGTCGAGCGGGATGAGCACGTTCGAGAACGAACGGCGCAGCTCCGAGGGATGCAGGGTCGTCTCTTCGGGCCGGAGAAGCAGCACCGGCGCGCCCACGTTGCGCACGACCGCGTCGGCGACGCTCCCGAGAATGACGCGCTTCAACCCGGTTCGAGCGTGGGATGTCATCACGATGAGATCCGCACCGATGGCTTTTTCACGTTCGCCGATCTGCTCGGCGGGCCGGCCGCGCAGCACCGTCCCCGTGGCTTGCACCGACGCTCCGCTGGCCACCTCCTCGACGGTTTCGCGAGCGTACTCTTCGCGGACTCGCAACTCGTCGGTGCCGATCGTCGCTTCGTCGAGCCCCTCGGCGAGGAGCGGCTCGATCACGGTCACGATGTCGAGGACGGCGCCGGTCTCGCGCGCCAGGAGCGTCGCGGTCCCCAGCGCCTGTTCCGCGAGCGGCGACCCATCGAGCGGAACGAGAATCGTTCTGAGCATATCCCTTCCTCGCCTGTTGGGAACCAAGTTGATGCGCGCCTGTCGGCGAACGCGATCCCCTGCACGATATTGTAGATCCGCAAGCGTGCAGTCAGCGAAACCCCTGCGCGCTGCGAACTTTACCCGACAGTCGGGCTCCCGCCTTTACCGCAGCATTCGAACCGTCCTTCATCCTTCCCGTCCGCCATGGGTGTAGCGCCCTTCAGCACGCTCTCGCCGCGCGTCGACGTTCCGCGGACCGACCCCAACTCGAACCTCCGCCGCCTGCTTCTGGTCGCCGCGGTGACGATCGCGTATGGCCTCGTGCCGTTCGCCTCGGGGCTCGTCGGGAGCCTGATACTCTACACGCTGACGCGCCCGCGCCACGCGCAGCTGTCGCGACGGCTCGGCGTGCGTGGTTCGGCGGCGGTGGTGACGGTCGGCGTTCTGATCATCCTGCTCATCCCCGGCGGGTGGCTCGTTTCGACGATCACCGACGAAGCACGCAGCTCACTGGCGCGGCTGAACATCGACGATTTCTCGGCGTGGATTCAGCGACTGCCCGTCGGCTCGCTCGATCTGTCGAAGGAGCTCAGCAACGTCGCCGCGAACGCCGTGTCGTGGCTGTCGGGGCATGCGGCCGGCGTCGTCGGGTCGGTGACGGCGGGGCTGCTCAATCTGCTGATCGCGCTGTTCGGCCTTTACTATTTGCTCATCGACGCCGAGCCGCTCTGGCAGCGCGCCAAGCGTTTTCTCCCCGTGACCGACGCGACCGCCGATGCGCTCGCGGTACGGTTCGTCGACGTCACCAACGCGCTACTCCTCGGCACCCTGCTCACCGCGGCCGTCCAGGGCACGCTCGTCGGCATCGGGTTCGCGATCGTCGGCTTCCACCCGCCGATCCTCTGGGGTTTCGTCACCGCCTGCGTGTCCGTGCTGCCGCTGCTCGGCAGCGCGCTCGTCTGGCTGCCGGGCGTCGTCATCCTCGCGGCGAATCATCGCCCCGGCGCTGCTGTCTTCCTGCTGATTCTCGGCGCCGGCGTCGTGTCGAATCTCGACAACCTGATGCGGCCGCTGATCTATCGCCGCGTGTCAGGCATTCATCCGATGCTCACCATCGTCGGCGCGTTCGCCGGAGTGCGTCTCTTCGGTCTGATCGGCGTATTCCTCGGGCCCCTGGTGCTGTCGTACTTCTTCGAGCTGTTGGCCGTGTACGACGACGAGCGGCGCGCCGCGATCGATCCGCCGGCTGTCACGGCGTGACGGCGGGGAGCGCGAACGACTTCAGCTCTCCGTCACCGGCAGCCCGGCCCGACGCCAGCCGGCGAACCCACCCGTCATGTTGATCACGTCGCGCACGCCGTGCGCACGCAGAAGACTCGCGGCGATCGACGACCGACCGCCACCCTGACAGTGTAGAACGACCGGCTTGTCGGCCGGCAGCTCGGCGATTCGCGAGGCGAGCCGCCCAAGCGGGATGTTGGGGACGTGCGGCAGGTGCCCCGCGGCATACTCACTCGCGTTCCGAACGTCGATCACCTGGACCGCATCGCGATCCATGAGCGCGGCGACTTCAGATGCGTCGGCCTGCGGCACGGTCTCGAGGGTTCGGCCCTCGAAGACGTCGGCGCCGAAGATGCCGACCACGCGATCCAGTCCGATCGTCGACAGTTCGCGGAGCACGTTGGCTGCGTCGGCGACCGCCTCGTCGACGATCAGGTAGATGTCACGGTCGTACGGCACCAGCCATCCCGCCCAGCCCGTGAACGACGAATTGAACGGGATGTTGAGCGTTCCTTGAACCAAGCCCCTGGCGTAAACCGCCGCGGGCCGGGTGTCGATGACCGTCGCACCGGCACGCAGCGCGTCGTCGAGCTCCGCCGCCTGTCGAGGCAAACGCGCAGCGCGCTGCTCGGCGCTCTCACCGAGGATCGGCGGCCCGTCGCGGTTGATGCGCTTCATCTCGGCGAAGTAGACCGGCGGGTCCGGCTGTCCCTCGAGGACCGACCGCACGAAGGTCGCTTCGTCGGTCGTCGACACGCCCCAGTTCGCGAGCTTCTCATAGCCGACGGTGGACGACGGCACGGCGCCGAGTGCCTTGCCGCACGCCGAGCCGGCGCCGTGCCCCGGCCAGACCTGTACGAAGTCGGGAAGTGCGCGGAAACGCTCGAGCGAGTGAAAGAGCGTGCGCGCACCGGCCTCCATCGTATTCGCGTAGCCGGCGGCCCGCTCGAGGAGATCAGGCCGGCCGACGTCGCCGACGAAAACGAAATCTCCGGTCAGAATCCCCCAAGGCTGCTCCGACGCCGGCGTATCGGTGATGAGGAAACTCAGATGCTCGGGCGTGTGGCCGGGCGTGTGCAGCACGTCGACGCGGATGTTGCCGACCATGAACGAGTCGCCGTCGCCCAGCAGCGTTGCGCCGGATTGCTTCGCGAAGCCGTACTGCCAGTCCGGACCGCCTTCTCGCGACAGCAGCAGATGCGCGCCGGCCCGGCTCGCGAGCTCGCGCGCGCCGCTGACGAAGTCAGCGTGGATGTGCGTCTCCGTCACCTGCGTGAGTCGAAGCTGTTCCTCCGCCGCCGCCTCGAGGTACTGCTCGACGTTGCGGTTGGGATCGACGACCAGCGCCTCGCCCGTGCGTTGACATCCGATCATGTAGCTCGCCTGCGCGAGCGCGTCGTCATAGAACCGCTTGAAGAACATTCGATCCTCCGAGCCTCGATACCGGCCCGAATCAGTGCCCGCGGATGGCGGCGATGAGGCGAGAGTGGGTCGCTACGGCATTCCACCGACGAGTAGAGTCGTCGAGGCGGTGGACGGACGCAAGCGGGCATCCATGCGAAAGAGGGCGACCCGAAGGCCGCCCTCGCTGGTCGTTCACGATCGCGAGCCTTACGGCTGTCGCGGACAGATCTGTTGTAGCTCGGAGATCCGAGCGCGCTCCGCGTTCAGGCCGCCGACGATCTGGTCCACGCCGCCGCCCGGATACTTGTCGCCGCCAGCTCGGAGCTGCGCCGCCGCGACGTCGAGCGATTCGGCGATCGCCGGCAGACGCTGGCAGCCCGCGGCGCGATTCTGCGCGGCCTGCGCCTGCGCGGCCGCACCGCTGGACAGCGGACGCCACGATGCTCCCTTGATCAGCGCACCCGCGTCAGCGAGCTGGGGATCTACGCCCTGCACGATCAACGAAGCGACGAGAAACTTCGTCGACGGCGTCGAGAGGGCCGCGTCGACCGTCTTCGCATTCCTGATCGGCGTCTCCCAGCCGTAGGCGCTGCTGTAGAGCAGCGAATGGCGCAGCGCCGAATTCACGTAGGTGCCGAGTGCCGGTGTGAGCGACGCCCGCGTGGCCCCCTGGGCGAGCGCGCGGCGCGCATACGACGCGACGCTGTCGGCCCAGCCGAGCGTGCCGAAATTGCCGACGAGGCTCGGATAGCCCATGAGATATTTGGGATTCTGGCGAACGATGCCGCGCGCCTCGACGATCGCCTCGCGCAGCGCCTTGGCCTGCGTCAACACCGACCGCTCGGTCCGAAAGGCCTGCGGCGCACCCGGTCGCGTTGCCAGGGTGCCGAGCATACGGATCAGCGTCGCGGTGTCGCCCTGCTCGCGGGCCGCGGTGAGCCCCAACTTCGCGACGTCCATCGGCGGCTGCGGCTCGACGGCGACGAGGCGTGCATACGCCCGCGAAGCATCGGCGAAGCGCCGCGCACGCGACAACAACACCACCTGGCTCGTGAACAAGTCCTTCGACGCGGTGCCTCGGCGATCGAGCTCGGTCGCGATCGCGAGCGCATGCGCGGAGATCGAATCCGGCACGGCGCCATGCACGTCGCCGAACGCGACGAGCACGCACGCCGGCGGCAACGGCGTCCCTGGATTCGCGCTCAGCGCCGCGTGGGCGTCTTCGACCGCGCCAACGATGATCGACGGACCGTCCGACGACTCCGGACAGGTCTGCATGATCGTCGGCGCGGCGGGTGTCGCGGCAGCTACGGGTTCGGCCGCTGGGGCCGGCGCCGGACTGGTCCCGGGCGCGCACGCCGCGGCGAAGAGAAGCGCGGAGGCGAACGCCACCGCGCGCGGCCGCGGAAATGCGGCCGCGAATTCACGAGAGGTTGTGATCATTCCGATGGATTCGTGGTCCGATGCGGTGATGCCAGACGACGCGCCAACGACTCATTCGGGCGCCGATCGGCATCGAGCGAATCACTCAAGATATCGAATGGACCACCAACGATGCGACGCGCAACGTCTCGGGACATCACGAGACGTACAGAATCTCCCCGTCCGCCCCGATGCCCATCTCCTTCTCCGCGTCACAGATGCCGCACACCGCGACGACGTGCCACACTTCCTTGAGCTCTCGGCGATGTGTGTCGGTCGCCGGCTTCACACTCACGCGCTTGTAGCTGTACTCGCGACACACCTGGCACGCATCGGACCGAGCGATGCGCTCGGCCCGGTGCTGACTGATCTTAGCCAACGACGTCCTCCCGCTTCGCCGGAGGTCTCGCGGTGATCAGATCGGAACGGAGCGTCGGGTCAGGTGCGGGCAGTGGACGCGGCGCGCTGCGTTGCGCGAGACTGTTGAGCGCCGCCGCGGGCGCGGCCGGCGCTTCCGCTCCAGCGGTCGCTCGCAGCAGCTCGCGCATTCCGCCGAGCGCGCCCATCACGCCCGTCGCTTCGGCCGGAAGGAAGATCGTCGAGCCCTTCCCCGCGGTCACCGCGGGCAGCGCCTCGAGATACTTGAGGCCGAGCAGGTACATCGCGGCCTGGCCTTCGGGAAGCGCCGCGGCGATACGCTGGATTGCCGCGGCTTCGGCGTCGGCCATCGCGAGCCGCGCCGCGGCCAGACCTTCGGCGCGCAACACCGCCGCCTCCTTCTCGCCCTCCGCTTTCCGCACCTGCGCCTCGCGCTGTCCTTCCGACTCGAGAATCGCGGCCCGCTTGCCCGCCTCGGCGTTGGTGACCGCCGCGCGACGCTCGCGCTCCGCGCGCATCACCAGCTCCATCGACTGCTGAATGTCGCGCGGCGGCTCGATCGCCTGCAGTTCGACGCGGGTCACGTCGACGCCCCAGCCGATCGACGCGTCCTCGATCACCTCGCGCATGCGCTTGTTGATCATGTCGCGGCTGCCGAGCGTCTGATCGAGCTCCATCTCACCGACGATGTTGCGCAGCGTCGTGCGGGTGAGCGTCTCGAGCGCGTACGGCAGATTCTGAACCGCGTACACCGCCTTCTGCGGATCGGCGACGCGATAGTAGAGGACCGCGTCGATGTCGATCGTGACGTTGTCCTTGGTGATGACCGGCTGGCTCGGGAAGTTCAGCACCTGCTCGCGCAGGTCGATGCGCACGGTGGAGCTGGCCGTCACCTTCTTGATGCCGGTGACATCCGACTCGAAGTAGCGGACATCGAGATCGCGCCCGCGCTCGACGATCGGGATGAGCAGGTTGAGCCCGGATCGCGCGACGCGATGGAAGCGACCGAGGCGCTCGATGACCATGACCTCGGCCTGGCCGATGATCTTGATCGAGCTGGCGAGGAGGCCGATGGCGACGACGGCGGCGCCGCCGAGGATCAGACCGATCATGGATTGCTCCTTGGACGAAGCGTGAGGTGGGTTCACGCATTCTATCGCCCGGCGCGGGTCGGGGCGACGGGCGTCTGGTTTATCCAGGTTTACATGCCTTGACAGGAATATACCCATGACGGTATATACCTGACCATGGAATCTACCTTTACCGTCGTCGCCGAACCCAGTCGGCGCGCGATTCTGAGCTTGCTGCTCACCGCGGAACGCTCCGTGGGCGACCTCGAGCGCGAGCTGCGCCTGCCGCAGCCGTCGGTCTCGAAGCACCTGCGCGTGCTCCGCGATGCCGGGTTCGTCGAATCGCGCGTCGACGCGCAACGCCGCCTATATCGCCTGCGGCCGGAGCCACTCATGGAACTCGACGAATGGCTCGCGCCATTCCGCCGCTACTGGTCCAAGCACATCGACGCGCTCGAGCAGCACCTCGACAACATGGACGACACACCCACCCTCAAACGGAAGAAGTGATATGACTCGATTCGGCAGCTACATGCCCGGCCCGGCCGCCGGCGCCACGGTCCAGAAGAGCGACGGGCCGTCGACGCTCGTGGTCGTTCGAGAGCTCGGGCATCCGCCGGAGAAGGTCTGGCGCGCGCTCACGGAGCCGGAGCACCTGCGGGAGTGGGCGCCGTTCGACGCCGATCGGAACCTCGGCAGCCTCGGAACCGCGAAGCTCACGACTGTCGGCGCGCCGGCGCAGCACGTCTCTGAAACGCAGGTGACGCGCGCCGATCCGCCGAAGACCCTCGAGTTCAGTTGGGGCGGACAGTTGCTCCGCTGGGAGCTCGAGCCGACCGATCGCGGCACGCGACTCACGCTCTGGCACAACATCGCGCCCAACTTCGTCGCGATGGGCGCTGCGGGCTGGCACATCTGCCTCGATGTCCTCGGTCAGGCGCTCGAGGGCCATCCGATCGGCCGGATCGTCGGCGCCGACGCCATGGCGTTCGAGGGCTGGCAGCGGCTGAACGCCGAGTACTCGAAGGAGTTCGGCATAGCGCCGTTCAATCCCAACTGGTCCGCGGCGGCGAAGGAGTGATCATGACGCGCACGAGAGCGACGCACCTCGGATTCTGGGTGGCCACGATTCTCTTCTGTCTTCAGATCGGCTTCACGGCGTACGCGCAGCTTCGTCTGCCACAGGTTGCGCAGGCATTCACGCATCTGGGCTTTCCCGATTATTTCCGCGTGGAGCTCACGTGGGCCAAGTTCATCGGCATCGTCGTGCTGCTCGCACCCGTGCCGGCGCGTCTCAAGGAATGGGCGTATGCCGGGTTCGGGATCACCCTGCTCTCGGCCCTGATCGCCCATCTGTCGGTGGGCGACGGGCCGGACGCCTGGGGATGGGCCGCCGGGACGGCGATTCTCTGGGGCGCGTCGTACCTGCTGTGGCGTCGCGCGGAGTCGCCGGCGCTCATGCCGCGGATGGAGGCGGTCGCCCTCAGTCGGGGATGACCGCCGTCACCTCGATCTCGACCTTCGCGCGCGGTTCGACCATCGCCACGACCTGCACGGCGGTCATGGCGATGTCGAAGTTGCCGATCACCTCTCGGAACGCGCGCCCGATCTCTCGAGAGGCGGCGACGTACTCGCGGACGTCGACGAGATACCAGGTCATGCGCACGATGTGCTCGGGGCGCGCGCCGGCCTCGGCGAGTACGGCGACGATGTTCGACAGGGCCTGGCGCACCTGGCCGTCGAGTGAGTCGGTCTGGAACTCGCCGTTGCTGTCCCAGCCGACCATTCCAGCCACGAAGACCATGTTGCCGCGCGCCGCGACGCCGTTCGCGTAGCCGCGCGGGCGCGGCCAGCCGGCCGGCAGCAGCGCCCGATGCTTCCCCTGCTCCGCTCGTTCGTTCATCCCTGCCCCTGAAAACGGAGGATCGCCGCTCGGACGTCGTCGGGCATCGGCGCCGATCGATGCGTGCGGAGATCCGTGGTGACGATCACCTGCTGCACCTGAACTCGAACCTCGCGATTCACGCGACAGTCGAGATTCAACGTCACCGACCGGTTGCCCAGCCGCGCGACCTCGAGACCGAACAGCACGTCGTCGCCCATGCGGCTCACCGCCTTGAACTCGCAGGTCAATTTCACCGTCGGCAGCCCGATGCGCCGGACGGCGAGAATATCCGAATACGGAATTCCGAGTTCGCTGCCGAACCAGTCTTCCACGAGGTCGCTGAACAGCACGAGGTACTGCGGAAAGAACACGATCCCGGCGGGATCGCAGTGCGCGAAGCGGATGCGGCGAACGCGCTCGAAGCGCGGCGTCGAGGGTTCGGTCATCGGGTGTGGAGCTTGAAGCGCTGCAGCTTGCCGGTCTCGGTTCGGGGCAGCGCCTCGATGAATTCGATCATGCGCGGGTACTTGTACGGCGCGACGGTCTGCTTCACGAAATCCTGAAGCGCTCTCACCATGTCGACGCCGGCCTCGTGCCCGCTGCGCAGGACGACGAAGGCCTTGACGACCTGCCCACGCTCCTCGTCGGGCACGCCGATCACGCCACACTCGGCGACGGCGGGGTGCGCGAGCAGCGCATCCTCCACTTCGGGCGACGCGATGTTGTAGCCCGCCGAGATGATCATGTCGTCGGTGCGTGACTGGTAGTGGAAGTAGCCGTCGGCGTCCATCACGTAGGCGTCGCCGGTATAGTTCCACCCGTCGCGGACGTAGGTGCCCTGCCGGTCATCGGCGAGATAGCGACAGCCGGTGGGGCCCTTCACGCGCAGCTTGCCGATCGTTCCCGGCGGCACGACGCGCCCCTCGTCGTCGACGACCTCGGCGAGATATCCGGGCACGGGCGTGCCCGTAGCCCCCGGGCGGGCGCGCTCCTCGTCCGCCGAGATGAAGATGTGGAGCATCTCCGTCGCGCCGATGCCGTCGATCAGTTCGATCCCGGTGGAGTCGCGCCAGAGCGCGCGAGTCGCGGCGGGCAGCGCCTCGCCGGCCGAGACGCAGCGCCGGAGTCGGCTGCCGCGGAGCGCCGCGCCATGGCTGGCCATGGCGCGGTACGACGTCGGCGCGGTGAAGAGCACGGTGGCGTCGTATTCGACGATGGCGTCGACGAGCGCCTGTGGCGCCGGTCGCTCCAGCAGGACGGTCGACGCGCCGGCCCACATCGGGAACAGCAGCAAGCCGCCGAGTCCGAAGGTGAAGGCAAGCGGCGGGCTGCCGATGAAGACGTCGTCGGCGGCCGGCCGGAGTACGTGGCGCGGCCAGCACTCGCAGATGGCCATCACGTCGCGATGGAAGTGCATCGTGGCCTTCGGCACGCCGGTCGTCCCCGACGTGAAGGCGAGGAGACACGTGTCGCCGGCGGCGGTATTCACGTTCTCGAAAGCATCGCTCTGGCGGTGCATCGCCGCCTCGAGCCCCTCGTCCGGCGCGCCGTTGAAGTACGCGATCGTCGCCAGCGCCGGGTACTCGCGAGCGACGGCCTGAACGTCGTCGGCGAGTCGCGCGTCGCAGAGCGCGTGGGTCACGCGCGCCTTCTCGACGATGGCGCGAAGCTCCTTGGCGCGGAGAAGCGGCATCGTCGCGACGGCGATGCCTCCGGCCTTCATGACGGCAAACCAGCACGCGGCCATCATCGGATTGTTCGGCGCCCGGAGCAGGACGCGATTGCCGGGCACGAGGCCCATCTCGTTCACCAGCACGTTCGCGATGCGATTCGCCTGGCGCTGGAGGTCCTGGTAGCTCCAGCGCACGCCCGGCGCGCGAATGCAGACCCGATCGCCGCGCCCGGCCGCGACGTGGCTGTCGAGCAGCGCCGTCGCGCAGTTCAGGCGCTCGGGGAACTGCAGCTCGGGGAGCGTGAAGAGATACTCGGGCTGCTGGTCCGGCGGCGGGAGATGGTCGTTGGCGAAGGTGTCGACATGCGCGGTCGTCATGCTCGCCCTCACTGTGCGGGTTGCGCGTACGCGCGCAGCAGCTCGCGCGCGATGATGAGTTGTTGAACCTCGGTGGCGCCCTCGTAGATGCGGAGTGCGCGGATCTCGCGATACAGCCGCTCGACGGGGTGGTCGCTCACGACGCCCTGCCCGCCGAACAACTGCACGGCGGCGTCGATCACGCGCTGCGCGTTCTCGGTCGCGGTCATCTTGGCCATCGCCGCCTCGCGCGTTACGCCGCGCCCCTGGTCGCGCAGCCACGCGGCGCGGTACGTCAGCAGCGCCGCGCTGTCGATGGCGGTGGCCATCTCGGCGAGCTTGCTCTGGGTGAGCTGGAAGTCGGCGAGCGTCTGATTGAACATCCGGCGCGACGTGGCGCGCGCGAGCGCTTCGTCGAGGGCGCGCCGGGCGAAGCCCAGTGCCGCCGCGGCGACGGAGGTGCGGAAGACGTCGAGCGTCCGCATCGCGACCTTGAAGCCCTCGCCCGGCGCGCCGATGCGTTGCGCCTCAGGCACGCGGCAGTCGGCGAAGCGCAGGCGGGCAAGCGGATGCGGCGCGATCACGTCGATTCGCTCGGCGATCTCGAAGCCCGGCGCGTCCGCGTCGACGATGAAGGCGCTGATGCCGCGGGAGCCAGGCGCTTCGCCCGTGCGCGCGAATACGACGTAGAAGTCCGCGATCCCGCCGTTCGAGATCCACGTCTTCTCGCCGTTCAGCACATACGAATCACCATCCCTGGATGCCGCGCAGGCGAGCGCGCCGACGTCGGACCCGGCTTCGGGTTCGGAAAGCGCGAATGCCGCGACGGCTTCTCCGCGCGCGACCCGGCCGAGATAGCGCGCGCGCTGCGCCTGCGTTCCCTGCAGCGAGATCGCGCCCGAGCCCAACCCCTGCATCGCGAAGGCGAAATCGGCCAGCCCGGAGTGCCGGGCGAGCGTCTCGCGAATCAGGCAGACCGCCCGCGTGTCGATCGCCTCGCCGTCATGCGCGACGGCGTGCGCCAGCCATCCGCCGGCGCCGAGCGCGCGAACCAGCGAGACGCACTCCTCGTCGACGTTCGCGGAGTGCGTCTGCCGGACGTGGCACGCGGCCCACGCGTTGAGCTCTCGCGCCAGCGCGCGATAGTCGTCGTTGAAGAACGGCCAGTCGAGGTATGAGAGATCGCTCATCGGCGGCTCAATTCCCCTCGAACACGGGCTTCCGCTTCTCGACGAACGCGCGGTACGCGCGCTCGAAATCGCCGGTGAGCATGCAGAGGGCCTGCGCCTGCGCCTCGGCTTCGATCGCCTGCTCGAGCGTCATCGCCCACTCCTGGTGGAGCATGGTCTTCGTGATGCCGTTCGCGAACGTCGGTCCGGCGACGATCCGCCGCGCGAGCTCCTGTGCGTCGGCGAGCAGGGTCTCCGGCTCGCATAGACGGTTGAAGAAGCCCCACGCCAGCCCCTCGTCCCCCTCGAGCGGGCGGCCGGTGAACAGCAGCTCGGATGCCCTGCCCTGCCCGATCAGGCGGGGGAGCATCGCGCACGCACCCATGTCGCAGCCGGCGAGGCCGACGCGGTTGAAGAGAAACGCCGTCTTGCTGCGCGCGGTGCCGAAGCGCATGTCCGACGCCATCGCCATGATCGCACCGGCGCCGGCGCAGATGCCGTCGACCGCGGCGATGATCGGCTGGGGGCAGTGGCGCATCGCGAGCACGAGGTCGCCGGTCATGCGGGTGAACATCAGCAGCTCGGGCGCCTCGAGCGCGACGAGCGGTCCGATGATCTCGTGAACGTCGCCCCCCGAGCAGAAGTTGTCGCCCGCGCCATGGAGCACGACGGCGTGCACGTCGGTGGCATGGCGCATCGTCCGGAAGAGGTCGCGCAGCTCGGCGTACGAGGCGAACGTCAGCGGATTCTTTCGCTCCGGCCGGTTGAGCGTGATGGTGGCGACGCCGCCGTCGACTGACCAGAGGAAGTGCTGCGCCGCATAGCCGGCGAGCGTGGTGCGGTTGCCGTCGGCGAGCGCCGGATCGACCTGAGTGCTCATGGGCGTGTCTTATCGGTGGGAGTGGCAGCGGCCGCGCCATCCGACGCGCCGCCCCGTTGTCGCGCGAGCGAGACGCGAAGCCGGGCGAGCTGATCGTACAGGGCCCGCTTGTCACGCGCGTCGATGCCGTCGAACAGCTCGTTGAGCCAGCGCTCGTGCGCCGCGGCCATCTGCGCGAATTGCTTGCGCCCCTTCGCGGTGAGCGCGACGAGATACGAGCGGCGATCATCGGGATCGTCGATGCGCTTGACGAGTCCTTCCTTCGCGAGTTGGTCGGTCAGACCGGTGACGTTGCCCCCGGTGACCATCAGACAACTCGAAAGCTGGTTCATCCGCAGCCCCTTCGGATGCCGCTCGAGCTGCGCCAGGTAGTCGAATCGGGGGAGCGTCGTGCCGAAGCGGACGCGCAGCCGATGGCGAATCTCGCGCTCGATCTGCGCGCTGCAGGCGAGCATGCGCAGCCAGATCTTGAGATCCATATGATCGTCGGCCTGGGCGCGCGCCTCGTGGCCGAGTTGGTGGTCGGCCAGACCGGGCACCGCCGCGAAGGTCCCTGAGGACGGCATCACATTACCTCGCCGCCCGCGACCGCAATCGACTGTCCGGTGATCGAGCTCGCCGCGTCGGAGCACAACCACGCCACCACGTCGGCCACTTCGGCCGGCGTCACGAGCCTCCCCTGGGGATTCGTTTTCTCGAGGGCGGCCAACGCCTCCGCCTCCGTGCGTCCGGTCTTCGCGACGATTCGCGCGATGCTCTCGCGCACGAGATCCGTGTCGGTGTAGCCGGGGCAGACGGCATTCACGGTGATGCCGCGCTTCGCCACCTCCAGCGCGAGCGATCGCGTGAGCCCCACGACGCCGTGCTTCGCGGCGGCGTAGCCCGCGACGTACGGATAGCCACGGAGCCCCGCGGTGCTCGCGACGTTCACGATCCGCCCGCCACCCGCCGCGAGCATGTCGGGGAGCGCGGCCTGCGCGCAGGTGAATGTGCCGGTCAGATTCACGTCCAGCATGCGCCGCCACAGGTCGGGCGTGGTCTCGAGAAACGAGGCGCTCTCCGCCTGGCCCGCGTTGTTGACGAGGATGGAGATCGGCCCGAAGGCGTCGCGCGCTGCATCGAATACGCCGGCGATCTCGGAGGGTTGCGTGACGTCACAGACGAGCGCGTTCGCGCGAACCCGCGACGAGAGACGCGCCGCCGTCTCCTTGAGCGTGGCAATCGACCGGCCGACCACCGTCACCGTCGCGCCGTCGTCCGCCAACCGCTCGGCGATCGCCGCGCCGATCCCGCGCCCGGCGCCGGTGATCAGCGCATGCCGTCCCTCGAGCGTCGTCATTCGGAGTCTCCTCGCCCGCGCCGGCTCATCGGAAATGGAGCGCTCGCCTGCGCGGCCGCGGCGCGCTCGCGCTCGAGATTCGCCTCCAACTGCCGCTTCGCGGTGCGGTACTGCTTGGGCCATTCGACGCCGCGATAGCCGATCTTCGCCGCCTCGAGGAGCGACCACGCCGGATTGGCGAGGTGCGGCCGCGCGATCGCGCAGAGATCCGCGCGCCCCGCGGCGATGATGCTGTTCACGTGGTCCGCCTCCGAGATCGCGCCGACGGCCATCGTCGCGATGCCCGCTTCGTTGCGGATGCGGTCGGCGAACGGCGTCTGGAACATGCGGCCGTAGACGGGCTTCTCCTTCTTGCTCACCTGCCCCGACGAACAGTCGATGACGTCCGCGCCGGCCTGCTTGAACGCGGCCGCGATCTGCACCGCGTCGTCGTCGGTGATGCCCCCTTCGACCCAGTCGTGCGCCGAGATGCGCACCGACATCGGCAGGGCCTCGGGCCAGACGGCGCGCATCGCCCGAAAGACCTCGAGCGGATAGCGCAGGCGTCCCTCGAGCGAGCCGCCGTACTCGTCGGTGCGCTGGTTGGTCAAGGGCGAGATGAAGCTGGAGAGCAGGTACCCGTGCGCGCAGTGCAGCTCGAGCCAGTCGAAGCCCACCTCGCTCGCCCACCGCGCGGCACGCACGAAATCGTCGCGCACGCGGTCCATGTCGCCGCGCGTCATCGCGCGCGACCACTGGCTCACCCCGTCGAGATACTGCTGCGGCGACGCCGAGATCAGCGGCCAGCCGCCCGTCTCGAGTGGAAGGTCGGCCCCCTCCCACGGAACGCGCGTTGCGCCCTTCGCGCCCGCGTGGCCCAATTGCATCGCGATCTTCGCGTCGCTGTTCGCATGCACGAAGTCGACGATCCGCTTCCAGCCGTCGCGCTGCGCGGTGTTCCAGAGCCCCGGACAACCCGGCGTGATCCGCGCGTCCGGCGACACGCACGTCATCTCGGCGACGACCATCCCGGCGCCGCCCATCGCCCGCGCGCCGAGGTGCACGAGGTGATAGTCGGCCGGCATGCCGTCGACGCACGAGTACTGCGCCATCGGCGAGACGACCACGCGATTCTTGAGCGTGACGCTCCGGACGGTGAATGGCGTGAACATCGGCGGCACGGGCGGCTCGTCGCCGTTCCGGCGCCGGCCCGCACGCTCGGCGATCCAGTCCTCGTGCGCCTCGACGTACGACGCGTCGCGCACCCGCAGATTCTCGTGGCTGATCCGCTGGCTGCGCGTGAGCAGCGAGTACGCGAACTGCTCCGGCGGCAGGTTCACGTACCGCGCGACGTTCTCGAACCACTCGGTCGAGTTGCGCGCGGCGTTCTGAATGCGCAGCACCTCGACGGCGCGCGTCGCCTCGTAGGCGTCGAGCGAGGCGCGGAGGTCCGTCGGATGCTTGCCGATGCATCGCGCGAGCTCGATCGCGTCCTCGAGCGCGAGCTTCGTCCCGGACCCCACGGAAAAATGCGCCGTGTGCGCGGCGTCGCCCATCAGCACGACCGGCGCACCGCCGTCGTGATGGACCCAGCGCTTGCAGATCACGCGTGGAAAGCGAATCCACTGCGTCGAGCCGCGGAGATGATCGGCGTTCGACATGAGCGCGTGGCCGTCGAGCTGTTTCGCAAAGAGCTTCTCGCAGAACGCGATCGACTCGGCCTTGTCCATGCGGTCGAGCCCCGCGCGACGCCACACCGGCTCCGGCGTCTCGACGATGAACGTCGAGGTGTGATCGTCGAAACGGTAGGCGTGTGCCTGAAACCAGCCGTGCTCCGTCTCCTCGAACGCGAAGGTGAACGCCTCGAACAGCTTGTGCGTGCCGAGCCAGACGAACCGGCACTGCCGCGTGTCGACGTCCGGCTCATAGGTGCTCGCGTACTTCGCGCGGATGCGGCTGTTCAATCCGTCGCTGGCGATGACGAGATCGGCGTCGGGAAAGTCCGCGTCGCTCTGCACTTCCGTGTCGAAGACCAGCTCGACGCCAACCGCCTCGCAGCGCGCCTGCAGAATCTCGAGGAGGCGCCTGCGTCCGATGCCGCAGAAGCCGTGGCCCCCCGAGCGGATCGTCTGGCCGCGAATGTGAACCTCGATGTCGTCCCAGTGATTGAACGCGTCGAGGATCTGCGCGGTGCTCTCGGGGTCGGCCTGGTGGAGGTTGCCAAGCGTCTGGTCGGAGAACACCACGCCCCAACCGAACGTATCGTGCGGCGCATTGCGCTCCACGACCCGCACGCGATGCGCCGGGTCCTGCTTCTTCATGAGGAGGGCGAAGTAGAGCCCCGCGGGACCGCCGCCGATGCAGACGATGTTCATCGCGGGCGCAATTTTAGTCCTGAATGATTTAGGAGTCAAATAGTGAGCCCCTCCCCGCCTCCCTGCCCCGCCCCCTCGGCGACCATTCATCGCCCCCATTCAACCATTCATTGAATTCCGCGCGTCGGCCCCGCGACGTCCGCGTACCATCGAGAGTGCAGATCCGTTCGGCTCCCCCGGATTCACGGGATCGGCCGACCCGCATTCTTTCGATCGGAGCTCTCGATGCGCGTGCACATCCGTGCCCTCGCCCTGCTGGCATTGCTGCTCGTCCCTGTCCGACCCGCACTGGCCGCGGCCGGTCCGGTCCTCCGGGGACTCGTGACCGACACGGCGGGGCGGCCCATTCCGAACGTGCAGGTGGTCGTGACGGCGCTCAATCGTGCGACGAGCACGGGCTCGGACGGTCGCTTCGCCTTTGTGGCCCTGCCGGCCGGGAGCTATCACCTGAGCACGTTGTGCATCGGCTACGCGCCGGCGCACGCCGACGTCGTGATTCCGGCCTCGGGGCCCGACGTGCAGGTGACACTGGTGCTTCACCAGACCGCCCTCCAGTTGAGCGGCGTGCAGGTCACCGCGACGCCGATCGGAACCGACCCGCGGGGCGTCCCGCAATCCACGCTCTCCCTCAGCGGCCAGGAGCTGTCGCGCAACCTGGGCGGCACGATCGCGCAGACCCTCGCGGAGGAACCGGGCGTGTCGGTGCGCTTCAGCGGCCCGGCCGCCACGGCGCCGGTCATCCGCGGACTGCAGGGCGAGCGCGTGCTCGTGCTCGAGGACGGCAATCGCGCGGCGGATCTCTCGTCGGCCGCGCCGGATCACGGTACGTCGATCGATCCGCTGAACGCGCAGCGCATCGAAGTGGTGCGCGGCCCCGCCTCCTTGCTCTACGGCAACCAGGCGCTGGGCGGCGTCGTGAACGTCATCTCGAACGACATTCCCACGGCCATCCCCACGCACGTCGAAGGAACGGCCGCATTCAACAGCGAGTCGGCCAATCCCGGAGCGGCCGGCACGGTCGGTCTCACCATTCCCGTCACCGACCGGATCGCGGTCGTGGCAAAGGGCGGCGTCCGCCACACGAATGACCTCCGCATGGGCGGCGGCGGCACGTTGTCGAATACGTTCTACCGGAACTACTCCGGCGTCGCGGGGCTCGGCTACAACAGCGGCGCGACGAGTATGGGGGTGGCGTACCGCGAATATCAGTTTCAGTACGGCCTGCCGTCGAACGAGGGCGAGCGCTCGAAGATCGACGGCCATCGCCACGAGCTCACCGGCCGCGCGGACCTCGCGCTGAACCACGGCTTTTTCAGCTCGGTGCGGCTTGGCGGAACCGCGCAGTGGTACGGCCACGCCGAGGTGAGCCAGGAAACCGGCGACGTCGACACGCGCTTCGATCTCAGGACGCAGACGGTCGACGTCCTCGCCCGCACGCAGGCTGGAATGTTCTCCGGCGCGATCGGAGTGTCGGGGTTGTTCAAGCAGTACGCCGCGCTGGGCGACGAGGCGCTGACCCCGGCGGCGAACAGCAACGGCGTCGGCGCGTTCGTCTTCCAGGAACTCCCGCTCCGCGACACGAAGGGCGACGCCGACGCGCTCGTGCCGAAGTTCCAGATCGGTGGTCGCTACGACGCATATCGCATCGACATCAAGCAGAGCGACGCGCCGAAGTTCTCGGCCTTTGCCGGCGCGCGCACCTTCGGCGAGTTCTCCGGTTCCGTCGGCGTGAGCGTCCCGCTCACCTCGAGCGTGACGTTCTCGACGAGCGTGGCGCGTGCCTTCCGCGCGCCCTCGGTCGAGGAGCTGTCGTCGAACGCGTTTCATACGGCGCAGGGGACGTACGACGTCGGCAACCCGAACCTGAAAGCCGAAGTGAATCAGGGCGTCGAAGGCGTGCTTCGCCTCGAGCACAAGCGCGTGAACGGCCAGTTCGCGGCGTTCTACAACTCGATTCAGAACTACGTCACGCCCAACATCGTCAAGGACACGATCGCGATGATCGACGGCAGTCCGGCGACCGTTCCGCTGAACCGCATCTCGCAGGCGAACGCGCGGCTCCGCGGGCTGGAAGGACAGATCGAAGGCGAGATCGCTCCGCACGTCGTGCTCGGCGCCATGGGTGATCTCGTGCGCGGCGCGCTGGCCGCGAACGACGAGCCGCTCCCCTTCATGCCGGCGGCGCGCCTCGGCGGTCACGTGCGGTGGGACGACGGGCGGATGTCCGCCGAAGCGGGGTATCGCCACGCGTTCGCGCAGAATCGCGTTCCGCCGGCGATCTCCGACGAGGATCCGTCGGGCATCGCGACGCCGGCGTACGACCTGTTGAATCTCAGTGTTGGCTGGACGCTCCGGACGGGCGATCGCGTCAACTCGATCACGCTCCGTGTCGACAACGCGCTCGACGAGAAGTACGTCGACGCCACGAGCCGCCTCAAGACGTTCGCGTTCAATCCGGGGCGGAACTTCGCTCTCGTGTATCGCGTGCTGTTCTGAGAGAGCGGCCGCGAGTCTTTTTCACGGGCGTGCGGCCGCATATAATGCGAAATGCTCCTCCGCGCCGCTCTCGTGATCGCCGCCGCGGGCGGAACGCTCATGGCCTCGGGCCGGGCGCGTTCCGCCGGCGCGCAGTCGTTGCGCGGATCCACCGCGAGTGTCGAACGGATGTACCGGCAGGCGCGCGCCGAGCATTTCTCGTTCTTCGAGACGTCGCGCGGCGTGCGCCGGGCCGTCGATAAAGGCCTGCTCGTTCCGCTCCGCACCGACTCGACGTTCTCGCTCCACGACGTCGGCTATCCGTACGTCCGCCCGGCGACGCTGACCTTCGTGCACCGTCTCGCGGGGCAGTACATGGATGCGTGCGACGAACCGCTCGTCGTGACCAGCGCGGTTCGTCCGGCGACCCGGCAGCCGGGGAACAGCGTCGCGCATTCGGTACACCCGACGGGGATGGCGGTCGATCTCCGCAAGCCGCAAAAGGGCGCGTGTCTGCGCTGGCTGCGCTCGACCCTGCTCGAGCTCGAGAACGCCGGGCTCCTCGAGGCGACCGAAGAACATTCGCCCGCGCACTTTCACGTCGCCGTATTCGCGACCCGCTATACGCGGTACGTGGCGTCACGTGAAAAGGCCGAGCGCCAGACGCGTCTCGCGCTGCGGCCGCCTTCCGCCGAGTCCTACACCGTGCGCGAGGGGGACACGCTGTGGGACATCGCGCGGCAGCACGACACGACGGTCGACGCGATCATCGAGGCGAACGATCTCGACGGCAACACCATTCGCCCCGGCCAGGAGTTGCAGATTCCCTCAGGCGAGGGGTCTCCGCCGCTGCGCTGAGCTCAGTCGGCGACCGGCAGGCGCGTGCTCTGCACGTGCTCGTAGATGAGTGACGTCTCGATGTGCACGATCTCCGGCCGCGCGGTGAACACGCGCAGGATGAGATCGCGGAGTGCCTCGACGTCGCGAACGGCCACATGCACGAGAAAGTCGTTGGCGCCGGCGATGTGAAAGACCGCGACGGCCTCGGGCACGCGTAGCATCGCCTCGCGAAACGACGCGACCGTCGCGCTGGCGTGCCTGGCGAGGCGGACGGCCACCAGCGCCTGCAGCCCGATGCCGAGCGCTTTCGGGTCGACGTCGGCGTGGAATCCGCGTAGCACGCCGGTGTTGACCAGGCGCTTCACGCGCTCGTGGCACGTCGATTCCGCCACTCCAACACGCGTCGCCAGCTCCTTGTTCGACAGCCGAGCATTCTGCCGGAGCGCGGCCAGAATCGCGCGATCGATTCTGTCGGACACGACCAGAGGCGCCTGCGATCGAAGAGTCTTCGGAAATTGTTGATCCACGTGAATGTCGCTCTATGGTTCGCCCCGTTGGGCGGGTTGTTCACGGTTCAATGGAGACGGGCATGTTCGACGATCTAGCTACTCTCGCGGTCCACGCCGGCCGTCACGATTTCGGGGAGGCCGGCGTTCACGCCGCGCCGATCGATCTCTCCTCAACCTATCCGGCGGTCGACCCGGACGCGGCGACGGCCAGCCTCGAGGCGATGGCCGCGGGCGAGAATCCGAGCGGCAGCGCGGTGTACGCGCGATTGTACAACCCGACGGTCGCGCGCGCCGAATCGGCGGTCGCCGAGTTGGAGGGCGCCGAGGCGTGCGTCGCCTTCGCGTCGGGGATGGCGGCGATGGCGGCCGCGCTCCTCGCGGTGCCGCCCGACGAGCGACACGTGGTGGCCGTCCGCCCGCTCTACGGCGGAACGGATCATCTGCTCGCGACCGGACTTCTTCCGGTCGACGTCACTTTCGCCGAGGCTGGTAACGTCGCCGGTGCGATGCGGCCGAACACGGGGCTCGTGATCGTCGAGACTCCGGCGAATCCCACGCTCGACCTGGTCGACATCGCGGCGGTCGTGCGCGCGGCCGGCGACGTGCCGGTGCTGGTCGATTCGACCTTCGCCACTCCAGTTCTGCAACGTCCGCTGCAACACGGCGCCGCGATGGTGCTCCACAGCGCGACGAAGTTTCTGAGCGGACACGGCGACGTCGTCGCCGGGGTGATCGCGACCAGCGACGCGCATGCGCGGAAGCTGCGTCAGGTTCGCATCCTGACGGGAGGCATTCTGCATCCGCTGGCGGCGTTCCTGCTCCTGCGCGGCCTGCCGACGCTTCCCGTCCGGGTCGAGCGGGCGCAGGCCAATGCGCAGGAAATCGTCCGACGCCTCGCCGCGCACCCCGCGGTGCGTCGCGTCTACTATCCGGGCCACGATGGCAGCGATCCGTGCGGGCTCCTCGGCCGACAGATGGCCGGCCCGGGTTCGCTGGTCGCGTTCGAGATGCGCGGTGGCGCGGACGCGGCAAGGACCGTCCTTCGATCGCTGACGCTCATCACGCACGCGGTGAGCCTCGGGAGCACGGACACCCTGATTCAGAGCCCCGCTGGACTGACCCACCGGCTCGTGGACGAAGAGGCGCGAGCCGCGCACCACATCACCGAAGGGCTACTGCGGTTGTCGGTCGGCATCGAGTCGGTCGACGCGATCTGGCGCGACCTCGACCACGCTCTCTCGGCGGCGATGGCCGCGCGTTGATGCAAGGCGACGTATGCACTCAGTCCAGAAGTTCGACGTACCCCTCCGTGCCGTGAACGCGGATCCGCTGGCCGTCGCGAATGAGGCGCGTCGCATGCTCGACGCCGACGACGGCCGGCAGACCATATTCGCGAGCGATCACGGCGCCGTGGGTCATCAGGCCACCGACCTCCGTGACGAGCCCGCGGATTCCGACGAACAGCGGCGTCCAACTCGGATCGGTGTAGACGGTGACCAGGATGTCGGCCGGTTCCAGCGTGGCATCGGCGGGATTCAGAAGGACGCGCGCCCGCCCCTCGACCAGGCCTGACGACACCGGAAGCCCAGGGAGCGCACCGGCAGGCAGCGTCTCGCGCCGATAGGCGCCGGTGATGATCTCGCCGTCCGACGTCATCACGCGCGGAGGTGTGAGCCTCTCATAGGAGGCGAACGCTTCCCGCCGTTGGCGTAGGAGCTCCTGATCGACCCGCCCCGTGCGAACCACGTCCTGCAGCTCCTCGAAGCGCAGAAAGAAGATGTCGTCGCGCTCGCGAAGCGCGCCCGACTCGACGAGGCGTGTCGCTTCCCGCATGAGCGCCTGCTTATATACGAAATAGCGGCTGACCATTCCGTACTTGGGGTATTCGCGGAAGCCGGCGAACGTTCTTACCCGATCGATCATCCGCTTCGCCTCCTCGGCCCTGGCCTCACCGTCGGGCAGCGCGCGGAGACGCCGCAACAGCTCAGTCTCTTTCGCGCGCGCCGCTTCCTGCCCGTGAGCGAAGCGCCGGGCGGATTCCCCGGGTTCCGCGTTGCGCACGTGGCCGAGTAGCACCGGGAGCAGCATCGTCGGACGCTCGCTCCACCGCGGCCGTGTGATGTCGATCTCGCCGACACCGCGCATCCCGTACCTGGCGAGCCACGTCCCGATCGCG
>Ga0164243_10000651_pt1 | contig 62126 bp, 93 predicted proteins | sample OricompcompostOP_FD_108781 | JGI IMG/M metagenome (GOLD analysis project Ga0164243, IMG submission 108781) | Organic Plus compost microbial communities from Emeryville, California, USA - Original compost - Organic plus compost (OP) | ecosystem: Engineered > Solid waste > Mixed feedstock >... | reverse complement strand
CGTCATCGCGCACCGGCTTTCCACGATCCGCGAGGCCGATATCGTCGTGGTGATGAGCCTCGGCAATGTGGTCGAGCAGGGCACGCACGACGAGCTGATGGCAAAAGGCGGCTACTACTACACCCTGTATACGATGCAATGGGATTCTTCCGAGGAAATCCGCGAAATTTCGGTCTGACCCCGGACGTTTGACCCCACATTTGACGACAACCGCGCCCGAAACGCCAGTAAATGACAGCAGGGTGGCTACGATTCGTTGCCGCCGGGCACTGTCGTTTCAGCCGCTGGTCGCCTCGAAGTCGGGGCGGGCAAAGACGGCGTTCAGGACCTCGGCCGCTTCACGCAGCGAGGCGCTGTTGACGTGCTGGTAGATGCGCAGGGTGGTCTGGGATGTGGCGTGCCCGAGGATCGCCTGGGCGATGCGCGGTGGCACGTTGTTGATCATCAGCATCGTGGCGCACAGGTGCCGGAGGTGATGGAAGACCAGCTCGTCGATGCCGGTCTTGTTCCGGATGCGCAACATCTCCTTCGCCAGGGTGGCGTGGGAGAGGATCGTGCCGAAGTTCGAGCAGACGAGATCGTGGTCCTTCCACAGCGGGCCGAGGCGGAGCCGCTTCTCCGCCTGCACCTTTCGGGCGAGCTTCAGCTCGTCGAAGATGAAGTCAGGCATGGGAAGGTCACGGCGCGACGAACGTGTTTTGAGCGGCTGGAAGTATGATTCGCCGTCACGGAAGGCCACGCCGTTGCGAATGCGAACGATACGGTTGTCGAAGTCCACGTCGCGCCAGCGCAGGCCACGGGCCTCGCCCGAGCGCAGCCCCAGCCCGATGCCGAGCATGAGCGCGGTGCGGTAATTCGACGCCCGGCAGGCGGTGAGCAGCAGCTCGATCTGTTCGGCATTCTCAATCGGCAGGTCGCGAGGATCGGGCGCTGGGTCCCAATCCAGACCGGCAGCCGGATTCTGCTGGAGCAGGTTGGCCGAGACGCCGTAGGCAAAGATGTTTGACATCGTGGCGAGCGTGCCGTTGATCGTCCCGGCCTTCTTGCCGGCGTCGCGCTGGGCGGTGCGGACGGTGTGAACGTGCTGCGCCGTGAGCTTGCGCAGCGGAACGTCGCCGATCAGCGGTTCGATCCAGCACTTGAAGTAGGACTTGCGCGAGCGGACCGTCGTTTCACGCAGGCTGAGCGGATTCAGGCGAAAGAACTCCTCGCCCAGGGTACGCACCGTGGCTCGCCCTGGCTCGGCCAGGCGGCCCTTCTCCAGCTCGGAGCGGGCCGCGATCATCTTCGCCTCTGCCTCCTCCCAGGTCGCGCCGTAGAACGACCGGCGCTTGCCCCCTGGAATAGTGAGCCGGGCTTCCCAGCGACCGTCTGCCCGCTGCCGCATCGACACCGACCCGGTGTTGTCCGGGCGCTTCTTCGCCGCGGCAGCGGAGGTCTTACGCATCGGCGTCAGCGGCCGTCTTCTTCGTCCGGCCGGCTGCTGGCTTCGCCGTCTTCTTGCGAATGGTCTCCTGAACGTGGGTGTCCATGAGCGCCCGGAGCTGCGGGTAGACCGACACCAGCAGGTCGTCCGGAATCGCGATCACCGCCGACATGATGTCGCGCTTGATCGGCGAGAGGTCCTTGGTAACATCCAGTCCCTCAATGCCGGCGAGTTCCATGATGGAGAGGGGATCGACGCCGAAGATTTCACCGAGACGGCGAAACGACTCGATCGATGGACGCCGGAAATCTTCGCCGTCAATCGGAGAGAGCCACCGGCCCACTGTGCCTTTGAAGACATCCAGCTCACGGGCGAGCTTGGCCATCGTCCAGTCCCGAGCTTCCAGCTCGGAGATCAGCCAGTCCTGAAACGGATCACCCGTTCGGGCCATGGTTCGTCGCATGTAGAATCCTCCTGAAGTCCCCACCCGAAAGCTGATTGCAGACCGCTTACTGGGTGTGAGAAACTGGCGCTAATGATAGCCAGGTGGATACTTTTTGGTAGTAGCCACACCACTATCCTAACACGGCCAGGGCGGGGCGTACATATACCACCACAACACACTAACAGTAGGACCGTTCGTTGCCTTCAGCATATACGAAGGTGGCGGAACGGTTGCGCACGGACTACCTCATTGTTGCACATTGGCAACGATTTTGGTAGGATTGTCCAGGGGGAAAGTCGCGTGAGTGCGGGAGTTTTGGGTGGAAAGTCGGAAAGTTCGATCACGGCACATCCGGCAGGGTGGCTGGAGACCATGAGCTTCCACGAGCTTTCCGGCGATGAGGAATCGGCATTCGACGCCGAGGTTCAGCGCATCACCAAGGAGGGCTTTCGCATCGTTGACAAGCACCTCGTGATCGATCCAGCCGAGGCCCCCCCTGCCTGGGGCTGGATACTTTACCGGGAGACGACCAGTGGAGAACGCAAGCGTATTTGAACCATCCCGGTTCCTGACTCGTGTCTCAGGAGCCGAATACCTCGAAGTGAAATGGCGGCTGCTCTGGCTGCGCACCGAGCACCCTGACGCCGAGATCGCCACGGAGATGACCAGCTTCACCGGCGACGCGGCGGTGTTCCGGGCGAAGGTGACCATCCCCGGCGGCGGCTCGGCCACCGGCTGGGGACAGGAGCAGTACAGCGACTTCCGCGATTTCGTGGAAAAGGCCGAGACCAAGGCGCTGGGCCGGGCACTGGCCGCGCTGGGCTTCGGCACGCAGTTCGCCACCGACTTCGACGAGGGCACCGACCGCGTGGTCGATGCGCCGGTCGCCACGCCCGGCCGGGCCTCCGGTTCCTATGGTAGCCAGAGAGCTACGAATACGGCTAATGGACGCTACTCCGCGGAGCCGGCGACCGACAAGCAGCTCTTCAAGCTCGGCAAGATGTACGAGGAGCAGGGTGTGGACCCGGATGAGGCCAACGCCCACGCGAAGTCGATCTACGGCGCGGTGCTCGCCCAGCTCAGCAAGGCGCAGGCGTCCGACCTCATCAAGCGCCTCGGCGGCGACACGTCCAACGCCGCGCCGGCGCCCTCGGCACCGCCACCGCCATCGTCCGGCCAGGACCAGACTCTCTTCGCCTGGCTGCGCAACATCAGCAACGCCCGGACGGCAGCGGCGCTGGAAAACGTCATCACGGCGCTGCAAGAAAACGGACTGCGCCTCCACCCCGAGATCGACGCCGCGGTCACGAAGCAGAAGCAGCAGATCATGGGCCAGGCTCCGGCCCGGAGCTAGCGCGGGCATGCAAAAACGCCACTGCGGGTGCAGTGGCGCTTCGCCCACGTCGGAGACGACCAAGAATCCGGTGGTAGCCCTAGGGCCACCATTAGGGTAGCACTAAGGCAATTCTCCGTCAAGCGTCCGCCGATTGCGCAGTGGCGGGTGACGGCGGTTCGGGGCGGGGTCTGCATGCCGCCCCGAACCAGTGGTTTCGACTCAACAGCCGTCAGGAGGGGCCTCGGCATGAGTCGCCGGGCTGGGTGCCCGGAGTGCGTAGATGGGAGGCAGGTATCGAGTCTCTCTGCCTCAGCCAAGGTAGCACATGGGGATACCCTATGCAACCCATATGGCTACTCTACGTTTCCCGAATGGTTGCCAACTAGCAACTATTCGTAGCGCGGTAGGTTATACTTGGACGGCCAGAAACACGAACGCCGCCGGGTGTCGGACCTGGGGCGGCGTTCGTGAACTGAAAGGAGTTTCTAGGGTGGATTATACCACACTTTCCTCAGCATCTCCGCAGAAAATGACCCTCGGGGCGTGGCGATGAGCACCGGATTCCAGGACGGCCGGCGGCGTCGTGGATTCTTCATCGTCGACAACGAGGTGATGTTTCACTACGCGCCGGTCATCGGTCCGAATCCGATTGCCGTCTACATGTGCATCCTCTCTCGGGTCTCGTTCGAGACACGGGAATGCACGATCCGCCTGAAGACGATCGCCGAGAAAACCGGGACCAGCGTGAGCACCGTCCAGCGGTCCCTGCGCACGCTGACCGGCGAGGATGGCGTGCTCGACCGCCACGACCTCGCTCCGCTGCTCTCTGTCACCAGCCGCACCGACGCCGACGGCCTGAAGGTCAGCAGCGTTTACACCGTCCTCGACGTGACGAAAAGCGATCCGGCCGAGGGTGGGGAAGTGGTCACACAGACCTCTGGAGTGGTCACAGAGACCAATCCGAGTGGTCACACAGACCAGACCGATTGGTCAGAGAGACCATGCAATAACAATACGTCTCTCTCCAAGACGGATATAGACCAAGACACCCCCCATACCCCCCAAAGGGGGAGCGAGAGCGCCAGTGACGACGGTGTGGCGTCAACCGCTCCGGGCAAGCGCAGCACCCTCGAAGAACGCTTTGCCCGCTGGTACGCGCACTACCCCAAGAAGCGCCATCCGGCAGCGGCGCGGCGGGCCTGGGACAGGATCAAGCCGGACGACGCGATGACCGAGCGCATGATCGCCGCGGTCGAGCGCCAGAAGCAGTCGCCCGAATGGCTGAAGCAGGGCGGCCAGTTCATCCCGTACCCGGCGAGCTGGCTCAACGCCGGCGGCTGGGAGGATCAGCTCGACATCGATCTGCCGACGCAGGAGCCGGAGCCGGAGACCTGGAACGGCAAGCCGCTCTGGCGCGGCCTGAAGTACGGCTTCAACCCGCTGACCTACCACGTCGGCACCTCGTGGCACCTCTCCGTCGAGCAGGTGGCGGCGATCGAGGCCGGCGCCAAGCTCAAAGACGTGATGACACCGGAGCAGCTCGCTGGCTTCAAGCGGGCCTACGCCAATCACTGTCGAATGTGGGAACACCCCGATTCGTTCGCGTAGTTGCCAAGTAGCTACGAGACGATAGCAGAGGAGGAGCTTATGACGGGAGACTTCCCACCCATCAACTGGATCGAGCTGGGGATCGAGATTCCCCACGGGCGCACCACCGGCGACGTGAAGACGCTCTGCCCCAAGTGCAGCCACACCCGGCGCAACAGCCGGGAACGCTGTCTCAGCGTCAATCTCGACAAGAACACCTGGAACTGCTTTCACTGCGGCTGGACCGGACCTGAGCCTGGTTTCGCCAAGGAGCGCGGCCTCGAACCGCGTGGCGGCTTCAACCGGGCGCTCTACAACCCGCCGCTGGAGCGCGAAAAGAAAAAGGTCTACGACAAGCCCAAGCCTATCGAGCCGAAACCGACCCAGACCCGGCTCCAGAAGTTCATGCAGGATCGCGGCATCAGCCCGGAGGTCTACCAGGCGTTCGGCGTGGTCGAGGACGAGCGAAGCATCTGTTTCCCGTACCTCCGCGACGGCGAGCTGGTTAACGTCAAGCACCGTGGTCCGCAAAAGAAGTTCTGGCTGGAGAGCGGCGCGGAGCTGATCTTCTGGAACCTCGACCGCGTGCAGGGAGCCGAGACGATCTACATCGTCGAGGGCGAGATGGACGTGCTGGCCCTGGCCGAAGCTGGGATCACCAACGTCATCTCCCCGCCGAATGGCGCTCCCTCCCTGAACACCGACATCGAGAAGGCCGACTTCTCGTACCTGCCAAGCGGTGAGAGGGCGCTCAACAACGCCCGCAGGGTGGTGCTCTGCGGCGACATGGACGAACCGGGCCGCCGCCTGATGGACGAGCTCGCCCGACGCATCGGCCGCGGGAAGTGCTGGCGCGTTTTCTGGCCCGAGGGCTGCAAGGACGCCAACGACACGCTTTGCTCCGACGGCTGGCAGGGCGGCGCCGCCGGCATCCTGGCCGCGATCGACATGGCCGAGCCGTATCCGGTCGATGGCATCAACGAGCCGGCCGACTACCTCGAATACCTCTGGAAGTACGAGCACGACACCGAGGAAGGCGCTCGCATCACGACCTGGCCGGCGTTCGCCGAGAAATGCCGGTTCTCGCCGAGCCAGCTCCTCATCCTCACCGGCGTCCCCAGCTCCGGTAAATCGGTCTTCATGAACAGCGTCATGCTCGACCTGGCCGTCAATCACGACTGGAACTGCGGCGTCTTCTCGCCGGAGTACCACCCGCCTGAGCGCCACGTTCGCGACCTGGTGGAGACCCTGCTCGGCAAGCCGATGAATCAGAAGTTCACCGGCTCGACCGGCTACACCCCGGCGACCCGCGACGAGGTGCGCCAGGCCGTCGCCACGATCAGCAAGAAGATCAGCTTCATCATGCCGCCGGAGCCGACCATCGACGCCATCCTCGAGCGAGCGCAAACGCTGGTCTACCGCAACGGCATCAAGCTGCTCATCATCGACCCGTGGACGGAGGTCTCCCAGGCCGAGCGGGGCAACCTCAGCCTGACCGACTGGATCGATCTCTGCCTCTCCCGCTTCCGTCGCTTCGGACGCGAGTTCGGTGTCCTGGTGGTCATCGCCGCCCACCCCAAGAAGATGGCGATGGAGGTCGATCGCGAGGGCACCCGCCGCATGCCGGTGGTGACCCCCTACGACATTTCCGACAGCCGCCACTGGTACGAGAAGGCCGACATCATCCTCTCGATCTGGCGCGACAAGAAGAACAAGGACGAGCCGGTGCAGGTCCACATCCAGAAGATGCGCTTCCCCGACCACGGCGAGCTGGGCGTGGCCCTGTTCAAGTACGACGCGGTGACCCATCGCTACGCCGATGTCACCGCCCTCTACGATCCGGACGACTACGAGGCGGAGCTGTAACGATGGCACGGTATCCTCGCCGGCGGGCATTGGCCGGCATTCCGGCTGACCAGTACGAGATGAGCGCCGAGGAACTGCGCTGGGCGATCTACCCGCGCAACGAAGCCGATTTCACCGGCATCGTCATGCGTGAGGCGCAGGCGCGTGAGTGGCTGGCCTATCACACGCACGACAGCCGTCGCTCCCCGGCCGGCTTTCCCGACCTGGTGCTGGCGCACCCAGAGAAGGGCACCATCTACGCCGAGCTGAAAATGCCCGGTGAATATCCGAAGCCCGCGCAGCGCGTCTGGCTGACCACGCTCCTCCACGCCGGCAACCGCGTCTACCTCTGGCGGCCCGAGGACTACAAGAACATCATCGCCGTGCTCGACGGCGAGATCGTGCCGGGCTATGAGCTGGTAGCGGAAAAGCGACGAAATCGGTATACTAAAAGTAGCCAGAAGGCTACTAATCGGGTGTAGTGAGGAGACGACCAGATGCCGCGCTACAACCCGGCGCCCCTCTTCGATGTCGATGCCTTCGCCGCCGAACGCCCGCAAACAGTCAAGCGGCTGCGGGCGGCGCAGGATGCCGCGCTGGGGGAGGCGACCGATGTCGCCCTCCCGATCGATGCCCGGCGGCACAACCTCGGACGCATGCGAGCCTGGATCGACGAGCTGCTCGCCCGCCTCGACACCGACGAGACCCTGGCGCATCAACCGGAACCGTGGCGGGCCGAGCGGTCCGCCGAGACGACCACGTAAAGGAGCACGAACGTTGACGAACCCTGACCTCAAAGAACTGCGCACCAAGGCGCTGGCCTTGCGCAAGAAAGGACTCAGCATCCCGCAGATTGCCAATGAACTCGGCATCCCGCGAGTGACCGTGTACTCGTGGCTGCCAGAAACCGACGACAAGGATGGTCGCTTCGCCAAGATGGTCGCCATGCGCGAGCAGGGGATGACCAACATCGAGATCGCGGAGCACTTCGGCACCTCGCACCAGTACGTGAGCAAGGTGCTCGGCCCGAGCGTGCGCCGTGGTCGCCGCGCCGACCCGCGAGACCGCATCCAGGTTCGCCTTGAATCGCGGGACCACGAGACGCTCGTCGGGCTGGCCGAGAACCTCGGCATCCGCATTCCGTCCGGCCAGGCTGCCGGCCGGGGCAGCATCAACGCCCTGCTGGAAGAGATCGCCCGCGGTCGCCTGAAGGTGGCCTGGAGCAAGGGGCACACGCCGCACACCCATCTCGTCGCTGCGTCGTAGGGTTGCACATAGGCAACTATTTGTGTATACTGAGGCTACAGTGATCGGAGAGCTGCTCCGGTCCGAAGCGCAGAGGAGACGACCACAATGACCGATGCCACGACGATCAAGATGGGATGGGCCAGCCCGCTGACCGCCGACCTGATTGACCAGATCGATGGCGAGGGCGTGAAGAAGCCGATGACCGACATCCTGGCCGATCTGATCCGCCTGGCCGACGGCTACGACATCGACTTCGACCAGTTGCTCGGCCAGGCCCGCCGCTACACCTACCTCGAAGACGGCGAGTAGCCCGCTGATCCGCCGGCGCCGGGCTGATCCCCGGCGCCCACGCCAAGGAGACGACCAGATGCCGAGCGCCGTTGGCAACACGCGCAAGCGGAATGGCGAGGCGGACCCGAGCGCCGACTGGCTCCCGGTGGCGAATGCCGCCCACTTTGCGCTGGTCAGCCCGCAAACGGTCTACAACTACGTGAAGCGCAACGAAGTTCGCCACAAGAATCGCGGCGGCCGCACCCTCGTCTGCATGGAGGATGTGAACCGCATGGCCGCCCAGAAGCACGCCCGCTTTCCGGTCTCGGCCGCGATTCACCCGACGCCGGTGGCTGATCCGCCGGACGATCCGGTGGTGATCCCTGCCCACGATGAGGAGGACGTTACGGTGGCAGATGTTCCGGGAATCGTCGAATACCCGTGGGCGGCTGATGATCCGGCCGCCAGCACTGAGCTGACAGGGCAGCCCGGCGTCCGTGAGGTCAAGCTCGCACGCATAACGGATGAGCACGACCGGCTCGCCCTGGCCCGTGAAAAAGTGGACGCCGAACGGGCCGAAGTCGCCCAGGAGCGCGAGCGCCTCGACGCCGAGCTGGCCCGGCTCAATGAGGAGATCGAGCTGCTGGCCGTGCGTGAATCGGAGCTGGATGACGCGATCCGCGCCATCGAGACGATCGAGCGATTGATCGCCTAAAGAGTTGCATGATGGCAACGATTTGTGTATAATAGGGCTACAATGGACGGGAACTGGCCCGGCCCGAGCGCGAACCGGAGGCGACCACAATGACCCAGAAGAATTTTGTTCCGATGCATCAGGCAGAATTCGACCGCTTGGTCACCCTCCTGGGCGTGGACCCGCACCGGTTCGCAGACGCCGAGGAGGCCGGCGACATCCAGGTGGAAGTCGCCTCCCTGATGGAGCTGTACGCAGAGGAGGAGTACAGCGCCCCCTCGCTCGCCCAAGGCGTGATGCAGGACATCGAGACCCTGCTCGTCCGCCTCGATTCGCTCTACATGGAGTAGCCAGAGAGCTACGATTCGGCACCGGGGAGGCATCTCCGGTGCCGAAAAGGAGACGACCGGATGCCGACCAACCTCACCAATTCGCTTCGCGCCTCGTTCGCCGAGCGGGCGATGACCACTTACCGCGAGGCGGTCGGCGCCCCCGACGAAGACAACGAGACCATCCTGATCGATTTGCTTTCCGACCTTCTGCACTACTGCACGCACCACCAACTCAATTTCGGCAGCGCCGTCGATGCGGCCTACAAGCATTACGTCGAGGAGCTGGCCCTCGAAGCAGACGCCCAGCAAGGAGACGACCAGTGACCGAACCCCAGCATGTCCGGCTCATCGACGCCGGGCAGGGCCTTCCGCCGGTGGCGATGCACCGCGATCCCACCACCAAATCGATCTCGCTCTCCCAGGCCAAGCGCCGTGACTCGTTGGAGGTTCACTTCGTCACGGTGAACGAAGAGTTCGCCATCGACCTGGCCGAGGCGATCCTGGCTGACGTTGCCACCCGCAATGCCGACCTGTCGATCACTGCGCGATTCGGCGACGCCGCATTTCCCGAGCACACCATCACGACGGCGACCTCCTACGGACCGATCGAGGTCTTCACCCGGCTGCACGAGAACGGCCGCCAGCAGCTCTTCTTCGAGCAGGCGTCCGAACACGTCCACGACGACATGACCGACGAGGAGCGGGACGAGCTCGATTACGACACCCTCGTCATCGACGCCGCGTTCATCGACGCGATGATCGCCCGCCTGCACGCCATCAAGGCGACGCTGGCCGCCGGGCCAAGGAGCTAACCGGATATGGAGACGACCACCCTGAATCCGCGCCAGATCGCACCGCGCAGCCGGGCAAAGATCAACAGCCCCCAGGACATCGCGGCGCTGTTCGCCCACCTCGACGGCCTCGACCACGAGGAGCTGCACGTCGCCACCCTCGACGGCAAGAACCGCCTGTTGAGCACCCGCATGCTCTATCAGGGAACGGCTAGCCAGATTCCGATCCGCGTCGCCGAGGTGTTCCGCGAGGCGATGGCGCTCAACGCGACGGCGATTATCGTCGCCCACAATCACCCCTCCGGTGATGCCACGCCGTCCAGCGGTGACGTGTCGGTCACCGAGGAACTGGTGAAGGCCGGCGACATCCTCGACATATCGGTGCTCGACCATGTGGTCATCGGCCACAAGGAGCACGCCTCGTTGCGCCGCCTGGGTCTCGGCTTCACCACGAAGACGCAGGTGCCGAGAACGGTCACCCTCATGGCAGAATCCCGGCCGAGCTACGAGTAACCGCCGGGCGGGACTGTCCCGCCCGACCACCCAAGGAGACGACCCCAATGTCCGCTACCCGTCACATTCGCCGCGTGCTCACCGTCCTGGGCGTGCTCTGCCTCATTGCCACGCTGGCGATCCCGGCCATTGCCCGGACGCCGACCCCGACGCCGCGGAGCACCCCGACCCCAACCGCCACCTGGAGCGCGGCCTGCGCCGACTTCGCCGACTACGCCTACGAGTTCGTCACCGCGATCAACGACAGCGAGGCAAAGTTTCTCTTCGCCGATCCCGACGCAATGAGCGATCGCACGCTGAATCTGCTCACCCGCCGCGATGCCGAGGAGTACGCCGCTGCCTTTGAATCCGCTGCCGAGGCGCTGGAAGAGATCGACCCGCCGGCTGTTGCTGAATCGCTGCATACGTCCTGGATCGAATCGATGAAGGTTCGCGCCGCCTTCTTCGGGGAGTGGGCGGTGGCCGGCAAGTTCGCCGCTGGCCTCATGTACCTCGACGCGCTGGAAGAGATCAACGCCGAGCTGAACGACGAGACCGATCGGCTCCAGCGGCTCTGCCCCGGCATCGAACCGTCGGCCTGGCCCGACGATCTCTAGCGGTTGCCAGAAGGCAACGATATGGACATGACGCGGCTACCGGACAGCACCTAACCCGGCCGGTAGCCCACGAGGAGACGATGACCGATGACCTCGCCGATTCCCATTGAACCGCTCCCGCGACTGCGCGACATCTACGGCCCGGAGGTGGCCGGCGACGTGCTCGCTCTCGGCGTGGCGATCACCGGATATATCCGCGTCGAGTTCGGCGTCGCCGCCTGCATCGTCGGCGCCTGCAACATCGCCGCCCGTCAGCGGAACAACCCGACCGCCTACGCCGCCTACATGCCGGGCTGGGAGATCGCCTGCAAGGACGCTGCGGGCGTGCTCGATCGCAACCTGACCGAGCTGGAGAAGCTGGCGATCCGCGAGGTCATCACGTCCTGGGATGCGGCCCGCTACCGCGGCACGCCCGCCGTCGAGATCGTCAACGAGCTGTCCAAGATCATGACTGAACAGCTCGCTCCGGTATGAAGCGCATCCTAATCGTCTCGCTGATTCTGGCTCCGCTGCTTGCCGGCTGCAATGACGGGGAGAGCAATCTCGTCTGCGTTTCCGGCCACACGGAGCCGCGCTGGTATCAACCGCCGCCGCTGATCGTCTCGACCGGCAAAGTCACGTCGGTCATTCCGCAGATTGGCTACTACCGCGACGAATTCATTTGCGACGAGTACGCCACCCTGACCCCAGCCACGTAAGGAGCGACCAATGAAACTGAAACTGACCGTCGAAGTCGATGTGGACATGCACGGCTACGACGGGAAATGGACCGTCCCCGGCTTTCACCAGGAGTGGGCCGAGATCAACGACGAGCGCACCTCGATCACCCGTATTAACAGCAATGTCGCCGCGCCGGGCATCTTCTACGCCTTCGCCGGCACGGACGACCCGAACCACGGATTCGTGGCAACGATCAACGCCGGCGAGGCGATCGCCCAGGCGTTCATCGCCTCCTATCCAGAGCTGTGCGAGCAGGCCCGGTTAGCCTCCTCCCAACCGGCCGAGGTGAGCGAGTGAATGACCTGATCGAGCGCCTGGCGCAGCGGCTCAGTGAGACGCACGTCGAGCACGGCGAGCACACGCCCTTCGAGGTGTTCGCCAGCGCCGCCATCGCCGAGCTTGCCGCCTGCACGGACGCGGAAATAGCTACGGCGGTGGATGACTTCGGAGCAGCGATGTTTATGCGGGTGACGAAAGGCCGCGAGGATCGGACCAAGCTGCTCGCCCTGATCTCCGCCCGATCGGCCGGAACGCACGTCGCCTGCCCGGAGTGCAACGGCGAGGGGCACCTCGGGCCGATCTACGCCAACGAACCGCGGAGTAACGGCACCCGCATCCAGGTCGCGGTGAAGGTCTGTCCGCGCTGCGACGCCAAGCGCTACATCCCGGTGGCGGAGGCGGCGCGATGAGCTACGCCATCTTCCTGCTCGACAAGGACAACAACGAGATCGCCGCCCACGAGGGAACCGGCGACAACCGATCGGAGGCACTGCGTCGGGCAGCCGGCAAGCTGATGCTGGAGAGCAATGAGGCGGCGGTCGTCGCCGTCGTGATGGATTACGACAGTCCGCAATGGCTGTTCGTCCGCCGTGAAGAGGAGTAGGGGAGTGATTCAGCACGAGCTGTACGACACCGGCGTCGCGGGCATCGGCGCCGCCCATTTCGATCCGTCCCGCCCGCTCAGCCGCGCCGCCATCGAGGCGCTGAAGGCCCAGGGCGTGGAGGTACGCATCGTCGCCGATCCGGAGTTCGAGGCAAAGCTCGACGCCGCGCTCGGCCGGCTGCGCGAGACGCTGCTCTCCAAGCGGGCCGACTACGGCACCGACCCGATCCGCGACTTCGGGCTGACCGGCATCCTGGTCCGCGCTGGCGACAAGTACCACCGGCTCCGCAACCTGATGCTCAACCAGCAGCAGCCGAAGCACGAGGCGATCGACGATACCTGGCTCGACCTGGCCGGCTACGCCGTGCTCGCCCTCACGGAGCTGGCTGAATGAATCTCACCTATGAGCGTCAGGTGTACGGCGTGGCCCAGCGGCTGTATGAGCACATGCGCCCAGCCGAGTACGTCGAGCTGGATCAGGACGGCAACGGCGAGCTGAAATCGTGGGACTCCCTCTGGGATGAGGAGCAGGCGGAATTCCTTGCCCTGGCCGACGCGGCGATCGATGCCGTCGACGAGGTGACCGAGATCGCCACCGGCCAGGGCCGGCCGATGCGCGGCAAGGACACCTGCCTGGAGCTGCGCAACGAGCTGCGCACGCTCATCACCCAGCGGGCCGACGGCGCCCGCCTCGATCGCTGGCGGATCACGCTCGAAACCCCGATCAGCCTCGCCGCTGTCATCCCCGGCCGCGGAGAGAAGCCGGCCTGCCACCTGTACGTTGACACCCACTCGTTCACCCTCGACGTGCAGCGTCCGCACATCGAGCTTCACCCGGTCCTCGACCTCCTCAACCGCCACTTCCCGACCGTGCCGATCGGCCCACAATAGAGTTGCACATTGGCAACTTTTTGGATATAATATGGCTACGATGGCCGGACAGGAAACCGGCCGGCGCGACGAGGAGACGACCACCATGATCCGCCATTACCGCAACGAGTACACCGGCCAGATTCTGGAGAGCGAGGGCGCAGCCTATGGCGGCAGCAGCGAGGAGGAAGTCGCCGCCCGCCTCGCCGTCGAGCAGGACGCCGACATCATCGTCGAGTACGTGTTCGAACCCGGCGACGAGGGTGAGGCTCCGACCCGGTGGAAGCTCGGCCTCGATGAGGCGTGGAGCATCCGCAGCGCCATTGGGGCCGGCGAGGAACCGGCCCGCGCCCGCCGCGCCCCGATCGTCGGCGAGGCGCACTACGAGACCCGCGCCCGCCACGAGGCCGAGTGGGCCGCGCAGGACGAAGCTGAAGCGGAGGCCGAGTCCATCGCCTTTCAGCAAATGAACGAGCAGTAGGGGAGGGCGACCATGAAGAACATCCGCGACGCCGTGATCCGCCGCATCTGGGAGGAGCGCCAGAAGAACGGCTCTATCGGAAACATGCCCCTCGACCAAGCCCGCCGGCACCGCAGTTGGTCCGGGCTGATCGAGGAGATCGAGCTGGACGCCGACGCCGCGCTCGCCACCGTCTTCGAAGCTCTGGTGCCCGACGCCCACGCCGTCGGCGCCGCACAGTCGGCCCTGGCCCAGGCCACCCGCCAGCGCTGGAGTCCGATCGGCGATTCGCAGGCCGAGGCAATGGTCGTCGCCGCCCTTCACCGCATGAAGGAACGCTGGCAGGAGGAGGGAGACTGACCACACCCGACCGCGCCACCGCCCGGTGGGCGCTCTGCGGATTGCCCCGCTATCACGACCGGGCCGAACGGCGGCCCGGCTACCTCGCCTACGAGTGCCCGGCCTGCGGGCACTGGCACCAAGCCTGGAACAGCGAGCGGCTTCACGAGCTGCTCGGCCTGTTTCCCGACATCAGGGTGGACGATGACGATTCCCGAGCTGGTCGCACGCGACCTGGTGACTGACGAGATCGTGGAACTGGCGGCCCGCGCCGGCTCCGACGCGGCCTCGTCCTACTACTTCCCGATCTCGTGGATGTGGGACGAGCGGCCGGAATACGACGGCAAGTGCGAGCGGGCGATGAAATCAATTCGGGCCGCGCTCGAAGCCGGCATCGCCGCGATTCTGCGCCAGTCCGCCTGCTCCTTCTGCGGAGGTTCCGGGCGGCAGACCCACGAGCTGATCAGCGAGGAGGGCACCGTCATCGCCAGCGCCAGCGAGGAATGTCTCTTTTGCAATGGAACCGGAGTGGACCTGTGTGCGCTGAACCTGGGTTGAAACCCGTCTACGTCAAGCACTTCCTCGACGAAATCGGCGTCGGCTCCGAGGAGGCCGAACGCCTCTGGGAGTCGGATGTCAATGGCGATACCGGCGACTTCTGCCACCTCGCCCGCACCAAGAACGGCAACCTCTATCTGAGCTGGACCGACATGGAGGAATTCGACGGCTCGTACCTCAGTGCCCGCATCACCCTCGACGACCTGAAGCGCCTGGCCGCGGTGACGGCCACCCTGGACGCGCCGGGCGATGGATAAGAACATCAGTTCTATACTGGCGCTGGTTGAAGAACGGCACCGAAACATCTCTGCGAGGCCCAGCAATGACCGACATCCGAGCCACCTATCTCCCGAATCGCGGCGAGCTGTTGACCCCCGAACAGGCTACCGAGCTCTGCCTCGTCCATCGCCCGGCTGTGGTGCGCATGATCGAGGACGTGTCGCGCCAGCTCGTCGCGGCCGGCTATCACGTCCGCCCGGAGCCGGTGATCGCCACCCCTGTATCGCTGCTCCAGCACCGCGCCGGGTGGACCGACTTCGATGCCGTGTACCTGGGGCTGGTCTCCTACGAGTGGAGCGCCACGATCGCTTACGCCGCCGTCGCCATCATGCTCCACTGGCCGACCGACACGTTGTACCGGATGGATCACTACGGCGCTCTGCCGATGGACCCGGCTATGCCGGAGCCGATGCGCTCGATCGAGCTGGCGGAGCGCGAGCGGTGGGCGGCGTTCGGACGCAACCGCATCGGCGGGCCAAGCAGCACCGGCAGTCCGTCGCAGCAGCCCGAACCGGGCTGGGTAGAGCAGGAGCCGGCCCGGCGGATCGCCGCGGTGCCGGACCCGCGCATGAGGTAAGAGCAATCACGATGAACGTTCATCAGATCGAGCGCGGCCGCCGGCCGCCGGTAAGCGGCGCCACCGTCAAGGGGCCGCAACCCTTCGATCCGTTTCCCGAGATGACCTGGGTGGTCGATCCCGGCGACTTCGAGGTGACCCAGGTGGGCCTGGCCCTCGAAAACGGCTACGTACAGCTCTGCGTGGTCCCCGACAATTGCGAGCTGTTCACGTTCCCGCTGACCACCGAGGCGGCGGAACTGCTGGCCGGCCGTCTCGTCGCCACGATCAAGCAGGCAAAGGAGGTGGCCCGGTGACCGTCTTCAACCCGGCTTACCGCAAGATCATCGTCGAGCGCACGCGGGCAATCATGGGTGACCACCGGCGCGACGACGGCTCCCTCGACAAGCCGGCGATCGAGACCGAGGTTCGCGATCACCTGCTCGGCCAGCTCACCCCGCTCGAACGGATGGAGCTGCGCAGCATGGCGCTCGATTTCACTGTCCACGAGTACGTGAAGTGGACGATCCGCAACACCAAGCCCGATGGCTACTACAAGGGCAACCACATCGGCGACCGGCGTCGCGCCGTCTATTCCGTGCCGCGCAAGGACGGGCGCGGCTTCGACGCCAAAGCCTGGGAGGACCTGACCGCCGACGACCTGAAAGCAATGAGCGAGCACGCCGATCGCCAGGCACAGCGCCTGAAGGCGGACGCCATCAACTTCGGTCTCAGCGCGTCCATTCGCCGCAACCGTGACGAGGAGAGCCAATGACCGCAACCGCACCGGCCCCGGTGGTCGCCGACCGCCGGCCGAAGGATGACCAGTTCGAGAAGGGATGGGAGCACGCCCGCAACCTGCTGCGTGTCCACTTCGGCGTCACCATCGAGAAGGCGATTCGCGAGGCGCAAATATCGGCCGATCCGCTCTTCCACACCGGCGTCGCCTCCGCGCTCGAGTACGCGATGCGCAGCCTGGACGCCCCGCGTGAAGGGAGTTCCTGGGTCGTCCTCATCCACGACTTTCCGGCGCTGACCTGCTCGACGCAGGAGCTGGCCCAGCAGTGGGTCGCCTTCCTCGGCACCATCGTCTATGAATCGGACATGGATATCGTTGAGCTGCGCCACGATCCGGCCATCCCGGCGCTGCCGCGCACCGAGCGCATCTACTCCGCCTTCGTCAATCGGGACGACGACGGTGAGCTTGCCGTCGTCGTCTGCAACGAGCAGCGCCACATCAGCAAGGACAATCTCTGGTTCAGCGTCAATCCCTCACCGACCGGCGGCTGGTGGGTGGCCGGCATCTACGCACCGACCGACGAGGCGGCCCGCTCGATCGCCCTGCGCTCGGTCGCTCACTGGATCGAGGCCAATCAGGAGGCGACCTCAGAGTAGCCAACGGGAAACAAAGCGTGTAAGCGGCGGCTACGAAGCTGCGCCTCCGCCCGATCCGAACGATTTCGACGGTAATGGCGATGGTGTTGGCTGCGGAAGCCCATGACCGCAGATAGCGCCAATTAAGGCGCTATACCGACGAGAACCAAGGGGACGGCAGGGACGCCCCTGCCTTGCCGGATCACGTTGTAGAGTTCACGCTCGTAATACGAAATTCCCGACGACATTTCTGACGACATCGCCTTCATGGGGAGAATCTCAACTCCAACGTCAATCACATCGCCAACGTAAAACGCCATGTGTTTGACGAAGAGGTCAAAGGCGACAAAGCTGTACTTCCCGAACTGCACCTCAACTGCAATCCGCTCTTTGACAAAGTCGGTTTGGTTGAACGAACCGATTGGGATTTTGCCCGCCGCTTCGATGCGCCTTCGCTGTTCTTCGGCCGGCAGGGACACCGTTTCGCGTATAAGCTCAACGTCCGTAGTGACCCAGTAGCGGGTCACCGACTCATGCCACTCCCGCTCGTAAAACTCTTCTTTGAAGCGGCGATTGAGGTCCTCTGGTGAAAAGAGCAAGCGGCCGATCATCCTACTCTCTTTGGACACTTTCGTCCGGATAGATTCGGCATCAATCAGCCCGATAACTTCGACAATGTCATGCCACACTTGCGGCTTATGCACCATGATGTGCTCCCAGCCGTTGAGGTGGGAGTAGCGCTCAACAATCTGCATCTAGTGGCCGCCATTGGGAAGGCTCGGGTCGTAGACAGGCTTGCCCATTGGGCGGGTGCGTAGGGTGCCGTCTCGCAAGGCACGAATCCGCTCCCAGGCAATATCGACATATTCCTGAGCAATGTCGCAGCCGTAACCATGACGGTCGTGTTTGAGCGCGGCAATGATCGAAGAACCTACCCCCACATAGGGATCGAGCACATTATCACCCTCGTTGGTCATTGAGAGGACGAGACGTTCGACCAGCTCCACGGGGAATTGACAGGGGTGAATCGTTTTCTCGACATGGTTGTTCTTGACGTTGGGGATCACCCAAACATCAGAGGGATTCTTGCCCAGGGGATTGCCGGAGAGTTGGCCAATCCGCGGACCTTTGAAGTGCTTCTTGTTTGGGTACTTGGAGGGAACCCGCACGGGATCAAGGTTGAACGTGTAGTCGTCACCCTTGGTAAACCAGAGGATCGTCTCGTAGCGGCCAGAGAAGCGCTTGGAGGCATGGAGGCCGTGCTCGAAGTGCCAGATGATTCGGTTTCGGAGCTTTAGGCCGTGATCCTTGAAGTGCTGGTAGAGGACGATGTCTAGTGGCACCACTTCGCCATCTGGGGCGATGTGATTTCCGACTTGCCAGCAGATTGACCCTTGCGGGTGCAGTAGCCGAACACTCTCGGCGATAACTTGCGCTTGGGAAGAGAGATAAGTGTCGAGCGCTTTCCGCCGCTCGTAAGCCTTACCGATGTTATACGGCGGCGACGTGACAATGAGTTTCATGCTCTCGTCGGGTAGTTCCCGTAGAAACGCGAGATTGTCCTCGCATTTGAGGTGCGCCCGAGCGCCACTGAACTCAGGAAGTAGAGCAATTTGTGCGGACATATTTCGCAAAACCTTCCCACACGCGGGGCGAGAACGGCGTTTGGGCCAGTATATCAGTGACATTTCTGTCACAGACTGGAGTGACCTTCTGCTTAGAACCGTGGTGCTAATCTGGAAATGAGGGGCGCTGAGTGCTGAAGCGCTGGCGGCATGTTCGCCGCCGCACCCCGCTCTAATCCACACATTCAGTTCATCAGTGATCGTGAACGATGCGCCCCGAATAGATCGAGGCCGTAAGGGGTAAGGTCGTTGCTCGCTTATAGAAGCGCCTCAGCACGGACGGGCTAATCGAAATCCGAACCGTAATTTGCAAGTGGTTACCTGGGTGCTTCGCTGTCCATCGTGCGAGTGACACTGAGACGCGAGAGTAGCCAACAGGCAACACATTGTGTATACTATGGCTACGAATGGCAGTAGCCACGAGACCCGAAGGAGACGACCACATGACACAGCGCACGGCCCAGGCGGAGCAGCCGATTCTGCTCCTCGACCTGAACTACACCCTCGCCGAGAACAGCAGCGAGGTGATTCGCAAGGGGACGCACTACAACGTTGCGGTCGAGCGGTATCGCCCCTGGCTGCGCGATCTGATCGCCAACCACTACGTCATCCTCATCACCGTTCGCCCCGACAGCTATCGCAAGGAAACGCTGGAGCGCATCTGGAACCAGCTCCACTGGCAGCCAAACGAAGCCTATTTCAACCAGTGGAACTTCCGGGCGGCCAAGTGCAAGGAGACGGTGCTGCACCGCTACGTCTTCCCCAAGCACGGCCAGCCCGAGTCCACCTGGTATCTGGCGATCGAGTCGAACGACGAGACCGCCGCCATGTACGCGGGTTACGGCATTGATCGCTACCGGGCGAAGGATGTCCAGAACATGCCGAGGGTGCTGGTCACCCGCGGACCGGCCATCGAAACGCCCCGGATGTTCTAGCCGCCGGAGGGCGGCACGAGGGTAAGGTGAACATCAGGAACCGCATCGTCGCGACCGCCGTCGTCGATCCGAGCACGCTTCGCGCTCATCCCAAGAACGCCCGCCGTCACCCTTCGAGGCAACGGCGGGCGTTGGCATCGGCGATTGATACCGTCGGCGTCATCCAAGACGTGATCGTCAACCGCCGCACCGGCCTCATTCTCGACGGCCACCTGCGCGTGGACCTCGCCGTCGCGGAAAAGCAGACCCAGCTCCCGGTCAAGTACGTCGATCTCGACGAGGCGGAGGAAGCCCTCGTGCTGGCGACCTTCGACCCGATCGGGGCGCTGGCGCACCTGGACATGGAGGAAATGGCGACGCTTCGCGAGGAGCTGGCGCCGTCCCTCGATAAACCGCTGGCCGACCTCATCGCCGAGCTTGCCCCGGCGCCGGCCCGCACCAAGCCCTCGGGCGATGACCGCCAACCCCTCGACGACGAGGATGCCGACGACGAGGGCTACTCCAACGATGGACCCGAGCCGGAGGACAACACCGCGCTCGGGTTCACGCTGACCCTGCCGAGCCGGTCGATCCCGCTCACCCCAGCCGAGTTCCGCGATCTCACCAACGCCTTCTTCGCCCACCTGGAGGCGACCGGCATGTCTTTCGGTTTCGTAAGGTGGCTGCTCGCGTGAAGTTCATTCCCGACTTTCCCATCGCCAACCTGACCCCGGCGCCCTACAACCCGCGCAAGATCGACGAGGAGGCGTTCGCCGCCCTCGTCGAATCGATCCGCACCCACGGCGTCATCCGCCCGGTGATCGCCACCGACAAGCTGACCATTCTGGCCGGCCACCAGCGCACAAAGGCGATGCTCGCCGCCGGCGTCACCCACACCCCGGTCTTCATGGCTGAGGGGGAGGTCTCGACGATCGAGGAGCTGCGCTTCAACCAGTTCCACAACGCGATCGACGTGGAAGACCACCGCGCCCCGGTCTCCGTGCCGCCCGGCACCGGCTGGGAAGTGGTCGATCCGGCCGAGGTGACCGGAACCGGCCTGGTACGGCGCAACCAGCACAAGACGACCATGGCCAAGCTGCTGCTCGCCCACGGAAGCTGGTCGAACGCGATTGCCACCGAGTCGGGCCGCGTCCTGGTCGGCAGCCTCTACGCCGCGGTCGCCACGACCATCGGTTACCCGCTGCTCGTGCGCTACGTCCCGGACGAGACCGCCGACGCGGTTCTCAAATCGTTTGGCCGCGAGTACGGCGAGTTCAGCTACGACCACATCAAGCTCGACCAGTGGAATCAGGCGAGCAACCAGCCGAGCCGCCACCCCGGCAAGGAGCTGGGGGCGAACGGCGGAAAGCCCAAAGCTGACACCCACCTCCAGTCCAGCCTCTACGTGCTCGACATCATTCCCCGCCTGGCCGGCCACGAGGCGATTCTCGACTTCGGCAGTGGTCGCGGGGCCTACGCCCAGGCCCTCCGCGAGCGCGGGCACGAGGTGATCGATGTCGAGTTCTACCGGCGCAAACGCGGCTCGTTCGACATCGACCATGTGGCGGTGCAGAAGGCGGTCGATCAGTTCTGCGCATTCCTGGCCGCCGGCCGCCGCTTCGACGTGGTGGTGCTCGACTCGGTGCTCAACTCGGTCGGCCGGCCGGAGGCGCAAACCCACTGCCTCACGCTGGTCAACGCGCTCTGCAAGCCGGGCGGCCTGATCGGCTTCACCGGCAAGAGCAAGGACGCCTACGACCACGCGACCCGCGATGGCCGCAGCGAGTCGGCCTTCACCACCGACGACGTGAACCGCATCCGCTTCTTCGACAAGTCGGGCGTGACGGCGATCTACAACAAGGGAGCCTGGTACTTCCAGAAGTATCACACCCTGGCCGAAGTGCAGGCGCTGGCCGAGACCTACATCGGCCCGCACTACACCCTCCTCAACGCCGGCCGCAAGCGCGACCCCGCGTTCGCCCCCTTCCACGGCACCCACGAGTCGTTCCGCTCCAACGAGATGTGGCAGTGCGCCGGCTTCAAGGAGCGCACCGTCTCCGAGGAGGCGCTGATCGCCGCCGTTCAGTACGAGTTCGAGCTGCCGTATCGCAGCGGGCGCACCGTCGGCCGATCCGCCGACGTGCTCGACGCGCTCCGCCAGGGAGGCTTCATCAAGTGAGCAAGCGCTGGGACCTGAAGATCACCGGCTACGGCGAGGAGCATCCCGAGCAGCTTCTCGCCAACCCGCACAACCCGCGTCGCCACGACCGGCACCAGCAGGACATCCTGAAGGCGCTGCTCGAAAACGTCGGCTGGATTCAGGACGTGATCGTGAACGAGCGGACCGGCAACCTGGTCGACGGTCACCTGCGCGTCACGCTCGCCCTCCGCGCCGGCATCGAATCGATCCCGGTGAAGTACGTCCACCTGACCGACGAGGAGGAGCGCGTTGCCGTTGCCACCCTCGACGCCATCACCGAACTGGCCGAGACGAGCGAGGAGGCGTTCGACGAACTGCTCCGCTCGATCGACACCGGCGACGCCACCCTGCAAGCCTTCCTCGCCACCCTCTATGACGCCGGCGGCTCCGTGCCGGACGACCACACCGCTGGAGACGACCTCACGCCACCCCGCGCCCTCGGAAAGATGGTCTGGGGCGGCCACTCCACGCTGATGTCCCGCGACGAGCAGGACGCCATCTTCGCCTGGCTCGACGCCTACGAGGCCGAGCACGGAAGCAGCAACGGCTTCATCGCCTCGCTGCTCGACGGAAAGGAACTGCCATGAGCACCGCCACCACGGAATCCCCCAGCTCTCTCGGCCACATGCCGGACGGCGCCTGGGCGTTTGACGAATCGGTCAGCCGCGTCTTTGCCGACATGCTGCGCCGCTCCATCCCCGGCTACGACACGATGCGCAAGATCACCACCGAAATCGGCAAGGAGTTCGTGCAGCGCAACACCGACATCGTGGATCTCGGTGCCTCCCACGGCCAGGCCACGGAACCCTTTATCCGCACCTTCGGCGCTCACAACCGCTACGTCCTGGTCGAGCCGTCGGCTCCGATGCGCGAACAGCTCCAGGCCCGGCTGCACGGCTACGAGTCGATCATGCGCATCCTCGATACCGACCTCCGGGAGACATATCCCCACGTCGATGCCTCGCTGACCCTGTGCGTGCTGACGCTAATCTTCATCCCGATCAACTACCGGCAGCGCATCCTCCGCTCGATCTACGAGAGCACGCGGCCCGGTGGGGCACTGATCCTGGTCGAGAAGACCATCGGCGACAACGGCATCACCGACCGGCTCCTCGTCGAGCACTACCACGCATACAAGCACGAGCAGGGCTACTCCTGGGAAGAGATCAACGCGAAGGCGAAAAGCATGGAGGGCGTGCAGGTCCCGGTGACCGCTCGCTGGAACGAAGACGCGCTGCGCAATGCCGGATTCGCGATGGTCGATCGCATCTGGACGCACCTCAACTTCTCCGCGTGGGTCGCGATCCGGGAGGGCTGAGATGGCCAAGCGCGGGCGTCACACCAAGAAGACGAACGAGACGATGGACCGCGTGATTCAGGCCATCGAGATGGGCGCTACCCGTAAGGTCGCGGTGCTCTATGCCGGTATCGGCGAGTCCACGCTCTACGAAATGCTCAACGAGTTCCCGGATTTTGCGGAGCGGCTAAAGGCTTCGGAAGGCAAGCGGGCCGTGCGTTGGCTCTCCGTCATCGAGCGAGCGGCGCAGGACGGTTCCTGGCAGGCCGCGGCGTGGAAGCTCGAACGCACCATGCCGGACGAGTATGGCCGGAAGACGCGCACCGAGGTCACCGGCAAGGACGAGGGTCCGGTCCAGCTCGAACACTCCGGCGCGGTCGAGCTGAACGACGTGCTCAGCAAGCTCTCGCCCGATGTGCTCTCCGCGCTCGCCACGGCGATCGACGAGGCCGACGGTGAGGAGCCGGAGGAGGCCGCGTAATGTCGTCGGCCGCGCTGCCTGCTGTCCTGGAACAGGCGCTCTCGACGCGGGAGGGCCGCCGGCTCATCCGCGCCTTTGTCGAGAAGCAGGAGTGCGAGGCCGATCTTCGCAGCTTCATCCGCGTGGCCTGGCCGATCCTGCACCCCGGCCAGCCCTACCTGCACAACTGGCACATCGACCTGATCGCCGAATACCTGATGGCGGTCGATGCCGGCGAGCTGAAGCGCGTCATCTTCAACATCCCGCCGCGCCACATGAAGTCGGTCGAGATCACCGTCATGTGGCCGGTCTGGTCCTGGATTCACCGGCCGGAATCGAGCTGGCAGTTCTGGTCCTACAGCTCCGACCTGATGACCAAGCACTCGCTCGACCGGCGGACCATCGTCGAAAGCGACTGGTATCAGCAGCACTGGGGCGACCGCGTGCGGCTCGCATCCGACGAGAACCGCAAGCAGCTCTTTATGAACACCGAGCGCGGCGTGATGGACGCCACCCGCTCGAAGACCGGCAAGGGCGGCAACCGGCTGGTGATCGACGACCCGGTGAACCCCGAGGACGCACTCTCCGAAGTCGCTCGTCGGGCGGCCAACCGTTTCTACGATCTCACCCTGTCCAACCGTCTCAACAACCCGGCCGAGGACGCCATCGTGATCGTGATGCAGCGGCTTCACGAGGACGACCTCACCGGCCACGTCGAGGAGCACGGCTTCACCAAGGTCTCCATCCCGGCGATTGCCGAGGAGAAGACCACCTATCACTTCCCGATCTCCGGTCGCACGATGGAGCGCGAGCAGGGCGACCTGCTCTGGCCGCAGCGATTTCCCCAGGAGGTGCTCGACGGCTTCAAGGTGAGCCACGGCGCCTACGGCTTTGCCTCGCAGTACCAGCAACGCCCGGTGCCGCTCGGCGGCTCGATCTTCACCGCCTCCCGCTGGCAGCGATACCGGCGCGAGAACCTGCCCGAAACATTCCACCGCGTCATCGCCGTGGCCGACACCGCTCACGAGGCCGGCGAGGAAAACGACTTCTCCGTCTTCGCCCTCTGGGGCGAGGGGCAGCGCGGCTGGTACTTGCTCGATCTGTTCCACAAGCAGATGGAATACCCCGAGCTGGAGGCGATCGCCAAGGAGCTGTGGACCAAGTGGCGACGGCTGCCGAAGGGATGGCGACCGCACCGGCTGGTCATCGAGAACAAGAGCTCAGGTGTCGCCCTGCGCCAGAACCTGCGCAAGGAGACCCGCATCCCGATCGAGGCGTTCAACCCCGGCACCCGCGACAAGGTGGCCCGCGCCAATGCCATCTCCGGCTACCAGGCCAACGGCCGGCTCTTCCTGCCGGAGCGGGACATCGATGCGTTGGGCGAGATCGATATGGGCGGCTTCATCGCCGAGCACGCCCTCTTCCCGAATGCCAAGCACGACGACCGCGTGGACACCACGGTCATGGCGATTCTCTGGTTCACCGATGAGGAGAACACCGGCGGCGGCACCGGCATCGTCGCCACTGGTTCGGCTAAGGGCCGCTGGTAAGCGGCAAAGGAGGCACCCATGCCACTCGATACCCCGGTCACCCGCCTGACCAACCGGCGCCGCTGCGTGCTCTACCTGCGGGCCGCCGGCTGGTCCTACGAACAGATCGCCGAGCACCTGGGCGTCACCGAGAACATCGTGCGCAAGGACCTGGTGGCGATCAACAAGACGCTCATTCCCGGCCTGACCGACGGCGATGAGCCGGCCAAGGGCTATCGCCTCATCTACGCGCTCGGCCTCCTCGACGCCGGTGTGGACCCGGCCGAAATCCCCGACCACATGGAGGTGCTGAAGCTCCGCGCCGACTGGCTGCGCGGGATCGGCGACCAGTCGATCCACACCTCGAACCTGGCCGACGTTGCGGCCGAAGGGAGCTACGAATGACCCGACTGTCCAAGGCCGAGCGCACGGCTCGCCGCCTGGAGATTCTGCGCCGCACCCGAGCCGGCGAGAGCCAGCGCTCCATCGCCGAGGCCCTCAACGTCTCCCGTGCCCTGATCCAGAAGGAGCTTCGGGCCGCGACCGAGGCCGCTGCCAGCCCGGACGCACCGGCGATCCGCGCCATCACCCCGACCGCGGTCGTCCGCACGCGCACCGAGAACATCCCGAGCTGGGCAGGTGGCTACGCCACGATCCTGCCGCCGCCCGATTACCACAGCTCGTGGCGACGGCTCGACCTCGGCCGCGACACCTTCAGCAAGGCGACGCCGAACCAGCTCCTCTCGATTCTCATGAACATTAGCCCGGACGCGAGCCGCGCCGTCTGGGACTGGCTGCGCCTGCTCAACGCAGGGCACGAGATCATCGCCACCAAGCCCGGCACCGAGGATCAGGACGAACGCGCCCAGGCCGCCCTCGACGCCTTCATTGCCCGCCTCGAAGCGATGCACGGCAGCTTCAAGGTCATCACCGGCCGGCTCTTCATGGGGGCGATCACCCGTGGCGCGTTCTTCGCGGAGCTGGTGCTCGACACCACCGGCCGTATCCCGCTCGACATTGCTACGCCTGACCCGGCCACGGTGCGCTTCCAGCTCGTCGAGGTGAAGGATCGTGGCCCGGCCTGGATTCCCGGCCAGTGGCAGGACGGAACGTTTGTCCGCTTCGAGACACCGACCGTGGTCTACATCCCGCTCGACCCGGAGCCGGGCAACCCCTACGGCCGGCCGATGCTCGCCCCCGCGGTCTTCACCTCGGTCTTCCTGCTCGGCGTGCTCCATGACTTGCGCCGCGTCATCGCCCAGCAGGGCTACCCGCGCACCGACATCACGATCCACCTGGAGGCCCTGCGCAGCGCCTACCAGTCGCTCGAGGATTCCGAGTTCGAGGCAAAGGTCGAGGAGATGATCGCCAACATCGCAGCCAACTACGCCCGGCTCGAACCGGACGACGCCTTTGTCCACACCGATCCGGTCTCCGTGAACCGCGCACCTGGCGCCGTGGACTCCTCGGTGATGGGCGGTGCGGTCGGCATGATCGAGGCCCTGGAACGGATGGCGACCCGCTCTCTGAAGTCGATGCCGCTGCTCATGGGCATCACCGACGGCGTGTCCGAGGCCAACGCCAACCGGCAGTGGGAGATTCACGCCGCCGGCGTCAAGACGGTGCAGCACTTCGCCGAGACCCTGCTCGGTCGCCTGCTCTCGCTGGCCCTCCAGGCGCAGGGCATCGTCTCCGACGTGAAGGTGCGCTTCGCCGAGATTCGCGCCGCCGAGGAGCTGCGCGATGCCCAGACCTTCATGCTGAAGCTGAAGGGCGCGGAGCTGGCCGAGCGGCTCGGCTACTTCACCCCGGACGAGGCCGCCGAATTCTCCACCGGGCACGGGATCCCCGAAAGCCTGGCCGGCGACCGCGAACCGCTGCTCAACAAGGGATCGACCACCGGCGCATCGGCCGGGGCCGGAGCCACCGCCGGAGCGGGCGGCAACGAGCGCCGCGCCATCGTGCGGGCGGTGCAGTCCGAGCTGACCTCGGCCCGGATCGAGGAGGCCGCCGTCGCCTGGCGTCGCGCCTTCGAGGGTAAGGACGTGGCCACGCTGCTCGACGCCGAGCCGGTCGCCGACGCGGCAGGGGAGGGCAGCAATGGCTGACGTGACGTGGCAGTGGGACGAGAAGACGCGCCGGTATCGCAACCCGGAAACCGGCCGATTTCTCAACCAGACGCAGGTCGCCTCGCTGCGCGACCAGTTCATCGAGGCACGAACCACCGAGACGACCACCTTCGTCGGCGATCTCTTCAAGGCGGCCGGCAGCATCCAGCCCGGCAGCGGGCCGTGGATGACGCTGGTCAACGAGCTGGACCGCATCGGCTGGCGGCAGGTCGAATCGACCATGATCGCCGAATACGTGCAGGGGCGGGGCGGCATCAAGGCGATGACCTCGGCCGACCTTGCCGAGCTGCGCTCGCTGATCGGCACGCAGCACGGCTACTGGCAGAACTTCGTCTCCGACATGCGAGCCGGGCGGATCGCCACGCAGGAGGGGATTGCTCACCGCATGAGCCTCTACCACCAGGCCGGCCGCGGCATGCACGCCAGGGCGCAGGCGTCGAGCTGGGGCATCACGTTGCCGACCTATCCCGGTGAGCAGGAGTGCGGGCCGGGCTGCCGCTGCTCCTGGGCGATCACCCAGCGCAAGGGGCGGGTAGAAGCGACGTGGCGGCTCGGTAGCTCCAGCCGCTCCTGCGCCGGCTGTTCGCGCAACGCCGCGCAGTACAAGCCCTACGTCATCGAGGTCGCGGAGGCGGCGGCCTGATGGGGCGAAAGAAGCACCACGACCGGCCGACCAAGTTCGACCTCATCGTCGCCAAGACCGGCGGCCACTGCTTCTACTGCGGCATCAAGCTCGATCGCAAAGCGATGACCCGAGACCATGTGGTCCCCCGCTCGAAGGGCGGAGGCTCCGAGCTGGGAAACCTGGTCATCGCCTGCGACCCGTGCAACAACCGCAAGCACAACAAGAGCCTCGACGAATTCCGCAACGAGCACGGCGAGGGCTACGTCTTCTGGGGCGAAGTCTTCGGCCGGTCAACCACGGAGGTATGCCATGACCACCCCGACCACGCCGCCGCCGGACCGGCGTCCGAACCGGATCATCGTGAGCTGCGTCCGGTGCGGTCGCCAGATCACCAGCGCCAGCCAGGACTGCGAGCGGTGCCGCCCAGCCGCCGATCCCCGAATCACCCGGCCAGCCCGCGGCCTCGGACAGCAGCCGCGCTGATCGGACGGCCCGATCGTTAGGTTGCCAAGTGGCTACGATATGGCATCCATGCTGCACAATCTATTCCGCATGTGGTATAGTTACTTCACAAGGGAATTGGCCCTTGGGGTAGGCAAGGAGCAGGATGGCGAAGCGAGGCAAGCTCGATGAGAAAGTTCGAGCCCTCCCCGCGAGCATCCGGTATTCCGAGCTGGCCGAGTGGCTGGAAGACAATGGTTGGACCTTCGTCCGAGAGGCCGAAGACAACCATCGCTTCTGGAGGTTCAAAGGTGTGGCAGCCTTGAGCATACCACTAGAACACGGTCAGCATGTGAAGCGCCGGTATATCGCGCAGGTCGTGAAGATCACGGACCGGGGAGCATGAGACCGGGTGGGCTGGTCCGGGCCAGCCCACTGTCCCCCACCTCGCCAGCGCCAGATGAGACATGCAGAACACAACAGTAGAGGAGATCGCCAAGCGCCACTATCCGTTCGTGGCGCAGGCAGGGGAAGATGGATGGTACATCCACTTTCCCGATTTACCCGGAGCACAGACATTCGCCGCAACGTGGGATGACGTTGCTCGGAACGCACAGGAGGTTTTGAAAAGCTGGATCGCCATCATGGTCGATGAAGGCGCCGAGATTCCCGCCCCGACCATGACCGACGATGCTGACGATGTATTGCCCTGGGACGTTGATCACTTCATCAAGCGATCGACGTTCACGACGGCGGACGTAGCAGTCCAATTGGGCATCAGTCGCCGTCGGGTTCTCGCCCTCGCGCACCAGCGCGGCGTCGGAACGAAGCGCGGACGTGATCTCATCTTCACCTCCGCCGACATTGATGCGATGCGCCATCGCATACCCGGCCGCCCGGTTTCGGCCGACCGCATGGCGTAATGTCAAAGGGCGACACACGAGAGAACGGACCGGCGGGCAACTGCCGGTCCGTTCTCATGTTCTCTCCCAAGGGACGATCCGGGCCGTACAGGTAGCCAAATGGCTACGTAGTGCGATACAGATAGCTACGGAACGGCTCACGGGAGAGGACCGCATGGAACCGATCAAGCTGGGCACGATGGCCCGCGTTACCACCACGCCGGAGATCAAGGTCGATGCGCTGCTGGCGATTGCCAAGGAGCGAGCGCCCGACCCCTCGGTCTTCGATGGCAAGCAGCCTTTCTTCTGGCAGGTCCGGGCATCGAGCAACCGGCTCGACTTCTATGACACCCGGATGCGCCGCACCACCCTCGACAACTTCGCTCGCGGCCTGGCCGATGGCGTTTCCTACCAGGACTCGCACAACACCCGCAAGAACGGCTGGGGCCAGTCCCTCACCGGCTGGGTGGTCGAGACCGACGAGACGGATGAAGAGATCGGCGAGCGCATCACCGAGGTCTGGGGCGAGCTGTTCACCCTGCCGGGCCTGACCCTCGGCGACCAGTCCACCGACTCCTTCATCGAGGCCGTCCGCGCCGGCATCTGGCGCGATGTGTCGGTCGGCTTCTACGCCTCCGACATCGAGTGCTCGATCTGCGGCAAGCAGAGCTTCGAGTGGTGGAAGGACGACGGCTGCCAGCACATCCCCGGCTACACCTACACGTTCGAGGGCAAGGAGATCAAAGCCTTCGCCTGGATCAATGACGGCAACCTGGTCGAGCTGAGCCAGGTCTACAAGGGGGCGTCGCCGTCCGCCGCGGTGACCAAGGCCGGGCAGATGAGCCAGGACGGCCGGCTCACCGAGGGTGAACGCGCCTTCATCGAGCGCCGCTACGGGGTCCGGCTGGCGGAGCCGGGCCGCATCTGGACGCCGGGACAGGCCCGGCAGACGAGCAAGGAGCAGAACATGCTGACCGACATCAACGAGACCGCCAAGCAGGTCATCGAGAAGGCGCTCGCCCGCGCCGTCACCCTTGGCCTCGACGTTGCCGACGACACGCCGATCGGCGAGCGCGTCACCAAGCTGGTCGATGCGCTGGAACGGGCGCAGGCCGATCACCTGGCGGCGCTCGACACGATCAGCGAGGGCACCGCCGCGCTCGACCGCGCCACCGCCGAGATCGAGCGCCTCCGCCCGCTGGCCGACGACGGCAAGGCGTACCGCACCCACCTCATCGACGACACCGTGGCGGCCGGCGCCCGCGCCCTCGGCAAGGACTTCCGCGAAGAGGTCTACCGCGGCATCCTCGAAAAGCTCGACATCGCCGGCATCCGCACCATGAAGGAGGACTTCACCCGCCAGGGTGATGCCCTCTTCGCCAGCAACCGCGTCACCCGCGAAGCGGACGAGGACGCGGGGCCGGCGAGCACGTCCATCGATCCGGCCCGCCACAAGGCGTAAGCAGGAACTCGGCAGAGCAGGGTAGTACACGCCTCGCGGGAGGCTGGAGGTTCACGAAATGGCGAATCCGCGTCACACCTACGAACTCGATGAGCTGTTCGTCAAGCGCGTCACGATGGCCGCTGACAGCTCGCTTCCGTTCAGCCGGACGGCGCCGTATGGCACGACGAGCCGCTTCGCCCCGGTGAAGATCACTGGCAACAAGACGGTCGGCCTCTGCGCTGACGGCGATGTGCCGTTCGGCGCCCTGGAGCGCATTGAGGCTGATGGCTCCGCCGTCGTCGCCTGGATGGGATCGGTCACCTACGCCGGCTCCGCCACCGCCGGTGATCCGGTCGTCGCCAATGGATCGGGCGGGGTCCGCGCCGCCGTCGCCGGCACCGATGAGGGCAAGGGCGTCGCCGGCACCTCCGAGAACGGCCGCGTGGTCGTCTTCCAGTAATCGTCCGTCGGTTTTACGGGTTGCCACACGGCCACCATTTGTCGATAGGGGAGCAACACGCAATGACCCAGATCATCACCCGCGACCGCGCCAAGGAGCTGCACGGCCGCATCACGCTGGAGAGCATGGAGCGGGCCTACCGCGAAGGCATGAACTTCTCCCGCTGGCTTGAAAAGCAGGACCCGAGCGAGGGCTATAACGACGGCCTCGACGCCTTCGAGCGCCAGCTCGCCATCGCCGGCATTACCACGGCGTCCAACCCGGAGCGCGGCTTCTACGCTGACCAGTTCAGCGCCTTCGAGGACGCCGGTGAAGCCGGCCGCGCCCTCCAGATCGAGTGGATGGCTCGCCAGTACCGCAAGATCGCCCACCAGACCCGCTCGGTGCTCAGCTCCGACAGCTCGACCGTCGGCAGCGCGATGCGCCCGTATGTCGATGCTGCCCAGGCCCGCGCCTCCCAGATGGCCCCGGCCATCCCGCTGGCCGAGCTGATCGCCCTGCACACGCAGATCGACAACAACGTCTACCGGGCGCTCTATCTCAACGACGACGAGACGCAGTACCGCATGGTCCGCGTCGGCGAGACCGCGGAGATTCCGGGCGCGACCCTCACCCAGGGCGAACGACCGATCGATCTCTACAAGTACGGCCGCAAGCTGAAGATCAGCTACGAGGCGCTGCGCCGCGTGCCGATCGACACCGTGGCCTTCTATATCGCCCGCATGGCGATCCAGGCGGAGGTCGACAGGGTCAGCACGGTGATCAGCGTGATCGCCAGCGGCGACGGCAACGCCGGCACCGCCGCCCAGGTCATCAACATGACCACGCTCGATCCGAACGCGACGCCGGGCACGCTGACCCTGAAGGCGTGGCTCGCCTTCAAGATGCAGTTCAAGAACCCGTACGCGCTCACGCATGAGCTGGCGAACGAGGACGTGATTCTCCAGCAGCTCCTCCTCGACACCGGCAGCTCCAACATCCCGCTCTTCACGATCACCGGCCAGGCCGGCTTCGGCAGCCTGACCCCGATCAACCCGCTGCTTGCCGACAACGTGCGCTATGGCGAGACCGAGGATGCGCCGGCCCTGAAGATCGTCGCGCTCGACCGCCGCTACGCCATCGAGCAGGTGAGCGAGATCGGCGGCACCCTCCAGGAATCCCAGCGCTGGATCACCAACCAGACGCAGGACCTGGTGTTCACCGAGGTCGAGGGCTACGCGGTCATCGATCCGAAGGCCACCAAGATTCTCGACATCAACGCCTAACCCAACGAGGGCGGACGCAGCCCGGAAGACCAATGTGACGGGAGCGTCGCTCGGTATTCGCACGAGTGGCGCTCCCGCATTCATGGAGACGCACCAATGCCAGACATGGTGTTCCGCATGGCGGGCGATCCGCCGATCAAGTTCAAGGCCGTCGACAACGGCGATGGCACCTATTCCCTCGCGGTGTCCGGTGCCGGGGGAGGAGAGGACGTGGACTTCATCACCGCGGTCGCCAACACGGCCACGATCACACTGACCGTGACCGACGGCGTGCTCACCGCCGCCGTCAATGCCGGACAGTACGCCCCGGCCAGCCACGTCAGCGCCACCAACAACCCGCACAGCGTTACCAAGGCCCAGGTCGGTCTCGGCAACGTCGACAACACCAGCGATCTGAACAAGCCGATCTCGACGGCAACCCAGACCGCCCTCAATGCAAAGGCGAACCAGTCCACCACCTACACCAAGACCGAGGTCGATACCGCCCTCGCCGCCAAGGCCAACGCGGCCGACACCTACACCAAGACCGAGGTCGATGCACTTGTCGCCGACCTTCAGGCGCAGATTGACGCGCTGGGAGCATAACGATGACCGCGATTTCCAAGATGACCCGCGAAGAGCTTGAAGCCGAAGCCGCCCGGCTCGGCATTGAGGAGCCTGAGAAGGTCCCCACCGCCAAGGAGCTGCGCGAACTGGTCGTTGCCTACGCGCAGAATGCGTCCCAGAGTGCCGATTCGGACAATTCCGATGTGGATGAAGGGGAGGGCGACGAAGACGCGCCAGAGGCCAAATCTGAGGCCCAGGACGACGATGACACCGGCGACGACGACGCGGACGACGAGCCGGAGGATGAGGCCGAACCGGAGCCGGTGATTCCCGAGGGGTGCGTGCTGGTCCGCGGCATCGGTCCGGCTGATCGCTGCGCCTACTTCGAGAAGAGCGTTCTGCACCCGAACGGCGAGGTCTTCATCGCGGGCGGCCAGACGGCGATTGCTTTCCGCACGCCGGCGTTGCTGCGCTCCATCGGCCGCTCGCTCGAGTACGTCGATCGCTCCTAGGAGACACCATGATCCTCGACGCTGACCTGATGAAGTCCATCCGAACGCTGCTCGGTGTCAGCGCCGAGGTGCTCCCCGACAGCGTGCTCGCCGACCCGCTCCTTGGCGGCGCGGCCGAGGCGACGGTGCTCGCCCAGATCGGCCCGCCGCCCTACGCCGAGCGCCCGCTCGACCAGCAGGCAATCATCCGCACGGCGGTCGCCTACCGCACGGCCGCGCTCGCTCTCGAAACCGGCCCTGTGCGCCGGTCGCTGGAAACCACCAGCGAACAGTTCTCCGACCAGTACGCGGTGCGGCGCAATGCCACCGACATCTCGGCCTGGGCCAGCCAGCTCCGGCTCCAGGCCGACGAGGCCCTCGCGCCGCTGCTCGTGCGCTCGGTCAAGGCCCACTTCACCCTGGCCTGTGGACGGAGGGGAGCATGAGCATCATCGTCGGTCTCGACGCCGCCCGTGCTCGCCTGGTCGCCTACATGGTCGAGGCCGGTGCCCTCTGCGCGATCGAGCGCAAGGGGGCCGCTGGCTGGACGACGATCGCCAGCGAAGTGCCCCTGATCGTCGAGAGCAACCGCGCCAGCTCGGGCCGCATCGATCCTGCGCTGGCCACCGCGAACGACGACAACACCCGCACGCTGACCCTGCCGCACGGCACCGACCTGCGCAACGGCGACCGGCTCACCATCACCGCGCCTCGGGGCACCGGCATCCTGCCCGGCCAGGTGTTCACCATCGGCACGGTCGATGGCAACAGCATGGCTCCGGCCCTCCGAGCGGTGGCGGCCATCGAGGAGAACGCGGTCGAGCAGTACGTCGTCACCATCGAACGGTGGAGCGATGCCGACGGCGCCTACCTGCCGGTCTTCTCCGCGCCGGCCTACGTAATGAGCGGGCGCACCACGGTCCGGGCCGACCAGCGTGGCGCAGCGGGCGTGACCGTGCTCGGCTCCATCGTCTTCGAGCCGGTGCCGGACGAGACGCTTGTTCCGGAGGATTCGGTGGTCGGCATTCCGTGGGCGACCGGCGCGTTCATCACCCGCATCAATCCGGTCGTCGGCAACCGGCTGGAAGCCAACTTCACCTACACCCTGGGAGATGTGACCTGATGGATACCCGGATCGATATGGTCTGGAAGGCCGGCCCTGACCAGCTTGCGATCCGGCTCGAAGACTACTGGCAGATGGTCGAGCGCCGCCTCGAATCGGAGCTGAAGATCGTCGGCCAGCTCATGGTCCTGTACGCGCAGGAGGTTCACCCGTGGAAGAACCGCACCGGCGACGCCGAGCGCAACCTCTCCTACGAGCTGACCGTCAGCGGCGCGACCTTCTCGCTCGTGCTCTCCCATGGCGTTGACTACGGCATTTACCTGGAGCGGCGCTGGGCCGGGCGCTGGGGGGTGATTCCCAAGGCCACGGCGTTCGCCTATCCGCTGGCGATGCGGGCCGCCCAGAATGCGATGCAAGGAGGATAACCGTGTCTTTTGTTCCCCCGCCGACGATCCAGAATGGCATCGCCGACCTGCTCCGCGCCGACCCCGAGCTCATGGAGATGCTGCCGGGCGGCGTCTGGACCCGGCGTATCCGCAAGAACGACGGCACCCCGGAGGAGCCGAGCAAGGGGAGCACTCCGGGCGCGTTCGATGAAGCCGGCCGGATCAAGCGCTGCATCTCGGTGCTCAACGGCGTCGCCAGCGAAAACCCGATCGGCCCGGCCGGAGCCTATTGGGCCTTCCCCGAAATCTGGATGCGCTGCCTGCCCCACCAGTCCGAGAAGGACAAGCTGGAGTGGATCGCCAACCGCGTGATCGAGCTGATTCAGGGGGCAAGAGTCCCCGTGCCGGGCAGTGGCGTGGCAGTGCTGCGCTGCGCGGGACGGATGATGCCAGATGACGACCCCGACCTGCCGCCGGCCGTGGTAGACATGATTCGTGTCCAGGCGGACGGCGTGTGGAGGATGTGATGAGCCGCACCAGCAAGGCCCTCAACGAGAAGATCGAGCAGATCACCCAGCACGGCGCTGCGGTGCCGCCGGGCTACACCTTCAACCCGCGCATGGACCCGCCGCTCTTCAAAACGGCTTCTACGGTAGCCAATGAGCAACCACTCGTTATCACTGAGGAGACTCAGGGCGACGGGGAGGGCGGCGACGCATGACCGAGCTGACCGGCTGGCAGGATCGCAAGAGCAACGCCAGCCTCATCGAGGAGCACCAGCTTCCGCCCGCGCCGCAGGGGTGCGTCTGGGTCGAATGGGTCGGTGAAGCCAGCCCGCTCGACTCGCCGGTGGTCCGCTTCAACCTCGCGATGGGGCGCTACACCGCGGAGCAGGAAGCGGTCATCCGCCGGTTGATGGAGGTGCGCATCGCCCGCGTTCATCGCCACACCCGCACCATCCGCCGCGGCAACGGCTACGGCCAGATTCCCACCTTGGGCGTCGAGTTCGTCCGCTTCGGTCCGGACCAGCGCAAGCGGCCGGGGGAGCCGGGCAGCTTCATCCAGGCGGTGCCGTTCCGGGCCGCTGATGCGATCAAGGCCAGCGAGTCCGGCCACGAGTTCCGCATCTGGAACGAGCGCGACGGTGAGCAGACGAACCACATCCAGGTGCAGGACGGCACGCTGAAGATCGTCTCGCAGGAAGCCTTCAAGGACTTCGGCGGGTTCCGTCGGGCGATGGGGTGGTAGCGGTCCATGAACGACCTGCCGCCACCACGCCGGGAAATTCACCTCGGCTGTGCCGGTAACCGCCACGCACTGGTGGTTGTCAACAAGCGATACGTGCGCTGGCGCTGCACGCAGAAACGCTGCAAGCGCCAGGGATTCAAAACCTTCCATATCGCGGACTCGCTGACCGGGCGTCTGGTCAGGACGGAGTACGAACCGACCAATGGGGCGTGTGATCCGCCCGAAAGGAGCTAATCGTGGGAGTTGCAGAAATTCCTCGTGGTCTCGCCGACCTTCAGGTGGCCCCGCTGACCGGCTCGGCCTTCACGCTCGGCGCATGGGTGGATGTCCCCGGCGCCCGCTCGCTGGCATTCGCCATCTCGTCCGACTCCGACGAGCTGGAAGGCGACAACAAGATCATCGCCAAGGCGCGGAACCCGAAGTCGCTGACCGGCTCCATCGAGATCGGCCAGATCAACCTCGCCGCGCTCGCCGTCATGCTCGGCGGTGAGGCCGAAACCACCGGCACGGCACCCGCCGCGGTCACCAAGCTGGAAGAGGCCGACGGCGTGACCAATGCCTACTACCGCATCTGCGGCCAGGCTCCGGGCGTCGATGCCGAAGGCTCGGCCTACCGCGCAACCATCCTCCGGGCGATCACCACGTCTGGTCTCGACGAGACGATGGAAGTCAACGCCTGGAACACCCCGTCGCTCGACTTCGAGGGTCTCGCCCACAACGGCGTGCTCCTCGTGCGCGAGCAGTTCGAAACGGAAGTGGCGCTGCCGCCGGCAGCATAAGTCTCCACTAGGTTGCCAGGGGGCTACGTTGTGTAACCCCCTGAGCAGCCGAATCAGCAGTCAGGCACGGGAAAGCGCGGTCAGCGCGGAGCAAGTGCGGAGGAATCAGATGAGCGAGTTTCCGGAATTCCAGAAGATCGAGCGATCCGCTATTTCGTATGCCGTGGGCGTGCAACCGCCCACCCCGAAAGCGCCCATTCCCACGGTGAAGGGACCGAAGCGCCTCGATCCGGCCGCGGCCCGCAAGCGCCGCCAGGCCCGTGAGCAGGGCTTCGACTTCGTGCTCCAGAGCACCCTCGACGACGACGGCAACCCCTCGATTGTCCGCGCCCGCATCCCGCAGCTCCTCGATGCCGATAGCCTCTCGATGCTCTCGGCCGACATGCGCCGCGAAATCTTCAAGATGATTGAAGAGGTCCAGCAGATGGAGGGCTTCGCCACCGGGAACGGGGCGGAGGCCGTGGTTGCCTCAATGCAGGCCGACGAGCTGGCCGATACGTTCGGCGCGATCACCAAGGTCGTCGATGCCTACTGCGTGATGGGCTTCGTCGAACCCCGCTGCTACTTCACTGTCGATGAGGCCGACGCCAAGAACGGCGTCTGGGTCCGCGACATCGAGTTCTCCGACCGCCTCGCCTTTTTCAATCACTGCTCGCAGCAGGAAAGGGGTGCCGCCGCCAAGGTGACCCCGTTTCCTGACGGGCAACCGGTTTCTGTTGTGGGAGCTGGACCAGTTGATCCGGCGGTATCCGGGGCTGGTCAGCCCGAGCACGGTGCTGCGCCTGAACCAGCGCCTGCAACGGGAGGGCTTGCCTGAAGGAGCGGCCGCTGGCATCTGCCTCGACTTTGACCTGGCGGTCGCCGACTTCGGCCGCTGGGTCGATGACCGGCGCAAAGCCACCCGCGAGGTGCCGGTCTCCAAGGCCGAACGGAAGAAACAGGTCAAACACGTCCCCCGTTACCCAACCCTCGCCGCCGCGCTCGGTCTCCCCCAGGAACCGCCAACAGCGAGGAAACGAACGAAGCGCACCACCCCGGAGACGACCAGCGAAGTCGACAGGAAGGTCGAGCAGTTCCGAAAGGACCCGGCCGCCTTGCTCGATTTCCTCCGCCTAGACGGAGACGCATAGGAGGTCGTCGGTCATGTCCGTCTCGCTCGGTTCGGCTTCGGGCAGCATTCTCATCGAGGTTGCTCAGGCTCGGCAGAACATTCGGGCACTGGCCGGCGACCTTCGCGGCTTCTCCAGCTCGGCTGGCTCCAGCTTCTCCGGGGCCTCGTCCTTCATCACGCAACACGAGCAGCACATCCGCGACCTTGGCACCGGCCTCACGGGACTCGGTGCCATTGCCGCCGGCGTCTTCGGCGCGGGCGTGTGGAACGCCGCCAACGTCGAGCAGGCGTTCTCCATCATGGCCGCCGGCACCGGAGCTCAGGGGGCGGAACTCGACGCGCTGCGCGAAAAGGCGCTCCAGCTCGGCAAGGACACCAGCTTCTCCGCCACCGAGGCGGCTGCCGCCATTACCGAGCTGGGTAAGGCCGGTATGCCGGTCGAGACCATCCTCAACGGCGCTGCCGATGCCGTGGTCAACCTGGCCACCGCCGGAGAGCTGGACCTCGCGACCGCGGCCAGCACGCTGACCGCCGCGATGAATCAGTACGGTCTTTCCGCGGACCAGGCGACAGCCGTCACCGATCTACTCGCTCGCGGCGCGGCGGCCTCGACGGCCGACGTGATCGACCTCGCCAGCGGCCTCACCTACGTCGGCACCACCGCGCATCAACTCGGCATCCCGCTCGATGACACCGTGACCGCACTGGCGGCACTCAACGACCAGGGCATCCGCGGTTCGATGGCCGGCACGACGCTGAACCAGATGCTCACCAGCCTGATCAATCCGAGCGGGAAAGCCGCCGGGGCGATGAAGGAGTTGGGGCTCCAGGTGGGCGGCGCCTTCTCGGTGATCGATGAATCGACGGGCACGATGAAATCGCTGCCGGAGATCATCGACAACGTCAATCGTGCCACCTCCGGACTGACCGAAACCGAGCGCACGCGCTACCTCAACATGATTTTCGGCGAGCAGGGCGGTCGCGCGATCAACGCGCTCCTGCAAACCGAGACCGACGCGGCGAAGGCGGCCGGCAAGAGCTGGGAGGACTACGCCAAGGGCGTCCATGAGGGCAACTCGGCGGCTGATGTCGCCAGGGCCAAGATGGACAACCTGAAGGGGGACGTCGAGCAGCTCAAAGGCGGCCTCGAAACGCTCGCATATACCGCCACTTCCGCGTTTCTGCCCTTCCTGCGGGAAGGGGCGCAGTTGCTCGACGCCTTTATCAGCACGCTGATCGGCCTACCAGGACCGCTGCAAACGGTGGTCGCCGGGGCGATTGGTTTGGCTGGTGCGCTCACCCTCGGCGCCGGCACCTTCCTACTGTTCCTGCCGCGCATCGCCGAGACGGTGAAGGCGCTGCGGACGCTTCGTGCTGCATACGCGGCGAGCCAGCTTGCGCAACAGGGGGTCCTTACCTCGCTGAAGGGGCTGATCGCCGCCAATCCGGTGCTGTTCGGCGCGATGGCCGTCGGCGCTGCGGCGCTGCTTGCCTACAAGACCAACTTCCTCGGCTTTGGGGACGCCGTGCGTTCGGTCGCGGGTTGGATTCGGGATTTCATCAAAGATTTCCAGCTCCAGTTCAAGCTCTATGAATCGTTCCAGGGCGTCGGCAAGCTGGAGGCGGCATTCAAAGCCCTGGGCGTCGTGCTCTCCAACATCCTCGGCTTCAACGTCCAGGGCGAATTCGATGCCATCTTCAAGTCGGTCAACCGGGTATGGCAGGCCGTCCGAAAGATCGGCTCCGGCTTCACCGACATGTTCGGCGCCCTGCTCGCCGGGGACTGGAATAAAGCCTTCCAGAAGCTCCGCAAAACAGTCGCTGGCTTCGGCGACCTCCTTTCGTCGCCGGCTAAAGCCATCGGCTCCCTGCTGAAGGGCATCTCGACCGGCTTCAAGCCGCTCGATGACGTGCTCCACAACCTCGGCAAGGCCTGGACGGACTTTGGCCGCCTGATCCAAGAGATCTTTCAGGGCGATTTCAAGGGGGCGCTCGACGTTAGCGAGCGGCTGCTCCGTCACTTCGGTGATTACCTCCAGTCGCTCGGTGAGCTGGCCTGGATCGGCGTGAAAGCGGCCGTCAGTGCCCTGATCGATGGCTTCAAAGCGATCGACTGGACCGCGGTCGCCTCCACCGTGCTCGATGGCGCGAAGGCCGCGTTCGACCTGCTCGCCAGCGCCGCTTCCGGGCTGTGGGACTGGATCAAGGACTCCGTTGGCGACATCGATTGGGGCGCCATCAAGGACGCGCTGCTCTCGGCGCTCGAAACCGCTTTCTCCGGCATCAAGGCTGCGGTGTCGATCGGATTCGACATTCTCGAAAACCTCGCCGAGAACGCGCTCAGCAAGTTCGGTCAGGCCAAGGACTGGCTGATCGATAAGGTGCCGTGGCTCGAAGGCCCCCTCGACGCTGCCGGAGAAACCCTCACCGGCGCGTTCAACCTCGTCATGAACCTGGCCGGCAGCCTGATTTCGACGCTCGGATCCGCCTGGTCGAGTGTGAAGCGGCTGATTAGCTCGGTCTTTGGGTGGCTGGGCGACTTCTTCGGCATCGGCGATGACGGCTCGGCGACCGCCCAGCCGCCGAAGGAGGCGAGCGGCGGGTTCGATCTCTCCCTCAGCATCTCGGGCACGCTGCTCTCGACCCTCGGTTCGGCCTGGTCGAGCGTGAAGGGATTGATCGGGTCGATCGCCGGCTGGATCGCGGACTTCTTCGGCATCGGCGACGACGGCGGCGTGCAGGCCCGCGCCCTGATCTTGCCCATTGCCGGCTACGACCTGGCGATGCACCTCAGGGGCTCCTTCCTTTCCACGCTCGGAGCCGCCTGGAGCAGCGTGCGCGGCCTGATCGGGAGCGCCTTCGGGTGGATCGCGGACTTCTTCGGCATCGGCGATGACGGAGGCGTTGAAGCGCGGGACCTGATCCTGCCCGTCGCCGGGTTCGATCTCGCGATGAAGCTCGGCGGAACCTTCAGCTCGACGCTGGGAGCGGCCTGGTCGAGCGTCAGCGGGTTGATCGGTTCGGTTGCAGGGTGGATTGCCGACTTCTTTGGCATCGGCCAGGACGGCGGCATTGCAGCGCGAGACCTGATTCTGCCGGTCGCCGGCTACGACCTGCTGATGAAAATCGGCGGTTCCCTCGTGTCGTCCCTCGGGAGCGCGTGGACATCGCTCACCGGGCTGATATCCTCGATCTGGGGCTGGATCGTCGGTTTCTTCGGTATCGGGGAGGACGGCAACCAGAGCGGAGAGACCAAGAAGGAGGCGACCGGCACGATCTCCTTCCTGCTGAACCTGCTCGGCAGCATCGTCAATGGGCTGGGCGAGGCGTGGGGTAGCTTGACCTCGCTCATCAGCACGGCGGGCGGGTGGATTGCCGGGTTCTTCGGCATTGGCGACGACGGGAGCGGCCTCGGCGGCACGGTCGAAAAGAGCGCGAGCGCCGTCCTGACCCTCGGGGCCGAGTTCAAGGACTCCATCACCGACAGCCTCGACAGCAAGTGGGACAGCGTCAAGGAGCTCGTCGGCTCGGTCGGTTCCGCTGCGAAAGATTTGGTCGAAGACGGCTGGAACGGCGTCACGAAAACGGTCAACTCGGCCGTCGACATCGTGGTGGAGGTCTCTGGCAGCGTCAAGGACGCGATCGGCAGCGGCCTCTCCGCCCTCGGCATCGGTGGCGGCGGCAACGGGGGCGAGGAGGCGGCTGGCGGTGGCGTCACGCTTGACCAGCGCATCGACGAAATCGCCACGAATATCGAGACCGCTCTCGGCAACATTGGCACCGCCTTTTCCAACTTCGATGCCGACGGGAAGGTAGAGGAGCTAAACACCAAGCTCGTGACTGCCCTCGATGGCATGAGCGGGGACAGCATCGGCACGGCAGCGAAGTCGTGGGTCGAGCGGGGCCTTGCCAAGATCGGGGACAACCTCACCGCGGACTCAGTGATGGGTGTGCCGCGGGCGATCGACACCCAGGTCGGGACCGCGTTCGGGGCCATGAGCGGCGAGTCGCTCAGCGCCGGGATGCGCGGGTGGATCGCTCGAGCGATCGCCGTCACCGCCACGCAGATCGGCCAACTCGGCAACGCCTTCGCTATTTCCATCGATACGGCAGCGGGCACGGGCTTCAGCTCGCTCTCGGGCGACTCCCTGAGCGGGGCGATGCGGGCGTGGATCGCGCGGGCAATTGCCGTGACCGCGACTTCGATTTCGTCGCTCGGCCAGGCGTTCGCCATCAGCATCGATACAGCGGCCGGAGGCGGCTTCGCGGCGTTCTCCGGTGAATCGCTTTCGGCCGGTATGCAGGCGTGGATTGCACGGGCGATCGCCGTGACCGCGACGATGCTCGGCGACCTCGGCATGGCCATCGCGCGTGCAATCGATACCGTAGCAGGCGTCGGTCTCTCCGGTCTGTCGGGCGAATCGCTCTCTTCAGGGCTGGTCAGTTGGATCGGCCGGGCGCAGGCGCTCGCCAGCACGACGCTCGACATGACGACCCTTGCCGACGGCATGGCGACCAAGCTGCAAACCAGCATTTCGCCGAAGCTCGATGAGATCGTTGTTGCCTTCCAGACCTTCGCCGGCAGCGTTGCAAGCGAAATGGGCCGCCTGACATCGCAGGTAACGGCTCAGGCGAATGCCATGTCCAGCAATCTGCGTCGCTCCGCCACGGACGCACAGACCACCATGCGGAACGCCTTCACGCAGATGCAGAGCGCGGCGACCACAGCGGCTTCTCGCATCGCCGCCGAGGCGAGCCGGATGGCAAATTCCCTCGCCACCTCACTGTCGAGTGGCGGCTCGCGAGCCGTCTCCGCAATCAGCTCGGCGATGGGGCAAGTCGTGAGCGCGGTCAGCTCGGCCGCCGGTCGCATGTACTCTGCCGGCGTTTCGGTCGGCCAGGCAGCGGGCGACGGCGTAGCAGCGGGCATGTACGCAGCACTGGGCGGGGTGCAGGCGGCCGCATCGGCGATCATCGCTGAGGTAGATCGAGCGATGCGAGCGAAAGCGCAGATCGCCTCGCCATCCAAGCTGACGACCTGGATCGGCGAGATGCTCGGGCGCGGCCCGGCCGTCGGCATGCTCTCCAAGCTGGGCGAGGTGCGCTCGGCCGCTGAGCGACTGATGCAGGCGGCGATTCCGACCGTCGATCCACGGGCGCTCGACTACGGCATCGGCTCGTATCTCGACGACATGATGGCCCGCCAGCTTGCCTACACCGGCATTGCCAATCCCTACGGCGGAGCGCCGATGATCGGCGTGCAGAACATCGAACTCAACGTGACACAGCAGCCCGGAGAAGACGGTGAAGTCTTCGCGAACCGGGTGATCGCCACGCTCGTCGAAGCCTACGACGGCGTGAATGGATTGGGGGTCTAACGTGCCTACGCTCGGCAGAAAGCCCAGCGGCAACGACATCGGCTTCGGCTACCTGGCTGCCGGCCTGGTGCGTGGCACCATCGCGGGTCGCGTCTCGGCCAACGGCTGGCTCTATCTCTTCGGCGCCCGCGTCGGCAATGACGGCGACGGCAACGCCACCTACGCGCAGGCGATCTATGAGGCGTCCGGCACGACGATTACCGCCAAGCTCGGTGGATCGGGAAATGCCGTCGCCGCGACGGTGATGACCTGGGGCGGTGAGGGAGCCAACCAGACGGTGAAGCCGACCGCGCCGATCAAGGTGCGCACCGGCATCGACTACGCCCTGCCGATCCGCACCATCTCCGGCACCCTGGTCCACGGCCAGGACAACTCCGGCGCCCTGATGCACGACCGGGCGATCAGCTCCTTCCCAGATCCTTTCGGCGCGACCTCGGTGCGGCCGGAAGGGCGGCTCTCGACGTGGGCGGAAATCCAGAACAACCGGGCACCGAAGACGCCGACCGGGCTGTTTCCTGCCGCCGGCGCGACGGTGACCGCCTCGCCGACGCTGGGAGCGGACTTCCGCGACGACGACGAGGTGCTGCCCGGCTTCGCTCTCGGCCAGGCCGACAAGGTGAAGTCCTACCGCTTCGAGGTCTGGAACCAGCAGAAGACGAGCCGGCTCCGTGACAGCGGCGTGCTGGCCGCCACCGGTGCGCAGCAGACGGCACGGCGTGTGACGTGGATGCCGGCCACGCTAACGCCGGGCACCTACGTTGCCCGCTGCACCGTCTACGACCAGTTCGATACGCCCAGCCCGCAGGCGGAGTGGACCTTCACGATCAATTCGGGCGGAGCCGTCAGCGTCGCCATCACGCCGGCCCAGATCGCTGGCGAGCAGAATGGCTGGCCGGTGACCAACCGCACCGCGCAACCCGGCAACGATCTCGTGATCGCGACCACCTGGAGCCACGGCAGCGGATACGCCGCGGTGGCGGCCAATCTGCGCGTGAAGGCGGCCGGCGGCTCGGTTGTCCGGCCGGAGACGCAGGTTGCCATCAGCGTGCCGAGCGGCAGCGGGACGACCTTCACCATTACTGCCGGATCGGGCAACTTTGCCGCCTGGGCGGCGCTCACTCGTGGCCAGCGGTACAGCATCGAGGCGCAGCTTCAGGACAGCACCGGCGGCTGGTCGGTGTGGGCGACGACCGGACAGTTCCTCGTCAACGCCGCGCCGGGCACGCCGACCTCGGCCCTGCCGACCAGTGGCGCGTTCGGCGACTATCCGGAGCTTTCCGCCCTGATCGCCGACCCGAACGATGATTCGGCCGCACTGGTCGCCGAGTTCGCGGTGCGCCCGGCCGGTGACGCCGGAAACGGGGTGGTGATCCCGTTCATCCGCCGCTCCTACGGCGATGGTCGCCACTACGGCCAGCCCAACGCGACGGAGATGCCGGACTACGGCGACTACCAGTGGCGGGTGCGCGGTGTCGATCCATGGGGCCTGGCGGGCGAGTGGACGACGTGGCAGACCTTCACCTACGCCGAGCCGCCACAGATCACCGTGACCAGCCCGGCGCCCGACGCGGTGATCGCCACCGGCACACCGACGATCAGCTTCACGGTCGATCGCTCGATCGTCAGCTACAGCATCCGCATCTGGAATGCGGCGACCAATGCCCTGGTCTACGAGTTCAGCTCGAGTGTGAGCGGATCGTCGGCCAGCCACCAGGTCGCCAGCGGCATCCTGCGCAACCAGATCACCTATCGCACCCAGATCGAGGTCACAGCGGTCGATGGGATGTCCGGCTGGGTGGATACGTTCTTCACGATCCAGTACCCGGCATTCGTCGGGCCGGGCGGCATGACGGCGGTGCGCATCCCCGGCCCGTTCGAGGCGTCGCAGCCGCCGAGCACCTGGAGCCAGATCGAGGTGTCGTGGAATCCCGTCTCCCAGGCCACCGCGCCGGATGAGGAGTTCAAGGGCTACGTGCTCTACCTCACCGACATCGGCACGGGAGAGGAGACGATGGCGGCGGTCATCACGTCGCGCAGCGAGACGAGCTGGGTGTTCCGCACGCCCACCAGCGGCCACGTCTACCAGTTCGGCGCGACCTACCTGCGGGAGATCAACGAAGTCGATACCGTCGAGAGCCAGCGCTCCACCGCGGAGCTGGGCGTCAACCTGATCGACACCACGATCATCACCCTCGACGAGGATGCCATCGGCGCACCGCTCCGCTTCTGGGAGGAGCGCGGCGCCGACTGGATCACCGATGTCGAGGTGGTGCCGAGCTGGACGGAGCACCCGATCGGGTTCCAGGGGAGCACGAACAGCAATGTCGTCAGCGGCACCTTCATGGTGATGGACGACGAGTGGGGGAGCTACACCGCCCGCGACATCGTGGCGGCGGTGCGCTCGATGGCCGGGCCGAAGCAGGACGCCGACGGACGCCTCCGGCCGAGAGTGATCTCCTATCGCGATCCCAAGGGACGCAACCTCGTTGTCATGTTCAGCCGTGGCCGTGAGACCGATCACCACGTCAACCACATCGGCGAGATGTCGCTGACCTTCACCCAGGTCGCCGTCGAGATCGGCGCGGTCTACGGCACCGCCGGGGTCGGGGGGCTGTGATGAGCTTTATCGACATGACGCTCGGTCCGCTCCCCGGTGGTCTCTTCGCGGTCAGCCTGGAGCTGTGGCGCTCGGACCGCTACGGGCATCGCATCGAGCGCATCGCCACCGACGTTCCGGTTCAGGGCCGGATCGAGCACAACAACGACACGCAGATCAAGCGCAAGCTGAGCCTCGACATCAGCAATCCGGACCGGCTGACCCCGTGGCGCGACTGGCTGATCCCGGTCGTGACGATGGCGGACGGCTCCGGCTGGATCGAGTCTCGGCCGAAGGGGCACTTCCTCGTCACGCCGCCGACGACCGAACTGACACCGGGCCGCCTGTCCGGCTCGCTGGAAGCGCAGGATGTGTGCATTCTCCTGGCGAACTGGCAGTTCTCCGGCACGGTGGTCATTCCGGCCGGAACGAACTGCGGCGTGGCGGCCCGCGACATCGCCCTGGCCGCCGGGCTGATGCCGAGCCAGCTCAACCTGCCCGACACCTCCTACGTGCTGGCCGAGGCGTACACGATCAATCCTGGCGATTCGGCGCTGGCCCACATCAACGAGCTCTACACCAAGGCGAGCTACTACGCCGTCTGGAGCGATGACTACGGCGTCATCCGAACCCGGCCGTATCGCCTGCTGGCCGAAGCGACGCCGGCGCTGAAGCTCTCAACGCATGAGGGCCGGGCTCGACTCGTGCCACCCATCCGCAGCGAGCCGGATTGGGGCCGCCTGCGCAACCAGCAGACCGTCCGCAACATCTCGCCGGACAAGCCGGTGATCTCCTACACGGCACGGGTGACCAACCCGGATCATCCGCTCTATCACGATCCGAACGACCCCGACACCTTCCCGCTGGTCCTCGCCGGTGATCCGGTCGATGACTCGCAGATCGAGACGGCGGCCCAGGCCCGCGAGATGGCCGAGCGCCTCCTCGACGAGGGGGCGAGCTTCTACCGCACGCTGACCGTGCAGAGCGTTCTGGACCTCGGTTGCGACGCCAACCAGGTCGTCGAGCTGGATGTGCGGCACGAGAACGAGCACTACGGCGGCAAGTGGTGGCGGCGAACGTGGGTGCTGACCCTCCAGGGGGCCAAGGGCATCATCACGTCCGAGCTGAACCGCACGGAGGAATGGCGATGAACTCGACGCTGGCCCAGGGCCTCTGGGTGCGGCTCTCCGACGACGTGGCCAAGGCGATTCGCCGCATGGTCGGCTACTGGCAGGTGCTCGGCATCAACGACAACGGCCGCCTGCGTGTCGCCTCGTTCGATCCAGGGGAGCCTGGCGAACGCGAGGTGCGCAAGTTGCGCGGCGTGCCGGCCGACATCGGCGACGGTGTTATCACGATCCGGATTCCGGGGCTGTTCGAGGTGGCGATCGGCTCGGTGCTGCTTGACGGCCAGACCGACGTGGGAAGCGGCTGGGTGCCGGAGCACGATCATCCGCCGCACTCGGTCCACGAGTCGGCCTCGGCCACGGCGGCAACGGTCAGCTCGACCACCGACACCGCCAACCTGCAAGAGGCGCTGGCCACCACGATCGATCTGCCGGAGGGCACCTGGACGGTGAAGGTGCGGGCGCAGGGCAACTTCTCGCACTCCGCCTCCGGCTCGATGCGCCGCGCTATCGAGATCGACGGCGGGCTGTACGCCAATGGCACGGCGACGCTGACCACCGCCCGTGAGACCTATCCCATTGCAACCCAGCGCCTCCACGTCGAAGGAGGCCGAACTATCACCGTCCGGCTGCTCTACCACTCGAACAGCGCTGGGACGACCGGCTGCCGTGCGCCGTCGCTCGACATCGTTGCGGAAAGGGAATAGGGAAGTGGACTACGCCATCGCGATGAATGAGACCCAGCGGGCCGCCGTCAGCGAGGACACCCCGGCGGCGGTCACCGAATTCCTGGCCGGCCGCGGCATCACCGTCACCTCGGTCTCGATCTGCATGGACGAGGCCGGGCGGCCCGAGGTGCTGCTCATCACCGCCGATGCCGATCCGGCGGCGGCAATGGCCGACTTCACGCCGGAGATGGTCAGCGCCGAGCTGGCCGCCCTCCGTGATGGCCTGGCCCGGCTTCGCGCCTTTGCCGCCCAGGACGAGCCGTCCCTCGACAACGTGATCGACGGCCTCCGCGCCGCCTCCACCCTCCTATGTTCCCTGCTCAGGGACGATCCGCGCCTGCGCGACGTGCTGTCCTAGCTCGATCCGGCGCCGATCGTCCTACAATCAGGTGTTGCCATATGGCAACCTATTGTAAGCTCGTTGGCAATTGGGGGCGGCATGGCGATTCAGCGAGCAGAGGAGCATGGACTGGACAGCTTTTGCCACCGATACGACCGGGTGGAGCGTCTCGGTCGGCCTGGCCTTACTGGTCGTCCGGTCCCTGATCCGTGGCGATCTGGTGACCGGCCGGGAGTACGACCGGCTGGCGGCGCAGCTCGATCGCACGACCGAGCGGGCCGACTCGCTGGTGGACGAACAGCGGCGCGAGGCGGCCGCGGAGCGCAGCCGGCTGCTCGACCGCATCGAGGAGCTGGAGCACGCCGCCCGTGGGGGATCGGCGTGATGTTCAACCGGGCGATGGAATGGCTCGGCCGGCGCCAGGCTGAACGGCACAACGTCGAGGAGACGCTCAACCGGGCACACGCCCGGATGCTCCGCGTCGAGGCCGTCGTCGCCGAGGAGCGCCGCAACAGCCAGCGCCCGCATCTCACCATCATTCGCGACCACCACAGCCCGCACTACCGAAAGGTGCGCGGTCAGGAGTCCTGAGATGCCGACGATCCGGCTCACCACCCGGCTGACCGGGGTATCCCCGCTCACCGACGATCAGATCATCGACGCCATCATGGCGACTAATCCGAAGCGCCCGGCCTTCACGCGCCAGGTGCTCAAAGTCCTGCTGGCCGACCTCCGGGCGATCGGGCTGCGTGGCGACATCTGGGCTGCTGACGCTGCGCTCGAGACCGGCAATTTCACGTCGGCTCTCTTCGTCACCTACGGCAACATCGGCGGCCTCGCCGCGTTCGACGACGGCACCTACGCCGGCGGCACCTTCACCTCACCGGAGGCTGCCGCCCATGCCTTCGCCGCGCACGCGATGGCCTACGTCTACGGCCGGGCGCTCCCGCTCGGAGCACGCTGGGTGACCTTCGATCCGCGCTGGGACGACGCGCTCGATCGGGTGAAGACGTTTGGCCGGATCAGCGAGGTCGGCCATCTCGGCAACGGCAATTGGGCCACCAACCCCGACCACGCCACCGCGCTCGTCGCCCGCTATGCCGCCCTCTTCGGGCGGATCAAACCCACCACCACGGCATCGGAACAACCGCAGAAGGAGAGTGAATCCGTGAGCCGACCGAAAGTGCTGCTCATCGCCGGGCATCGCAGCTACAACGATGCCGGGAACCCCAACGAAAAGGACCGCACGCCGGCCCTCGCCGCCGCCTATTACACCGAGTTCGCCTCGGCTGGCTATGAGGTCTGGTGGCTCCAGCGCGACGTGGACGGAGACGCCGATCCGGACGACACCGTGGGCGGTCTCGACACCGTGTCGATGAAGGCGTACCAGTGGGGCGTCAACAACCCCGGCGATCTCGTGCTGCTCGACCTGCACTACGAGGGCGCATACGCCCGCGGTCACTTCGCCATCGTGCCGGACATTACCGGCCTCGGCACCGCGATCACCTTGCCGCAGCTCTCGACCGACACCTGGGCCAACAACATCCTCGACCGCAAGGTCGGACGTGAGTGGGCCGACCGGATGCGGGCGATCACCGGGCTGCCGTACCGCTCCTCCGGTGTGGTCGAGCCGGGCCTGATGAGCGAGACGCAGACCGGGGTCGCCATCCAGTACGACGCCCGCCTGGCCACTTTTGCCTACACCTCGGCGCACCGCGACCGCATGGTTCGTCTGGTGCTCGAACATGGCTCGCTCCTCATGGCTGATGATCTGGCGATCATCAATGCTGCCGGATTCCCGAGCCGCGCCGCCGTGGCGGGACGCGAGGCCGTCGATGCCGCCTACGGCATCACCACCGAGACGCCGCCGGCCACCGAGGAACCGCCAGTCGAGGAAGAGAAGCACACCCTTCCGGCCGGCATGACCGAGCAGCTCGCCCGCCGCTACTACAAGAGCTACGTCGCGCCGTGGGGCAAGACGTATGAGTTCGATCTCAGCCGCGCAGCGTCCCAGGTCTGGCTGGCGCGGGGCAAGAAGAGCATCCCGGCCGGCGGCACCTTCGAGGACGGCAAGTGGCCGTTCCTGGTCGAGGTGATCCGCCGTGGGATCGAGGGCGACCAGGGCGAGGTCTACCGCTGGTCCGACGGTTCCACCTACTGGAGCAAGCCGAAGTAAGAGGGCGCAGAAAGCGCAGATTTGGCCCCTGAGCCACGAAACGGAGAAAAACGATGGATGATACTCTGAGCAGCCTGTTTAGCAGCCTGGGCGGCGGCGCGATCTTCACGGCGGCCCTGACGCAAGTGGCCAAGCAGGTCGGCCTGCCGACGCGCTTCGCCCCGGTGGTGAACCTGATCTTCGGCCTGCTGGTCGTGGTGCTCATCAATGGCGCGTTCGACGCCGGGCTGAACGGCTACGAGACGGTGCTTGGCGGTCTCTTTGCCGGGCTGTCCGCTGGTGGAGCCTGGGACGCCGTGAAGGTGGCGACCAGCCCCTTCCTTCCGGGAGCAACCGGCAGCAAGCAGGAATGAGTGGAGCGGGGCCGGGCATCCGGCCCCGCTTTCACGTCAGGGTGCGGGCGAGGCCGCCGGAGAGGCGACCGGGCTTGCGCCGGCAGCGGGTGTGAGCGCGAACGGCACCGGCTCGCCCTGGCCGTAATCGGCCCAGCGCAACGTGATGAACGAGCCTTCGACCGCATCGGCCGGCACGAGCCAGCAGACCGTGATCGATCCGGTCGCCTCCGGCCGGAGCTCGCCGGCAAAGAGCCAGAAGGTCTCCGGGCTACCGCAGGTCGGAGCGGACGACGGGGTCTTGTGCTCCTGGAGGTTGCCGTCGATCAGGCGGAATTCGAAGACGCCATTGAGCGGAAACGGCTCCGGCTCGTGGCTGGTGATGTCGAGCGTGACCATCACCCCGGCCTGATCCTCGGTGAACTCGCCTGGTTCGAGCTGCATCACCTCGGTCGGATCGTCGGCGAACTGCACCGCCGCCACCTTCACCGTGACGTTGGCCGGCGCGAGCTGCGCCTCGTTGCCGAGCGGCGTCGGAGCCGGCTCGGCCGCCAGCACACTTCCGCCAATCACCAATGCCGCCACGACGGCGACCACCCCTCGCATCTGTCGTCTCCTCTGAACTGGTGGTCGTCTCGCCGCGCAGTATATCCAACCGTCCGCAGACCAATACCCCGGAGCATCCATGATGGACACCGCAATCGACTTTCTCGACCACGCGCCCCGCGTCTTCCTGGTCGGATCGACGCTGCCCCGCCCTGACGCCTTCGCCGGCTATCTCGCCTACCGTGGCGAGGAATGGCCGTCGATCGATCCCGAGGAGGTCAACGCCGGCGATCCCGCCACGGTCGCCGAGTGGGCGGGCCGGGTCTGCTACCTGTCGTTCGGCAACGCCGGGAGCCGGGACCGCGTTCGTTACCTTCAGGACTCGGTGCTCTCCCACGGGCACGGATCGGTGATCGAGCACGTCACCTTCAACCTGCTCGTCGCCGATGTTGCGCGGGACATCCAGCTCGAATTCGTCCGCCACCGCGCCGGCACCGGCTATTCCTGGGAGTCCACTCGCTTCACCGACAAGCACCTGCGCTTCGTCATCCCGCCGCGGCTGCGCGGCTCGGCCGAGGCCAGGGCGATCTTCGAGGAGGGGATTCGGCGCCAGGTTGCCGCCTATGAGGAACTGCGCCGGCTGGCCGAATCGGCCGGGGATGAGGGCACGCTGAAGCGCAAGCGCATGAAGGAGGCCGCCCGTGGCGTCCTGCCAGGCTGCCGGGCCAGCGACGGCATGATTACGCTCAACGCCCGAGCGGCCCGCCACATCATCGCCCTGCGCACTGACGAGCACGCCGACCTCGGCATCCGCGAGTTCGCCTACGCCATCTTCACCACGTTGCTTGCGGCCGCGCCGGCGCTCTTTGCCGATGCGGCCGAGGTGCCCGCGGGGGACGGACCGCCGCAGGTGCGCTTCCATCATTCGTAGTGGTGACGCTACGTATGGTTGCACGATGGCAACGTTATTGCTATACTGAGTAAGTAGCCACAGGGCTACGAAAAGAAGCCACAAAGGAGACGACCAACCATGTGGAAGCTGAATGTCGAGAAGCGCGGCGAACTGCTTTGCGCCCTGGAGGGCGAGGTCGAGCCCGGCGCCGTCATCCTCGCCGCGAACGCCTGGGCCAAGGAGTACGCCGATGGACACACCGAGCGCGGTGGCGTGGCCACGGTGGCGACCCCGACCACCCTCGCCGCGGACGAACCGGCGGTGACGATCGAGCGCATGATCTTTTCCCAGACCTTCCATTGCTGGAAGGTCGATCTGACCCGGACCCAGATCACCCTCCGTGAATCCGAGACCGACCAGTTGAAGGCGCTGTTCGCCTAAGCCCCAGGGAGACGACCGATGTCCGCAGTCCTGTTCACCATCGAGCCGGAAACCGCCCGCAATCTGGAGCGCCTCGACGAGATTGCATTCCGGCTCAACGAGTACCTCGACGCCGGATTCCTCACCCTGCTCAACAAGGCGATCACCGTGAAACTGCCGGAGGAAACCGGTCGGGCGCTGGTAATGCACCGCCCCGTGGACTCCGAGTTGACGGTGCTGATCGAGCTGGCCTGGAACGCCGGCGCCGAGCAGTGGCAGGAGGTCTCCCGCGTTTCCTTCCCCACCTGGGGGATGCGCACCGCCGCCCAGATGTTGCTGCACGTCACCGCCTGCTAGGAGAGCGATCCATGCCGACCACACCGACCACAAATCAGCTCCGCTCGGGTGCGGAGCTGATCGAGCGCCAGCTCCGCCACACCGCCAGCATCTTCAACCGCCACCCGACCATGCCCGCCTCCGGCTGGCTGCTCCGGACCAAGGTCATCGCCATTGCCCTCACCATGCCCGAGCCACAGACCCGCGCCGAGGCGTCTCACCAGATTGCCGCCCTGCGCCACGGCACGCGAGGCTTGCTGGCCTACGCCCGCAAGCGCCGCGATCACTTCGAGCCGATCGAGCTGGCGGTGAACGCCGCGCACCTCACCGTTCCCAGCGCCTTCGAGCGCGTCATCGTTCACGTTGGCGGCGAGAAACGGCTCTACTGCACCTCGGCCACCCTGCGCAGAACCATCGCCCGCATCACCGGCAGGCCGGTGCCCCAGGCTGATGCAGTGGTTGCATAGTGGCAACGTTTTGTATATAATGAGGCTACTACTGTTCGGGGATCGCCCGGTCGCACGGCACGAGGAGACGACCAATGACCACAGGAACCGACACGGATCTGGCCGAGGTGCTGGCCGAGATCAACGCCGAGCTGGAGGCAGCACGCCGGGGTGGCTACTGCGCCGGATGCGGGCACACCGAGAACATCAGCCGCGGCAATGCGTTCTGCGAGCTGTGCGACGAGGAGGCCCGCATCCTTGCCGCCGACTTCGTGAAGCACGAACTGGAAGGGTAGGGCAATGGCACTCAAACCCGGAACGGAAACTGGCAGCTTCATCAATTACGCCATGAGCGGCCAGCCGGCCGAGATTGCCGAGACGATCAACGTCGGCGACCCGGCCACCGTCCTCGCCTGGACCGACCGCTACCCGGCAACCGTGATCGAGGTGCGCCGCGGTAAGCGCCCGGTGATCGTGATTCAGGAAGACAAGGCGACGCGCACCGACACGAACGGCATGAGCGAAAGCCAGACCTACCAGTACGAGCGCGACCCGCAGGGCCAGACGTGGGAGGTGAGTTGGCGCAAGAACGGCTGGCGCACCCGCGGCTCCGACAACGGCGTTCGCTTCGGCGTCCGCAAGAAATATCACGACTACTCGTTCTAGCCCGGCCTGGCCGGTGTTCACCCAGGGAGACCCAGCGATGATTCCGAGCTTCGATCCGCGCCGCTTCACCGCGGTCGACAACGACGTGAAGCGCTACGTGCGCCACCGCCAGGCCGAGTGCCCCGGTATCAGCAAGCGCTTCGACCGCACAGCGGCGTCCGATCCGATCCTGCGGGCGATCGCCGTTCGCACCCTCCAGCTCGAATGGCCCGGTGGCCTCCGCTTCGAGCCTTCGCCCGATCGCATCGCCCAGGTGCTCAACGACATTTGCTACCGCCCGCTCGACATCGCGGCCCTGGTCCGCGAGGGAGTTCGCTACCACCCGGCCACGTCCCGGATTGTCCCGGCGCAGTGAGCGAAAACTGTCCCTTATAGGGTTGCACGTTGGCAACTATTTGGGTATAATAGAGCTACCACGGGAAGCCACGGGGCTACCGAATGAAACCCTAAGGGAGACGACCAATGACCGAGAAGCGAGTGGCCGACCTGCTGTCCGAGGCGATCTTCGAGCACGAGGAGCTGGCCGATCTCGTCGCGGATGTCCGCAGCTTCAAGGATGCCGAGCTGCTCACAACGAACGAGGGCATCGTGATCCGCCTGGCCGGTGGCGAGGAGTTCCAGATCACCGTGCGCCGTTCCCACTAGGAATCCGGAGCGCCGGACGCCCGGCGCTCACCCAGCCCAAAGGAGACGACCAATGACCGCGACGATGCCGATGACCAAGATCGAGGAGCGCCTCTTCACCCAGATCGTGGAATGCACCAAGAACGACACCGTATGGGTCCGCGAACGCTGGGAACTGAAGCGCGGCCCCGAGCACACCGAGATCACCTCGCGCATCCAGGCCAACCTCGCCAAGGAGCGCGAGCTGATGGACGAGCTCAGCCGCCGCGCCGGCAAGGAGCGGGCGAACGAGCTGGTCCTGGCCGCCTGGGCCGCAGCGTTCGCCGAGACGCCCGCGTAAGCACCCCCGGCGCCGGGACCGGCCCGGCGCCACGCACCTCAAACGGAGACGACCAATGATCCGCCACGCCATCGCGATCGAGCGATACCCCGACCAGAGCGCCATCGCCTACTGCGGCCCCTTCACCGTCGTTCTGGCTTTCGACGAGCCAGGCGAGGAGAGCGCAACGCTGCCCGGCCTGCCCTGGTCGGTCTCCCTCTTCAACGATGACGACGAGCAAATCGTCGTCTGCGTCGCTCCGGAACCCGCCGAGGCAGACCGCTTCTTTACCGGATTCGCGGAGCACCTGGCCGGCTACGACGGCTCGGCTGCCTGGGAGGAGCACATCGGCACATTCTTCTGCGCCTAGGGTTGCCGCCTAGCTACGAATTGGAACACCGAGATGTACCGGCGGCCGCAGCGGTGGCCGCTTCACCTGAAGGAATGACCTGCGTGAACACCCCGACCCTCCGCTCCATCTTCGGAGACGCCGCGGCCGATGAGGTTCTGGCCGCCCCGATCGACGGAAATACCTGCCACATCGACCTGCCCCTCGGCGACGACCTTCCGGCTCCGCGCTGCTGCATCGTTGGGGCGCTGATCGCCCACCGTCTCTTCACGGCGAGGGGCATTGCTCAGTACCGTTCCTGGCCCAGCTACGGCGAGGCCGAGTCGGACGCGGAAATCGCGCTCAACCGGTCGCTGCACCCGGCCGAAGCGACGCTGCTGCGCACGACGATGAATGCCTGGGACAGGGCGATCCGCACCGCCCGCCGCCTGCACGTCCGCGGGCCGCAGGTGGCCGATGCGCTGCACCGGCGCCGGGAGCAGATGCTCGCCAGGGAGGTGCGCTAGTGCTGCACCGCAACCGCGTCTGGGGCGTCGTCGAGGCGACTCAGCACCCGACCCTGGCCGCGATGCTCACGGACCATACCTGGACCCTCTGCACCGGATTCCGCCTCGGCAACTACCTGCTGCTCAACGACTCCACCTCGGCCGATGCCGCGCAGGAATACGCCGTCGTCCGCTCCGACACTGGCGAGCAGCTCGAATCGCTCACGGTAAGCTGGATGAAGTTCCCGCAAATGCTCGCCCACATCAACTGCATCGTGCGCGGCGAGTACGACCACCTCGGCCTCGGCCTGGGCGCGATCGATGTGGCGTCGCAGGTGCAGCCGGCCGACCAGCACGGCCGGTGCCCGGCCTGCGCGTAGGGGAGGGGAGGCGATGGCAACCATGAACGACGAGCGCCGGCTGGCCGAGTTGCACCAGCGGCTCGACAACGGCTGGGAGGTCATCGACGCCGAACCCGATCCCAAGCGCCGCGAGGAACTGACCGACTTCTGGCTCCGGCTCCTCGAGACCTACACCCGCCTGGCTGATCTTGTTCGTCGCTGACTGGCAACCAATGGTTGCACACTGGCAACGTTATTGCTATACTAAGAGAGTAGCCATGTGGCTACGAAAAGTGCGCACAGAGGAGACGACCAATGACCCTCAGCGAGATCACGAGCCAGCAGTTCAGCGATGCCAAGTTCGATGAGGCGATCAGCCGGGCGATCGCCTCCGGCCTCCGCGCCGAAAAGACGAGCCGGCCGGGCACGCTCGATGTGTTCAGCGGCAAGAACGTCTACCAGGCCACCACGACTACCTGCACCTGCAAGGCGGGCCGCTTCGGCAAGCCCTGCAAGCATGTCGCCTATGTCGCGTACCTGACGGTCCTGGAAGAGACCCTTGGTTGCGGAGTGTACCCGAAAATCTAGAACATGTGTTCTAATTCGTTCTAGTGGCCGGGGATGGCCCCGGCCACCCACGCAGGAGCGACGATGGACCCGCTGATTCCCGAGAACCAGCACGCCGTTCTCGACGAGACGGCCCGCATCCTCGAACGCCTGGGGGCGCGACTCGACCAGGTTGGCGAGCCGATGTTCGCAGTGCTCGATGCCGACGACCTGGACGCCATGCGCCGAGTTGCCGGTATCTTCCTGGCCTTCCTCTCCGTAGCACCAGAGAGCTGCATGGAGCTTGAAGCCGAGCGATCCCTTCGCTCTGCGCTGTTGGCGCTCTACCCGCTGATGGAAGCGGTGGCACGTAATCTGTTTAGTGAACGGGTGGAAACAAATGGATGAACTGGACCTCACGCGCATCAATCTCGCATGGTGGCCGGCCGCCAACGCTGGCGAGGTGCAGCATGCATAAGGTGGTGCGCGGCTGCGGACGCCGCCAGAAGGGCGGCACCTACATCACCATCCCGACCGGCGAGCGGGGTGTGCCCCTCGACGACTTCCTGCCCTGCCCGCCGCGGCCGGTGGATGCCGAACGGCTCCGGATCGAACCGATCGGCGTCCAGCTTATCGATGTCGGCGGCGTCACCCACGTCTTCGATTGGGTCGGCTCGACGCACTACCCGAACGTGGCGGACATGATCGCCGAGATGCGCCGCTACGGCGTCAGCCGCCGCATCGCCACCAACACCGACTTCAGCCGGCTCTCCAAGGCGTCCAAGCTCTTCCTGCTTCACGCACGGGCGCTGATCCGCAACGCAGGCCAGTTGCGCTCGATCCTGCGCGACGACGTGGTGGAGCGCCGGCCCGAGGCCACCGGCTGGTCACCCCTGGCTGGCTGCCCGGCCAGGCGCATGGAGCACATGGCCATCCCGGTCGAGGGACCCCAGCCGGACGAGATGTGCCAGGCGCTCTATTGGGAAGATGTCGAGGGCGGCGAGACCGTGCTCGATCCGCAGGTGCCCTGGCGCTCTGTCGATCGCACCGTCGGCTCGACGACCTACCGCGCCCGGCGCCGACCGGATGGGTTCACCCCGGACTACCAGCTCGGTATCTTCGCCATTCTCCCGATCCACCACCTCACCGTCATCAACGATCCCGAGGGTGGCCGCCACATCGCCGCGCTGGAGCGTGCCAGGCGGTCGGGCCTCCCGGTCGAGATCGAGAACGAATAGGCCGCAACGCGCCGGGGGGATTCCTGCTTCCGGCGCCCAATTCCGGCGAGAAAAAAGTCTGCAATAGGGTTGCACGCTGGCAACTCTATGGGTATAATGTAGGTACAATGGTAGCCATGGGGCTACCAAAGAGAAGCTCACAGGAGACGACCAAGATGCTGACGAGCACGATGACCCCGATTCGCGACAGCTACCTGGGCAAGGGCGCGGTGGTCGGTTGGACGATGGAGTTCGAGGGCCAGTTCCAGGCGTTCGTGCCGGGCGAGGATTGCGCTCCCGTGTTCGTCGGCGTCTTCGATCGCCGCTGTGACGCCGAAAACGAGGTGAGCGTCCAGAACGAGCTGATCGCCACCCGGAGCGACATCCGCGAAACCGTGCAGAACACGATGAAGGATGAGCTGGCCCGCGAGATCAGCAAGATGGCCGCAAAGCTGGCCAAGCTGCGCAAGCAACTGAATGGCTGCGACCACTGGGACCGCCACGCGATCCGCCTCTCGATCATCCGCCTCGAAGAGGAGATCAACCTGAAGGGGGTGATGCTGTACGCCATCCAGTAGCCCACCTCGGGTCGGGGCAACCCGGCCCGATTCCCCGGTAGCCAGAGGGCAACGATTCGTTAGTACGGAGACGACCAGTGAACACGGACCTGACCGCAATCCTCGACAAGATCGCCCGCCTCCGCGGCCTGGCCGATCGGCCGGGCACCCCGGAGGAAGCCGCCGCCGCGGTCGCGGCGATTCAGCGCCTCATGCTCCGCTACAACTTGACGCAGGCGCAGGTGGACGGCGCGTCGCGCAACGACCAGCACGGCTACGAGAAGGTCACCATCGACCTCGGCGCCGGCATGAACTGGCGGCGCTACCTGCTCCACGCGATCTGCGATTACTCCTTCTGCAAAGTGGTCTTTCCGCCCAAGGGCCGTGGCGCCTACATCATCGGCGAGCAACACAACATCGCCATCGTTACCGGCCTCTACGACTACCTCGTCAACGAGGTGATGCGCCTGGCCGATGTCGGCTGGGACGTGCTCAGCCCGATGGACAAGCGCTTCTCGACTGTCCGGGCATGGAAAAACTCGTTCCGCATCGGAGCCGGTCAAACCCTCCGTGATCGCCTGAAGGCGCAGTTCGAGGAGCAGAAGCGGGCCGAAGGGGAGGCGTCGGTCAACGCCCTCGTGGTGGTCAAGAACGACGCGCTGGCGCGGGCGATGCGCGAGTTCTTCCCCAACTCCCGCCAGACCCGCTCCCGCTCCAGCCTCAGCGATCGCAACGGCTACAACGCCGGCGTCGTCGCAGGCCGCTCCATCAATCTCGCCAAACAGATCGAGGCGTAGTCGCCCACGACAACAGCGAGCGGACCGGCCGGTCCGGTCCGCCTCACCTCCAAAGGAGATTCCCGAAATGACCGCAACCATCGAGCCGACAGCCGTCATCAGTGAGACGGAGGAGGGCACCCACCACATCTCCCGAGCGGCGCTGGCATTGCACCACATGACCGCTGGCGAGGAGGATCGCCCGGTGCTCACGCACGCCTGGTTCTTGAAGGGGCGCTTCCAGGCCGCCGACGGCTATATCGCCGGCATGGTCAAGCCGGTTGATCGGCTGGGGCCGGCGATCCCTGAACAGACGCTCATCCCGCGCAAGACGCTTCAGGCCGCGATCACCAAGACGACCAAGGCCAAGCCCGGCGCCCATCTCACACTGCGCGGCGAGATCGATGGCGAGATCGTCACCGACGCCAAGCCGGACGTGAAGCTCAGCTTCCAGCAGCCCGGAGCCGCGACTCCGCCGGACGTTCACACGCTGGTCCGCGACCAGGTGCCGCATTCCGTCGTGATGCTGAACGCCAACCTGCTGAAGCGCATCGCCACCTTCCTCGCCACTGCGGCCGAGGGGACCGACGGCAAGGTGGAAGTGCGCATGTTCGGCTGCGACCAGGCCGTCGAGTTCCGCACCCTCTCCGCCGAGGGTGAGCAGGTCACGGCGTTGGTGATGCCGATGGTCCACCACGGCGACCGAGGAGATTACCTCTTCGACGGGCCGACGGAGTGCCCGAGCTACCGCAACGTCCTCGACCACCACATCGCCAAGGCGCGGGCTGCTCAGTCCGAGGAGTAGCGCCCAGCCGGGCCGGCCAGCGCTGGCCCGGCTTCCTTATAGATGGGAGTCCACACGCCGGAGGAATCATGACCAAGTTCATTCTCGTGTATCTCGGCGGCAATATGGGAGCCGATGAAGTCGAGCACGTCACCAGCATCGCGGCGCGTGATCGCAAGATCGCCGAGTTCAAGGCTCGCAACGCCGACGACGAGGAAATGCTCGTCATCAATGCCAACGACCCCAACGACTGGTACAGCGTGCTCTCCTGGGAGACGGTGGACGAGGAGGGCGGTCCCGATGAGTGAGACGCAGCTCGATCTGGCGGCGCTCTTCCCCGACCTCAACCTCGACGAGATCGACGAGCAGCGCATCGCCCTGTACCTGGTCGCGGAGCAAGCGCTGAAACCGAGCGCGGAGCTGCGCAACAGTCTGGCCCGCCGCGGTCAGCTTCAGCCGGTTCTGCTCAACGCCCGCACCGGATCGGACGGCAAATTTGGCATCGTTGACGGCCGCCGTCGCATCGCCGCCGCCCGTGAGCTGGGCTGGACCGCGATCCGCGCCTACGTCATCGAGGTCGATCCGCTGGTCGAGGCGACGCTCGCCGTCACCGCCAACGCGGTGCGGAGCGCCAATCCGGTCAGCGACGTACAGGCGATCCTGGACCTCAACGAAGCTGGTTACACCGAGCGCGAGATCGTTCAGGCCACCGGCCTGCACATCAACGTGGTGCGCAAGCGGCTGAAGCTGGCCCGGCTCAGCAAGCCGCTCTTCTCCGGCATGGTGGCGGGCAAGGTCGCGATCACCGTGGCCGAGCGGATCGCCTCGATGCCGGCCGACGTGCAGCGCTCCCTGGAGAGCGTGCTCCTCGAGACCGGCCGTGTCACCGGCGACGACGTGCATGAAGCCAACAGCGTCGGCGTCGCTACCGCGGTCGCCGAGATGGATGACATCTTTGCCGGCCTGGACGAGCCACCGGCGCCGAAGCCCGCCGATCCCTTCGAGATGGTCGTTGCCGAGCTGCGGCCGATCCTCCGCACCTACTGGCCGTCGGTTCGCACCGTCGACGACTGGAAGCGGGCGATCGACCGGGCGTATCACGAGGAGATCGAGATTGGACGCGACTAAGCAGATCGAGGTGACCCTGGAGGTCGCCCAGGGCGTCGTGGTGGTCACCGGGCGGGGAGCACTGGTGGAGCATGGGGCGCTGGCCTACGACCGCCGGCGAGACGAGCTACTCGTCACCATCAGTCCCGCGTCGGTGCTCCGCCTGAAGCCTGGCCGGGCGTTCGCCGAGGCGCTGGCCGGGCTGATGACCAAAGCGTCAGACGAGGGCGATGCCCCCGAGGGCGCGGAGGTCTGCGCCGCCTGTGGCCAGCCGCTCTTCGTCGTCACCGTCGGAGTGGCGAACAAGGAGGTGCGGCTCGACGCCGAGCCGAGCGCCAACGGCGTCTACGTCCTGACGCGGCCCGGCAAGGCCCGCATGCTCCGCCCGATGGAACACCCGCTTGGCGCGACCTACCAGCGCCACCGTTGCCCCGGAGAATCCAATGGCTAGCGTGAACAACCTGATGACCGTAAAGGAGGCAGCCGAGCTCTTCCGTTGCTCCGTGAAATCGATCTACCGCTGGATCGCCGAGGGGCACATTCCCGCGGACGCCGTCGTCCGCCTCGGCCCGCGCACCCTCCGCCTCGACCGCAGCGAGATCGAGGCCGTCATTGCCCGCGACAAGGCGCTTGCCCGCTGGGCGAACCGTGCCGCCTGACCCCAATTTCGCTACTCCACGACGGCCGCAATGGCTCCCGATTTGACCCCACGGCTGACGACAACCGGGGTCAAATCGGCCGTTCGGGACACAAGTAGCCAAGTGGCTACCAATGTCCACACCTTACGGAAAACTGCCGGAACAACCGGGATAATCCAGGCGACAGTGTGCTGTCGTTGCGAGACTGGAGGGAACGGGCGAGACGCCTGTTCCCTCCGTTACTACTACACGCTCTACACCATGCAATGGCGCGAAGAGAGCGAAGAGGAAGCGATCGCGTAGCGGGCGTCGCGCTCAGGACGGGATCGGGCATGCTTTTTGCGGGTACCTCCTTGCGTGAGT